>OGKW01000019.1_pt1 | contig 153853 bp, 143 predicted proteins | sample 1572601 | NCBI WGS metagenome assembly OGKW01 (sample SAMEA2581875, study PRJEB24529) | metagenome | biome: Human gut stool | place: China | collected 2011
TAGGTCTTGCTTTTGTCCGTGAAATCGTTAGAGTACATGATGGCAGTATTTGTATTAAATCAGGCAAGACCGGGGGAACGATTTTCGAGGTGACTTTTGCACAGTGTTCGATTTAGCGTTTCATTTCACACCTTTGTCAACGCTATTAAAACAGATTTCTTGTATCCCGCAATATATGAAACAGCCGCTTGACAGTCCGGCTTTCTGACTTGAGAAATAGATTTTTAACGGCAAAATATAATAATTTAGATTAAAATATACTGATGTTTTTGCCGATAATGTGGTATACTATATAATAGATTAACAAGGTTATTTAATATAATTTATGGCGGAGGATAATAGATGCGATATCTTTCAGTTGCTGAAATAGCAAAAAAATGGAATATGTCAGAGCGCAGTGTTAGAAATTACTGTGCTAAGGGGCGTGTGAACGGTGCATTTCTTACAGGTAAGACATGGAACCTTCCTGAAAACGCAGAGAAACCTGAGCGCATTAACAAAAGAAAAGAAGAACCGATTACGCTGTTGGATATTCTGAAAGAGCAAAAGGCAAGTAAATATTCCGGTGGAATATACAATAAGACACAGATTGATTTGACATACAACTCCAACCATATGGAAGGAAGCCGTCTGACACATGATCAAACCAGATATATCTTTGAAACCAATACTATTGGCGTAGAAAAAGAAGTGCTGAATGTGGATGATGTGATTGAAACGGCAAATCACTTTCGTTGTATCGACATGATTATTGATCATGCAAAAGCAGCTTTGACGGAGAAATTCATCAAAGAACTTCACTTGGTTTTGAAGAATGGCACCAGCGATTCCAGAAAAGATTGGTTTGCTGTTGGTGATTATAAGAAACTTCCGAATGAAGTCGGTGGCAGGGATACAGCCCTTCCGGAAGAAGTTGCCGATAAAATGAAGGCATTGCTGGCGGAATACAATGCCAAAGAAGAAAAGAAATTTGAGGATATTCTGGACTTTCATGTGAAGTTTGAACGGATTCACCCGTTCCAGGACGGAAACGGTCGTGTGGGCAGATTGACTATGTTTAAAGAGTGTCTAAAATACAATATTGTTCCGTTTATCATTGAGGATAATTTGAAAATGTTTTATTATCGTGGATTGAAGGAATGGGACAACGAAAAAGGATATCTGACAGATACCTGCCTGACCGCGCAGGACAAGTATAAAGCGTATTTGGATTATTTTAGGATTAAGTATTAATAAATGCTTTTAAAGAATGCTTATATGGATTTTGAAAAACTTGAATATTCACAAAAAATCTTGCTGAAGGATACAGGATGAGGAACATTTTGCAACTATGGCACAAGTTTTATTTTCATTGAAATCCTATATTGCTTCGGCGTCATATGATAGTGTTCTTTGAAGCATTTATAAAAATGTGTTGTATTCGTGAAATGCAGTTCCTCCATAATTTCAGATATAGAAGCGGTCGTCTCAAGCAGGAGAGCAGCCGCTTTTTTCATACAGAAAGTCTGACTGTAATCGAATAGGCATGAATTTGTATATTTCTTGACTATAGAGTTTAAATAATTTCCACTGTAATTTAATAATTGTTCAAGCTCTGAACGTGTAATGCGTCCATTTGTGTCCTCCAAAATGTGACTTATGTGTGTGAAAAGAAGAAAATCATTGTCTGCTTCTACATGGACGGGCGTGAAATGAAAGTGTTCTGGATTGGACAGATAATCAAACAATTCTAAAAGCATTCCTTTGATGACATAAGTAGAACCAAGCTTTGGATACATAATGGCACGAAGTATATTGTCAGTTATGGCGTGGAGAGTATGGTGCCAGTCTTTGTTGTTTAGCGATGGCATAAAATCAAGATATTCCTTTGTGTCAGGATTATCGAGATTATCTGAAAGAAATCTAAGAATAGGGTTATGGCCGGGTCTTTCTATATCCGGAAAATAAACTTTTGGTTCATCTTCTGAAAGCTGTTGGACTAGCTCTTTTGACATTCCGATAAACAAAAGAGTTGCATCGGAAGAAAAAATTTCTTTGTGTACTATATTGTGGTTCATAAGACAACAGCTTCCACTGTGGAACACAAAATCAGTCTTTTCAATCAGCTGATGGATTTCGCCATCCAATACAATAAGAAGCTCGTAAAAATCATGAATATGTGGAGGCCTCATATTAAAATGATTGATTTCCTTTTCTGTTTTAAAGCTGTAAAATGTATTTTCACGTGGTGAAGTCATCAAAAAATTCAGATATTTGTCATCGTTAGCTCTGTTACATGTTTCGAGTGTGAACTGTATTGGTGTAAGTATTTTGATGTATGAATTGATTGTACTGTTTATATTATCCTGTTCTATGATGTTTTTGACAGTATATGATGAGGTCATAATGGTATATTTTTCTCCTTATCCACGAATATGATAAAAACTAACTGATATTTTATCACATATGTTATAGAATTGTAAGCAATAATTTATTAAAGTAACAGTATACAAAACATAAGCGTTTATGAAAAATACAATACAAACTATTATTGTTAACAGGAAAAAGGAGGTTGCATTTATTATGCAGGAAACAGAAAAGAAATACCTGAAATGGTATCAGAAGATAGCGTATGGAGCAGGAGATCTGGCTTCAAATACCAGCTATGGACTTGTATCAAGCTTTGTACTTTTATATTTATCTGATACAATGGGGCTTAACACAGGAATTATTGGAACTTTAATGCTGGTATCGAAATTTCTTGATGGAATTTCAGATGTGATATTTGGAAATTTAATCGATCGCACTAAGTCAAAGCTTGGAAAGGCAAGACCATGGATGCTGTATGCACAGATAGGCGTATCACTTTGTCTGGTGCTGCTGTTTTCAATTCCGGGTGGAATGAGTGAAACTGCACAATATGCGTATTTCTTCGCATTTTATACAGCACTCAATGCTATCTTTTATACAGCAAACGGAATAGCATATTCAGCATTATCAGCCCTTATTACCAGAAACAAGAATGAAAGGGTTCAGCTTGGATCAATACGTTTCATGTTTGCAGTTGCTACAAATATTGTAATGGGATTTGCAGTAACAGGTGCAGTTGATGCCTTTGGCGGTGGAGCTGCAGGATGGCGTATGGTTGCTGTTATATGTGGTGTAATCGGACTTGTTGTCAACACAATAAGCTGCCTGTGTGTTAAGGAGTTACCGGAAGAAGGTAGTGCAGCAGTTGATGATACACAAAAACCGAAGGATGACAAAATAGGTTTTGTTGAGTCTTTGAAGTTACTTATAAGTAACAAATACTATATTTTAATTGTTGCAATTTATATTGTTTATTATTTCATGAGTAATCTTACAACAGGCTCAGCTATTTATTTTATGAAACATGTACTTGGAAATGGTTCATTACTTGGACTGTTCTCAATGATGAAGATGTTCCCTGTAATAATTGCACTTATTTTTACTCCGATTCTTGTAAAGAAGACCGGAAGCATGCAAAAGGTTAATTTCTGGGGATATGTAATCAGTGATATCTTAGGAATATTTCTAATTATTTTTGCGATGCAGAAGAATTTACCGATGATGTTACTTTTTATGTTCCTTAAGGGAACATTTGCCGGAACAATGTCGGGAACATTAAATGCCCTGATTGCTGAAATCAGCGGATATACCTATCGTACGAAAGGGGTACATATTGATGGAATGATGTTTAGCTGTTCATCACTTGGAGTAAAAGTTGGTGGTGGAATTGGTACTGCGGCTGTAGGCTGGCTATTGCATGCAGCAGGATATGCCGGAAAAGCTGCAACTCAGACCGCAGCAGCTACAAATATGATTTTCAGTATGTATATCACAATCCCTGTAATTCTTGGCGTTGTAATTACTATTCTTCTTGGTTTAATGAAGGTGGAAAAGGAAAATAAGAGAATTGACATGGAAAGAGCAGAACAAGCAGACTAACAGATTGAAAGAGGAATGAAGTATGCAGTGTCATAATTTTAATAAGGACTGGACATTTGAAAAAGCTGATCAGGCTGACAGATTAAAAGCCTTTTATGGGAACAGTAATGCAGTTGCTGTTACACTCCCTCACGATGCAATGATTCGTGAAAAAAGAGATAAGGACTGTCCTTCAGGAGCACAGAGTGGATTTTATCCAGGAGGTGTGTATACATACGAAAAAAAATTTATGGCTCAAAATGAGTGGAAAAAGCAGGATGTATTTCTGGAATTTGAAGGAATTTATGGAATTGCAAGAGTCTGGATTAATGGATCGCTAGCGGCAGTGAATCGTAATGGATATATGGGTTTTTCGGTTGACTTAAAGCCATGGATAAGCTATGAGCATGAGAATATTATAAGAATAGATGTCGATAACAGTAAACAGCCTAACAGCAGATGGTATTCAGGCTCAGGAATTTACAGAGATGTCAATCTGTGGACCGGAAAAGATGTATATATTTCACATGATAAGCTGCGTATTACAACATTGTCAGTGAATGATGACATGGCGGTTATAGAGGTGTGTGCGCAGTTGAAAAACATTATTGGACATGGATTAGAGGCAGAATGTCTGATTGAGATAAAAAAAGATGGGCAGAAAACTGCATCGGATACGCAAAGAGTAGTATTTCGCTCAGAGCAAATGCAGACAGTGCGTGTACAAATACCGATTGAACATCCGAAGAAATGGAGTCCAAAACAGCCGGCGTTATATGAGTGTCATATAACGACAAAGTTTGATGATAAAATATGTGATGAAGCAGTTTCTAATTTTGGAATACGTGTATTGGCGCTAGATCCTGTATGTGGATTACAGATAAATGGTGAGACAGTTAAGCTGCGAGGAACCTGTATACATCATGATAATGGCGTGATAGGTGCTGAGACATTTAAGGAGGCAGAATGGTACCGTTGCAAGAGATTGAAGGAAGCGGGATTTAATGCTATAAGAAGTGCACATCACCCAATGAGCAGAGCAATGCTTGATGCGTGTGATCATATTGGAATGCTGGTTATGGACGAGCTGACGGATATGTGGGACAAGGAAAAAAATACATATGATTTCTCCGATATTTTTGAAGATGAATATAATCAGTGGATTAATCATATGGTTGAAAAAGACTATAATCATCCATCGGTTATTATTTATTCAGTTGGAAATGAGATACAGGAAGCAGGAACTAAGCAGGGGGCCTGGATAAACAGAATGCTATGCAATAAATTCCATGAGCTCGATAATACCAGATATACAACGAATGCATTGAATGGATTAAACTGTGCAGGCAGGCGTCTTGGCTTTATTATGAGGGATGTTGCAGAAAAATTTGGAATGGATTCACATGGAAGTGGAAGCGGAGGAGGAAGCAATGCCTTAAACAGTTTTATGAGTCTGATGTCAGGTGAAAAAGGAGAGTTTTTTGCAAAGCATCCGCTTGTTTCAGAAGCACTTGAAGAATGTTCGCAAAGCTGCGATATAACAGGACTCAACTATTTAAGTGGAAGATATGAGCTGGAGCATGAACTACATCCTGCTAAAACGGTCCTCGGTACGGAAACATATCCGGCTGACATAGAAAATCTCTGGAAGCTTGTTGAAACTTATCCACACGTAATTGGAGACTTTACATGGACCGGTTACGACTATATAGGCGAGGCTGGTGTAGGAATATTCCATTATGATGGAAATGCCAATTTCACAAGTATTTATCCTGAGAGACTGGGATATATCGGGGATATTGATTTGATTGGAAATCGAAGACCAATCAGCTATTTCAGGGAAATAGTGTATGGTCTGACAGATAAACCATATATTGCGGTCGAGAGACTTGAACACGCAGGACAGACAGCTGATAAAACTGCATGGATGTTTAAGGACAATATCAGTAGCTGGACATGGAAGGGATTTGAAGGGACAACGGCAAATGTAGACGTTTATTCATCAGGTGATGAAGTAGAGCTTTTTCTGAATGATAAATCACTTGGAAGAAAACCGGCAGGAAGAGAAAATCATTTTACAGCATCTTATGAAGTGCCATATGAACCGGGAACTTTAAAGGCAGTTGCATATCAGAAAGATAGGAAACTGGGTGAATATGAGCTTTCTACAGCAAAATCAGTAACAAAGCTAAAAGTGTGTCGTGTAACTGAGAATGAGAGGAATATAGCATATATCAAGATATGGCTTGTAGATGATAATGGCACAATTAATTCACAGGAAGCTGAAAAAAGACTGCTTCATGCTAGTGTTGTAGGAAATGGTGTGCTGGAAGGATTTGGTACAGCTAATCCTTCTAGTGAGGAGGACTATTTTTCTGATTCAGTAACAACATTTGACGGAAGCGCTCTGGCAGCAGTTCGATGGAAGGATGTCAAATCGAAGGAGCCGGCTGTTCTTAAAGTATGGACGGATGATGGTTGTCAGGTAATGAACAGTGTATATTTTAAACATGAACACCGTTCATTTAATGAAATAACTTAATGACATTACATTGGAGAGGAGTGAACTCGTGAACCATCTTGCAACTTCAAAAGAAGACATATTAGCTGCAAGCAGAGAACTGATAAAAGAAAACGGATGGACTGCTTTAAGCATACGAGCTGTTGCATCCCGATGTTCTGTTTCGGCGGGGACAATCTACAATTACTATGAATCCAAGGCCGAGCTGCTTGGGGATACAATTGAGAGTATTTGGCGTGAAATCTTTTTTAACCCTGAAGATGAGCAGGTTTTTAAAGATGTTGCTGCTTGTATCTCATGGATTTATAAAAGACTGCAATATGGAAATGAGCAATTTCCGGGCTTCTTTTCACTGCATTCGTTTGGATTTATGAAGGATGAAAAAACGGATGGAAAGAAGAAAATGCTGCAGACATGGGGGCATATTCTTAATGGATTGTGTGATATATTAAAGAATGATCCTAAGATTCGTCCAGATGTATTTGATGAACAATTCACGGAAAAACAGTTTGCAGATATATTATTTTCTTTAATATTGGTATCAATGATTCGTCAGGATTATAATCCGTCTTCGATTTTGATGTTGATTAACAAAACATTATATTAAAATTCTCCCACATTAGAGTGTGGGAAAATTTTTAAGACAAAATGAACAATGTTCACCTAAGCGTTTAAAGATGTATCGTAAGAAAGGAATTTTATTATGCAGGCAATTGTAGAAACTTTATTTGATACCGTATATTTGTTTTCGGTAATCACAATCGGAATTTTAATGATCCGAAAAAGCAAAGGAAACCGTCAGTTTACCATGTTTGGAATTATGGCAGTTATTTTAGGAAGTGGAGATGCATTTCATCTGGTTCCTCGTGCAACAGCGCTTTGTACAACAGGTCTTGAGAACTTTACCGTACAGCTTGGGTTAGGAAAGTGGATTACCTCTGTCACTATGACTATTTTTTATGTCGTTCTCTATCATATATGGCGTGAGCGTTATCAGATTAAAGGCTATAAAGCAGCTACAGCAGCTATTTATGGTCTTGCAGGATTAAGAATTGTTCTGTGTATGATGCCTCAGAATGCCTGGCTCAGTGCAGATGCTCCGCTTTCATGGGGAATTTACCGAAATATTCCGTTTGCACTGATGGGATTAATTATCATAGTTTTATTCTATAAAAGTGCAAAAGAAAATAACGATAGCTCTTTTCGTTGGATGTGGCTGACAATTGTCCTGAGCTTTGCATTCTATATTCCGGTTGTACTGTTGGCTGATGTAATTCCGATGATCGGCATGCTGATGATTCCAAAAACCTGTGCATATGTTTGGACAGTATTAATTGGCTACAAGGCAATGAAAAAAGAAATAGCTTAAGATAATCATATGATGGGAAACGAATTATGTAAATGGAGTATTTAAGAGAGTATAGGAAGAACGCAGATGAAAGATAAATTTTGTGTAAAGAAAAAACGTTGCTGCTGATTGCCGGCATTTTTTTATTCAGGGCAGGGATGGCACTGGCATCAGCGGGAATTATTTTTACAAGAAATTATTTATTTTACAGGCAGTTGATTGAGAAGAGAGAGGGACAATGACCCTCTCTTCCTTTTGATTTAAATTCCATGAACAAGTCTATAATTCCTTGATTTTTTCATTCATTTTTCTGACATCATTGCGATAGTGAAGCATGAAGCCTCCCCAAATTATAAATGCCAAAGCTATTTGAAATATGGCTGCAATAATTCCGTGGAGGATAGAACTTGTTCCTCCTATCCATCCGACAGTATATGCGACGATTGTATAAATAATACAGCCTGTTCCCATGTGGATAATTATTTTAAAAGGCATTGGAAGATTGTCTTTGTGATAAATCATGGCCGGAAGTCCAAAACCCAGACCTACAATTATGCATCCGATAACCATTTTGGAAAATTGATAATTATCTAAACTGAAATTACCGTCATAGGTGATGTCAAATACCATTCCTGTAACGCAGAAAACGGTTAATGCTATACCAATGCTGGTTATAGTGTTTTTAATCAAATTTTTCATAGTTTCTCTCATTTTTGTCCTCCTATAATCCCAGATATTTTTTAAACTCAGGCAGATATTTTCTTGATACGTAATCCTTACATCCGTTTTTTAGTTTCAAAAGAAGAGTGCCGCTAAAACCAGCCTCGACATTGCTCATATAAGACAGATTGACCAAAGTTGATTTTGAAATTTGCATAAATCCGGCACCAAGCTGCTGTTGCATTTCGTACAGTCTTTTTCGGGAACGGTAGCGGTGTTCTTTGCCATAAATAATAGTATCTTTGTTTTCTACCCTTACCATGTATATTTCTTTTGGCTGTAAAATGACAATATCATTTTCGTTTTTAAAAGCTGTAATGGGGCTTTCATTTGAACCGAATATATCAAGGGTATGCTGGATGCTGTCAGTGATTTTATCTGCATATATGATGGCATATGGTTCGCTATATTCAGGTGAAAGTTCAATACTTACCTTCATGTAAAATCCTCCTTTCTTTTTTGTGAGTTAATCATACAATATTTCATATATAATGTCTCGCATTTGGATGTAAGTGGCGAAAAAACATGTGTAAGATGCGTTAAAGGAGGATAATCCTGATAAGTTCCGCTATCGGAAGATATGTGAGTCTGCACACCGTACGGCACAATCAACATTTGACATGTTGGAAGTTTTAGTGATTAATATTTCTTTAATTTTGTCAGCATACTATTTACATAGTACAAATAGTAATGTACTTTAAAAAAGTACAGGACAGTACAAATAATCAGAAAGAGATATGATAACCATGAAGAAGAAATTAATTGCAATAATAGTTGGAATGATGCTTTGTGCAGAGCTGTTGGGCGGTTGTGGTAATAAAAATATAAACAAGGATAATATTACCACGGATACTGCCGAGGAGTCGAAACAGCAGGATTCGAATAAAAAACAGGAGCTGCCAACTGCAACATATATGGGTGGAAGCAATACCATTACTGAGGTGTGCGATGAGCTTGGTTCAGCCGGGGCATCGCATGTAGATACCTTTAAAGAATGGGTGACCGATTTTGCGGATTCTGCCGGGAAGAATGCAAAGCTGAAGGATACCTGGTCAGATGCATATAAAATGAAAGCAGATACTGTTAAATGTATGGATGGCTGGGAGAAAAAGCATGACTATTCAGATGCAGATTGCAGAATGACAGCTTTTCTTTTGCTGGATGGACTGCTTCACGCACAGTCAACGGAAGATAGCTATAGTGGCACATATTTAATGTTTGATACGGAAGCAATAGATAATGTAGACAGGTATGAAATCATAAGGCAGAATAAAGACATGTTTACTACATTATACGGAGAAAAGAGCATTACGGATGATAAACATCCTGAAAAAACATTCTCTGACAACTGGAAAAAGTATGGATTTCAAATAGACAGTAATCGTATTTCACTTATTAGTATAGCAATATATGATCCGGATTCTGATGCTATGTTCGTGGGACATACAGGTGTATTGATAAAGTACAGTGACTATTATTTGTTTGTAGAAAAAATAGCATTTGAGCAGCCGTATCAGGCAACAAAGGTGAATAATATGGATGAACTATTAAGTATTCTTTCACTAAGACCTGAGTATTTCGGAGAAGAGAAAGAGGCAGGACCATTTGTATATAATAATGGAGACTATGTTGGAACATTAGAATTGCAAGGATAAATCGGAAAATGAAGTTAAAGAATAAAAAAAGCAGAAATATAATAGGTATTATACAAAGCTGTCTCATCTTTGCATTGGTTATTCTTGTTATTTTTATGATGATACGGATTAACCGGCTGCAAGGAACGGCAAGGGTAATAAATTACGCAGGTCTGGTACGTGGAGCAACACAGCGTGAAGTAAAATTGGAGATTACAGGATCCCAAAATGATGAGTTGATTAAATATTTGGATGATATTTTAAGCGGATTAAAATATCAGGATGGAAATTATGATCTGATAAAGCTTCAGGACAAGGAATATCAGGATAAATTGCAGGTCCAGATTGATTACTGGAATAAAATAAAAAAAGAAATTGAAGCTGTAAGAAGCAGCGGATATGAAAATACAGATATTGTCAATATGAGTGAGACTTATTTTAAGCTTGCTGATGATACTGTGTCTGCAGCGGAAAATTATTCAGAAAAGATTGCTACAAAGATCCGCACGATAGAGCTTTTGTCAGCACTTGATATGCTGTGTCTTGTGATATTGATTATTGTACAGACCATAATGGCAATGAAGATGGCAAGGCAAAATAAACTGTTAGAGCAAAGAGCATATACTGATGCACGTACAGGATTGCATAATAGAAGTGCCTGTAAAGAAATTCTGAACAATAATGAGATAATCAGTTCACCTACGGCATGCATTATTTTTGACTTAAATAATTTGAAGTTTATTAATGATACAATGGGGCATTCGGCAGGAGACCGGCTGATAGTAAAGTTTGCCGGACTTTTGCGCAGCGTATTTCCTGAAAAAGATTTTGTGGGAAGATATGGCGGCGATGAATTTATGGTAGTCATTTATGACACAGATAAAGCGGAGGTTGATGAAATCCTGAAATGCTTATGTCTGGAAAAAGATAAATTAAACAACACCGGAAATGAACTGCAAATTGATTACGCTTGCGGATGGGCGATATCGGAGGATTATAAGGAGAGTACATTACAAATATTATTTGATAGTGCTGATTCTTATATGTATGAAAATAAACAGTTATGTAAGAAGCAAAATCAATGAGTAAAAGCAGATACCATAATTACCGTTGATGCAGTATACTTATCCTTACCGGTCCGTTATTGTGCTTTATCAGGTGTCGGTATATCACAATCATTGCGATTATGAAGCAGCCAATCTGGATTGAGGCTGTTTTTATAGTCAAAAGGACATTGAATGCAAAAAAACCAAATGTCAGAATAGATCTGAGCGAATGTGGATTTATTATTACCACAACTGAAAAGAATATAAAGAAAAATGCTAGATAGACAGCCGGATGCAATTCCGGAAACAGGCCCAAAAGGACTCCGAAGGAGGCGGTAATAGCTTTACCGCCTTTTTGTTTTTGTAAAAAAGGAAATGCATGTCCAAAGACAGGTGCAACTAAAACAGGTACAAACAGAAGTGAGTTTATATCTAAGCATTTCTGACCAAGATACACCGGGATAAATCCTTTTGCAAGCTCACATATGAGTGAGAGTATTCCGCATAAAAAGCCACCATACATAAATGCGTTGCTCACACCCGGATTGTGGTCATCGGGAAGTGTGCAGATATCAATGTTTTTTAATAGTTTTGGTATCCAGTAAGCAAAGAGAGTGCTTCCGAGTACGAAGCCTAAGAGTGTAAATAAAAAATATAGCATGATAATTTCCTTATAGTTTTATAGTTACATGGTTTTATAGTCAGTCAGTTGTATCAGTGTGAGTCAGTTCTTCAAGCAGACCAACAATCTGTATGGCAGCATAGGGCTTTCGCTCACGGCGCTGTGCACGTATCATTTCTGCATTTAGCTCTTTATTTTCTATCATTATTTTCCCAAGCTCAATCTGCTTTGACAGACGATTTGATGAGACAGACAGATGACGTTTTTTGAAAAATGCAACATTTGCTGCCTCGCATCCGGGGATTGGAGCAGTGTGTACAATCGGTATATTTTTTACCAGTGCCTCAGTTGATGTGAGGCCGCCGGGCTTTGTATAGATTACATCACAGGCATCCATGAAAAGTGAAACCTGATTGGTGTATCCTATTATGTGTACACGTTTGTTGAACTTAAACTCATTTTGCAGTATGCGTTTTATTTTAGTATTGTTGCCGCAAATGATTACAATATGCTCATTATTATGGCATCTTATTGCAAGCTCTGCGGCAAAGACAGCAAGCTTGCCAAAACCCATGCTGCCACTCATCACAAGAAAGATAGGCACATCGGATGGCAGATGTAATCTTGTTCTTGCAGCAGCTTTAGCAGTCCTTGTACAGAAGGCCTGTCGTACCGGGATGCCTAATGGCAGCAGCTTGTTTTCAGGAATACCACGTTTTGCAAATTCATCGGTCAGATCATCGTGTGGAATAACATAATAATCCATATTTGTCTCTTCCCAGAATGGGATACATGTGTAGTCGGTTCCCACAGCGACGGCAGGGATATGAAGCAGATTTTTTCGCTTCATGCAGCTCAGGGTCTCAGCAGGGTACAGATGAGGTGTGACGACAGCATCAAAGCCGTTTGATTCAATGTATGCTGATAGCTTTTTACAAAGCAGGGCATTGGCAAAATAGACAGGGGATTTACGTTTATCACTCGATATCAGCATGCCAACCTTATAGAGTAGTCCAAAGAAAAACGGAATATGCTTTACAATGCCTATATATGCTCCTGATACTGCGTGCGATGTTCCTTTACCCGATAAGAGAAACATATCTATCATTGTCACAGAATGTCCTTTATGCTCTGCCGCTTCTTTTATAGCTTTACCGGCACTGTTGTGTCCCTCGCCGGTGTCACAGGATAAAATAAGAATTTTCAAACCGTTTAATTCCTTCCTAAATAAAATATGCGATAAGTGTACCATAATTTTTTAAAATAATCTACAGTGCAATAAAAGGTTGACATATCTCAGTTCAAAGCTTATTGTGGTAGCTGGAATGTACAAAATAGTATAATTATAAACTACAGATTACTGATATGACGGAGGCTTAATTTGAGATGGAAAATTTAATGTTTTGTCTAAATGCCACAGGACCTATTTTTCTGATGATGGTGTTTGGACTTTTTCTTCGCAAGGTGGGGATTTTGGACGAAGACTTTGCAAACAGGATGAATAAGTTTGTGTTTAAGATACCTTTACCTTTTTTACTGTTTAGTGATCTTGCGTCAGTTGATTTTTCAAGGGTTTGGAACATTAAATTTATAGTATTCTGCTTTGTGGTTACGTTGATAAGCATCACAATCTCAACGCTCATATCATGTCTGTGGAGGGATAAATCCATACGGGGCGAGTTTATACAGGCCTCATACAGAAGCAGTGCGGCACTGCTTGGAATTGCCTTTATCCAGAATATTTATGGAAACGCAGGCATGGCACCTGTCATGATTATAGGAAGCGTACCGCTTTACAACGTGATGGCTGTTATAGTGCTTTCATTTTTTAAGCCGGGGCAAAACGGCATAGACAGGGCAGTGCTCAAAAAGACATTTAAGGGAATAGTGACCAATCCTATTATTTTAGGAATTGTTGCAGGACTTCTGTGGTCAGCTATTGGTCTGCCGTTTGCGGGAATACCGGCAAAGGCAGTGACAAGCATTGGCAATATGGCAACGCCTATGGGACTTATGGCCATGGGTGCCACCTTTGATTTGAAAAAAGCATCAGCAAAGGCGAAGCCTGCATTTGCAGCCACATTTATCAAGCTTGTAGGCTTTGTGGCAGTATTTCTTCCTATTGCGGTAGCCTTCGGGTTCAGGGACAGTGAGCTTATTGCAATTCTTGTGATGCTTGGCTCAGCTACTACAGTAAGCTGCTTTGTCATGGCAAGAAATATGGGGCATGAGGGCGTTATCTCATCGACCACGATAATGCTCACGACACTGCTCAGTGCGTTTACGCTGACACTCTGGCTTTATATAATTAAAAGTCTGGGGCTTGTATAAAATGGAAGAACATAACTGTTGATTTGGTGGATAATTCCTCTTTACTTTAGCGTGATAATTTGCTAATATGTTAAAAGGTTGTAGTTATTGGATGATTTTGAATAATTACAATGATTATTTAACATATGGAGGAAATGAGCATGAGAAGAGGATTAGCACTTCTTTTGACAGCAACTTTAGCACTTTCAATGACTGCCTGTGGTGGCAGCAAGGGTGCGGGAACACAAAAAAGCGAAAAGGGCGACGGCATGACCTACGCAGTTGAGGCAGGCTCAGCAGGAGAGGCTGTGGCAAAGGAAAAGGGCTTTAATTACAATTCGGTTTCATCACAGGCTGATGCGCTTATGGAGGTTAAATCAGGTACATCTGATGCGGCAATCATAGACCTTTTAATGGCAGGAGCCATGATTGGAGAGGGCACAAGCTACCCTGATTTAGTACATACAACAGAGCTAACATCAGAGAAGTATGGTGTCGGATGCCGTAAGGGTTCTGATCTTGCTTCATATATCAACAGTGTATTCGCAGAATCATATGCTGACGGCAGCGCGCAGGAGATTGCAAAGAAATACGGAGTACAGGATTCACTTCTTGAGCAGGAGCCTTGCGAGTTCAAGCAGTCTGACAGCGACAGTGATGTGGATTATATCAAGTCACAGGGCAAGATGATTGTCGGTATCACAGAGTTTGAGCCTATGGATTACAAGGATAAGGATGACAAATGGATTGGCTTTGATGCTGATATGGCAAGACTTGTCGGTGAGAAGCTCGGTGTGGATGTTGAATTTGTAGTTATCGACTGGGACAACAAGGTTATGGAGCTTGATTCAAAGAAGATTGACGTTGTCTGGAATGGTATGACACTCACAGATGAGGTTACAAAGTCTATGGAATGCACAAATGCATACTGTAACAATGCACAGGTAGTTGTTGAGCGGGAGAAATAAAATGTTCTGGACTGTTACACAAGCACTAATGAGTGGTCTGTGGACCACCTTTGAAATATTTATACTGACACTTATATTTTCACTGCCACTGGGGCTTATATTTGCATTTGGGCTTTTGAGCAGGTTTAAGCCTGTCAAGGCTGTCATGAATGTGTTTGTATGGGTTATCCGCGGCACACCGCTTATGCTTCAGCTTATCATTATATTCTACGGACCGGGGCTTTGGCTTCATCAGGCTATATGGAGTGGTGACGAGACCGGACGTATTACAGCGACGGTTGTAGCGTTTGTCATCAACTATGCATGTTATTTCTCTGTTATATTCAGAGGTGGCATAGAGGGTGTTCCGGCCGGTCAGAGAGAGGCTGGACAGGTGTTAGGCATGACAAAGCAGCAGATTTTCTTTAAAATCACTCTACTTCAGATGATCAAGCGTGTTGTTCCGCCTATGTCAAATGAGATAATCACTCTTGTAAAGGATACTTCTCTTGCCAGAATTATTGCGGCATACGAGCTTACCTTTGCGGGAGCGGCGTTTATGAAGTCTGACGGACTTACATGGCCGCTGTTTTATACAGGTGTATTTTATCTCGTATTTGTCGGAATCCTTACACTTTTATTTAATTATATCGAGAAAAAGCTGGATTATTTCAGGTAGGAGGAAGACATGGCAATTTTAGAGGTTAGAAATATAGAAAAACACTTTGGAAGGACTAATGTGCTTAAGGATGTCAGCTTTTCCATGGAGGAGGGCAATGCTCTTGCGATAATCGGTTCATCAGGCTCAGGAAAGACTACGCTGTTACGGTGCCTTAACTTCCTTGAGAGACCTGACAGTGGCCAGATTATTGTAAATGGTGAGACTCTTTTTGATGCTTCCGAAGCGGGCAAGGATAAAGACGCGGAGCTTCGCAAAAAGAGGCTGCATTTTGGTATGGTGTTTCAGCAGTTTAATCTTTTTCCACAGTACACAGCACTTGAGAATGTCACTCTGGCAGAGCGCCTTCTGGCACAGGAGACACCTGAGTTTAAAAAGGATAAAAAAGCAATCCTTACACGTATTGATGAGCATGGAAAGGAGCTTCTAGACAGAATGGGGCTTGCTGAGAGGATGAACCATTATCCGCATCAGCTCTCGGGTGGACAGCAGCAGCGTGTAGCTATAGCAAGGGCACTGGCACTTAAGCCTGATATACTCTGCTTTGATGAGCCTACTTCAGCTCTTGACCCGGAGCTTACCGGAGAGGTGCTTAAGGTCATACGTTCCCTTGCGCAGCAGAATACCACAATGATTATTGTCACGCATGAGATGGCCTTTGCGCGTGATGTTGCGGATCAGGTGATCTTCATGGACGGTGGTGTGATTGTTGAGCATGGCGACCCACATGAGGTGATTGACCATCCGAAGGAGGAGCGTACCAGGCAGTTCCTCACCAGATATGCGAACGGCTGATTTGTGGGAAATATATTATACATGTCGAAAAAGTGTGAAATAAGTGTAAATTGAAAAGTAGATATTGATTTTTTTTTAACAAACATATATACTAACAAAAGAAATGGATGTAAATCCATAATTTATAGAAAAGAGGTTTATTCAAATGGCAAATGTTGATTTAACAAAGTATGGCATTACCGGAACAACAGAGATCGTTCACAATCCTTCTTACGAGACATTATTCGAGGAAGAGACAAAAGCCGGCCTTGAGGGTTACGAGGTTGGTAAGGAGACAGAGCTTGGTGCAGTTAACGTTAAGACAGGTATCTACACTGGACGTTCTCCTAAAGATAAATATATCGTTATGGACGAGAATTCTAAGGACACAGTATGGTGGAATACACCTGAGTATCCAAACGACAACCATCCAATGAAAGAGGATGTTTGGGCAACAGTTAAGGATCTTGCTAAGAAAGAGCTCTGTAACAAGAAGCTTTTCGTAGTAGATGCATTCTGTGGAGCAAACAAGGATACACGTATGGCAGTTCGTTTCATCGTTGAGGTTGCTTGGCAGGCTCATTTCGTAACAAACATGTTCATCCAGCCATCAGCAGAGGAGCTTGAGAACTTCGAGCCTGATTTCGTAGTATACAATGCTTCAAAGGCTAAGGTTGAGAACTACAAGGAGTTAGGACTTAACTCAGAGACATGTGTTGCATTCAACATCACATCAAAAGAGCAGGTTATCATCAATACATGGTACGGCGGAGAGATGAAGAAGGGTATGTTCTCTATGATGAACTACTTCCTCCCACTCAAGGGCATCGCTTCAATGCACTGTTCAGCAAACGCTGATATGAATGGTGAGAATACAGCAATCTTCTTCGGACTTTCAGGAACAGGAAAGACAACACTTTCTACAGATCCTAAGCGTCTTCTTATCGGAGATGACGAGCACGGCTGGGATGACAACGGCGTATTCAACTTCGAGGGTGGATGCTACGCTAAGGTTATCGGTCTTGACAAAGAGTCTGAGCCTGATATCTACAACGCAATCAGAAGAGATGCTCTTCTTGAGAACGTTACAGTTGCTGATGATGGAAAGATTGATTTCGAGGACAAGAGTGTAACAGAGAATACACGTGTATCTTACCCAATCAACCACATCACAAATATTGTTAAGCCAGTATCTTCAGCACCAGCTGCAAAGAACGTAATCTTCCTTTCAGCAGATGCATTCGGAGTACTTCCACCAGTATCTATTCTTACACCTGAGCAGACACAGTACTACTTCCTTTCAGGATTTACTGCAAAGCTTGCAGGAACAGAGCGTGGAATTACTGAGCCAACACCTACATTCTCAGCTTGCTTCGGACAGGCATTCCTTGAGCTTCATCCTACAAAATACGCTGCAGAGCTCGTTAAGAAGATGGAGAAGTCAGGCGCTAAGGCATACCTTGTAAACACAGGATGGAACGGAACAGGAAAGAGAATCACAATCAAGGATACAAGAGGAATCATCGACGCTATTCTTTCTGGTGATATCCTTAATGCTCCAACAAAGAAGATCCCTATGTTCGATTTCGAGGTTCCTACAGAGCTTCCGGGAGTTGATTCAGGAATCCTTGATCCTCGTGACACATATGCTGATGCTTCTGAGTGGGAGGCAAAGGCTAAGGATCTTGCAGAGAGATTCAACAAGAACTTTGTTAAGTACACAACAAATGAGGCTGGTAAGGCACTTGTTGCAGCAGGACCACAGTTATAATATATTACAACAGAATTATATTAGATAATTCTAAAGCCGGGCGGTGTATGTCGCCCGGCTTTTTTTGAAGATACTGTAAACCAGAGAGTCAGGCTTTGGCATATACATTGCAAAACACTATAAAACAGGCATTTATCGAAGTTATGGATGTATAAATATTGTTATTGATAATATGAATTAAAGTTATATTAACGATATTGCTTGACAAATACAGATTATAGTAATATTATCATCATGTGAACAGAAATAATAAAAATTGTTAGGAAGGTTTTTCGATGAGAAGACAGGCATTATCTCTTTTAGTTGAGAACAATCCCGGAGTGACCAGTCGTATTTCAGGACTGTTCAGTCGCAGGGGATTTAATATTGATAGTTTCTCCTCAGGGGTTACAGCAGATCCGCGCTACACACGTATCACAATTGTTGCAAGCGGTGATGAGCAGGTGCTTGAGCAGATAGAGAAGCAGTTGGCGAAGCTTGAGGATGTACTTGATATCAAGAAGCTTGAGCCGGGACTCTCAGTGTGCAGGGAGCTTATTATGATAAAGATAAGAGCACTCGATACACAAAGACAGGCAGTCATGAATGTGACTGAGATCTTCCACGGCAAGATAGTTGATGTGACACATGACTCTATGATTATTGAGCTCATAGGTACACAGGACAAGCTTGATAATTTTATAGATTTGCTTAGCGGCTATGAGATATTAGAGCTTGCAAGAACAGGAATCACAGGACTTACCAGAGGTTCCGATGATGTAGTTATGTTGGATTAGTCACAGGACAATCCTTACATATAAATAGTTTACTTAAATTAACAGGAGGAAAACAAAATGGCAGAACCAAGATTATTTTATCAGGATGATTGTAACCTTTCATTATTAGAGGGCAAGACAATTGCCATTATCGGTTACGGCAGCCAGGGACATGCACATGCACTTAACTTAAAGGATTCAGGATGTAACGTCATCATCGGTCTTTATGAGGGCAGCAAGTCATGGAAGAAAGCAGAAGAGCAGGGCTTCAAGGTATATGTCGCTGCAGAGGCTGCAAAGCAGGCTGATATCATCATGATTCTTATAAATGATGAGTTACAGGCAGATATGTACAAGAAGGACATCGAGCCAAACCTTGAGCCGGGCAACATGCTTATGTTCGCTCATGGCTTCAACATCCACTTTGGATGCATCAAGCCACCAAAGGATGTAGATGTAGCTATGATCGCACCTAAGGCTCCGGGACATACAGTACGTTCAGAGTACCAGGCAGGAAAAGGAACACCTTGTCTTATCGCTGTAGAGCAGGATGCTACAGGAAAGGCTTGGGATCTTGCACTTGCATATGGTCTTGGAATCGGCGGAGCAAGAGCCGGACTTCTTGAGACAACATTCCGTACAGAGACAGAGACAGACCTCTTTGGTGAGCAGGCAGTTCTTTGTGGTGGTGTTTGTGCACTTATGCAGGCTGGTTTCGAAACACTTTGCGAGGCTGGTTATGATCCAAGAAACGCATACTTCGAGTGTATCCATGAGATGAAGCTCATCGTAGACCTTATCTACCAGTCAGGCTTCGCAGGAATGAGATACTCTATCTCTAACACAGCTGAGTATGGTGATTATGTAACAGGACCTAAGATTGTTACAGCTGAGACAAAGAAGGCTATGAAGCAGATTCTTTCAGACATCCAGGATGGTACATTCGCTAAGGAGTTCTTACTTGATATGTCACCAGCAGGACGTCAGGTACACTTCAAGGCTATGAGAAAGCTTGCTTCTGAGCATCCTTCAGAGAAGGTTGGCGAGGAAATCCGTAAGCTTTACAGCTGGAATGATGAGAGCGACAAGCTCATCAACAACTAATCTGTCAGATATATATGATAATAAGACCCGGGGCAGTGATGCACCGGGTTTTTTACATAGCAAAACTTGACAAAATATAGTGTGATGTGTAAAATTATGAATGTTAATCAGACGGATTAAAAATACGCCTTCGTCTCTTTGAGAGGCGGAGCGTTTTTGATATAAGGAGGCAAGTATGTCAGAACCATACAATCACAAGGCCATAGAGAAAAAATGGCAGGAATACTGGAAAGAACACGAGACATTCAAGACAGATGTTTGGGATTTTTCAAAGCCTAAATACTATGCACTTGATATGTTCCCTTACCCTTCAGGAGTTGGCCTTCACGCTGGACATCCGGAGGGCTATACAGCTACAGATATTATGTCGCGTATGAAGAGAATGCAGGGCTACAATGTGCTTCATCCGATGGGATATGATTCATTCGGTTTACCGGCAGAGCAGTATGCTGTAAACACAGGTCATCATCCAAACGGTTTCACTCAGAAGAATATAGAGACCTTCTCAAAGCAGTTAAGAGAGCTTGGTTTTGATTATGACTGGTCAAAGATGATTTCTACAAGTGACCCTGAGTTTTACAAGTGGACACAGTGGATTTTCAAGAAGCTTTATGAGGCCGGATATGCAAAGCATATTGATATGCCTGTAAACTGGTGTGAGGAGCTTGGAACAGTTCTCTCAAACGATGAGGTTATAGATGGCAAGTCAGAGCGTGGCGGCTATCCTGTAGTCCGCAAGAATATGAAACAGTGGGTTATTGACCAGCCGGCATTTGCAGAAAAGCTCCTTGAGGGTCTTGATGAGATAGACTGGCCTGAGTCAACCAAGGAAATGCAGAGAAACTGGATTGGCAAGAGCACAGGTGTCGAGGTCAAATTCCAGATTGTAGGCGGTGGAGAGTTCTCTATCTTTACTACATGTATTGAGACAATATATGGTATCACATTTATGGTGCTTGCTCCGGACGGAGAGATAGTAAAGGGTCTTATGGACAGAGTCGAGAACAAAGAAGAGGTTCAGGCTTATATAGATGAGACTGTAAAGAAGAGCGATATGGACAGAACCGAGCTCAACAAGACGAAGTCAGGCTGTGAGCTTAAGGGACTTCATTGTATCAACCCTGTAAATGGCAAGGAAGTGCGCATGTTCATCGGTGATTTCGTACTGGCAAGCTATGGTACAGGTGCCGTTATGGCAGTTCCTACCCATGACCAGCGAGATTTCGAGTATGCACAGGCTCATGATATCGAGATGATTCAGGTAATTGATGGTGCAGATGTATCAGAGCATGCATTTGAGAAGCATGATTACCTTGGAAAGGGCTGCAAGCTCATCAACTCAGAGGAGTTTACAGGAATGGTAGTTGAGGATGCTAAGGAAGCTATCACAGCCAAGCTTGAGAAGATGGGTGTGGCAAAGAGAACTGTAAACTACAAGTTCCGTGAATGGATTTTTGCACGTCAGAGATACTGGGGCGAGCCTGTTCCATGTGTATACAAGGAGGATGGTTCAATCTATTTCCTTCCTGATGATGAGCTTCCGCTTATCCTTCCTGAGCTTGAGGACTATAAGGGCAAGAATGGCAAGGCACCTCTTGAGAACGCTACAGAGTGGAAGCAGTATGACAGAAATGGTGTAAAGGGTACTCGTGAGACATCCACAATGCCTGGCTCGGCAGGATCTTCATGGTACTATATGAGATATATCGATCCACACAATGATAAGGAATTTGCAAATCAGGAGCTCTTAAAGCATTGGATGCCTGTAGATCTCTATGTCGGTGGACCGGAGCATGCGGTAGGACATCTCATGTATTCAAGAATCTGGAACAGATTCCTCTTTGATCAGGGCTTATCTCCTGTAAAGGAGCCTTTTAAGAAGCTCGTACATCAGGGAATGATCCTTGGATCAAACGGTATCAAGATGGGCAAGAGATTCCCAGAGTTCGTAGTAAATCCTAGTGATGTAGTCGAGGAGTACGGCGCTGATACACTTCGTCTCTACGAGATGTTCATGGGACCACTTGAGGTTTCAAAGCCTTGGAACGACAGCAACGTACAGGGAGCAAAGAGATTCATCACACGTGTATGGAATTTCTTTACAGAGCCTGAGAATATTATCGAAGAGGATGACGGAAAGCTCACAAGAATCTACCATCAGACAGTAAAGAAGGTCACAAACGACTTCGAGGCACTTGGCTACAATACAGCTATCAGCCAGATGATGATTTTTGTCAATGAAGTATACAAGGCAGGCAGATGTCCTAGAGAGTTTGCAGAGGGACTTATCAAGATGCTTTCTTGTGTATGTCCACATGTTGGTGAGGAAATCTGGCAGAGAATGGGACATGACGATACAATCGCATTTGAGCCATGGCCGGTATACGATGAGGCAAAGACTGTTGAGGATACAGTAGAGATTGCTGTACAGATCAACGGAAAGACTAAGGGCACTCTTGCAATCGGAAAACAGGATCCTAAGGATGAGGTTATCGCAAAAGCAAAGGATGTTATTGCAGATAAGCTTACAGGAAATATCGTAAAAGAGATTTATGTTCCGGGACGTATTGTAAACATCGTAATGAAATAAAAATCACCCGGTATTTTGCACAGCCACTAGACGGCCGGCAGAATACCGGGTGATTTTATTTTTTGAGAACATGTGGTGGAAGTGATGGATCACTTCCGCGAAGCTTCTGCATACCGCGCTGGATCGCATCCTTGGAATTTTTCCAGTCGGCATCTTTATTTTTATAATCATATTTTTCGATGAACCATGCAACATCTTCATATATGCGGTTCATGTTTTCGTGCATTAGAGGGAGCACGATATCGTAAAATTCTTTGCGCTTATCACCTTTTAAATAAGTGTCAGCTCCTTCCAGAACCACTTTCAGGTGATCGAGACAAAATCCTTTTGTGTTCTTTAATTTTTCTTTTAGTTCAGGATCCTTTTCATACATAGTGAAGAAGGTCTTCATGTATGCATTAAAGGTCTTGTTTACGCTGTTACATATAAAGCAGGTTGATTCACGTTTGTTAATCCAGTCCACGATGGAATTGGAGGAGGCGTTTGCTTTTTTGAAAAGACCGCTCCTTTGCATTGAATCAGGCTTAAAGTTCTTAAATTCTTTGTCCATCTCCTCAATATGGCGCATGTACATGGTTTTTAGTATCCAGGCGTTTCCGAGTGAATTGCCATAGTCAAACATTTTTTTGAAATGTGCACGGCAGAAGCCCTCCTTATCGGTCATATCGCGTATGTCAGCCTCCATGTAAGAGGCACCATGACCAAGTACAAAATCCATGACGTGATCCTCAGTGCGTTTTTCTATATAGCAGAAGGGGCATTCGCCGGCATTGTCAAAGGCGTCTGATATGGGGATAGTGTGTATTTGTTCTTTCAAGGTAATACCTCCGGGGTCATATTTTGTTATTTAAAAATCCTCTGGTGTGTAGCTCTCATAAAACTTGATAAAGGTCTGTAAAGAGGTGGAAAGCTTTGAAGACTCCTTGTAAGCAAAGCCAACCTCACGCTTGTGGATTGGTATGCCGAGAGGAATTTCAATCAGGGTACCGTCAGCAAGCTCCTTTGAAACTATGCTTTTTATGACGCAGGCCACACCTACGCCTATTTTGGCAAAGTCGATGAGCAGGTCCATATTTGATATATCTATAGAGTCCTTTACGTGTATCTGGTTCTCCTGCAGATAATCATCAATATATTTACGTGTCATATTGCCTTTATCGAGAAGCATGAGAGTAGAGTTTTGCAAAATTTCGCTCTTTTTGACACCACGGGCGCTTAAGTTGCGCAGATAGTCCTTTGTAGTGACAAATATATCCTCAATGTTGTCCAGATAATAGAAATTGAAGGTCTTAAGGGATGTTGGTTTTCCAATCAGACCTATATCTATTTTGTCATCATCGAGGAGCTTTAAGGTCTCATTGGTGGACTGACATTCGATTGAGATGCTTATATGAGGATTTCTGTGTATGAATTCCTTGAGATATGGCAAAAGCATATATTTGCAGAGTGTTGAGCTGACACCAATCTTAAGCTGGCCGACACCGAGCTCTATTGAGCGCTTCAGCTTTTCCTCACCCTCATTTAATGCCTCAAAGGCCTTGCTTACATGATCATAAAGAAGCCTGCCCTCATCGGTCAAGACGACACCTCTGGAGCTTCTGGAAAAAAGCTTGCATTCCAGTCCGTCCTCGAGCTTTTGAATTGACTTGCTGATGGCAGGCTGGCTGATATAGAGCTCCTTGGCTGCCTTTGATATATTGCCGGCATTGGCGACAGTATAGAAAATCCAGTAAGATGAGAGATTCTGGTTCATTTGTACCTCCTGTGGTTTGTACTTTTAATGGGCTGTAATCGTTGCTTGTCACAAAAATGTGTGAACACCAACAAATCTGTGTTTATTATACCATGAGATTTAGTTATGGTAAATATGTTTATTATGTATTTTTATTATGGTAAATCATATGTTATGATGTCTTAAGTAAACTTGATTCAGATACAATCATAATACAATATTTTTATATGATAGGAGGAATATAAGCATGGGAATGACAATGACACAGAAGATTCTTGCTGCACACGCAGGCCTTGACTCTGTTAGTGCAGGACAGCTCATTGAGGCTGATTTAGATCTTGTGCTTGGAAACGACATTACCTCACCTGTAGCGATTCATGAGATCGACAAGATGAAGGTAGAGGGAGTGTTTAATAAAGATAAAATCGCACTCGTTATGGATCACTTTGCACCAAACAAGGACATCAAGTCAGCAGAACACTGTAAATGTGTTCGCGAGTTTGCCTGCAAAAATGAGATTACAAATTACTTTGATGTAGGAAAAATGGGCATCGAGCATGCACTTTTACCTGAGCAGGGACTTACCGTTGCAGGTGATGTGATTATAGGAGCCGATTCACATACATGTACATACGGAGCTTTAGGAGCATTCTCTACAGGTGTGGGAAGCACTGATATGGCAGCAGGAATGGCTACAGGCAAGGCATGGTTTAAGGTACCTTCTGCCATCAAGTTCAATATAGTCGGAAAACCGGCTGAGTGGATCAGCGGTAAGGATGTCATCCTTCATATCATCGGTATGATTGGTGTGGACGGCGCACTTTATAAGTCAATGGAGTTTGTCGGAGATGGACTTAAATATCTTTCTATGGATGACAGATTTACTATCGCCAATATGGCAATCGAGGCCGGCGGCAAGAATGGTATCTTCCCTGTAGATGATCTCACAAGAGAGTACATGAAAGAGCATTCAAAGCGTCCGTTCACAGAGTATGAGGCTGATAGTGATGCAGAGTATGATGAGGAGTATACAATCGACCTTAGCACACTTAAGTCTACAGTTTCATTCCCACATCTGCCTGACAATACACGTACCATCGATGAGGTGGGGGATGTAAAAATTGACCAGGTAGTAATCGGCTCATGTACCAACGGCCGTATGGATGATCTGCGTATTGCAGCAAAGATTCTTGAGGGTAAAAAGGTTGCGGATGGTATCAGGGTTATCGTGATTCCTGCAACACAAAAGATTTATCTTCAGGCTATGGAAGAGGGCCTTCTTAAGACATTTATCGAGGCTGGTGCCATTGTGAGCACACCTACCTGCGGACCATGTCTTGGCGGATACATGGGAGTGCTCGCTGAGGGCGAGAGATGCGTATCTACCACAAACCGTAACTTTGTCGGACGTATGGGTCATGTGGATTCTGAGGTTTATCTGGCAAGCCCTGCTGTTGCAGCTGCAAGTGCCATTACAGGTAAGATTTCAGGACCAAAGGATGTTATGTAAAGATTGGAGGAAGCACAATGAAAGCAGCACACGGTCGTGTATTTAAATATGGAGACAATGTCGATACAGATGTAATCATTCCTGCAAGATATCTGAATTCTTCTGATCCTAAGGAGCTTGCAACACACTGCATGGAGGATATCGATAAGGATTTTGTAAATAATGTAAAGGCCGGAGATATCATGGTAGCCAACAAGAACTTCGGCTGTGGTTCATCAAGAGAGCATGCACCGATTGCCATCAAGGCTGCCGGCGTAAGCTGTGTTATCGCAGAGACATTTGCAAGAATTTTCTACAGAAATGCAATCAATATAGGTCTTCCTATTATTGAGTGCCCTGAGGCAGCAAAGGCAATAAAAGCCGGTGATGAGGTGACAGTAGACTTTGATTCAGGTATCATCACAGATGAGACAACAGGAGAGAAGTTTAAGGGACAGGCCTTCCCACCGTTCATGCAGAAGATTATCGACTGCGAGGGACTTGTAAACTATATAAATCAGAAGTAATTATAAAAATTCCCGAGGTTATATAACCGCGGGAGTTTTTAGTACAATATTAAAAGTAATGGTAATATGCAAACTGTGGGATATGCGTTCTATAAATCAAATTGCTGCAGATACTGCAAATATTTATCGGAAACTGTCACAGAAGTGTAAATATCCGCGTATTCCTTGCCTGATATACTTTCGATATAGTTTTCGGGATAGTTTTTTTCTATGCCATGTGCATGAGCCATATCGACAGCTTTATTGTATGCAATAGCGGCCTTTTCGATTGTGTTGTAGGTTCCTATGACAAAATTGCCGTTTATGTGTATGCGAGCTTTATATTTGTCGAGCCCTGCAGTTTTGACAATCTCTACACCATGGTATGGATTTAACAGCTTGATGTTTTCGTAGCGCATGTCGGTTGAATCGTTGTTTACAAATACATAGTCCCGTCCGCAAACAGCATGAGGCTGTATGCCATAGCGGCTAAGCAGGGTGACCTGCATGCCGTAGTCGTTGACGTACAGATGTCCCTGGCGTTTTAATATGCGATGCTCAGAGTAGTAAAACAAATCATCTATATCGAATTTCAGCTCATGTGATATATCCAGATAGTAGCTGAAATAGTTTTTGCGCAGGTATATTGGGGTTTTGATGTACATTCCGTTATCACGGAAATTAATAAGAGTTACAATTTTATCAAATGTAAGTGCATGGGTGTGAAAGTAAGAGTCCTCTATGCTGTTTGTTTCTTTTAATAAAATTGTCGATGCAGTGGCATAGGCGCGGCTTGCAGAAAGCTCACTGTCAAAGCTTCCGAGACTGATGTGTTTGCTTTTGTAGGTGATGTTGGACCTGTAGTAAATGGTGCCGTCTTTTCTGACAGCGGTGTAAACTCCTTGCAGCATAGATGTATTGTGTCCCTTTCACATATATTTTGTTATTGTTTGTTAAAACATTTATATAATTGTAGCATTTTTGTTATTGATTTGATATATGAAATTTATTATACTATAAAGGATAATAATTGTCTGCATATAGATGCAGCAATATGGATTTAGAAAAAAGAGAAATGAGGTAAAAAATGGATTTATTATATTCAAGCACAAGAAACAGTGAAAAGAAAATAACAGCTTCACAGGCTATCCTTAAGGGCCTTGCCGATGACGGAGGATTATTTGTACCTGAGAGCATTCCGGCACTTGATGTTTCTGTTGAGGAGCTTTCTAAGATGTCATACCAGCAGGTAGCATATGAGGTTATGAAGCTTTTCCTTACGGATTTCACAGAGGAAGAGCTTAAAAATTGTATCAACAGGGCATACGACAGCAAGTTTGATACTACTGAGATTGCACCGCTTAAGTTTGCTGACGGCGCTTACTACCTTGAGCTGTTCCATGGCTCTACAATAGCCTTCAAGGATATGGCATTATCCATTCTGCCTCATTTACTTATCACATCCGCAAAGAAAAACAATGTTAAAAACGAGATTGTCATCCTGACAGCCACATCAGGAGACACAGGAAAGGCAGCTATGGCAGGCTTTGCTGATGTTGAGGGGACACAGATTATCGTTTTCTATCCAAAGAATGGTGTCAGCCCGATTCAGGAGAAGCAGATGCTTACACAAAAGGGTGCCAATACTCATGTAGTGGGTATTCACGGCAACTTTGACCAGGCACAGTCAGCAGTAAAGGCTATGTTCAATGATAAGGCTCTTGCAGAGACGATGGATGCCGCAGGCTATCAGTTCTCATCCGCCAACTCAATCAATATAGGTCGCCTTGTACCACAGATTGTGTACTATGTATATGCTTACTCAAAGCTTTTTGCACAGGGAGCTGTCGCAAAGGATGAGAAGATAAATATCGTAGTTCCTACGGGAAACTTTGGAAATATACTTGCAGCGTTTTATGCAAAGAATATGGGACTTCCCGTTGCAAAGCTTATCTGCGCTTCAAACGAGAACAAGGTGCTTTACGATTTCTTCACAACAGGAGAGTATGATAAAAACAGAGAGTTTATCCTCACAAATTCACCATCCATGGATATTCTCATCTCTTCAAACCTTGAGAGACTCATTTACCGTATCGCAGGAAATGATGCAAATAAGAATGCTCAGCTTATGGCTTCGCTTGCCAAGGATGGCAAATATACTGTAACACCTGAGATGAAGGAAAAGCTTTCTGACTTCTATGGCAATTACACAAGCGAGAAGGAAACCGCAGAGGTCATCAAAAAGCTTTACGAGGATACAGGATACATAATTGATACTCATACAGCAGTTGCAGCCGGTGTATATGGTAAGTACAAAGAGGCTACAGGTGATACAGCCACAAAGACTGTTATCGCATCTACAGCAAGTCCATTCAAATTCACAAGAAGTGTGATGGATGCAATTGATCCTAAGTACGATTCAATGACAGACTTTGAGCTTGTAGATGAGCTTTCAAAGCTTGGCAACGTTAAGGTACCAAATGCCATCGAGGAAATCAGGGATGCAAAGATTCTTCACAACACAGTCTGTGATGTGGATCAGATGGAAAACACTGTTAAGAAAATGCTCGGTGTGCAGTAATAATATAATGTTACCTTTTGCCCATTTAATAATATAATTATATATAGCGCAACATAAAAGAACATCTGCTGATTGCAGATGTTCTTTTTGTGCTCTAATTATAGAGTAAATAATTATCAGATTACTGAAACTGCCTTGCAGAGATATTAGAATTCAATAATAAAGTGAATGGCTCCGAAAGGGTATAACAGCTTGAGCTTGCAGGCTTTATTGAAGCTGCGTGTCTGTCCATCAAAATGCTCAGGTGCAGTGAGAGTAAGCTCAAGTGCCTGATCATTTGAACAGTTGACCAGAAACAGTCCATTGTTCAGGTTCAGGAAATCATCGAGGGATGCCTGTACATACTCGTCGTATACTGAAAATGATTCATTTACATAGCGTGATGCAAAATTGATGGCTGTTGTCTGACTCATGCCTATGTATGTAGATATGGCATAGCTGCCCTTGATGTCCTGACGTACCATGCAGTCCGCACTAAAGCTGTCACATATCTCGGCAGAGAGCGGAGTGTAGTCATCACCAACAAATCGGATAAAGCTGTTAAACAAAAGCTCAAGATACATAATGTCAATGGCAGAAGGATCTATGCCTGTATTGGCAAAAAAATGACCTATCAGATGATTTATGCTGTCCTTATCCTCGAGTACCATGTCAAGATCGGAAATAGCATTCTCACTGCGGTAATCATGTATACTCTTTTCGAGAGTGGTATTGTCAATTATGCCTTTGTCTAAAAGAATCTGTCCTAAAAGAAGAAAGTCAGGGCTTTGGATGTTTAAGAGATCCTTTACCTGCTCGTCTGTCAGATAGCCCATTTCTATTGTAAGCTCACCAAACTTCTTGTCCTGATGGGTCTGCTCGACTATTACTGAATCAACCTCGGCAGCTGTCATAAGCCCTGAGTGGATGGCAAGAGTACCGAGCTTTGCGTGCTTTTGTGCTTTTTCTTTGAGTGCGTCAAAAAGCTGCTCATTAGTGATATACCCCTTTGATAGGAGAAAATTGCCAAAAAATTGAGTATACATATTAATTTCCTCCTATGTGCTTCTTAATCAGACTTATGACCTGATCCTTGTCGATTGGTTTCTGAATGAAGTCACATGCTCCGGCAGCAAGAGCCTTTTTAAGCTCGGACTGTGTGCCGACAGATGACGCAACGAAGATGGTAGCACTGCTGTCATACTCCATAATTTCTGAGATAGCGGCATTTCCGTCCTTTACTGGCATTACAATGTCTATAAATGTGAGATTTGGCTTATGCTCCTTGTACATATCGATGGCGAGCTGTCCGTTTGCCGCCTCAATGATAGTCGGTGAACCAATGGAATTGATTATGTCCTTCATCTGTTTTCTTGCGAGAATCGAATCATCGCATATAAGTATTTTTAAATCGTCAAGTTGCATTTTAAAAACTCCTTCCCCTTGAAAATATAAATATATTTTACTACATTAATAATAGAAATTCAAGAAATAGTTGGGACTTATTTACCATTTATTTTTTCCTTACATGAGGTTATACTAATTTTGGTGATTTTACATATTTTTTGTATATATAAGATCCGTGATAACTATTTAGGAATAATAAATAAAAATACAGGAGAAAGAAGCATGAACTATTTTATTATAATAGATGCGGTCACACTGATACTGGGAATTTACATAATATTTGTGTCACTGCGAATGAAGAAAAGCGGCAAAATTGAAAGTACCTTTGTGGCTGAGGATGAGATGAAAAAGATAAAGGATACGGCCGGATATATAGCTTATATTTATCCAAAGTCACTTGTATTTGGCATTGTGATTTTTGTTATCAGTATAGTTGCGATAGTTTCGGATTGCCTCAAAAAGATACCGTACTGGTCATATGTGGAGATGATTATATTTGTCGCAGTAATTATCTGGTTTTCAAATATGTTACGAAATGCCAGAGAAAAATTTGTTAAATTCTAACATGAATTTTGCATTGCAACATGAGACATAATAAAGTATAATGAATTTACAAAGATACCTGAGATGTTCGACAACCCTGTGTATTTAGAACCTACATTTACTTTAAACGGGATTCCTATATGAGCTGTTGGATGTCAGGCCGTCATTATGCAGCGGAAGGCAGAAGGCAGACTGCGGTTACCCACCTAGCAAGAGCGCTAGGAGTCTAAATTACAGGACCGGCATTTTGGGTTCTTACAAAAGAATAATAATGTACAAAAGAACTCCGGATGCACAAAAGATTTATGAGATACAAAAGATTTTTAAAGCACAAAGGATTCTTAAGTACAGATGATAAAGGGAGCTGTTTTTGCAGCTCCCATTTTTTGAGCAGTAACCACTATTTGGGTGTTAAGGAGAACAAGAAATTTGGCAAATAGAAGACGAAGACGGCAAAAGCCGAATCAGATGGTCTGGATAATGCTTGCGATAACCATGGTATGCGTGGTTATTGTTTTTGCAATTGTTATGGCGCAAAAGGAAAAGGGGGCACTTGTAAAACAGGCGAAGGCAGTGACAAAGGATATGGTGTATGAGAATGCATATATTGTGTCAAATGACGATGGAAGGCTGATTTTCATATGTGATGGAGATCTATACAGGGCAAAGGGTACCATGGAAGAGAACTTTACAGGTGTCTGTGATATTGAAATCAGTGGCTCTAAGGTCAAAAAGATACAGATAAAGCCGGATGATATATCAGGTGTGATGCTGTCGTACGGAGACGGTACCATGCAGATTGCAGGGCAGGGTGACATTCCAATGCAGTCAAGCGAGCTGCCGGTGTATGATGAGACAGGCACTTCACCTAAGGAAATATCGGTTTCTGACCTGATAATAGGAAGTGAAACACTTTCCTACATACTTGATTCCGGCAGGATATGTGCCATCGTCAGAAGACAGGCACCAGACCTTACATACATAAGGGTGCTTATAAAAAACGATGGAAAGGATGAGTTTCCCACAATTGCGGCAGGTGCAGCGTCTAACCTTTATGTGGATGATGCCGACTGTGGCAGCATTGCTATTGAGGATGTGGGAGCATATATGGCAAATGTACAGAAAAGTAAGATAAAGGTGAGCTCAGCAGACAATTATGTCAGCATAAACGGTAAGAGCTATCCGGGCTCATTTGAGTTTATCGGGACAGAGGTAGGTATTGTGGCGGTGAATACAGTCGATGTGGAGACATATGTGCGCTATGTGCTGCCGTCGGAGATGCCGTCTACATTTGATGCAGAGGCGCTTAAGGCGCAGGCGGTTTGCGCAAGAACCTTTGTATATTCACAGATGAAAAATACACAGTATGCGCTATACGGAGCAAATATTGACAATACCACGGCTTTTCAGGTCTATAACGCTTCAGAAGCAAAGCAGTCGACCGATGAGGCTGTAAAAGCTACAGCAGGACAGGTTGTCTCATGTGGAGGAAGCTTAATAACATGCTATTATTTTTCTACGTCTGCCGGAAAAACCGAGGATATGGAGGTATGGTCTTCGAGTACACCGGATTTCATACACAAGGTGGAGTCGGTGGATGACAATTCGCCATACTACAGATGGACCTCGGAGCTTGATTTATCGGCATACAATGATCCTCAGTACGGCACAGCAACAGGTATTTCTGTCGATAAGACGTCAGATGCCGGTTATGTACTTTCGCTTACAATAAATTATGGAAACAAATCGCAGACCTTTACGGCGGAGAATGATATAAGAAAGGCGTTAGGGCATTATCAGAAAAAAGTTACATTAAACGATGGCTCTGCGAGGGAGAATATGTCGATGATACCAAGCGCCTGCTTTAGTGTGAGTGCCGGTGCAAATGGTCACTATACACTGTCCGGCGGAGGCTTTGGCCATGGAATAGGCTTCAGCCAGTATGGGGCAGACAAGCTGGCAAAGGCAGGAAGCAGCTATAAGGATATAATCGGATATTATTATAAGGATGTGACAGTGGTGGATATAAGCAGTGTACGTAGTGAGCAGTGATATGCCTCAATTATTATAACTTTCGGGATTTTATTATATTTAGCAGCCACTATAGCCGATTTAAAGGTGAATTTTAACGTTTAAAAAAATTGATAGCATGGATAGTAGAAATGTGGTAATATCGAAGTGCTTAGATACATGACTATGTGTGTGATAGTAAGATACATTGTAATTATTTCGTAAGAGAACAAGAGGATTTGACAATGAATTTACCGATAGAGTTGGAAAAAAAGATGAAGGCCTTTCTGGGTGATGAGTGGGATGATTTCTTATACAGCTATGACAATAACAGATTTCAGGCGCTTAGATTCAATACCTTAAAAGTGCAAAGCCCTGAAGAAATAATGCGGATATTGAAAGTACTTGGAATTTCTTCAGATAAAAGGGTTTCGTGGGCAAATGAGGCATATTACTTTGATGAGAATGTGCGTCCGGGAAAGCATCCGTATCATGAGATGGGGCTTTACTACATACAGGAGCCAAGTGCCATGTCGGCGGCTGCACTTTTAGCTCCAAAGCCGGGTATGAGAGTGCTTGACCTGTGTGCGGCACCCGGTGGAAAGAGCACACAGCTTGCCACATATTTAGGAGACAGCGGACTTTTGGTATCAAATGAGATTAACACACAAAGAAGCCGGATTTTGTCGCAGAATATAGAGCGTATGGGAATCAAAAATGCGATTGTGACAAATGAGGACAGCTTTGTGCTTGCTTCACATTTCCCGGGCTTTTTTAATGCTATACAGGTGGATGCACCATGCTCAGGAGAGGGAATGTTTCGAAAGCTGCCTGAGGCAATAGAGCAGTGGAGCATGGAAAATGTGGCAATCTGTGCGGAAAGGCAGAAGGAAATACTGGATAATGCTGCGGTGATGCTTAAGCCGGGAGGCGTGATAGTATACAGCACATGCACCTTCTCGAAGGAAGAAAATGAGGATGTAATTGAGTGTTTTTTGGAGAGACATCCTGATTTTACACTTGAAGAAATGGAGCGCTTCTGGCCGCATAAGGTGGACGGAGAGGGACATTTTGTGGCAAAGCTTGTGAGAAGAGGCAGTGTGGACACAGACCTTAAAGCTGACAGGAAAACCAAAAAGAACAAAAATAGTAAGAACAGGAAAAATGAAACGAAGCCGGCTCTTACAAAAGAAAATATGAAGCTTCTCTCAGAGTTTCTTGATGAGACCATATCAGAGGATATGGCAGCATGGATAAAAAACTCAAGGCTTGTCATGTTTGGGGAGCAGCTCTACAGGCTGCCTGATATGGAAGTTGATATTAAAGGGCTTAAGGTGCAGCGAGCAGGGCTACATATAGGAGAGTTTAAAAAACAGCGCTTTGAGCCGTCACATTCGCTGGCACTTGCACTTAAGCTAAGTGAGGCTAAAAACGTAGTAAAGCTTACATGTGACAATCCGCAGACTATCGGCTTTTTCAATGGTCAGTCAGTTATGTTATCTGATGAGCAGGCGGCTGAATGCAAAAAGGGCTGGGTACTTGTATGTGTGGACGGATACACGGCCGGCTGGGGCAAGGTGAATGGCACACAGGTTAAAAACCATTATCCTAAGGGGCTTAGAAATAAAATATAAATCAAATATAAAATTTTCTACTTGCAAAATATAGAGATTGTGCTAAAATGACTTATGTGTTATTAAGAAATAAGCATTTGCGATATATATGTCGCAGCTATATATAATAAAAGCAATGAAGGTGCATAGTAGATTATAGTACTTTGACCAGAGAGAGATTGTCACCGGCTGAAAACAGTCTTACAAAAAGGCTATTGATTGAAGTTCACACTGAAGCTGCATGGATGAAGCACAGTAGTTCATGACGTGTTATGTACGTTACACATATCAATGAGAGTCCATTGGATATTTCTTCAATGGAAATCAGGGTGGTATCGCGGAATTTTCGTCCCTGCATGGTTTAATAGCCATGCAGGGACGTTTTTTATCGCATAAACGGCGAATTCAAGCTTGGGTTTACGAGTTTATGCAAATTAAGAAAAATATTATGAGGTGAAATTCGATGAGAGACAAAATTCAACAGATCAGAGAAAAAGCACTTGCTGAAATTGATAAGGCTGACGGTCTTGAAAAATTAAATGATGTGCGTGCTGCAATTCTTGGAAAGAAGGGTGAGCTCACAGCTGTCTTAAAGGGCATGAAGGATGTTGCTCCTGATGAGAGACCAAAGGTAGGCCAGTGGGTCAATGAGACACGTGAGGCAGTTGAGAAGCTTCTTGATGAGAAGGTTAAGAAATTTGAGGCAGAGGCACTTAAGCGCAAGTATGAGAGCGAGAAAATAGATGTCACTATGCCTGCAAAGAGAAGCAAAAAGGGTAATCTTCATCCTGTAACACAGGTAAAGGACCAGCTCTCAGAGATTTTCACATCTATGGGCTTTGAGGTTTATGAGGGAACAGAAATCGAGAATGATTACTATAATTTTACAGCTTTAAATACTCCAAAGGATCATCCGGCGCGTGATATGCAGGATACGTTCTACTTATCACCTGAGTTCTTACTTCGTACACAGACCTCAGCAGGACAGATTCACGTTATGGAAGCAAAGAAGCCACCTATCAAGGTTGTTTCACCGGGTAAGGTTTTCCGTTCGGATGATGATGCGACACATTCTCCTATGTTCACACAGATGGAGGGACTTGTGGTAGATAAGGGCATCACACTGTGCGATTTAAAGGGTATGCTTGACCAGCTTGTAAAGAAGATGTTCGGAAAGAATGTCACAACACGTCTTCGTCCTTCATACTTCCCATTTACAGAGCCGTCTGTAGAGGTTGATGTAAGCTGCTTCCAGTGCCACGGCAAGGGCTGCTCTTTATGCAAGGGCACAGGTTGGATTGAGGTGCTTGGTGCAGGCGTAGTAAATAAAAAGGTGCTTGAGGGCTGTGGCATAGACACAAATGAGTACAGTGGTTTTGCATTTGGTATCGGTCTTGAGCGTATTGCAATGCTCAAATACGGAATTAACAACATCAAGCTTTTATTCGAGTCAGACCTTAGGGTATTAGACCAGATTGATGACAACTAGATTCATTTTTCTTGAATATATAACAGGAGGCAAAAATTATGTTAACACCACTTAGCTGGTTAAAAGATTATGTAGATATAGATGTAACACCAAAGGAGTTAGAGGAAAAATTATTCTCATGTGGTTTCGAGGTTGAGGAATCATATGAGGTGGGAAAGGATATCTCAAACGTAGTAGTCGGCCTTGTAGAAAAATGTGAGCCGATTCCTGAGACACACCTAAGCCTGTGTCAGGTAAATGCCGGAGCACATGGCACATTCCAGATCTGCTGTGGAGCGGACAATGTAAAGGCAGGGGGCAAATATCCTCTTGCACTTATCGGTGCCACAGTATATGCCACAGCAAAGGATCATGTTACAATAGAGGGCGTGATGGAGATAAAGCAGGGCAAGCTGCGTGGATATGATTCATATGGAATGTTATGCTCAGGCGTAGAGCTTGGCTTAAATGAGGACCTCTATCCGGGTGCAGGCTACAACGGACTTTTGGTTTTACCTGAGGATGCTAAGGCGGGAGATGATGTAAAACCTATCCTCGGCCTTGATGACTGGATTTTTGATATTGCAATCACAGCAAACAGACCTGACTGCCAGTGTATATATGGCATGGCAAGAGAGGTTGCTGCTGTTTTGGGAAAAGATCTTAAGGAGCCTGCACTTGACTATACTGCTGATGATGTGAAGAAGGAAAATTTCAAGGTTTCGGTTCTTGCACAGGACATCTGCCCTCGCTACACAGCTCACTATGTACATGATGTAAAAATCTCTGAGTCACCGGCATGGATGAGAAAACGTCTTGCACTTGTCGGAATAGGCTCTATTTCAAATGTGGTAGACATCACTAACTTTGTTTTAAAAGAGCTCGGACAGCCAATGCATGCTTTTGATTACTCATACCTTGAGGGAGATGAGATTGTAGTAAGACGTGCAAATGATGGAGAGAAAATTGTCACACTTGATGAGAAGGAATTTGAGTTAAACAGCAATAACCTGGTTATCTGTGATGGAAAGAAGCCAGTTGCGCTCGCCGGTATCATGGGCGGCTTAAACTCTGAGATTAACGACGGAACCACAGAGGTGATGTTTGAGTCTGCAAAATTTGCAAGAGACAATATCAGAAAGAGCTCACGTGCGTTGGGACAGTCATCTGATTCGAGTGCACTTTACTCAAAGGGTGTAAACGAGTACACAACAGCCATGGCTATGAAGAGAGCACTTCACCTGATGGAGGAGCTTGGCTGTGGTAAGGTTTCTTCAACTCACGTTGAGGTGACTACTGGAAATTCGCTTGAGCCAAAAGAGATGAAGGTTTCTATTGCAAAGGTTAATGGTGTGCTTGGAATAGAGGTACCTACAGAGGATATCGTGAGAATACTCACAAATTTAGGCTTTGCACCGGTTGTAAGCGGTGATGAGCTGACACTCATGATCCCTGCATATCGTGAGGATATGGAGGATTATCCGGATGTGGCCGAGGAGGTTATCCGTATGTATGGCTATGATCATGTCATTCCTGCATTCATGCCTACGGCACAGGTTACACTCGGAGGACTCAACCTTAGACAGCAGACAGAGCGCAAGATAAAAGAGGTGCTCTGTGCAGCAGGCGCGTATGAGGGAATACATTACTCATTCTTCTCACCTGCTGATCTTGATTTGCTCAGATTCCCGGAGGATGCACCTGAAAGACATGCTATCAGGCTTATAAACCCAATCAATGTTGACCTCTCGCTTATGAGAACAACACTTGCTTCTGAGATGCTTTATGCCATAGCAAGAAACCAGAAGAAGGGTATCCTGGAGGGAAGAATCTTTGAGCTGGGAAATATCTTTATCGCAAAGGAGCTTCCGCTTACAGAGTATCCGGATGAGAGAGAGACACTTTGCGCAGGCGTATTCGGTGAGGATGAATCGTTCTTTACTATAAAGGGACTGGCTGAGACTGTAGCAGATGCGCTTGATGTGAAGTTTACATACAAGCCGGCTCAAAAGCCATTCCTTCATCCATATCAGACAGCAGAGGTATTCTGTGACGGACAAAAAATCGGATATCTCGGTCAGGTAAGATATGAGATATGCGATGAGCTTGACATGAGAGTACCGGCATATGTGATGGAGCTTGATTTAAGAGTTCTTTCACAGTGGTATGGAAAGGACAGAGTATTTACTCCAATCTCAAAATTTGATGATGAGAAGAGAGATTTTGCTTTTGTTGTGGACAAGGATATCACATGTGAGCAGATTGAAAACGGTATCAGGGAAGCCTGTGATTATGTCTCAGATGTTACACTGTTTGATGTTTACGAGGGTGTACAGCTTCCTCCGAATAAGAAGAGCATGGCGTACAGTGTAGTATTTACACCAAAGGATGAGGAGCTTAAGACTAAGAAGGTCGAGGACTTTGTAAAGGATATACTTGCTCATCTTAAAGAGACTGCAGGTATCACACTTCGTGGTTAGACGTTAGTATAGTGTTAGGAATAGGAAAATTATGGACGTAAAAGATTTTGATTATGATCTTCCGGAGGAGCTGATAGCACAGGATCCTCTGGAGGACCGCTCCAGCTCAAGACTCATGGTGCTTGACAAGAAGACAGGAGAAGTCAGCCATCATGTGTTCAAGGAGATTGTTAAATATTTAAGACCGGGCGACTGCCTTGTGCTCAACAATACAAAGGTAATTCCTGCGCGTCTGTTTGGCGTGAAGGAAGGCACTATGGCAAAGATAGAGATACTTCTTCTAAAGCGCAGACAAAATGACGTATGGGAGACTCTTGTAAAGCCGGGTAAAAAGGCAAAGCCGGGCACGAAAATTATATTTGGTGACGGACTTTTAACAGGTGAAGTAATAGATGTGGTTGATGATGGAAACAGGCTGATTCAGTTTAGCTATGAGGGTATTTTTGAGGAGATACTTGATAAGCTCGGACAGATGCCATTGCCGCCATACATCACACATCAGCTAAAGGACAAGAACCGCTACCAGACAGTATATGCAAAGTATGACGGCTCAGCCGCTGCGCCTACGGCAGGACTGCATTTCACAAAGGAGCTTTTACAGCAGGTAAAGGATAAGGGAGTGGATATAGCAGAGGTTACTTTACATGTGGGGCTTGGTACGTTTAGACCGGTAAAGGTGGATAATGTGCTTGATCACCATATGCATTCTGAGTTTTACATGGTGTCACAGGAGGCTGCAGACAAGATTAATAATGCAAAGAAAAATGGCGGCAGAATAATATCTGTCGGCACTACAAGCACTCGTACCTTAGAGGCAGCATCCGATGAAAACGGCATGCTAAAAGAGTGCAGCGGATGGACGGATATCTTTATTTATCCGGGATACAGCTTTAAGGTGATTGACTGTCTGATTACCAATTTCCATCTGCCACAGTCTACACTTGTCATGCTTGTGTCAGCATTAGCAGGCAGAGAGCATGTCCTCAATGCATACAAAGAGGCTGTAGAGGAAAGATACAGGTTTTTCAGCTTTGGTGATGCGATGTTTATAACGAACGATATGCATATGGACGATGAGGCAGCTGAATAAATTTTACTTGTAAAAATCAGTCATATATACTAATATGTTGTTTGAGGGTAATTTGTTCCCTTAGTCAATAATATAATAGATGGGGTAAAGTGAATGGAAGAAAAGAGAAGACATAAAAGACTTGACATTGATGTATCGGTACAGTTAGAGCGGCTGGATGAGGACGGAGTGACAACACTTAAGTATTGTCATGTGGATGTCACAGATATTTCCAGAAGCGGTATAGGATTTAATGCAAAGGTACCTCTCGATATACATACATATTATGACACCAAGATCCAAATTTGGACCAAGGAGGTTGTGGATGCGGTTGTCGAGATTGTACGAAGAACAGACAGTGAAGAAGGAGTATATCACTATGGTGCTGTGTTTATCGGTATGACAGACACTGATGCACTCAAGATTGATATTTATCAGATTTTCAATGATTTATAAAGTAAAAAAAGTAAATCATCCACATGATATAGTAACCAGTGTACCTGGCTCAAAGAGTATCACAAACAGGGCCCTTTTAATCGCTGCACTCGCAAGCGGGCGCAGCGTTTTAAAAGGGTGTCTTTTTAGTGATGATTCGAGACATTTTATAGATGCACTGATTCGTCTTGGATTTCCAGTTTTGGTGGATGAGGATAAAAGAGAAATAACAATAACAGGCTTTGGAGGCAGGATACCAAAGAATGAAGCTGAGATAGATGTGGGAAGTGCAGGTACCGCTGCACGTTTTCTTACAGCTCTTCTTGGACTGTCAAAGGGCAGATACCATATAGTGTCCTCTGAGCAGATGAAGAAGCGTCCTATGAAGGATCTGCTTGTATCGCTTGAAAAGCTGGGTGCCCATATTGAGTATGATGAGAACGAATATCATTTTCCTTTTACCATCGGAAATACAGGGGAGTATGCTGATACTGTTGATATAAACGTAGACAAGAGCAGCCAGTTTTTGAGTGCCCTTCTTATCTCGGCTATAGTGATGGAAAAGAACTTTACGATTAATGTCACAGGAACGCATGGTATGGCATATGTTGAGATGACGCGTCTTATGATGAAGCAGTTTGGGCTTGATGTGATGCAGGACAAAAAGAATAACAGCTTTATTATTCCTAAGAAAGCGGCGTATGAAAGCTTAGACTATGATATAGAGCCGGATGTGTCGGCTGCATGCTATTTTTATGCAATGAGCCCGCTTTTACATGTTAAGTCAAAGGTGATGGGGGTGCACCAGAACAGCCTGCAGGGAGATGTGGCATTTCTTGATGTGCTTGCGGATATGGGCTGCACAATTTCCGACGAGGCAGACGGCATAGTGTGTATGCCACCAAAGAATGCTCATATACATGGCGGAAGCTGGGATTTGTCAACATTCTCAGATCAGGCGCTGACACTTGCTGCGATTGCACCGTTTGCAAATGCACCTGTAGGGATAGAAGGCATTTCGCATATCCGTCTGCAGGAGTGTGACAGGATAAAAGCCATCGAGGAAAACCTGGCTGAATTAGGTGTGAGGGTTGAAGAAATTGAAAATGGCTTAAGGATTTATCCGGCAGAGTGTATTAAGCCTTGTAAAATTAAAACGTATGACGATCATCGCGTAGCCATGTCTTTTACTTTGCCGGGGCTTAAGGCAGAGGGTGTTGAGATAATAGACCCTTATTGCTGCCGCAAGACCTTTGAGAATTTCTATGAGGTACTTGAGGAGAGCGTATATTAATAAAGTGTTATTGGTTTTTTGCTTATTTGTAAACAGTGCTGCATTGGACGGTATAAAAAGAGCCGTAAAACGAATCAAATTCGTTTTACGGCTCTTTGTTTTTGGGATTAAAACCATATAACAGGATAAATCATCTGCGGTGAATAGTATAGTTTCTTTCTTTAAGTACGCTGATAGCTGATTCAAGAGCATATTCGTCATAGAACTCTATGCGCAGTACACCCTCCTCAAACTCACGGTTGTTTATGATGCCGATATTCTTGATGTTGATGCTGTTGAAGGCTAAAAGGCTTGCAAGCACTGCAATACCGCCTGCCTCATCGGCAATATCGACAAATATCTCGTGGAAATCCTTGCGGATTTTGGCACCGGGCAGTGTGAGTGAATCCCTGTAATTCTTTGAATCCTGGAAATAATCAATCATCTTTTGAGAACTGCCCTCTGCAATTATTTCGCGAAGCTTATGGAAATTGGCTTCATACTGGTCCATGAGTGAGAGCAGCTGTGTTTTGTTGGACTCACATATGTTTTCCCACATGACAGGGGAGCTTGCGGCGATACGTGTCACATCGCGGAAGCCTCCGGCAGCGATAGTTTTCATGGTCTCTTTTTCGGAATCAATATGCTCAATCAGATTGACAAGAGAGTATGCAATCATATGTGGCAGGTGGCTGATGGCTGCGGTAGCATGATCGTGCTCCCTGTAGTCTAAAATGAGAGCTATCGAGCCCAGTGAAAGTACAAACTGTTTGAAATCATTCTGATTTTCTTCAGTAGTTGCTGCAGTAGGAGTGATAATATAGTAGGCGTTCTCCAAAAGCTGCTTGTCTGAATTGAGTATGCCTGTTTTTTCAGAGCCGGTCATAGGATGACCGCCGATAAAATTGCGCTCAAGACCAAGCTCTATGACCTTTTCATGAATCTGGGTTTTGGTGCTGCCTACATCTGTGATGATACAGTCATCCTTTATGATATCCTTAAGCTGTGTGAGGGATTCGATATTTTTGTTTACCGGTGCACACAGAAAGATTACGTCGCAGTCTTTAAAAGAGTTAAGCTCTAAAAGCTCATTATTATCTATCAGGCCAAGCTCAAAGGCATCCTCTATGGTCTTTTGATGCCCTGCTGTTGCGATAATTGAGACCTTTGGATTATTTTCTTTCATTTTTCTGGCTATCGAGCCGCCAATCAGACCGAGCCCTATAAAGCCAACTTTATCAAAATGCATTTATGTGTATCTCCTAATTATTTATTGTAACTATTCAGAATCACCACACGCACATTCTCAAAATTGCACTATAGTGGTTCGAAATATTTACAATATATTATATCCAATTTAACACTATAAAGCAATAAATTATTGGCAAATTTATTCCAATATAACAATAAAAAATAATCGTCAGATTGCATAAAAGTGTTGTAAATTATATAAAATATTAGTACAATGTTTACATACTATAATAATGTCAGGGAGGTACTTGAAATGAATGTTTACACTACTGAGAAGATTCGAAACGTCGTGCTTTTAGGCCATAGCGGCTGTGGCAAGACATCACTCGTGGAAGCTATGGCATATCTGGCAGGACAGACCACCAGAATGGGCACTGTAGCGGATGGCAGCACTATCAGCGATTTTGACAAAGAAGAGATAAAGCGTCAGTTCTCTATACATACATCGGTTGTACCGATTGAGTGGGATAATGTCAAAATAAATATTCTCGATACTCCTGGTTTTTTTGATTTTGTGGGAGAGGTTGAAGAAGCTGTATCGGCTGCAGATGCTGCAATCATCGTGGTTTCAGGCAAGGCAGGCATACAGACAGGCACAAAAAGAGCATGGGAGATATGCGAGAAATACAAGCTGCCGAGGATGATTTTCGTGACGGACATGGATATCGACAATGCAAGCTTCAAGGATGTGGTATTAAAGCTGCAGGAGCTTTACGGCAAGAAAATAGCTCCATTCCATCTGCCAATCAGAGAGAATGAGAAGTTTGTGGGCTATGTCAATGTCATCCAGCAGAGGGCAAAGAGATGGAATGAAAGCGGAGGCGTGGATAAGTTTGATGTGCCTGAGTACTCAAAGGAGAACCTGGGAATATGTCGTGAGGCTTTAGTTGAAGCTGTAGCTGAGACAAGCGAGGAGTTCATGGACAGATATTTCGGCGGAGAGGAGTTCTCTGATGATGAAATCAGGGCTGCGCTTCGTGCAAACGTGCTTGAGGGCTCTATTGTACCGGTGCTCATGGGCTCAAATATTCTCGCAAGAGGCATGTATACACTTATGGCTGATATTGTGAAATACCTGCCAAGTCCTGAGAAGAGAAGCTGTACCGGTATTAACACCAAGACAAATGAGGTGTATAATGCTGATTATGATTTTGCAAAATCAAAGAGCGCTTATGTGTTCAAGTCTATAGTTGACCCGTACATCGGTAAGTATTCACTGATCAAGGTTAATTCGGGCGTACTAAAGACAGATGATGTACTTTACAATTATCACAGGGACTGCGATGAGAAAATCGGAAAGCTCTATGTGATGAGAGGCAGTAAGGTGGAAGAGGTGAAGGAGCTTCATGCAGGTGATATCGGAGCGCTTGCAAAGCTTACAAAGACTCTTACGACAGATTCACTTTCCACCAGAAATATGCCGGTTACATATCTTAGAACAAGTATATCAAAGCCGTATGTGGCAATGCGCTACAAGGCAAAGAAAAAGGGCGATGAGGACAAGATTTCCCAGTCTTTACAGAAACTGTTAATGGAGGATCTGACATTAAACAGTGTAAATGACAGCGAAAATGGACAGACTGTACTATATGGTATCGGTGATATGCAGCTTGAGGTAGTGGCAAGTGAGCTTCTTGAAAAGTACAAGGTGGAGATAGAGCTTATGCGTCCAAAGGTAGCCTTTAAGGAGACTATCAGGAAAAAATCTGACGTAGAGTATAAGTACAAGAAGCAGTCGGGCGGACACGGACAGTACGGACATGTCAAGATGACCTTTGAGCCGTCAGGAGATATGGATACGCCATATGTATTTGAGCAGACGGTTGTAGGAGGAGCTGTACCGAAGAACTTCTTCCCGGCTGTTGAAAAGGGTATTGCAGAGTCCGTGAAAAAGGGACCTCTTGCAGCCTATCCTGTGACAGGTATAAAGGCTGTGCTGTATGACGGCTCTTATCATCCGGTTGATTCATCTGAGATGGCCTTTAAGGTGGCAACACAGCAGGCCTTTAAAAAGGGCATTATGGAGGCAAAGCCGGTGCTTCTTGAGCCGATTGCCACTCTTAAGGTAGTGGTGCCTGAGGGCTATACAGGTGATGTGATGGGTGAGCTTAACAAGAGACGTGCGCGGGTGATGGGCATGAACCCGACAGACAATGGATATCAGGAGATAGTTGCGGATATTCCTTATCTGGAGCTTTATGGATACAATGCCACACTTCGCTCAATGACGAGCGGAAGCGGCACATTCTCATATGAGTTTGCCAGATATGAGCAGGCACCGGATGATGTGGCTGCAAAACAGATAGAAGAAAGGGCAAGCAAGCTTGTTGAAGTTGAAGAGTAGAATAGCATTAATTATATTACTTACATTGATTTTTACCAATACTCATGTGTTTGCATCGGAGATAAAAGAGGCAGAAGCTGCCTCTTTTGCTTCCGGGCCATCACTAAATACACTGGTTGACAATATGTCAGAAAGTGATGGTGTTTCATATATTTACTATAATCTGGGCGGTGCGGCAAACAATATCAATAATTGTGGATACATCACACCAAAGCAGAAATTCATGGGACTAAGAGAACCACACAAATACGGTTATAAATTTGATGGCTGGTATCTGGATGAGCATTTTTCAAAAAAGGCGGATGTTCTGACCTACGAAAAAGCAAATGGATATGTGGTATATGCCAAATGGGTCAGGACGATTAACAACGAATACAGCGTAGAGCATTACAATTACAGGAGTAATAAAAAAGCGCATACACTGGCGCTTAAGGATTGCGATTACGATTTTATAGATGAAATAGATATTCCGGGCATGCCGGAGACGAAGGAAAATGATTTTCTCAATAATTATATTTTCAGTGAGGCACAGTGTCCTCAGGGAATTTGTATCACGGATGAATACGTGCTTATCACGAGCTATTCTGATGACAAGGGCTCACTCGGGGAGCTTATGGTATTTGACAGGGAGGACGGAGAGTACCTTGTGACACTTGGCATGGATGCAAACAGTCACCTGGGAGGAATTGCCTTTGACGGGGAAAATGTATGGGTGTGCAATTCCTACGACACAACTGTGGAGCGCATCTCGTATGATTTTATCTCTCTAATGGCCACTGCGAATTCCAAGCAGGTCATCGATGCGACAGGTGTGGTAGATGTGTTTGATGTGGGAAACAAGCCGTCATGCATCACATTCTATGGAGGCAGGCTGTGGATAGCCACTCATAATATCCTTTTTAAGTCAAAGATGGTAGCATATTATTATGACAAAAAGGACGACAGGCTCACAAGCCTGAGCACATATACGATACCTGCCAGAGTGCAGGGCGTTACATTTGATGCGTCAGGAAAGGTATATCTGAGCACCTCCTATGGCAGGAATGAGTCATCGTATATCAAGTGCTATAAATCACTCATAGCTCTGTCGTCAAGGCCCAACAGCCCCGACATCACAATAGAGATGCCGCCGGGCTCAGAGGAGCTTGACAGTGTGGATAAAAGCTTGTATGTCATTTTTGAATCTGCGGGGGAGAAGTACCTTGAGGGTACGGATGGCAAGGGAAATTCGCCTGCTCCGATAGACAAGATACTTCGCATAAATACAGATTCGTTTAAAAATTAACTATAGCATTTTTAAAAGCTTTTCAACCTGCCTGCGGTTTTTCTCAGGCAGGTTTTTGCTTAGCTCAGTGCACATGGAATAGACCTCTTCTTTGGTAAATTCTATGCCGTTACGCTTTGCCTCCTTAATACTTTCCATGAGAAACGGCATGGCACTTGTTGTGTCCTTAGGTTTTTCCTTTTGTGCAAAATTATTTAAAAATTCCTGCTTTGTCATAAATCTCCCTATTGTCCAAAACTGAAAAAATATTTAATAGATTGTCTATCGTATCCTGTTCGCTTTTGCTGCAGTATTTCTTTAAGGCATTGAGCATGGATAGTCTTCTGTCTGCCATACTTTCTGTCTCTGCAACAGACAGTGCCGGTGCACAATCTATCATTCTCATTGAATTCATAAGTGATATGTAGTGAACCATAAGAGTCATCTGCTTTTGTGAGTCATGCGGCATATATGGGATTATGGTTTTAAGCATCTGAAGCTCCCTTGTCTGGGTTATTTCATCGAATGGTGTAAACAGGCTGTTCTCGTCCATAAAAATCCTTTAAAATATATTTCTATATAATATGTCACCTGATTCACATTATGCATGTTTACAGCATATATTATTAAAAAAAGATATATGCTTATCATAGATGGTCACGACGTATACGAGATAGATGAAGAATGCATCAAAAAGCACAGAGTGAAGGGCGAATGTAAAGTCCTTGAAAAGCTCAAAGAAAAAGAGCAGCGCAGGCAAAAAAAGAATACTGAAAAATCGTAAAAAGCTGCGGGCCGAAAAGACCCGCAGTAAAAATGTAAATCAGCAGCCGCAGCCACATCCGCATCCGTTATTGCTGCTTCCACAGCCAAAGCCACCACAGCAGAAAAGTAAGATGATAGCCCAGATACAGCTGTTATTGCCACTTCCACAGTCGTTTCCTCCGAAGAAAGAGCCTCCGTTACCATTTCCACAACAGCAGCACAGTAACAGGATGATCCATAAAATCGAAGAACATCCGCATCCGTTATCTGTATTGCTGCATGAACAGTTTGTTGCTGCTAAATCACTCATAAGTGACCTCCAATAAAATTTATTTACACTCTAGGTTATGATAGACATAACAAAGTGTTACACTAAGATTTAAATTTTTTTATTGACACAAAAAGTATAATTGTATACAATTATTCAAAAGATAAAACTAAGCACAGGAGATGTGAAGATGAGAGAAGTTTTGATGAACGAAAAAACAAATTTACTGCAGCTTGAAGAGCATTTTTACCAGCTCGTGGATGTAGATGAGCCGAATACTTTTAGAAATCTCTTTCCTTATTCAGAAGTTCCTAAGATAGCATTCAATGACAGAATAGTGCCTCACAATATGCCGGAGGACATTTGGATTACAGATACTACATTCAGAGACGGCCAGCAGTCGAGAGCACCGTACACGACGGAGCAGATTGTTACCATTTATGATTATTTACATAAGCTTGGTGGCCCTAAGGGAATAATCAGACAGAGCGAGTTTTTCCTCTACAGCAAAAAGGACAGGGACGCTGTTTACAAGTGTCTCGAGAGAGGATATAAGTTCCCGGAGGTTACATCGTGGATTCGTGCCAGCAAAAAGGACTTTGAGCTTGTAAAGGATATAGGACTCAAGGAAACCGGTATACTTGTAAGCTGTTCGGATTATCATATTTTCTATAAGATGAAGATGACCAGACGCGAGGTAATGAATATGTATCTGTCAGTCATCAGGGAGTGTCTTGAGACAGGAATAAGCCCTAGGTGCCATCTGGAGGATATCACACGTTCTGATATATATGGTTTTGTTATTCCATTCTGTGTTGAGCTTATGAAGCTGCAGGAGGAGTACAAGATTCCGATTAAGGTGCGTGCCTGTGATACAATGGGATATGGAGTAAACTTCCCGGGAGCAGTTATACCTCGAAGCGTTCCGGGTATCATATACGGACTTAACACACATGCAGGTGTGCCTTCATCACAGATTGAGTGGCATGGACACAATGACTTTTACAAGGCAGTAAACAATTCGACTACGGCATGGCTCTACGGAGCAAGCGGGGTCAACTGTTCACTGTTTGGTATCGGAGAGAGAACCGGAAACACACCACTTGAGGCTATGGTATTTGAGTATGCACAGCTTAAAGGCACACTTGATGGAATGGATACAACGGTTATCACAGAGTTGTCAGAGTACTTTGAGAAGGAGCTTGGATATGTGCAGCCGAGCCGTACACCTTTTGTCGGCAGAAACTTCAATGTGACGAGAGCCGGAATCCATGCTGACGGACTTCTCAAAAATGAGGAAATTTACAACATATTCGATACAGGTAAATTCTTAAACAGACCACCTCTTGTAGCTGTGTCCAATACATCAGGACTTGCAGGAATAGCGCTGTGGATAAACACCTACTACCGTCTGCCGGATGACAGAAAAGTAGATAAGAACTCAAAGCTTGTGACCATGATAAAGAAATGGGTAGATGAGCAGTACGACGAGGGACGTGTGACTACCATCACAGATAATGAGCTTGTAGTTCAAATTACTGATTGCTGTAAAAAGCTTAATATAGTATTATAGTGAGGTGGATTAGTACATGTCACATGATAATTACAGCCTGAGTGCCAAGGTATACAATCATATCAGGGATGGTATACTTGCAGGAACATTTGCAAAGGGCGATGAGCTTAAGGAAAAGAATATCGGTGATGAGCTTGGAGTGAGCAGGACTCCTGTGAGGGAAGCACTGCGTCAGCTTGAGCTTGAGGGACTTGTGTCTATCATCCCCAATAAGGGAGCGTTCGTGGAGGGTGTTTCCACGGACGATATCAGGGATATATACGAGATAAGAGCTCTGCTTGAGGGACTTTGTGCCAGATGGGCTGCAACGAGGATATCGGATGAGATGATGGCAGCTATGGAGGAGAATATTTATCTCACGGAGTTTCACGAGAAAAAGGGCAATGCAAAGAAGCTTCTTGAGCTGGACAATAGGTTTCATGAGCTGCTGTATGAGGCCGGCGGAAGCAAGGAGCTTATGAGGGTATTAAAGGACTATCATGAGTATGTCGGCAGGGTGAGAAAGGTGACACTCGGCGAGACAAAAAGAGCCAAAAACTCCACTCACGAGCATAAACAGATATGTGAGGCAATTAAGAATCATGACGCACTGCTGGCAGAAAAATGCGCCAGAGAGCATATAAACAATTCAAAGAAAAATATGGAACACCTTGGTTGGGAGAACCTTATTAAGTAAAGGAGATTTAAGAATGAGCAAGATTACGATGACAACACCCCTTGTAGAGATGGACGGAGACGAGATGACCAGAATCCTCTGGCAGATGATAAAGGATGAGCTTTTAACACCTTTTATCGATTTAAAGACAGAGTATTATGATCTGGGCTTAGAGGAGCGAAATCGTACAGATGATCAGGTGACCGTTGAATCAGCAAAGGCAACCATGAAATACGGTGTCGCAGTAAAATGTGCGACAATCACACCAAACGCAGCCAGAATGACAGAGTACAATTTAAAGGAGATGTGGAAGAGCCCTAACGGCACAATAAGAGCCATGCTTGACGGAACAGTGTTCAGAGCACCAATCGTTGTAAAGGGCATAGAGCCAAATGTAAAGACATGGGTTAAACCAATCACAATCGCTCGTCATGCATATGGTGATGTGTACAAGGCAACAGAGATGAAGGTAGCCGGTCCAGGAAAGGCTGAGCTTGTATTTACAGCAGAAGACGGAACCGAGACAAGAGAGCTAATCCATGAGTTTAAGGGAGCGGGAGTTATTCAGGGACAGCATAACCTGGATGATTCAATCGAGAGCTTTGCACATAGCTGCTTTAAGTATGCACTTGATACAAAGCAGGATTTATGGTTTGCCACAAAGGATACCATCTCAAAGAAATATGACCACACCTTCAAGGATATCTTCCAGGAAATCTTTGATGCACAGTATAAGGATGCTTTTGAGAAGGCTGGAATTACATATTTCTACACACTTATTGACGATGCAGTTGCCAGAGTAATGAAATCTGAGGGTGGATTTATCTGGGCATGCAAGAACTACGACGGAGATGTAATGAGTGACATGATCTCATCTGCATTCGGCTCACTTGCCATGATGACATCAGTGCTTGTATCCCCTCACGGATACTATGAGTATGAGGCAGCACACGGAACAGTACAGAGACACTATTACAAGCACTTAAAGGGTGAGGAGACATCAACAAACTCTGTAGCTACTATTTTTGCATGGACAGGAGCACTCAGAAAAAGAGGAGAGCTTGACAAGCTTCCGGCACTTTCTGAGTTTGCAGACAAGCTTGAGGCAGCCTGCATAAAGACTATTGAGAGCGGAAAGATGACAAAGGATCTCGCACTCATCACAACAATTGAAAATCCTACTGTTTTAAACAGCGAAGGCTTCATCAAGGCAATCAGAGAGGAACTTGAGAAGACAATTTAATCTGAAATTTGGTTTTTAGCCTTAGAATAAGATATAACCCGGGGATAATTATGAATTTTTTGAATGTTAAATTCTTAACACATTGACAGATGACCTTCAAAAAATTATAATTAATCTTGGGTTTTTGTCTTTAAAAGAGAAATGATATCCTGATGATTGGAGGAATAAGACTTGAGTAAAGAAATATCACAGGCAGTTATCAGAAGACTGCCACGATACTATAGATATCTCGGAGAGCTTTTGGATGAGGGAGTGGAGCGTATTTCATCAAACGATCTGAGTCACAGAATGAAAGTGACAGCTTCACAAATCAGACAGGATCTCAATAATTTCGGTGGCTTTGGACAGCAGGGATACGGATACAATGTTCAGTTTCTCTACGAGGAAATCGGAAAGATAATGGGACTTAACACAGAGCATAGAATAATTATCATCGGTGCAGGCAATCTGGGCCAGGCACTCGCCAATTATGTAAAGTTTGAAAAGCTTGGCTTTGTCATAACAGCGCTTTTTGACGTAAATCCTGAGCTTTCAGGAAAGAGTGTGCGAGGTATTCCAATCCTTATGCTAAGTGAGCTGGATGAGTATTGCAGAACACACAGGGTGGATATTGCGGCGCTCACCATGCCAAAGTCAAAGGCTGACTCTATTGCGTCAAAGCTTGTGGATTTAGGAATAAGGGCTATATGGAATTTTGCACATGTGGATCTTGAAATTCCAAATAAAGATGTGGTTGTGGAGAGTGTTCATCTGTCTGACAGCCTTATGCAGCTCAGCTATAATATTGTTAAAAACTCCAAAAATAAATAGAAGGTGAGTCTTATGAATGATAAAAAAGATTTTGAGGCTGCATTAAAAGGAAAAAAGGTGCCTTTACTGGTTTTAGACCAGAAGTGGCACAGACTTTTTGCCATTCATGGTAAGACTGACGAAATATCAGCCACGGAAAAAGAACTGGATGAGCTGTTAAAGCAGCAGGGAAAGTACAACAATGAGCTTAAGAATTTAAAAAAGCTTAAGTCGAAAATTATGTCTAATATTGTTGCCAACATGGGAGATGACGGCGATGAAAATCGTGACAAGGATAAGCAGCTTATAGATGAGATAAATGAGAAAGCTGACAACATTGAGGGAGAGCTTATTGAAATCCAGAAGAATATAAAAGCTGTAAATGACAGGCTGATGCTTTTATCGATGGATTATTTCAGTGAAAAGATCGAGAAAAATAAACTGGAATCAAAAGAAATTGACGACTGGATTGCAAATATAAGAGTTGAACTTAAGAAAAATGTAATCAGAAAACAGAACAGAGATATTAACAACAGGGAGATTTATTCGTATCTTCATGATATTTTTGGCGCTGAGGTTTTAGATCTTTTTGATATTGAATATGACGATCCTATGGTTTTCAATGCCAATAATGCAAATACTGATAATGCAAACAATGAGAATAAGGGGAATTGATATTGGAATATATTGTTACAGGTAATGAAATGAAGCTTCTGGACGATACAACATCACAGGTCTTTTTGGTTCCTTCGGCGGTGCTGATGGAGCAGGCTGCGGCCGGTGTTGTCCGGGAGCTTGTTGCATGTTTTGATAAATCAAAGGAGTTTGCCGTGATATGTGGCAGAGGCAATAATGCAGGAGACGGTATCGCGATAGCAAGACTTTTAAATCAGGCCGGATACAGATGCATGGTGTACTATGCTTTTGGCACAGATGAGGCAGGAAGCGAGCTCTTTGAGCTGCAGAAAAATATATACGCAAGGTATGGCTTTAAGGTAGTCTCTGATATTGAGTGTGTGTGTAAAAGTGACGTAATAATAGATGCACTGTTTGGCACAGGGCTTAAGCGAGCCATAGAAGGCTCTTTAGCAGATGTGATTTCAGCCGTTAACAAGGCAAATGCTTACAGGGTGGCGGTCGACGTGCCGTCGGGAGTGGATTCTGATAAAGGACATGTGATGGGATGCACTTTTAAAGCAGATTTCACATATACTTTTTCTTATAAGAAGAATGGCCTTCTCCTGTGGCCGGGCTGTGATTATTGCGGTCTGGTTAAGGTGGTGCCTATAGGCATAGATGACCACAGCTTTTGTGGTAATCTGCCATCAGTAAGGGCTCTTGATGAGTCTGATTTAAAGAAGCTTGATAACAGACCGGCACACTCCAACAAGGGAACTTTCGGAAAACTGTTAGTTATAGCAGGAAGCCGTAATATGGCCGGTGCGGCGGTACTTTCGGCAAAGGCTGCATACAAAAGCGGAGCAGGGCTTGTGAAAATTATAACGCCGGAGTGCAACCGCTCAATAATCCAATGTGCTTTGCCGGAAGCACTGCTTTGTACTGATATCGCGTCAGCTAAAGCACTTGAGACAGAGCTTGATTGGGCAGATGCAGTGGTGATAGGTCCAGGTCTTTCAAAGTCTGATAATGCCAAAATGTTAGTTGAAACAGTACTAAAAACAGCAGAGATACCTCTTGTGATTGATGCGGATGCGCTTAATATCATATCAGACAACATGACTTTACTTAATGAGCATAAAATGCCTGTCATCGTGACTCCGCACCTGGGCGAGATGTCCAGACTTATGAAAAAGAGCATTGCTAATATACAGGAGGATATCATCGGTATGGCAGGAGAGTTTGCATGCTTGTACAATGTGACTTGTGTGCTTAAGGATTTTCGTACGATTATCGCAGCGGCTGATGGCGAAAAGTTTATCAATCTGTCCGGCAACTGCGGTATGGCAACAGCCGGAAGCGGAGATGTGCTAAGCGGTATCGTGGGAGGTCTTCTGGTACAGTGGCGTGACACCAAAAAGGCCGCGGCATACGGTGCATTTATTCATGGACTTGCCGGTGATATGGTATTTGACAATACCGGCTCTTATGGTATGATAGCAAGTGATATTATTGATGGATTAGATAAAGTTTGGATTAAGGTGGAAAAAAATGGCAATTAACAGAATCAGAGCAGATATAGATCTGGATGCAATTTTATATAATATGGAGTCGATGCACAATAAGCTAAAGCCGGGGACAATGATGGCAGCAGTCGTAAAGGCTGATGGTTACGGTCATGGCGCTGAGGCTGTTTCAGAGGTACTGGAGCCGCTTCCGTATCTGTGGGGCTATGCCGTTGCTACAAGCAACGAGGCAATGCAGCTTATCGCAGCAGGCAGAAAAAAGCCGATACTTATTTTAGGACTCAGCTTCCCGGAGCAGTTTGAGGAGATAGTGGACAACGATGTGCGCCCGGCGGTATGTACATATGAGACAGCTAAGGAGCTATCGCGTATCGCTGTCGCTAAGAATAAAACCTGTAAGATACATATCAAGATAGATACCGGCATGTGCCGTATAGGCTTTCAGGTGACAGAGGAAAGTGCAGATATTATTGCACAGATTGCTAAGCTGCCGAATATTATGATAGAGGGAATATTCACTCACTTTGCAAGGGCAGATGAGCTGTCAAAGGAGCCTGCCTTTGAGCAGTTTGATCTTTTTAAGAGGATGATAGCTCTTGTTGAGGCAAGAGGAGTCGAAATCCCGATTAAGCACTGCTCAAACAGTGCGGGAATAGTAGAAATCCCTGAGTGCAATATGGATATGGTAAGAGCAGGCATCACACTCTATGGTCTGTGGCCGTCAGAGGAGGTAGACAAGAGTAAAATCTCCCTAAAGCCTGTCATGTCACTGCACAGCAGGGTTGCTTATGTAAAGGAGCTTGAGCCGGGCAGGCATATAAGCTACGGCGGCACATTTACAGTAGAGCATCATATGAGGATAGCAACTGTCCCGGTGGGATATGGTGATGGATATTCAAGAGGACTTTCAAACAAGGGCTGGGTTCTCATAAAAGGAAAAAAAGCACCTATATGTGGCAGAGTCTGCATGGATCAGTTTATGGTTGATGTGACAGACATACCTGACGTGAAAATAGGTGATGCAGTTACTCTGCTCGGTAAAGACGGGGATGAGACAATCACTATGGAGCAGTTAGGTGAGCTGTCAGGCAGATTCAACTATGAGTTTGCATGTCTTATCACACCGCGTGTTCCAAGAATTTACCACAAAAACTAAAAAAGTGTAACTTTTAAGAATACACTCGAAAAATCTGGAGATACTTTTTGTATACCATAATATGGAGTGTATTCGTGTATGATTATTCAAAGAGGAGATATTTATTACGCTGATTTAAGGCCTGTTGTAGGCTCAGAGCAGGGCGGGATAAGACCTGTCCTTATAATACAAAATGATGTCGGAAACAGACACAGCCCGACAGTAATCTGTGCAGCAATAACCTCGCAGATGCATAAAGCAAAGCTGCCCACCCATGTGGAGCTTGCCTGCAAGGAGTATGCGCTTGCAAAGGATTCGGTTGTGCTTTTAGAACAGCTTCGCACAATCGACAAAAAAAGGCTTAAGGATAAGGTGTGCCATCTTGATGAGGACACATTGCTTAAAATAGACAGGGCGCTTGAAATCAGCTTAGAACTTATTACATAGGATAATAAAACATTATGTTATATGCAATTATAATTTTATCAATACTTGTAGTGATACTTCTTTTGTGTATTGGAGTATTGCTTTATGGAATGAAAAACAACAAAAAGACTCTCGATGGAATACTTGGAAATGATGATGTCACAGAGGAAGAAATTATTTCCATGGTCAGGGAGGGACATGAACAGGGAACAATCCTTGCGTCTGAGGCAGAGCTGATACACAATGTGTTTGAGTTTGATGATAAGGAAGTAAAAGATATCATGACTCACCGCAAAAATATCGTAAGTCTCGACGGTAATATGTCCTTTATCGATGCCATCGAATTTATCATAGATACCGGCAAATCTCGCTTTCCGGTCTATGAGAATGATGTTGACAGTATCATCGGAGTCTTACATATCAAGGATGCTTTTACATTTTTTGAAAAAAATGAGGTTTACCGCAGCAGTATCAAGGACATAGACGGGCTTATCCGGCCGGTGGACTTCATACCCGAGACGGTAAACATCAACGATCTGTTTAAAAAGATGCAGTCTAAAAAGAGTCATCTTGCGATGGTTGTGGATGAGTACGGACAGATATCTGGACTTATCGCGATGGAGGATATACTCGAGGAGCTTGTCGGAAATATCGAGGATGAGCACGATGAGGAAGAAAACTACATTAGAAAGAATGATGACGAGACATTTATAATGGACGGCATGACTGAGTTTTCCGATGTGAAGGAGGCACTGTCACTGCCTGTTGAAGATGATGCCTACGAGACGCTTAACGGTTTTATCATATCGCTTTCGGATAAGATTCCGGAGGAGGGGGATAAGACTGTGATTAGCGCATATGGCTACAGATTTTCTGTTATGAGCGTCGAGGATAAGGTGATTAAGCAGGTAATGATTAAGAAACTTGCGCCGGAAGAGAAAAAATGATATTATAAGGTATGGATTATTTTTAAAAGTAGAAAAGAGGATACAAATTATGTCAGGACATTCTAAATTTGCGAATATCAAGCATAAGAAAGAGAAAAATGATGCTGCAAAGGGCAAAATCTTTACAATGATCGGTAGAGAGCTCGCAGTTGCAGTTAAAGAGGGAGGACCGGATCCTGCCAATAACTTCAAGCTTGCACAGGTAGTTGCCAAGGCAAAGGCCAACAATATGCCAAACGATACAATCGAAAGAGGTATCAAGAAGGCAGCAGGAGACGGCAACAGTGTAAACTATGAGACAGCTACATATGAGGGCTATGGACCATCAGGCACAGCTATTATCGTAAAGTGTCTTACAGACAATAAGAACCGTACAGCGGCCAATGTCCGTAATGCCTTTACAAAGGGACAGGGAAGCATCGGTACACAGGGCTGTGTATCATACATGTTTGACGAGAAGGGTCAGATCATCATCGACAAGGAAGAGTGCGATATGGATGCAGATGACCTTATGATGCAGGCACTCGATGCAGGTGCTGAGGATTTTGCCGATGAGGATGACAGCTACGAAATCACAACTGCACCTGCTGATTTTGATGCAGTCAGGACTGCTCTGGAGGAGGCAGGCATCACAATGGCTTCAGCAGAGGTCACAATGATTCCACAGACATATGTCACACTTACAGATGAAGCTGACATCACAAATATCGGCCGTATCTTAGACCTTCTTGACGATGATGATGACGTCCAGGAAGTATACCACAATTGGGAAGAGTAAACTAAATATTATATATCACGGGTTTTAGCGGGAGGAGAATATGAAAAAGATTCTATTTGTAGCTTCAGAGTGTGTACCATTTATAAAAACAGGAGGTCTTGCAGATGTGTGCGGTGCACTTCCTAAAGAGTTTGACAAGAACTATTGGGATGTAAGGGTTGTAATACCGGATTATAGCTGTATACCGGAGCAGTATCGCAATAATTTTGAGTATGTTACCCATTTTTACATGAGCTCAGGTCCATACGTGCAGGACAAGTATGTCGGAGTGCTCAAATATGAGCAGGACGGCGTTACATATTACTTTATTGACAATCAGGAGTTCTTTACAGGATTTTCTCCATATACTTCTGACACTAAGTTTGAGATTGAGAAGTATACATTCTTTGACAAGGCTGTACTCTCAATGCTCCCGCTTATTGATTTCAAGCCGGATATTATACACTGTCATGACTGGCAGACAGGTCTTCTGCCTGTATACTTAAAGAATGAGTTTGCCGCAAATCCATTCTTCTGGGGGATCAAGACAATTATCACTATCCACAATCTTAAGTTCCAGGGAATATGGGACAGGGAGTGGGTACAGGGTGTTTCAGGTCTTACAGACAATCTGTTCACACCGGACAAGCTTGAGTTCAAGAAGGACGCAAATATGCTTAAGGGTGGTCTTGTATATGCTGACTACATCACTACTGTCAGTGATACATATGCAAACGAGATTCAGACAGAGTACTATGGTGAGGGATTAAACGGGCTCTTAAGTGCCAGACATTTTGACATGCAGGGTATCGTAAACGGTATTGATTACAATGCCTATGACCCACAGACTGATGGCAGAATCTATTGCAATTACAATGCTTCCGATTTCAGAAAGAAGAAGTTCAACAACAAGACAAAGCTTCAGCAGGATCTTGGCCTTGCGGTTGACAAGAAGAAGTATATGATAGGTCTTATTTCAAGACTTACAGACCAGAAAGGTCTTGACCTTATCAATCAAGTGATTGAGGGTATCGTGGATGATTTCACACAGCTTGTTGTTATCGGTACAGGAGATCCTCAGTACGAGAATATGTTCAGACACTATGCATGGAAATACCCTGACAGAGTTTCGGCAAATATCTGTTACTCCGATGATCTGGCTCACAAGCTCTATGCGGCTGCTGATGCATTCTTGATGCCATCCAGATTTGAGCCTTGCGGTCTGACACAGCTTATCTCATTCCGCTATGGTACAGTTCCGATTGTTCGTGAGACAGGAGGTCTCAAGGATACGGTTAAGCCTTACAATGAGTATGAGAATTCAGGAGATGGTTTCTCGTTCTCAAACTACAATGCCGATGAGATGCTTGCAGTCATCAATTATTCTAAGCACATCTTCTTCGATAAGAAGCGTGAGTGGAACCAGATTGTGGACAGGGGCATGGCCAATGATTTCTCTTGGAATGCTTCCAAGTTCAAATATGAGGGATTATACAATTACCTTATTGGTGAATAAAATATTTTGTAAAATTGTGCTTTTTGCATAACATTTTGCCCCGCCATTCATGGCGGGGTATTTTGCACATCATTTATGATTAATCAGATTACTACATGCTACGCATTCCCGTAATCTGACTCCACCTCGAAATCCGCTAATTTGCTACGTCCCCGCAGCAAATTGCTACTTTCTCGGTGTAGTGCGGGTCAATAAGGTATACATCGAATTGCATGCAAGCATGCATCGATGATACCTTTTGACCCTTTAATCACAAAATCGAAAAATTACTTTAGAAAATTTACACAGAACAGAAGAAATATGTTATTATATACTCTGTAAATCAAAATACGGAGGTTAGTTACATGGCAACGAGGAAGAAATCCTCAGCAAAAAGACAGACGAAAAAGGAGAGAATGGCTCAGATAGAGAGGCAGCAGGCCTTTAAAAAGGAAATATTTCTCTGGATAGTAGTAGCTGTTTCAATCCTTTTATTTATAAGCAATTTTGGAATAGGCGGTCATTTGGGAAACGCAGTAAGCGGTTTCCTTTTTGGTGTATTTGGAATGGTGGCATATATTTTTCCACTTGTGCTTCTGGTGGGCAGCTTTTTTGCTGTGTCCAATAAGGGCAATTCATATGCTATCATGAAGCTTGTCATGACCATAGTTTTCATATGGTTTATATGTGTGTTTATGTACCTGGCAGTGTATGGTGAATTCGCGGTTTCGCCGGTGCAGTCATACATTGACAGTGTTGAAAGGCATTCAGGTGGTGGCTTTATAGGTGCTCTTATAGGCTGTATTTTAGTTCCGGCGGTAGGAATTATAGGTGCATACGTGGTGACAATAGTTGTGATGATTATCTGTCTTGTGCTCATTACCGGTAAATCATTCATGAAGGGCATGAGAAACGGCGGCCGAAAGGTATACGAGTCAGCGCGTGAGAATAATGAGAGATATCAGGAGTATCGGCAGTATAAGTCAAGAGAGCGTCAGACAAGAGAGGGTTTAGCTTCAGATGATACAGACAGTGACATAAAGGAGGCTGCAAAAGGTGGCAGAAGGAGTAAGCGTGCCGGCCGAAGGATGGACAATAAGATAACGGGCGTGTCACTTGATACAAAAATTGATGGCAGTGAAAACGCGCTGGATTCAGGCATGGCAGGTAGTGATACAGCGCATGTGGGAATATTTGGACAAGGTGCAGCTGCTACAGATGCGCTTGGTGAGATAACTATAGAGAATTACCCGAGTTCACCTGCAATAAAGGAGAAAAAGACGACAAGCCTTACATCAGGGGATGCAGGTGAAATAGTGCAGACACCGGACTTTGGTGTGGCATCGGAGCCTGTTTCGGTTTTGGGTGGCACAGCCGATAGTGATAGTGCAGATGAGCTTGGCAGAAAGACCCTGCAGCAGATTAATGGCATGAAACCGGACGGCTCGGGTGCAGCAGCTGCAAGCCATGTGTCGCAGATACCTATATCGGGCTGCGTGGAGCCTGATATATCTGATGATTTTGACATACAAAAAGATAATGAGCTGCAATCAAAATTGTCAGCTCCGGCTGCAGATGCGGTAATGACAAAACCACCTGCAGCAGAGCAAAGTAAGAAAAATGTCAAATCAGACAAGGATGAGCTTGCCAAAGAGGTTGAAAAAGTCAGCGAGCAGATAGCGATAAATGACGCAGAAAATGCAATCCAGCAGAAGCCGTATGTATTTCCGGCTGTTGATCTGCTTAAGGCTCCTGACAGGGGGAAAACCGGTGATTCGCAGGCTCATCTGCGTGAGACGGCGGCAAAGCTTGAACAGACTCTTAATGTGTTTGGGGTGAATGCGAAGGTGAATAATATAAGCTGCGGTCCTGCTGTTACAAGGTTTGAAATCACACCGGAGCTTGGAGTGAAGGTATCAAAGATTGTGAATCTGGCAGATGATATAAAGCTTAATCTGGCAGCCGCGGATATACGAATCGAGGCTCCTATTCCGGGAAAAGCCGCTGTGGGCATCGAAGTGCCAAACAGCCAGAGTGTTGCTGTTTCCTTCAGGGAGCTTGTGGAGTCTGAAGAATTTAAAAATGCCAAATCAAAGATTACCTTTGCAGTGGGAAAAGATATTGCAGGCAAGGTTAAGGTTACGGATATCGCAAAAATGCCACATCTTTTAATTGCAGGTGCTACCGGCTCAGGTAAGTCAGTTTGTATCAATACAATTATCATGAGTATACTATACAAGGCAAAGCCGGATGAGGTAAAGCTGATTATGATTGACCCGAAGGTGGTTGAGCTTAGTGTATACAATGGCATACCTCATCTGATGATTCCGGTTGTTACAGATCCTAAAAAAGCTGCAGGAGCATTAAACTGGGCGGTTTCAGAGATGACAGACCGATACGAGAAGTTTGCAAACAGCGGTGTCAGGGAAATAAACGGTTACAATGCCATGATTGATGCAATGGATGGCAAGGATACAGAAAAACCGCCAAAGATGCCACAGATTGTCATTATAGTGGACGAGCTTGCAGATCTTATGATGGTTGCATCAAAGGATGTAGAGGAGGCAATATGCAGGCTGGCACAGCTTGCGAGAGCAGCCGGTATACATCTGATTATAGCTACACAGAGGCCTTCTGTTAATGTTATTACAGGTCTCATCAAGGCGAATATGCCAAGCCGTATCGCATTTGCGGTTACAAGCGGTGTTGACAGTCGTACCATACTTGATATGAATGGTGCGGAAAAGCTCCTTGGAAAGGGAGATATGTTATTTGACCCACAGGGTGTTCCGAAGCCCCTTCGAGTACAGGGCGCATTCGTTTCAGATAAAGAAGTTTCCGATATTGTGAAATTTATTATTGAAAATAATGAGAATGCACAGTACAGTAATGATGTGGCACAAAAGATGGAGAGCCTGTCGAATGATACGACAAATACAACCGTTACCATTTCAGATGTGGAAAACACGGATGATGGCAGGGACTCTTACTTTGCGGAGGCAGCGTCAATTATCACAGATAAGGAACGGGCTTCAATTGGAATGCTTCAAAGATACCTTAAAATTGGCTTCAACAGGGCGGCCCGCATCATGGATCAGCTCGAAGAGGCCGGTGTAGTGGGACCTGAGGAGGGGACAAAGCCCCGCAAGGTTCTGGTGACTAAAGAGGAATTAGATACTATATTAGAGAATAATTAACACAAAGGAGCAAAGAAAAATGAAAACAGATATTCAGATCGCACAGGAAGCTACAATGCTTCCAATCAAGGATGTAGCAGCATCTATAGGGATTGAAGAGGATGACTTAGAGCTTTATGGAAAGTATAAGGCAAAGATTTCTGATGAGCTTATCAATCGCACAAAGAAAAATCCTGACGGAAAGCTCATACTTGTTACAGCTATAAACCCGACTCCTGCAGGAGAGGGAAAGACAACCACAAGCGTCGGTCTTGGAGAGGCATTTGGACGCCTGGGAAAGAAAGCACTTATCGCACTTCGTGAGCCGTCACTTGGACCTTGCTTTGGTATCAAGGGAGGAGCAGCCGGTGGCGGATATGCACAGGTTGTCCCAATGGAGGATTTAAATCTTCATTTTACAGGAGATTTTCATGCAATTACATCTGCGAACAATCTGCTTGCAGCACTTCTTGACAACCATATCCAGCAGGGCAACGAGCTTGGCATCGACCCACGCCAGATTGTATGGAAGAGATGTATGGATATGAATGACCGTGTCCTTAGAAATATCGTTGTTGGTCTTGGAAGCAAGATGGATGGAATGGTCAGAGAAGATCATTTTGTCATCACTGTAGCATCTGAAATTATGGCAATACTCTGCCTGGCCGATGATATGGCAGATTTAAAGAAGCGACTTGGAAGAATTATTGTGGCATATACCTTTGACGGAAAGCCTGTCACAGCCGATGATCTTCAGGCTACAGGCTCTATGGCAGCTCTCTTAAAGGATGCCTTAAAGCCGAACCTTATTCAGACACTTGAGCATACACCGGCAATAGTTCACGGTGGACCTTTTGCCAATATAGCACATGGCTGTAACAGTGTCCGTGCCACAAAGACAGCATTAAAGCTTGCAGACTATGTTATCACTGAGGCAGGCTTTGGCGCAGACCTTGGCGCAGAGAAGTTCTTTGATATCAAGTGCCGTATGGCAGGACTTAAGCCGGATGCAGTTGTACTTGTTGCAACAATCAGAGCATTAAAATATAATGGCGGCGTGCTGAAGGATGAGCTTTCATCAGAGAATCTTGATGCACTTAAGGCTGGAATCGTAAATCTTGAGAAGCATATTGAGAATCTTCACAAGTTTGGTGTGCCTGTAGTTGTCACATTAAATTCATTTGTCACAGACACCAAGGCTGAGACTGATTTTGTAGAGCAGTTCTGTAAGGAAAGAGGCTGTGAATTTGCACTCTCAGAGGTATGGGAGAAGGGTGGCGAAGGCGGAATTGACCTTGCCAACAAGGTACTTGAAACAATCGAGCACAAGGAAAGCAATTTTAAGGTGCTCTATGATGATAGCCTGTCACTTAAGGAAAAGATTGAAACTGTTGCAAAAGAAATATATGGAGCAGATGGTGTTACATATTCTCCGGCAGCAGAGAGAGAACTTAAGAGAATTACAGACCTTGGAATGGGAGATTTCCCTGTATGTATGGCAAAGACACAGTATTCGCTTTCTGATGATGCTAAGAAGCTTGGCAGACCGAGCGGCTTTAAAATCAACGTACGTGAGGTTTATGCGTCAGCAGGTGCAGGCTTTGTTGTAGCAGTAAACGGTTCTATTATGACTATGCCGGGACTTTCAAAGAAGCCGGCTGCATACGGCATTGATGTGGATGACAATGGTGTGATCACAGGATTATTCTAGGAGGAAATATGGCTAATCTAATAGACGGAAAATTAATTTCAACACAGATTAAGGATGAGCTTAAGGAAGAAGTGACAGAGCTTAAGAAAAAAGGTATCGAGGGCTGCCTTGCGGTGATTCAGGTCGGAAATGACCCTGCATCATCAGTGTATGTTCGCAACAAGAAAAAGGCGTGTGAGTATGTCGGAATCAAATCGCTTTCGTATGAACTTGCAGAGGAGACTACGGAGGATGAGATATTAAAACTTATCGAAAAGCTCAATGCTGATGCTTCTGTAAATGGTATTCTCTGTCAGCTTCCACTGCCAAAGCATATCGATGAGGACAAGGTTATTGATGCTATTGATCCCAAAAAGGATGTTGATGGCTTCAGTCCACAGAGTGTTGGAGCGATGGTTATAGGAAAGCCTGGTTTTTTGCCGTGTACTCCGGCCGGTATCATTCAGCTTTTAAAGAGAAGCAATATAGATATTGATGGTAAAAGCTGTGTTGTGGTTGGCAGAAGTAATATAGTCGGCAAGCCTATGTCACTTCTCATGCTTAGGGAGAATGCAACTGTTACGGTATGTCATTCACATACAAAGGATTTAAAAGATGTATGTAAAAATGCTGATATACTTATAGTGGCAATAGGAAAGCCTAAGTTTATAGATGCTTCATATGTGAAGGATGGTGCGGTTGTCATTGATGTTGGAATCCACAGAAATGCTGAAAATAAGCTGTGTGGTGATGTGGATTTTGATTCTGTTGTGTCTAAAGCGTCACATATCACACCTGTACCGGGCGGTGTAGGTCCTATGACAATTGCGATGCTCATGAGCAATTGTGTTGAGGCTATGAAGAGATAATTAGATAATTAGACAATAAGTAAGAGGATTAGATGTATGAGATGTGCCAATTGTGGTAATGAATTGAAGGCGGGCAGTCTGTACTGTGATGTCTGTGGGCATCCGGTTCAGATAGTGCCTGATTACAACGAATTTGATGATTATCTTGATAATCTGGTTGGAAATGATGACAGGCGAACTGATGGACAAAAGACTGCAAAGCCTGTGTCTGATAGGACAATCAGGTTTGATGAGCCGGTGAGGGAACAGCTTCATAGTGCCGGTCAGTGGAACGGACAAAAAACGGACAGAATGTCACAGTCTGTAAAGCAGCAAGTGAGACAGGCTCAGACAGGTGAGCAGCTGTCTCAGACGAAACAACCGTGTGAGAAGCCGCAGTCTGACGGACAGAGGGCAAAGAGAGCGCAGCAGAAGAAGATAATTATTATATCAGCTGTAGTGTGCGCTGTAGCAATTGTAATACTTATTGCAGCTATTACACGTAATGTAAGCAGATCACATGACAATTCATTTGATTATCAGGTGAAGCAGGCAAAGGCGGCTTATTCGGCGGGAAATATAAATTCCGCGGTTTCTTATTATGAGAAGGCTTTGTCGATTGATTCGGATAATACAGATGTCAGATTTGCTTTGGCTGATATATATATGTCGAAGAAGGATTATGATGCCGCTCTTGTGCTGTATCAGGAAATTATCAATATTGATCCAAAGAGCAAAGAGGCTTATAAGCAGCTTATCTCGATTTATGAATCAAAAAAGGATTATGATGCAATTGTTGCGCTGCGTGAGAGTGCTAAGGATGCATCTGTTTTAAAGCTTTTTGCGGATTATACTGTATCTAAACCGCAGTTTAGCAAGAGCAGTGGCAAGTATGGAGAGACTATTGAGCTTTCTATAGATGCAGACAGCGATACCAAAATATACTATTCATATGATTCGGATGATCCTTTGACCAGAGGAGAAAGATATTATAGCCCGATCACCCTGGACAAGGAAGGTACATATGAGATAACAGCTGTTGCGGTTGATGACAGAGGAATCAAAAGCGAGGTGGCATCTGCCAAGTATGAAATCGAGTTTGAGGCACCGGATGCACCGGAGATAGACCCTGACGGAGGTACATTTGGTGCACAGACAGACATTACAATCACAGTACCTGAAAATTGCAAGGTATACTATACCTGGGATTCGTCAGATCCGAGTGCTGCATCAACAGAGTATACAGCTCCAATACCTGTTCCTGAGGGAAATAATGTGCTTTCTGTTATTGCGATAGACCAGAATACCGGAAAGTGCAGTGATATATACAGATCAAGATTTGAATTTTATATGAATTAATAAAAAACACGCATGAGTTGATTAATCATGCGTGTTCTTTTTAATGAAATTATCTGTTATGGCTGTAAAGCCTTTATTGTATCCGGATTCTGTGTGTATGTACAGTACTCTTTGTTCGAGACAAAATCTGTGAAATACACATACTGTGATGTTACGTTTATGTTGCAAAACTCACCCTTAGCAAGCTCTTTAAAGCCGGTGCCGTCATTTTTTACAACACACAGTGCCGGATTATCACCACCGCGCTGATAGAATATCAGACTGCCATATACATTGTAATGCTCAATATTGGCCTCCGTTAAAACTACAGGATTTGGATTGTTGATATTGACATGGACAATCGCATTGTCACGATTTACATCCATGTAGTATACATTTGTGTCATCCAGCACAACCGGCTTGTAGCAGTTGCAGTCGTAGAATAAGGCTTCACTCTGTGAAGCAGTGTCATATCTGTATAGCTGTCCGTTTTTTGGATTATTATAATAAAAATACCGGTCTGATGTGTTGCAGGTGAACAGATAGTGACTTTTTATTTTCTTTTTTTCTTCTCCATCTATTCTGATACGGTATAGAGAGGTAGCTGTTTGTGTGTCATAGTGCAGATAATATATGTAGTTGCCTATCAGGGATGCATAGATGCATGGGTCAGGATCCAGCACGGTGGAGCCGTGGCCATTTCTTTTTATGCGGCAGAGGCTGTTCCTGTCATATGAAAAGAAGGTCTGACTTGTGATTTTCTGATTGTTGTTTCTCACGTAATAGACATAGTTTTTATCTGCGTTTATGTACATGGCTGTGTCATTGCTCAGTTTATGTATATTGCTGCCGTCAATATTCATGGCATACAGCCTGCCGTTGTCGTTTGTATTTGAGAAAAATACTTCACCGTCACTTTCACAGAAGAGCCCGGCATTGTACAGATTACCTGCAGTATTACCATTTACATAGGATGAATTAAGCTTTACCTTTGATACAAAATGATATATAACAAGGCCTGTGATGCATATTAAAATTAGTGGAATAATTATTTTTAGATATTTTTTCATGTAATTCTCCCGAGGGTATATGAGATTTATCATATATAGATATTAACTAAATTATATCTATATATGATAAATCTTTCAAGGATTACTTGCCTTTCTATAAAATTTGTAATAATATTTTATTATATCTTTTTTAGGAGACAATAATGGAAGATTTAATGAAATTGAGAGAGTCTATCGATGAGATAGACAGTGAAATAGTCAGATTATATAAGGAAAGAATGGATATCTCAAAGCACGTTGCCGAGTATAAGATAACCACCGGCAAAAAGGTCTTTGACAAGACGAGAGAGGATGAAAAGCTTGAGAAATTATCGTCTCTTGCAGATGATGAGTTTTTGAAGCACGGTATAGTTGAGCTTTTTGAACAGATTATGTCGACCAGTAGAAAGAAGCAGTATCAGCTTATGACTGAGCATGGCATAGTGGAGAAGGAAAACTTTACTGAGGTAGACAGCCTGGATTTTTCCAATGCAAGGATTGTGTTTCAGGGAGTTGAGGGTGCATATTCACAGCTTGCCATGAAGACATACTTTGGTGAGAACTGTAATGGCTACAACGTGGATTCCTGGAAGGATGCCATGGAGGATATCAAATGCGGAAAGGCTGATTATGCAGTGCTTCCGATAGAGAATTCTTCAGCCGGTATTGTATCGGAAAACTATGATCTGCTTGTTGAATACGACAATTATATAGTTGGGGAGCAGATTATACGCATCGACCACAGTCTGATGGGACTTCCGGGTGCAAAGCTTTCTGATATAAGGACTGTGTATTCACATCCACAGGCGCTTATGCAGTGCTCAGATTTTTTTGATGAGCATAAGGATATTAACCAGGTGGCTGTCAGGAATACAGCTTTTTCTGCAAAGAAGGTAAAGGATGACGGAGATATCACACAGGCTGGCATAGCTAGCCATATCTCGGCTGATATATACGGGCTTCAGGTGCTTGAGAGCCGCATACAGAACAATAAAAACAATGCAACAAGGTTTATAATTGTGTCGGCTAAAAGGGTATGCCGCAGAGATGCGGACAGGATAAGCATATGCTTTGAGACACCTCACAAGAGTGGTGCACTGTATCATATGCTGGCACACTTTATATACAATGGAATCAATATGTTAAATATCCAGTCTCGTCCGATATCTGATAAGGCGTGGGAGTACAGGTTCTTTGTTGATTTTGAAGGACGTTTTACGGATACAGCGGTGCAGAATGCGTTAAGAGGCATAAGGGAAGAGGCAATTGCCCTTAAGATTCTTGGTACATATTAGATTATAGAAATTTTGTAAAGTAATAAAATAAATGCATAAAGAGTTAATCCTTATGCATTACATACCGCTTGCGGTAGAGTTAAAAAGATTTAACTCTACCGCATTTTTTTATTTAAAGATAAGGAACATAACTAAACTAAAAATAGCTGGTGTAGAACTAATTGATAGTAGATAGCTCAGTCCCCAACCCTATATACATATTTTAGCAAAATATTATTAGCTGGGCAATACATCGACAGTTTATGTGCCAAAAGCTTAAAACTCGGCATTTGAAACCAAAGGAGAAAAACTATGGGTACTATTTATTGGAGAGGAAGATCAACAGATGGAATATGGAAAAGCAAAACAGAAGCAGCGAGTTTCTTAGAGCTACTTAAAGAACTGGATCTTGAAAAAGAGATAATAAATTCTTATGAATACTCTGTGTATGATCATGCTGTTCTTGAAAAGTATGGAAAAACTGAGGATGATGTGGAATTTCAGAATAAAGATGGAGACTTGGATTATGACAAGTTACAAGCATTCATAGAACAGCAGCCAGACTTAACAGACAAAGAGCTGTGGGAATTGATTATGAGCAGGACAGGACAGGCATACTATCAAACATTTGAAAGAGACAGTAATGGAGAAAAAATCGAAATAGATGATGCCGATTTTGATAGTAATGGTAAGTATATGTACTAATCGTTGGTATGTTAGCTTGAGAGGTGTATATCATGGGCAAATACATAGGACAAAGAGAAATCTGTAAAAGACTTAAAACTGAAAATCATCAGTTACCAAAATTGAATGACATGATTTATACAAAGTATGAAGGTACAGAATGGCTTGATGATCGTTACATACATATAACATGTCAAAGTGGTGGAGATTGGTTGATGATTACATATAAAAATGAAAAGAAAACAGACTTGTATGTAGGCTATGATGGACACAAATACGTTAATCATTATATCAATGGAGTACTCGAAGGGGCACCTTCACCAATCCAAATCCTAGAGAAATTAGAAGCTATGGAGCGTGAATTATTTGGCTAAATACATAGGCAGGGAGAAATTATATAGCCGTGTTAAAGGTCTTGGGTATATGTTGCCGGATATGGATGCAATGTTGTACTCAAAGTTGGTAGGGATTGAATGGCTTGAATTGGAACATATAGAATTATCGAGTCAGCAGACTGGTAACTGGATCAAAATTTATAATAAAGATACATGCAAAAATGATGTTTATGTAGGATTTAATGGTCATGACTACCAAAAACATTACATAAACGGAAAATTAGTACAGGCAAAAAAGGTTTTATAGCTGTGAGAACAGCAAAATATAATATACAGCATCAGATGATGCGGAAAAGAGGTTTTATGATGAAAAAAATAATAATTAGTAACTTAAAAGGCGGAGTCGGAAAGACTACTACAACAGTTAATCTTGCATATTCATTTATGCAGCTTAGAAAAAAGGTTCTTGTTGTGGATGCTGATCCACAGGCAAATACAACACCATTTTTTCTCAGCAAGAAAACAGAAAAATCAATAAGGGATGTATATATGCAATCCCAAAATGTAAAAAAATGCATTTACCGGACTAAATATAAGGACATAGATATTATGCCGGGAAATACTGATCTAATGGAGGACGATGTCAGCAAGGCTGATATATTAAAGAACGCATTGGATATCATTTCCGATAGATATGATATCTGCTTAATGGATACAAGACCAGCTTTTGAGCAACTGACAATGACTTGTATTTATGCAGCAGACATGGTACTTACCCCGGTATGCCTGAACAAATTCTGTCGAGATAACTTATCAGTTGTACAGGAAAAAATAAGTGAATTTGGTTGTGATCAGATTGAGTGGAATGTATTTGCAACAATGGTTAGATCTAACAGAAGGGCACAGAGGAAGATATACGAGGATTTAATAGGAAAGCATGATTATCCATTCTTAAATACCTGTGTAAGTGCCTCATCGGCAGTAGATGATGCACTCATCATGTATAAGCCTATGTTAAAACACCGTAGCAAGAATGCGGTAGCAAATGACTATATGGAACTGGCATATGAAATACTGAATGCTTCTGTAGGAGGTGGCTGCAATGGCTAAATTTGGAGACGTATTCAAAGGAACTGATGTCAAAAAAACTGACAGCAGACCGCGGAGTGAGACAAGATGGCTGCATTATACCAAGCTCATAGACAATACAGACCAGTACAGAAAGAGTGCGACAGAGGAAGATATAGCAGCCTTTGCCGAATTGATCAAATCTGCTGGTAAGGTCTTACAGGATTTACTTGTCCGTAAGTCCGGCACTGATACATATGAGATCATTGCAGGACATCACAGGAGACTTGCCTGTAAATACCTTGTGGAAGTTGAAGGACTCAAAGAATTTGAGTTCTTGCCATGTAAGGTAGAAAATGTGGATGATGTACAGGCAGAGTTCCAACTATATGCCACTAATGGCTTTATGCCTAAGACTGACGCGGAAAAACTCCATGAGATAGAACGTATCAAATATCTGCTTGATACATATCCGGATCAGTTTAAGCAGGTGAAGGGAGGTGGAAGAACTGTTGAGAAGATTGCACGTATACTCAATATGGGAAAGACTACGGTTGGAGATTATGTCACTATATCAAGAAATCTCGGAGATAAAGGCAGAGAGGCACTTGAAAAAGGAAATATAAATAAAAGTGCTGCATTGGCACTTTCAACGTTGCCGGAAAAAGTGCAGGAAGAATTACTTGTATCAGGCAGAACAACAGCGAAAGAAATTGAACAGCATAAGGAAACTAAAAAAATAAAAAATGAGCCTACTCCAAAGCAGGTTAAAGACTTTTACAATCTTTATCTGAAAAAGGCTGATCAGAATTTTACAAGCCGGAAAGAACTTAAGGAATATCTTATCAGCGAGTATGGAAAATGTCATGCAGGACATATAGAAGCCGGAATATCCTGCGACTGTTCGCCAAAAGGTATAAGGCTTTGCAGCTCTGATCTGCTTACATGGGCAGAATTTCTTGATCTCATTGATGGTGTCACAGGATCAGACCGATATGAGCGTATGCAGGATGCCGTTGATATAGCAGGTCAGTATGCATTTGATGATATAGATATGAGCATCGATGAAGAAATCATGCTTGATCAGGACGAGGAAAATGTACTGGATGAGGATGAAGAAGAATTTCAAAGTAATCTTGAAAAGATGTATGATCTTGCATACTTTCTCAACGAACAGAGAGACAAATTAAGCTACATGAGAACAAAGATTGCTGAAGGTGCCCAAGTTCCATTGATAGTAATAAAACGTCAGGAGTATATAGTACAAGGATTAGAAAAATTGGCTAAGGAGGAAAAATAATATGGGATGTTTATATGCAATAGAAACAGATGAATATCACGGATATGAATGTTCGGTATCGGGAGGAGCATGTATGTATCTCTATCCTGATTCCAAAAGATGTGCAAGAGAGTATGGAGAAGGTCCGGATGTTAGGGATACTGAAGATACGGAAGAATAATGGTACTTTTCGCAGGCTATGTTGCTATGCAATATAGCCGTGCGTTGCATCAAATGCAGAAAGTATCTTTGCTGCCATATATTGGCAGCCATCATAAAACCTTATTAGCGGCAGATATTATATGGTATCTGCCGCGCCTGAGAAGGAAAGGCAGAGGAAAATGAGCGAACAGATCACAGAAGAAAGAATAAAGATGATCTTATCCAAAAGAGAGAAGATGTTAAGAGATATTAATGAAAAAGTAATTCTGCTCATTAAAGATTTGGATAGGATCGATGATGATCTCATAACGGAAAAGAGCATACATGCAGTAAGTATAAATATGATGCCATCTGCCCAAGGTGGGGTAAAGAAAGATTTGTCAGATCTCATCATAAAACTGCAGCGCGACAGAGAAGAGAGAAAAAATGAACTGTATAAGATGATCAGGCTGTTATCAGATCAGGAGTACATGATAAACCGAGTATGGGCATGTTTTCTTGCCCTTGATGATCCATATTATACGATGCTTAATCAGTTGTACGTTGAAAATGACTTGTATGAAGCAGTAAGACAACAATTTGATATGTCACCAACAACATTTGAACGCCACAGGAAAAAGGCATTAACGTTGATTGCAGAGTATGTAGATAGTCAGTTATCTGTCAGCGAGATAATGAGCATGAGCCACAGCAATAAACCCACACTCAATAGCAGAGCTCCAACACATGATATGCCAGGGCAGATAGATATGATGGATTTTTTATATGTGCCGGATTCCGGTACATAAGATAGGAGGTACCTGTATGTATAAAACGAGAACATACACAAACATAACCAATGAGAACAGGCGGAAAATACAAGAGCTTTTGAATGATAACAGCAATATATCAATCATGGGCATAGCGGAACAACTGGAAATTGAGTATTCTACGATTTACAGGGAGATTAAACGTGGAACTAATGCTGATGGATATTATGACGCTGATTATGCTCAAAAAAAATATGATGAAGGGCACAAGAGAAAAGGCAGACCTAAAAGACAGCTGGATAAGAATACAGAATTGTATAAATATCTAAAGCAGAAAATTGTAGATGAAAAAAAGAGTCCGGGTTCGACTCTTGCTAAGATTAAGGCGGATAGTCTTGAATTTGATGATCCGATACCATCTAAACCTAAATTATATCGGATGATCAGGGAAGGAGAGTTTGAATGACAGCAGTTCTATTTTGTCTAGTCATGATAATTGAGATTGTCTATGTGATCATGTCACCAGTACCCAAGGAACTGGAAAATAAGTATCTGCTTATAGGGACAGCTTTTATCTGTGCAGCAGATTTTACATATCATATAGAGTATACAACAATAAAAATGTATGTATTGGCAATATTAGGATCAATAGCAATTTTAATATTTCTGATTAGCTGTGTTGTTGGAATAATAACAAAATGCATAGATTTTGCAGACTTATTTTTTTCGTTGTATATGACACTTTTTCAACCGCTGTTGACAATACTTTTAACTAGATCATATGAATTAATGATCGTTGTAATTATGACAGTAGTAGGACTTGGAATGATCACATTCATGGCGCATAAAGAAAAAAATGAGTAGTTTTGAAATTACAACTTTATAAAAAAATCAGATAAGGAGATATAAGAAATATGTTCAATTCAAAAATGTATAAAAAATATTATCCAATCAAGTCTTCATTTGATATTGCAAATATGAATGTGGCTGAACAGAAAAAACTTATTTATTGGATCAAGTCGTTGTCAGAAGATATTAGATTACATAATATGAATAGTTTAAAAAAGGCGATGCAATACAGAGAAAATGAATATCGTGTAGTTGAGGTTAATTGTACTGATGATAATATAGCATCTTTATGTAATAAGATTTCCTGTAATTCAGACTCAATAACGGACAATGAGATCAGTTTAATTAATGCTGTATTATATAGGCATAAGTATGTCAAAATTATTGGAATGTATTGTTTTCCGGTAATGCGTTCATCGACAAATTGCTAATGAATGATCACATTCATGTTATACAAAGAAAAAATGAGTAGATTTAATTGCATTATTAAAATTCATAAAGTAATGAGGAGAATTTATATGATTGGCAAAAGAAATAATGTGAGAAGAACTAAATACGAAAAGGATTTAACAATAGTGATAATAATAAATTGTATAGGTGGCTTAGTATTGTTAGCCGGTTCAGTACTTACAATAGCATTTGAAATAGGAATAGAAACACCAATTGAGAAGTATCTAATGTGTGCATTTATTCTTTTTTCCATTCTATTAATAGTCAGAGCAGTATGTCGGCAATTTAAACATAGAAATGATCTATATGATGAATACGAAAAAAACCTGAATGAAATTATAGGTGAAATAGAAAAAAATGATCAAGACCATATTGGATAGGAGTGTCACGAATGAAATATGTAACATTATCAATTATAGTGCTGGTGATCATGAGCGTTGTAATGGGACTTTTGCTGTATATGTGTGCGATTAATACAGGAGATCGTACAATTGACGATCGTGAGCAACTTAAATATCTGTGTAAACTGGCAGAAAAAAGAAGAAAATGATACTAATAAAGAGGAACTAATGAAGCTAAAGTACAAGTTATTGGACAAACTTCATAATGTAAGCAACAGTGAAATGGATCTGCTTGTATGGGTAGTGCAGCACTCTGATGAGCGCAGTGGAACTATGTACGGAGCATACTACAGAAACTACTGTGATGAGTATGGCAGATGTAAGCAGTCATTCTATAACGCGCTGTACGGTCTCAAGCAAAAAGGCATAGTGGCATACAGACGTAATCGCAATGACGCATGTACTACCAGTGACTATGATATAACAGTACTGGACAATGCATACCCATGGAAAGGCAGTAAAGAGGTAACGTACAGAAATGAGGGATACGTGGATCTTGCTAACCCGGTATTCAGATCGCAGGAGTTCAAGAGCCTAAAAGCCAAGGAAAAATATCTTGCACTGGAGTTCAGAAAGCGAAGCTTTGAGACCGGAAAAGGATATAAACACGGAGTAAAAGCCTTTTATGAAATGTGGAGCAGGGAAGCGTATCTTGGAGTAAGTGAAAGGACGATCAGGAGCTACATGCATACTCTTTCTAAGGTGTGCAACTTTTTCAGCATTGGAATAAAAGACGGATTTTATCGCATTACTTCAAGAATATCCAGCTTCAGGAAGCCGCAAAAGGGGCAGGACGGACATAAATATGATCAGGATATGTATAATGAGCAGTACGTCCGTATGGCATTGAACCGCGATAATATCAAGTACAATGCGGAAAGCCTGAGTGATACTGTCCATCTCATTTATCAGTATGGAGCTGCATTTGCAAATAAAGGAGCAGACGTAAAACGCTATATAGAAAAAGCAATACATAGCAGCGTAGCAGGGACTAAATGGAGAGAAAGAGAGTTATCTGCAGCAACAGTTCATTATAATCTAAAAGCATTGCTGCAGCATATGCCTGATACACAGGATCAGGATAATAAAAAAGTAAATACATCATCAGGAGAAAAAGGGTTCAATAATTTCAATCAGCGAGATTACGATTGGAATGAAATGGAAAATCTTTTATTCAATTCTACAATATAGAAATAACAGCTTGGGTCATATGACGCAGGCTTAGTTATCGTTCTAATATCATCAGGGATCACAAAGATCATCTAAACAAATTACCATAAAATCATAAAAATTTATCCGAAAAATGCAAAGTGATAAGTACGGAGAGTAATATAGGAATTTAAATGAAAATACCAGTCCAAAAATAGTGATAAAAATGCATACCAGTCCAAAAACAATGACATTGGTGTAAGAGCAGTCTAAAAATGCTGACATATATGTGACATACCAGTCCAAAAACGTACCGGAATCCGGTACACGAAAATACTGTATTTTTAAGCATTTGAGAGGATATGTGACCATATTTATATTAAGTCTTATATGGACATATATTCTGTAATTAGAATTAAATCTAATATTTCTCCCATATATGGGACTTGCGGGAGCTGCGCTCCAGTTTAAATGACGCATGTTATCGTTTAACAGGTTATAACATGAATTAGTCCCATAAATGAAAGAAAAACTCAAAGGCAAATGACAAGCTATTTGATGCATTTGCCTATGTAATAGCTCAATGAGAGCTTAAAATACTTTGATGATAACCAAATGGAACTTTGCAATATGTATATGAATGATCAGAATTACGTGCAAATGTCTTAATAAATATGTCTTGATCAAGTTAAAGATCTTGCTTATGACATATTTCATAGCAAATTTGATTACCAGCGTATGAATTAAATTATGCATAGCATATACCTACCTTTCTTATAGATTTGCAAGAGTATGATTTTTTTTTGTTTCGTTTTTTACAGCACGTTCATCTCATTGCACAATAAATATGGATTTTGTAAAATTCACACTAAAACACCGGCTGACTAATTTGTTAGATTCTTTGGTACTAAAAAAGCTAATTTGATACAAAAATGAGAATTTAATATAAAAATAAAAAGCTGTAATGAAAGTCAGTGGAGGTAAATGGAGGTAGAAGCAGTTAAACGAATGTGCTACCATATAATTGTGATAAAGCATAAAGAATTAAGCGGAGGCAGATACCAGCTGGTATAGATGCCTCTTTGTTATGAGCAGCACAGGAAAAAAATATCTCTACATATTTAGTATCTGAAATACTCAGCATTTTCTATTAATGAACCGCAGTGTTTTTGTGATAAATTCACAAAAACACTCCAATGGAGTATTTCATATTGACAAAAACACTCCAATGGAGTATTTTATAGATACAAGGAGGGGTTAAATGAACGAAAAAAAACATCTTACATATGAAGGTTCAGTAATAGAACATTTATCTAATGACGAGGAGATATCAATAAAGGGCATGATTAAGTCCCTTGGAATGACACAGACCGAGTTTTCCGACACATTTAAGATACCAATAGGTACATTAAGGCATTGGATATCAGGAGAAAGAGAATGTCCGGAATACACGAAACGTATGCTGGCTTATATAGTTGCAATGAAAAAATTTGAAGATCAGAACAGCAAATAGCAGATTTGGAGGAAAAACATGGTAAAGATTACAGATAAGTATGATATGACAAAAGAGGATAACATCTTCTGTGCAAAAAGAATTATGGTAGACTCTATTTACAAGCAGGCACAGTTGGAGGGTATAGCAGTTACATTTGCAGATACGCAGTCTATTCTTAATGATGTAAACGTTGAGAATGTTACACCGACAGAGATGAGCAAGGTATGCTGCTTGAGAGACGGATGGCATTATCTATTAGATCATGTAGATGATGAAGTTGATCTGGTATTTTTAGAAAATATACATGAACTGACAGCTAGATTTGACGTTCCATACCAGTATCTTGGAAAACTCAGAACAGATGATGTAATGATCTCCGGAACTGATTGGAGACCGGAGCTGCCGGATATAGAGAAAATATATATAGATCTTCAGGAACTCAACAAAATAGAGTGTATTACCGATAGGGCATTATCTGTAGGACTTTATATTATGAGAACACAGATGTTTAAGGATGGAAATAAGAGAGTCGGATCATTTGCGGCAAATAAGATACTTATTGCAAATGGAAAGGGCATATTTAATGTTCCTGTAAAGCTGGATGGTATTTTTAAGCAGAAACTTGTTGATTATTATGAGAGCGAAGATAATAGCGAGCTTAAGAACTGGATGGTTGAAAACTGTCTTGAGGGAACAACTCTTGCGAAAAAATTACAGAAAACTAATAAAACACCGCGTATTTAGTGGAGGTACATTATGAAAAAAGCAGGGAGATTTGCATTATGGCTGATCAGTACGATAGTAGCATTTATATTGGCGATAGTGATCATAATAGCTTCATGGTTTGTGCCAAGGCTGGCAAAATATTATTTTGTTTTAAAAATCACAGGACTGGATAAAGTGTCAGAGTCAAACATGAAATGGTATTATGATGATCTTGATCAGTATAATACGGATGAATATTATAGTAACTTTAATGAAGCAGAATAAGGGGGACAGGCTTATGTTTAAGAGAAATTTGAGTTTGGTTATTGCCGCTATGCTTGGTGCTGTGCTGATAGCATGTGGCAGCACAGATACAGCAAAAACAACGAAAAAAGCAGATACGGAAAACACTGAAGCAGTTACAGAGCTTGCAGAGGATACGCAGTCTGAAGAGACTGCACTTACTGAAACGCAGGATAACACAGAAACAGCGGATGGCACAGCAGCGGACTCTGAAAAACAGCAGGATAGCTCATCAGATACAAAAAGTTCAGAAAAAGACAGCACATCTGCAAAGCAGGAAACAGCAGGAAAAGATAAAGCAGCTTCAACTAGCAGTTCTTCAGGAAGTAAAACGTCATCCGGTAGCAGCACATCATCAGGCAAATCAGATACAGCTAAGCCGGCATCAGCTGCAGGCGGTAAAGGTACAGACAGCTCATCAGGCACAGCGAATAAGCCGGCAGCTCATACCCATACATGGGTAAAGTATGTGGCTAATACAATTCAGCACAAGGAAGAGGGGCATTATGAAACGAAGGTTGTAAAAGAGGCATATGATGAACCGGTGTATGAAGAATATGATGTATGTAATAAATGTGGCGCAAAATTCAAGGCAAGCGGAAACGAAATTGGAGAACATGAAGTAGACTACTGTATGTGGAGTTACAAAACAGTTTCTATACCAGTAGGGAGCATTCATCACGATGCAGAGACCACACAGGCATGGGTAGTTGACAAGCCAGCATATACAGAGTATGTGTATGGCGAGAAGTGCAGCGGATGCGGTGCCACAAAATAGGGTGGTAGTAAGTGGTAGTAGATATCTTTTTCATGATAGTGTAATATATAATTGATGATAAAGGAATTGTACAGAGGTCTCGTACAGTTCCTTTTTTGTTACAAATTGTAAGCCAAAAATTTAACACAGCTTAACAGGAGGGCAGGATGAAAAAACTTATATCACGTCCAAACATCATGCAGCGGGCACCTCCATAAGCATTAGAGTACAGGGATTGACCATAACGGTCGGTCCTTTTTTAATGCACAAAATAAAGGAGAAAATAAGCATGAAAAAACTTAAAAGAGTGCTGGCACTGGCCATGGCAGTTATATTATCAGTGCCAACATTATCAACCGGTACGGGAACAGTGCCGGTCAAGGCGGCCGGTGATACGGTCGAACTGACGGTATCAAGTGAATCTGCCAAGTATGCCGGATACGAAACACGCAAGATGTATGCAGGTGGCAATTATGCTTATTGTGTACAGCCGTCTAAAAAGACTCCGCAGTCCGGAACATATGAAAAGCACTATGATGTAAAGAATTATGTAAGCAATGCCGGAGACGAAACGCAGGCAGTACAGAGTCGCAATCTTGCGTATTACTGCTGGGGAGCACCGGGCTTTAATGCAAGCTATTTCCCATCTACATGGTATGACGGCAGCGCAATGGATGACGACAAGTACATTGCATTAAGCCACATAATGTTGTCTTTTTTGGTGTCATACGATGAAGTAGGTTCTATGCATGGATGTAACAGTTCATTCAAGAGCTGGGTATACCAGAACGTACTTGGATATAATGCCAATGGTGATCTGGTAAATGGGCAGGCTACATTACCAATCCTCTGCTGGACGACAGCACCTGCATCATTCAAGATTTATGTACTTGATACAGGAAGTTCACAGAATATCTTAGGCTATGAGTACACACCGACAGGTACAGTTTCATTAAGCAAGTCATCCACTGACACAGGAATCACATCAGGAAACTCATGTTATTCACTTGCAGGAGCTGTATACGGAATTTATTCAGATGCAGGCTGTTCAGCTCAGGTTACTACATTGACAACGGATGCAGGCGGCAATGCAGCTGCTGTATCACTGAATGCCGGAACATACTACTACAAGGAGCTTACAGCTCCGGCAGGATATGCACTTGATAGTTCGGTACAGTCATTTACTGTAACAGACGGACAGAATACAGCGCTCAGTGTATCAGATACACCGACAAACGATCCTGTTATCATATCTATCAACAAGGTAGACAGTGAGACCGGTGACATGGTTCAGGGGGGAGCGAGTCTTGAGAATGCTGAGTTTACAATTAAGTATTATGCTGGCTATTACAATGCAGGCAATTTACCGGCAGATGCTACTCGTACATGGGTTTTAAAGACTATGAAGACGCCATCTGGTAAATACATGGCACAGCTCAAAAATGACTATAAGATTGCAGGAAATGATTTTTATACAACAGTTGCAGGAAATCCATGTTTACCACTAGGAACCATCTCAATCGAAGAGACAAAAGCTCCTGAAGGCTACAACCTTGAAGGTGCATATCTTCAGGTAGGCGGAGTAGGTGAGAAGATTACAGGCAAATATGTAGCCCAGATTACACAGAACGGCAATCTTGCTTCTTTAAAAGGCGGCAACACCTTTAAGGTAAGCGACAAAATCAAGCGTGGTGACTTCAAGCTCACAAAGATTGACACAGATAATCAGAACCGTATGAGCGATATTCCATTCAGGGTTACATGCAAGGGCACAGGAGAGAGCCATATCATCAAAACTGATGAGAACGGTTATTTCAGCTCAGAGAGCAGCTGGAACGCACACTCAAAGAACACAAACGGCGGCGGTGCGTATGACGGACTGTGGTTTTCTTCCGCAGATGGCAGTGCAAAGGTCGATGACTCGGTTGGAGCTATGCCTTATGGTGATTACACACTTGAGGAGCTTTCCTGCGACAACAACAGGGGCAAAATCCTCTATAAGGGCGAGTTCTCTATCAGAAGAGACAAGGTTACAGTTGATATAGGTACAATCGAGAACCATTCAGAGCCAACACCTGTTATCACAACACAGGCATCTGATGCAAAGACACAGTACCAGATTATCAAGCCATCGGCAGATACAGACATCATTGATAAAGTAACAATCACGGACACCATGGAAGGCAGGGATTACACAATTACCGGCACACTCATGGACAAGGACACAGGCGAAGCAGTCATGGTAAACGGTAATCCGGTGACAGCTTCACAGACATTTACATCTGACGGAACAAAGAAGGTGCTCGATATGCACTTTACCTTTGATTCATCTGCACTTGGCGGAAAGACAGTAGTTGTATGCGAGAAGCTCACATATGGCGATTACGTGGCAGCCACAGAGGAGGATATGGAGAATAAAGACCAGACTATTTATTTCCCTGAAATCCATACCACAGCCACAGACAGTGAGACAGCTGATCACCTTACACTTGCAGACAGCAGGGCAGTTATCACTGATACTGTCACATACACAAACCTTTTAAAGGGTGAGACATACACATTAAGCGGTGTGCTCATGGATAAGGACACAGGCAAGGAGCTGCTTGTTGACGGAGAGCCTGTCACACAGGAGATGGCTTTCACGGCAGGACGTGCATCAGGCACAAAGAAGCTCAAGTTTGAGTTCGACACAACAGGACTCGCAGGAAAGAGCTTTGTAGTATATGAGACACTTACACTTGAGGATGTGGAGGTTGCAGAGCATAAGGACATTAATGATGAGGGCCAGACAATCCATATCCCGGAAGCTCATACAACAGCGGCCGACAATGATACTAAGATCAATGTAAGTCAGGCGAAGGATGAAATCCATGTAACAGATACAGTAACGTACCGAAATCTGGTACCGGGCAAAGAGTATACTGTACGTGGTACAGCAGTTGACAAGGAAACAGGCAAGCCGTTACAGGATGCTGATGGAAATGAACTTATATCATCGGTTACATTTACGGCAGATAAGGCAGACGGCACTGTAGACGTACCATTTACGTTTAATGGCATAGGTATGGCAGGACGTTCCGTAGTAGTATTCGAGAACGTATATTTCCTTGATAAGCTTATCGCAACACATGCAGACATCGATGATGAGGCACAGACAGTACACATTCCAAACATGTGGACAACAGCAAAGGACAATGACACAGAAAGCCATATGTCACTTGCAGACAGTGATGTTACACTTACAGATACAGTAACGTACCGGAATCTGGTACCGGGAAAGACTTATACTCTTTCAGGAACACTTATGAACCAGAAAACAGGGGAGCCTGTTACTGTTGACGGAAAGAAAGTAACATCTTCTGCGCAGTTTACACCGGAGAGCGCAGACGGAGAGACTACTGTTGAGTTTAAATTTAATACTAAGGGCATGGGCAATACTACTGTAGTTGTATTTGAAAAGATGCTCTACAATGATTCTCCGGTGGCAGTTCATGAGGATATAAACGACAAGGGACAGACTATCTATATTCCATCAGTAGGAACAACAGCCATTGATGAAAAGACAGCCACAAAGCTTACACTTGCTGAAAAGGATATCCATATTGTGGACAAGGTAGCGTACCGGAATCTGGTACCGGGTGAGACATATAAGGTAACAGGAACAGCAATTGACAAGACTACAGGCGAAGTGCTTAAGGATGATGCCGGAGCAGACGTAACTGCAACAGCCACATTCAAGGCCGAGAAAGCCAATGGCACTGTAGATGTAGAGTTTGTATTCGATGGCAGCACACTTGCAGGAAAGACAGTAGTAATGTATGAGAACATCTACTACAAAGACAGACTTGTCGGTGTACATGCTGATATTAACGATGAGGCGCAGATCATTTATGTACCGTCAGTCAAGACAACAGCAACAGATACAAAGACAGAAACCAAGCTTACATTCGCAGAGGCAGATATCCATATCAAAGATACTGTAGAGTATACAAACCTTATTCCGGGCAAGACATACAAAGTAACAGGAACAGCAATGGACAAAGCCACAGGAGAGGCAATAAAGGATGCTGATGGAAATGAAGTTACAGCTGAAGCCGAGATCACACCAGAGACAGCAGACGGAAGTGTTGATGTAGATTTTATCTTTGACGGAAGTGCACTTGCAGGAAAGACAATCGTAATGTTTGAGGAAATCCGTTATGAGGACAAGCTTATCGGAGTACATGCTGACATTGAAGATGAAGCACAGACAATCTATGTACCTGCAATCGCAACAGAAGCCATTGATGAGGTTACAGGCATCCATCTTTCAAATGCCGGAGAAGATGTAAAGGTAAAGGATACAGTATCGTACCAGAATCTGGTACCGGGATATACTTACAAAGTAGCCGGTACAGTAATGGATAAGGATACGCAGAAACCATTACAGAATAACGGAGCAGATATCGTGGCAGAGGCAGAATTTACACCGGAGACAGCAGATGGAACAGTTGATGTTGAGTTTACTTTCAATGCTGCAGAGTTTGCCGGAAAGACCATGGTAATGTTTGAAAAGCTCTATCTTGTAAAGGAAAATGTAACGGATGCTGCTGATACAGATGTATCACAGGATTCAAAGGATAATGTAGAAGGTGATAATAAAGAGAACGATGAGGATAATACTACAGGAGCACAGGAAGAAGTACAGGAGGTTCTCGTTGCGGTACATGAAGATATCGATGATGATAACCAGACCATTTATGTCCCACAGGTAAAGACTACTGCAAGAGATTCAAAATCAGATACAAGCATGTTTTATGCACAGAAAGATGCCAAGGTTATTGATACTGTAACGTACCGGAATCTGGTACCGGGCAAAACATACAAGGTAGTCGGAACAGCAGTAGATAAAGAGACAGGCGCACCACTTATCGTAAACGGTGCAGAGGTAACATCTGAGGCAGAGTTTACAGCTGAAAAGGCAAGTGGTAAGGTCGATGTAGTATTTACATTTGACGGAAGTTTACTTGCCGGCAGAACAATAGTAATGTTCGAGCAGGTATACTATGAGAACAACCTTATCGCAACACATGTAGACATCGAGGATGAGGCTCAGACGCTTTATGTACCAAAGATCCAGACAACTGCACTTGACGGAGAACGCCATGACCATAATTCTGTTGCAGACAAAAGTGTTACAATCGTTGATACTGTTGCGTACCAGAATCTGGTACAGGGACAGAAATATAAGGTAACAGGTAAGCTTATTGACAAGTCTACAGGCAAAGCCCTTGTGATCGGCGGTAAAGAAGTCACAGCAGAGACAGAATTTATAGCAGAAGGCACAGAGGGTACAGCAGATGTTACATTCAAATTTAATGGAACAGGTCTTACTGGTAAGCAGCTTGTAGCATATGAGCAGCTTTATGTCGTAACAGACAAAGGTGAGAGCATCATTGCATCACATGAGGATATAAATGATGAGGCTCAGACGATCACAATGCTTGCACCACCTAAGCCTAAGCCAAAGACAAGTGACAGAGTAATGTTTACAGGATTCATCATGGCAGGAATTGCCGGACTGATGATGCTTGTAACAACACTTTTCAGAAAAAAGGCATATGCCATTAAAAAGCTTGACAAGTAAGGCTGATTAAAGGTAATATGTTCAGCAGCTTTATAAACCAATTACTTACACATAAGGAAAGTCCAAGGACTCATGCAGTCTTTGGACTTTCCTTTTTTAAAGGAGAAAATCATGCATAGAAAAAAGAAAATACCAGCATCGTTTATCATAGCGTTTGTAATATCATTTATCGTATCATTCAGCATTTCGCGTCTTATACCAAAATTTGTACCAGCGGCAGCAAGATGGCAGGGCATTATATTATTCTGCGGAGGTCTTCTGCTTAGTTTTATAGCGGTTGCGGTCATATCGCTCATGAAGAAAAAATAATTAATCTATGTGGTACAAAAAGGAGAATTAGAATGACAAAATTAAATAAAAAAACAATAACCAAAACATTTTTTTCAATGTTTATTTTGACAATACTGATGACATGTACGCCTGTTTATGCGACAGAGGCAGCAAATGTGGTAACAGCAAAATTTACTGCATTTCAGAATCTGCTGGGCGGTATCATATCATCAATCGGCTCGATAATAACTCTCTGGGGAATATCAGAGTGGGGTATTGCATTTCAAGGATCGGAAGGAACAATGCAGGCAAATGCATTTAAGCGAATCGGCGGAGGATTTGTAATGGCAATGGCACCACAGATACTTTCGGCAATTATGTAGTCATCAGGAAAAGAAATGGAGGTATATGCCATGAACATGGACTGGCTTACGGTAATAATGGATCCTATGTATACATTAGGTGTAAATATATGGAATTCAGTTCTGACGCTCTGTTTTATGAGCGGGATCATGGGACCGGCCAATTATACGAAAGCATGGAGCTACACGGTTGATACATTAAATCCGTTCTTTGTAGCGATAGCGGCAACCATGCTGAACATATTTTTTTATATCGGTTTCTGCAGAACCGTCGGCAACCTCAAAGAGAATATGACTCTTGAAACGGGCCTTAATATCTTTATCAAGATGATACTTGGCAACGCAGGAATAAATCTTGCACTTACATTTGCAAAGTGGCTGTTTGGGATATCCGCTACCGCGGCAAGTGTTCTTGCTGATCCGGCAGACCTTAGTATGGACATGATGGATCTGAGCGCAGGTGAGAGAGTATTTTATTCTTTTTTCGGAATTATTTTTCTGGTTGTAGCCATTGTCTCGGCAGCAACCGTATTTATCACGATGTACACAAGAATAATACACCTGTACCTTACAGCAGCGACCGGACCTCTTGCAATATCATGTATCCCGGGTGGACCGGGCATACAGAACTGTTTCGGTGCATGGGTAAAGGAGCTTATATCAAAGACAACTTCGATAATAGCGATAATACTCGGGGTCAGTCTTATCACAAAGATGCTGTCGGGGAAAACACTTATAACCGGTGTAGCACCGGGACTTGAAGCGGCAGGGGGATATGTACAGAACATGTTCCTTATGATGCTTGTGGCAGCTTTTATAAAAGGTGCGGATTCGTGGATCAAGAAAACATTCGGACTATAGAAAGGACAATACGTTAATGGCAAAATTAGATGCAAATAGTGCTTTTAATAAATGCAGAGCCCTGTCTCAGCCTGTAGTAAAGCTCCCTCGTAATGTGAAACAGAGCCTGTGCATTGACAGGGCATACAGCAGCGGCAATTTTAAGATAGAGCCGATGAACGGTGAGGCAATGTATGACCAGTGCTATATCTTCGAGGACATCAATTATGTAAATAAAGATACGTCAAAAAAGAATACCACTCTGATTGAAATTGTGGAACTGCTTAAATCACTTGACGGACCATTTAAGATAACGATAGCAAACGAACAGAAAGAACTTGACAGCTTTATCGATGAAATATTTAATCCGGTAAATGAGAAAAGATATCCGATGATAGCTGACGGTATCGGACAATGGATCAATCAGAAGATTGATGAGGGCACGCGTGACATCAGAAAGACGATGATGCTTACGGTAACGTGCAGGGCACATTCGGTCGAAGAAGCAGATGCATATTTTTCAACGATTGATACAACACTCCAGAATATATTCAGACTTCTAAAAAGCAGAATATACAAGATGTCAGCAAATGAGAGAATGCTTCTGCTTTCGAGAATGCTCCGCGCCGGAGATGAATGTATCTTACCGGAAAACATTGGACCGGATGATTCAGGATGGAAGAATCAGATACTGCCAAATTCAATAGAATCTGATATCGATTACCTGAAGATAGACAATAAAAAATATGTAACGGTATTGTGCGGAATGGATTATGGATCATCGCTTCAGGAGGATAAGGTCATACACAGTTTAAGCGATGTACTTTTTCCGACATATATTACTATAGATATGCAGAAAGTACCTAAAAGAGTTGTAAAAGACCGGCTGGAAAATGCACATGCAAACAATGAAAGAGTAATATCGCAGGAACGTACAAGAAATTATAATAACAAGCAGTTTGGTGCTCCTACAAGTTACAATCTGCAGACTAAAAAGGATCATCTGGAAAGTGATATGGATCAGCTCAGCCAGAATGATGAGGAGGGAGTATATGTAGGACTTCTGGTGATGGTATATGCAGATTCACTTGAAGAACTTACAGAGAGGGCAGATATCCTGATACAGAAAGCAAAAGGCTGTGATTACAGACTTTCCGTATACAATCATCAGCAGCTTAAGGCACTTAACACAGTACTCCCGATCGGTGGCAGACAGGTTAACCATATGAGGTTCTTTTATACATCATCTGCAGTGGCATTCCAGCCGTTTTATGCCGGGGATGTGCATGAGAGAGGCGGCACAGTTTTCGGCATAAACAGGACAACGAAACATCTTATAGTTGGGAACAGGAAACTTCTGCCGGCACCTCATGGGTTCATTGTTGCACATACAGGTGCAGGAAAGTCTTTCCTGATAAAAGAAACTGAAATATCACAGACACTTCTGTTTACGGATGACGATGTGATTGTTCTAGATCCTAACAATGAGCAGAAAGAGTTTATAAGTGCACAGCCGGGCGGAATGTATTTTGACCTTACTCCGCAGTCTGAAATTTATATGAATCCGTATGAAATACCGGAGCATGTAGAAAACGGCAGTACAAATGTGAGGAATATGTTTATCGCAGACATGACTGATTATTCAACTTCATTCTGCGTAACGGTAATGACGAATATTACTGTAACGCGAATACATATGAATTACATCGGACGTGCAGTAAGAAAGATGTATGAGGATTATTTTAATGCACCAAATGCCAGGGCAAAAAGAAAAATATATCCTACACTTACAAGACTTCGTGAGCTGATCAAAGCCCAGCTTGAAACTGCAGAATTTGAGGAAGATAAGAGACTTATCATGGACATAGTGGATTCATTGGAAGACTATACGACAGGTGTATATGACATGTTTGCGCATGAAACAAATCTGACAATGAACAGCAGGCTTATCGGTTTCGGACTTAAGAACATAAGTGATAAATTATGGCAGCCATGCATGCTCACAATCATGCATTTTCTTGCAATGAGAATAGACACGAACCAGAAAACGAAACAGGCACTTCACTTAATAGTAGATGAGGCACAGGTGCTTTGTGAACAGGAAACTACAGCTTCACAGCTTTTGTATGCAATTGAGACATACAGAAAGGTTGGAGCCATTGTAACTCTCATAGCACAGAATCTTACCCATGTAATTGAAAATCCGGCACTCCGTGATATGTTTTCGAACTGTCCGTTTAAGTGTTTCCTTGATCAGGGCGGACTGGACGCAGCAAATCTTGCAAAGATACAGGAGCTTTCGCCAACGGAATTCAGGGCATTGGAGGAAAACTCTGTAGGAAGCGGTGTACTTGTGTGGAGAGGAAATGTATATCTTTTTGATGCAACGATGAATAAGGATAATCCGTTATTTGAACAGTTTGATACTGATTTCCACAGCAAGGCAAAACAGGAGGCTGACATGAAAAAATCAGATTCAGAAAAACAAAAGGATGTACCGGATTCCGGCACGCTGCAATGGGAAGACTTATCAGATGCTACCGGTTTTCTTGAATGATGTAAAGGCAGGTAATATGAATGCAGATACGTACAACATCAGACATGAAGATCAGAAAAGCATCAGGCAGCAAGATAAGTAAAGGCGGTACTGTTTTAAAATTTGGCGAAGAAATGATATTTGGAACCTCAAGAAGAGCATCAGGTGGAATTAACTCATTGAATGCTTCGTTTTATGCGGATGAAAACAGACAGTCTGATGATAATGATATGTCCGGTAATGATGGCAATGGTAATGTAAATGATATCAGAAGTGTTTTAAAGGATGATGGAAAATATATCTTTTCATCATTAAGTAAGCGTGACCGGAGAAAATACGAACGCTATTACAAAAATCAGATGTCAAAGCAGCAATGGACAGCGTCCGGTAATTTCATTTTAAAGAGAGGCGGATCAGCTCCGGCAAAAAAAACGGGAACAATGGTTTCAAATACTGCCGGAAATACTATTAATAAATCTGTTAACGCGGCAGCAAAGACCACGGCAAAGACGATGAAAACTGCAGCAAAGACTACGGTGGAAACTGCCGCAGAAGCTGCGACTTTAGGAGCTGCAGCCGTGGCAGCAAAAACCGCTGATGTGGCAATAGCCACTTCAAAAGCAGCCGTGCAGGCAGCGAAAAAAACGACTGACAGGATGCAGCAACAGGTATCACAGGGAATTGCTGAAAGGGAGGCAGTCAGTACACAGCAGGCTTCGGCTGTAATAAATACCGAAGAGATGAAAGTGAATTCTGAAGATACTTCTGCAGCTATTCCTGTCATCGCGGTTGTACTGGCGGTGGTAATGATCTTTATGTCCGTGGTCAGTATCGGCGGTACAATGATGATGTCGCAGAATTCCGGTGGAGAAAATACCGGAACCGTATGCACAGCCATTGCAGATGCCGCTGAAAATGAACTGCGTGATGCAGACTATACGGTTGGAGGCTACCGTTACAAAAACTGGTATGGAATGGATGATAACTGGTGTGCAATGTTTGTGTCATACTGTGCAGATCAATGCGGATTTATTGAAGCAGGAATCATGCCAAAGACTGCAAGTGTAGCGGCAATGAAACAATGGTATATAAACCGGAACCAGTTCCAATCATCAGGAAGCGGATACGAACCAAAAGCAGGAGATATAATCATTTTTGGAAATGGAATGAGTCATACCGGAATCGTAACGGGATATGATCCGGCAACCAAAACCGTAACTACAATCGAAGGAAATTCAGGACGCAGTTCGACCACACCATACCATAAAGGAAGTCATGTAAAAGAACATCATTACAGCCTGTCATATGCAAAAATTGCAGGATATGGTACTCCTGATTATCCGGAGGAGACAATAACAGACAAAGCGGAAGGAGAACAGCAATGAACATAGCAATAAATAACGATCCGGATGTGGAATATAAAAATGAAGTCATATTAGGTTATACGTTAAAGGAAGCTGTCTGTATTGTTGCTGCGATTGCAATCGTAGTTTCAGTAACAGTAGGCGCATATGTACTAAAAGGAATAGAGCCGGACAAAGGATGTTATATCGGAATACCATTTGCGTTTCCGATAATATTTTTCGGCTTCAGAAAATTTGATGGCCTGACTTTGTTCCAGCTTATCCGGGAAATGAAATATGAACGAAAAACAAAATGCCTTACGTATGATGCTGATGAAGTGGAAGAGTATACAACACCGGTCACACTGGTTAAGAGCGAAATGAGGAAGAAGAAATGAGACGTGATCCATATGAAAAAATAAAAAAGCTGCTGGTCACATTTGGAATAATTTTTGTCATTGCTGCCATTGTGACCGGAATAATTTTTATCGGAAGCAGAGCAGCAAACAAAAAGCATACGGCTGGTAATGGCAATGCGACCGGGAGCGTAAGTGAAAGTGTACCGGAATACGGTACACAGGAGGAAGACTTTTTTACAGAGGATGATAACGGAATCCTGAATGGGAAGAAGCGGGAAGTCAAACAACAGCTAAAAGAACAGGAAAGTGAAGAGGACAATGCTCCGGAGGTAAGGGATGTTTCACCGGACAATGATCCTAATGCAATATTTCCCGATATACCGTCAGACGTCCAACCGGCAGAACAGGAACAGCAGGGGCAATAGTAAGATTTAGGAGAAACATGAATATGATGTTAGAAGAAAAAATATCTAATGAATTTCAAAGATATTTTCTTTCGATGATGGCAACAAGCAAAGATAATATTTTTGCACATTCAAATGAAATCGAAACTAAAAAGCAGATAAAAAAGGAACTGTACACATTCGTTGAAACACTTGACTCTGAGCAGAAAGAACTGCTTTCTGTTCAGAACAATCTGATCGAGTCTGTGTACAGGTTTGAAACAGATCTTCCCAAAAGAGCAGAGCCGGTTTTATATCAGGATATCTTAAAAGACTGGCTTAAAAGCATTATGGTCTGAAGCATTTTATTACATAAAAATATAATTTTATCCGGGGTCTTAGGGGCTGTGCCCTTAACAAGAAATGTGAACTGTCGGACAGTTTGCGTATCTTGCAAATAAATATCGGGGATTTTTGCAGTAATATAGTTTGAGAATGCCTGAAAATGTATATAAATGTGCATTTTAAACCATTAATGCGACACTGTGCGATGCGTTTGAGATACAAATGCTGCATGAAAATAGGACAAAGCAATAAAAAAATACATAAATAATACTTTCGTGCGACACATTTGCGAATAAAAAAATATAATGTGCGACAGAGCCGGTATGCAACGGTCTGACAAGTAAAAGCAATGTGAAAAGACAAGTTCATTTACGGACAGGGAGGAGGTGATCCTGATGGAAGAGCAAAAGGATAATTCATGTCCGCACAGACCAAGAAAAGAGATTGATATGGATAAATATATCAGTATGTATAATGATGGATTGTCAAATGATCAGATCGCCTCTAAACTTAAGGTATCGCGAAGGACACTTTACCGGAGAATGGAAGAAGATCGTTTGAATATCAGAAAGAAGGAACCGGAGAATGGATAAAATGATAGTCAGGGATCACCTTGGAAAAAGGAGACGTAACATAACAATAGATATGGAAAAAGTATATCGTATGATCGACTCGGGAATGACTGTCAGACAGGTAGCACAGTCGCTTGGTGTATCAACGGATACTTTGTATCGCAGACACAGGGAGTATCAGAAACAGGCAAAATATTTAAATGATGATCTGCCTGATCTTCCGACATGAAACAAGCATGAAACAGGCGGGGGTAAGTGGAGGTAGATAAAAGTTTTTAACTGATATAAAATATAATTGCAGAGGAATCGGATATGGGTATGTACCCACTTCGGTTCCATTTTTATTGGAGGAACAGATGATGAATGAGAAAATAAAAAAGTGGCAGAGTGAAATTGAAAAAATTACTGCCGCGCAAAAGGAATATAACAATAAGTGTTCTGAGAAGATTAAAAATCTCAACGCTAAAATAAATATTGAAGAGAAGAAACTTAAACAGGAAAATGATGAGATGATAGCAGATGTTGTAAGAGATCTGTTTGGTGAGGTAAACGCAGAAAATATTGAAAGTTTTAAGGAAAAGATACAACTGCTGACGGGGCTGGAGGAAGAAGTGGATGAAGGATCGCAAGATAACTTTTCGGGTGACGCAGGAGGAATACGATCTTATTGATTCCAAAAAGCAGACAGAAAAACATTTTGTATATGGTGGCAGGTGGGATATGTCTGCTTACATCAGAAATCTTGTGTTGTCACAATCAGGAGGAGCAGATGTAAGAATTGATAAAGAGCTCAGCCACCTTAATTATGAAATAAGAAAGATAGGAGTCAACATAAATCAGATCGCCCATAAACTTAATGCTAATTATGGAGATCCAAGAGATGCACAGTATGTCATGGAATTAATGACAGAGCTTACAAAGACTGTTGATGAATTTAAAGAACAATTTAAATCTGAGTGATTTTTTAGAACGTACCGCAATCCGGTACGTTTTTTATATAAGGGGGTGTATGTCCTGGCAATAACAAAACTTATGCATATGAAGGAGGCGGTAGGAGTTCCCCATAGACATCTGGCTAATGCAATCCAGTATATACTTGATGAAAAAAATAATGAGGAGAAAACAGAGCATGGACTATACGTGGGAGGCAATGCCGGATATGACAGCGGTGAGATTTTAAAAACGTTTTTGGACACAAAAGAACTTTTTGGAAAGAAAAACGGAAGACAGGGATATCACTTTGTGATCTCATTTGCACCGGGAGAAGTTACAGCGGATGAAGCATATCAGATAACGAGAGAGTTCTGTGAAAAATATCTGGGAGATAGCTATGATCATGTTTTTGCAGTGCATACAGACAAAAAGCATATGCATGCACATATTATATTTAACTCGGTGAACCGGATTGATGGCTATAAGTACAGATATAACAAGGGAGACTGGAAAAAATACATTCAGCCGATCACTGACCAGCTCTGTATCCAGCATGGTATCAGTCCACTCAAATTTGAGGAGGATAAAAAAATAGGTGTCTCATATGCTTCATGGAACGAAAAGAAAAATAAGAAAATTGGATGGACACGTATCATACAGGCTGATGTGGACTGGGCGGTAAATCATTCGGATACGCTGCCGGAGTTCATAGATCAGATGCACAGATTTGGGTATCAGGTAAAAGCAGGAAAGTCAAAAAAGAAGAATATAACTTATCTCACATATATATACACAGATGATGATGGCAGGCAGCACAGAAGACGAAGCTATAACATGCCACAGGGATATTCGCCTGAGGATATCGCAAAGAGGATTAAACAAAAAAGCGGCAGCCGTATGTATGAGGAGATAGCTGATCTTCTGGAGAAAAAGCATACATCCATACCGGTCGAGATTGTAAAGAATACAGGTACATACAGACGAATGTATCAGGCGGTAAGTTATTACAGGCTGCCTAATCCATATGCTGTCAGGAGTGGAGTAAGGAAAGATATCCTAAACATAGACAGGCTGATTGATGAGGTTAAGTACATACGTGATAATGCGCTTACAAGTAAGAATGCCATAGAAGAAAGAGAGGCGCGGCTTGAATCACAGATAGAAGTACTGACACGGAAAAAATGGAACATTAAAGATTCACAGGAAAGCCTGTCGAATGAGCAGATCAGACTGCTTGATCGAAAGAGAGAACTTGAAAATGAACTGTCGCAAAATCCTGATGATGATAAATTTGAAAAACTTCAGGATGAGCTGGAAGAGGTTATGACTTTGATACCGGAGGAAATCGCATCAGATGAGGATGCAGTAATGGTGTCTGACCGGATAAAGAACTTAAGAAGAGAGCTTAGGATGGTAAAAAGAATAAAAGAGAATGAAACATCAAAAGAAAATTTAAAAGAAAAAGATAAGGAGAGGAATGCAAAATGGAAGATAACAAATTGATTTATTCAAGCAGTAAAGAAGATCTTACTATTGAGCAGCGATATATGAGATATATACAGGCTGTTGAGGAGGCAAAAAAGAAAACGGAGGACAGTGCAAAATGATGGATTATGAAATATTCAAAGATGTCATAGAAGATCAGATAAAGGATTATCTGCCGGACAGTTTTAAGAATGCGGATATACTTATTAGAAGAGCACATGAGACAAATGAGAGCTACGATGAAATATGCGCTATACTCAGTGATGAGAAAATGTCACCGGCTGTGGGTATCAAATACTATTATGAAAAATACCGTGAAAAGGAAAATATCCAGAGCATATTAAAAGAACTCGCAGGTTCGATAGTAGAGCTTCATGACATAAAAAAGGAAGTAGAGGATATTGTTGATCTGGATAATGTGCAGCACAATATCCTGTATGCAGTTGTAAATACTGAAGCTAACAGAGAGTTCCTTGAAAATGCGCCTCACAGACAGCTTCATGATCTTTCTGTTGTGTACAGGATAAGGCTTGGAAATGATGAGTACGGCAAAGAGATCAGTATGAAAATAAATAATGACATAATGAACAAAATGGAACTTACAGAACAAAACCTGTTTGATCTTGCAAGCGAAAATACGAATAGGATATATCCTGCAAAAGCTGTGTCCATGGAGGAGCAGATACGCGAGATATTACAGAGACAGGGAATGGATAATGAGACAATAGATGTACTTGTAGATGCAAGAATGTTAAGGGAGTCACCACTATGGGTTGTTAAAAATGATGCTCCTGTAGGTGGAGCTGCAATAATAGCAAATACCGATGTGTTTGATGAACTCAGCCAAAAGATAGGCGATGATCTGTATATCATACCATCAAGCGTACATGAAGTGCTTGTTATGCCAGCCGGTCAGAATGATGCCTTAAAACTTGCGGATATGGTGCTTGATATAAACAGGACAGAGACACTTCTGGCAGACCGTTTATCTAATCAGATATATAAATATGATAAAGAAAATAAAGAGATCACAATGGCTACAGATACACCTAATAAGAGCATAGAGTATTATAACAGCTATAAGGCAAAAACAAATGATCTGGAAAGAAAACAGCCAAAGGGTCCTAAAATGTAATCAGCATTGTACCGGATTCCGGTACATATCGAATCGAAAGGAAATGCCATGAAACTATATGAAGCCAAACATCTGGAGCAGGATACACTAAAAAGAATAAGATCCGGCATTGAGGAATGGGACAGATTTTTGAAGTCGGCAGCTCATGTGTACAGATACAGCTTTGCTGATCAGGTTATGATATATGCACAGAAGCCTGAAGCTACGGCATGTGCCAGCATGAATATATGGAATACAAATATGGGATGCTGGATACAAAGAGGGCAGAAAGGAATTGCACTTATTGACCGCAATGATACCAGAAAGCTTAAATATGTATGGGATGTAAGCAGTGTTGCAGTACGTGCCGGTGGACATAAACCCAAGCTATGGGATATTAAAGAATATCATAATGATGCGGTTATATCCCAGCTTTCGGATACATATGGGTATGGGGAAGCATCAAACTCTATAAATGATGTACTCAGAGTAATTGTAGATAATGTTTCAGATGAATATTCAAAGGAACTGGCAGATGACATTTATCCTGTGGATGAAAGTCTGGCGGCAAAGGCTGAGAATATGGACAGCAGACATGAGACGTTCAGAATTGCGGTAAGAGAATTCTTTGTTCATTCTATCGAGATAATGGTCAATGAAAGAATGGGGTATGATGTTCTTGATGAAACACAACATGATTTATCCTTTGAAAAAAGCTTGTCCGAGCTTATGTTTATGCAAGTTGCTGATAGCATGTCTGAGGCTTCATGTGAGCTGCTTCGTCAGATCGGTGCTGTTGTTTTGAACTACGATAAAAAACAAACGGATCAGAGTATTGACAAAGTACCTAAACAAGAATATACTGCTTTAAAGCGAAAAAGTATTAAAGTGGAGGGCGATGAATATGGAACTAGATTACATGCAGAGTGGGGATTATCTGATACCGAACATAGTACCGAACCAGCAGTCGAACGAACCGCTGGGACGAATGGCGAGACTGCACAGGAGGTGGCTGGAAACAAAACATCACGGAAACTTCACAGCGTTGCTGATGCAGGGCATACTGGAAGATACATGTCTGGAGGTGGGACACAAAGCAGAGGCGGAGATAGACCGTCTTATGGAGAAGATGATGAAGGAAGAGAACGTAACGGAAGAACTCAAGCGGCAGGATCAGATGGAGTGGGTCAGACGAGTCAACAACATCAAAGCCAGAGCAGAGGAGATAGTTCTGGATACGATAGTATACACCCTGTAGTTGAAATTGTACCGGAATCCGGTACGCTGCCGGTATTCCCATCAGAGGAAGAGCAGAAGGAAATAATTGATAATTCACTAAAAGAAGCAGAAACACCTGCTTCTTTTTTTGTGGCAATCGAGAGTACTAATGACTTTTTGGATCCCAAAGCCGGATTTACAGGGTATACAGGAAAAAAATACAGACTGGTAACTACAGGAGATACAGGCTTTTTAAAAGCATATCCTGATGAATCGACCATGTTTTCATCGGAAAGGGAATGTCAGGAGTATGCAACAGAGCAAGGGCTTACCATCATAAATTATGATGATATGGTTTTTTCGTCATGGAAAAAGAAACTGGAATACGAAATAGCTCATGAGGATACGAAAGAGGCTGTAAAAAATCCGAGTAAGAGGGACAAGGCTCATTATAATATACAGGCAATCAAGATGATGAAGCTTATTGAGTCTGAAAACAGACTGGCTTTTGAAGATGAAAAAGATGTGCTGAGAAAATATAGTGGCTGGGGCGGAATACCGGAGGTATTTGATGAAAACGATCCGAAATGGATTGAGGAAAACAAACAATTAAAGAGAATACTTTCACCGGAAGAATACGACATGGCAAGATCAAGTACGCTTAATGCACATTATACAGATCCGGAAATCATAGAGGCTATGTATACAGCTCTCAAAGATATGGGATTTGAAAATGGAAATATACTTGAGCCGTCAATGGGAATCGGTAATTTCTTTGAAGCCATGCCGAAAAGCATGGCAGAGGACTCAAGACTTTATGGAGTGGAACTTGATTCAATAACAGGACGTATGGCAAAACTCATATATCCGGAAGCACATATCGAGGTCAGAGGATATGAAAATACTGACTTTCAGAATGATTTTTTTGATGTTGCCATTGGAAATGTACCTTTTGGACAGTACAAGGTCTTAGATAAGGAGTATGACAGTAATAACTTCCTGATCCATGATTACTTTTTTGCAAAGACCATTGATAAGGTAAGACCTGGCGGTATCATTGCCTTTATTACGAGTAAAGGAACAATGGACAAGCAAAATTCATCGGTGAGAAGATACATATCAAAGAGAGCTGAGCTTGTAGGTGCGGTAAGACTTCCAAACACAGCATTTAAAAATGCGGGTACAAGTGTTACATCAGATATAATTTTCCTCAAGAAAAGGAATGCATTAACGGATGTAACAGATCCGTGGGTAGAACTGGCTGTGGATGATAACGGAATAGAATATAACAGTTATTTTGTTGACCATCCTGAAATGGTACTTGGCTCAATGCAGATGGTGAGTGGACCACACGGACCGGAAAGTACATGTGTACCGGAATCCGGTACACCATTAAAAGAGCAGATTAAAAAGGCGATATCAACATTTCAGGCTGTTTATGAGCTTGACCAGATAGAGCTGCCGGATGATGAATTGTTTATACCTGCAACAATTCCAGCAATGCCGGGAATAAGAAATTATTCATACAGCAATGTGGGAAACAAAATATATTACCGGGAAAATTCAGTAATGATCGAAAAAGATATATCGGACAGGGCTGCTGAAAGAATAACAGGACTCATAAATATACGGGAGTCTGTAGGCAGACTTATAGACCTACAGCTTGAGGATGCACCGGATGAGGAAATCATAGCAGCCAGAGACCGGTTAAATAAGACCTATGACAGCTTTGTAAAAAGATGCGGCTATATAAACACAAGAACAAATAAATCTCTTTTTCGTGATGATTCCAGCTACAGTCTGTTGGCATCGCTTGAAGATCTTGATGATAACGGCAATGTGATCGGTAAAGCAGATATGTTCACTAAGCGTACTATCCGAAAAGCTCAGCCGGTAGATCATGTAGATACATCTGTAGATGCCCTTGCTGTTTCCATGGGTGAGCTTGGAAAGGTAGATCTGTCATATATGAGCAGGCTTACCGGTAAAACAGAGAATGATATAGTAAAAGATCTTGAAGGGATTATTTTTGAAGAGCCGGTATCACATGAATGGCAGACAGAAGAGGAATATCTTTCAGGAAACATTAGAAATAAACTTAAAGAGGCAGAGGCTGCAGCAAAGCAGGATGGAAAATATCAGATAAATGTGGAGTCGCTTAAGAATGTTATGCCAAAGCCTCTTGAAGCTGCAGATATAGAAGTAAGGCTTGGTGCTACGTGGATAAAACCCCAGTATATTGAGGACTTCATGAGAGAAGTATTAAAAACCCCGGTAAGTCTTTTTAAATATGGTACAGTAAAAGTCAATTTTGCTGAGATGACAGATGAGTGGAATATTCAGGGAAAACGGTCGGATAATGGCAATCCTCTTGTGTATTCGACATATGGAACTGAGCGCATCGGTGCATATAGTATTCTCGAAAATTCACTGAATCTGAAAGATGTAAGGGTTTATGACAGTGTCTTTGAAGATGGAAAGGAAAAACGGATATTAAATAAGAAAGAAACAATGCTCGCCCAGCAAAAACAGGATGCACTGAAAGTTGCATTTACAGACTGGGTATTTAAAGATCCTGACCGCAGGAAAGACCTTACAGATATATATAACAGGCTTTACAATTCAGTACGACCGAGAGAATATGACGGATCAAATATCATATTTAATGGTATGTCTCCGGAGATCACACTTGCAAAACATCAGAAAAATGCTGTAGCACATGTACTTTATGGAAATAATACTCTGCTGGCACATTGTGTAGGAGCGGGAAAAACATTTGAGATGATAGCCGCAGCAATGGAGTCTAAGAGGCTTGGACTGTGTCATAAAAGCCTTTTTGTTGTACCAAACCATCTTACTGAACAGTGGGCAGGAGATTTTATGCGTCTTTATCCCGGTGCAAATATACTAGCGGCTACAAAAAAAGACTTTGAACCGGCAAGAAGAAAAAGATTTTGTGCCAGAATTGCAACTGGGGATTATGATGCTGTAATCATCGGACATACGCAGTTTGAAAAAATACCACTATCTGCGGAAAGACAAAAGAGGGTAATTGCTGCACAGATTGAAAGCATTACAGACGCAATCCGCAATGCAAAGGCGAATAATGGAGAGTACTATACTATAAAGGCTATGGAAAAGACCAAGAAGTCTTTGGAAGTAAGACTTGGAAAACTTAATGACAGATCTAAAAAGGATGATGTAGTTACATTTGAACAGCTTGGTGTTGACCGCCTGTTTGTCGATGAAAGTCAGGAATTTAAAAATCTTTTTCTGTACACAAAAATGCGCAATGTGGCAGGAATATCGCAATCTGAGTCACAGAGGGCATCAGATATGTTTGCAAAATGCCGGTATATGGATGAGATTACAGGCGGAAAGGGTATAACATTTGCAACCGGAACACCGATCAGCAACAGCATGACCGAGCTGTATACGAATATGAGATATCTTCAGTATGACCGTCTTATGGAGCTGGGATTTAAAAATTTTGACGCATGGGCGTCTACTTTTGGGGAAACTAAGACAGCGATTGAGCTTACACCGGAGGGCACAGGATACCGCGCCAAAACACGTTTTTCAAAATTTTATAATCTGCCGGAACTTATATCAATATTCAAGGAAGCGGCAGACATACAGACAGCAGATATGCTGCATCTGCCTGTGCCGGAGTGTGATTATGAAAATGTAGTGATACAGCCTAGTGAATTTCAGAAACAGATTGTGAAATCTTTAGGACAGCGTGCCGAATATGTCAGAAACGCAAGCGTTGATCCGGCTGTAGATAATATGCTTAAGATCACAAATGACGGACGTAAATGTGCGCTTGACCAGAAACTTATAAATCCTGATCTCCCTGAAAATCCTAATTCAAAGGTTAAAGTATGTGCAGTAAAAGCATATGAAATGTGGAAAGATACAGAAGACATAAAAGCAGCACAGCTTGTATTCTGTGACTCATCAACTCCTAAAGGTGATGGCTCATACAACGTTTATGATGCACTTAAAGGGGAACTTGTAAAACTTGGAGTTCCTGAAAAAGAAATAGCATATATACATGATGCAAATTCAGAAAATAAAAAAGCGGAACTGTTTGCAAAAGTAAGAAGCGGACAGATCCGTTTTTTATTTGGCTCAACTAAAAAGATGGGCGCAGGAACCAATGTACAGGAGAGGCTTATCGCATTACATCATCTGGATGTGCCGTGGAGACCATCAGACATTGAACAGCAGGAAGGACGTATTTTGCGACAGGGAAATATTAATCCAAGAGTAAAGATATTCAGATATGTTACTGAGAGTACGTTCGATAGTTATTCATGGCAGATCATAGAGAATAAGCAGAAATTCATTGGACAAATTATGACAAGTAAATTACCAGTACGTTCCTGTGATGATGTGGATGAGGCAGCACTTTCTTATGCGGAGGTAAAGGCACTGGCAACTGGAAATCCATATATAAAGGAAAAAATGACACTTGATACGGAAGTGGCAAAGCTAAAGCTGCTAAAGGCTAATTTCAAAAGCCAGAAATACCGGCTTGAGGATGATATCGTATCTGTATATCCACAGGAAATATCACAGCTTAAGGACAATATATCCGGGTATAAGGCAGATATAGCAAAACGTGATACGACTAGGAACATCATAGCGGAGAACTTTTTTATTACAATAAACGGAGTATCTTATCATGATAGAAAATCAGGTGGAGCGGCTCTTATTGAAGCAGCTCATAACAAGGATACAAACCGTGTAAGGATTGGTTCATACATGGGATTTGATCTGTATAGCAGATACAATTTTATGTATAACGGGTATGAACTATACATCCAAGGGAAAAAAGAGCATTGGGTAGAACTTTCAAAAGATCCGGTGGGGGTCATTACGCGTATCAACAACTGTCTTGATGGATTGGACAAAAAACTTGAAAAGGCACAAAGTTCGCTTAGTGATGTGTACCAGAAACTGGAGTCGGCAAAAATTGAGGCTGCAAAAGAATTTGACAAGGAAGATGAGCTTAACCAGAAACTTGAAAGACTCTCAGAACTTAATGCTCTGCTTGATATGGATGAAAAAAGGGAAGAGAAGGAAAAACAGAGAAAGGAAAATGAAGCAATAAAACAAAACAAGGAGATTTCGGTACATTTGTGATGTACCGGAATCCGGTACAACGGAGGTAAGTCAGGTGAATGATAAGGAAACAAAAATTCTTGAGGATGAATTTGGAGATATACACAGGCTTATGGAACAGGCAGGATCGTGTATCAGACTGGTAAAAAATCAACTGGATGCAGAAAGTATGGAGAGAAACCGTAAAAGGGAAGCCGAGGAAAAGAAAGGGTAATGTACCGGAATCCGGTACACTGTGTGGGAGAAACATATGGAAAGAAAAGAAGAAGTGCTTGAGTATGACAGCAGCATTGAAGGTAAGATGGAGGTTGTGATTGACGTATCCTTTTACAGACAGACAAAAAATCTGCGTCTTACAATGAACAAAAAGGATGGAGAGATTATATGGGGATATGGGGACATGACGGCAGAGCTTGGATACGTGCTGCCAAAGTATTGTGCCTATCTGGATGTTGAGAGATTTCCAGATATTGAAAAATTTGTTGTGGAAAATGGAATTGGAGTATTTACAGGATTACAGAAAACAATAGGAAATGTCATTTATCCCATGTATTTGTTAAATGAGATGATACTGGCAAAAATATCAGAAGATGGATTGGCAGAATATGAAAATAAAGGATGTGATCATTTTGGAAAATAATAGTAATGAAACATGTACCAACCTTATTAACCTCATATGCAAAGCTGAGGCATTTGTAAACGATGACTATAAAAACACGGCATTACAGTACAGCACAAATGCCCAGATACTGCGTGAGATATATACATGCGCATGGGATAGTGTACCGGCAGATGAAGTCAGCAGGGTGCTTGAGTCCACAAACGATGCAAGAGCGATAAGACAGCTTAGATATGAATTTCTGACAGACAGGCAGCTTGGAAAGAGCAAAGATAAGATTAATGATATAAATGCTGTGATGAATGTCCTGGAGAAGAAGGTAAGCTCAGTTGAAAAGACTTTTAAAGAATTACAACAGAGCTCTACGGATCTGCAATCAATGTTCGTTGATAATCTGCCGCCACAGGGTGCGTTGACTGTAGATAAGACGCCGGCAGCCAATACTGCAAATAATAGCAGAGTGCCTGATATGTCAGTTTCGCAAATGAAAAAGGCTGGTAATTTTAAGCGGAAAAGACTTACCAGAAAGCAGAAGAAAGATATTGTATCTTATATAGATCTGCTGACAAGTGAGGGATATTCAGCAGCACAGGTGGGATATGTACTTAAATGTGCAGAGGATGGAATGAGTCCGGTTGAAATAGAAGAATTTATTCATCCTGATCTTTCCGTGCAGATGATGGAACAGATACGTGTTATGAAAAATAAACAAAAAAGCTGAATTTTAGTGCTGACAATGGAGGAAGTGTCATGGATTACGATAGAGAACTGGAACATGTAATGATGAATGTGCGAGGAAACATGGGTTCCATAACGCAGGTAGTATATGCTGCCAATATGGGCAAAATCAAATTAATACAATTTATAGCGAGAATGGCAAAAAAGGGATATCTGTCCCTTAAGTCAAGGAATGATATAGATGCTTTCTCGAAACTGTCAGATGGCAAATACAATATATATAATATACCTGTGTCAAGTGATTTCTGTGCTGATCAGAAAAGACTTGAAGGGCTGCAGCTTGAACTCGAGAATACAAAGGATAAGGCACAGATCAAATCAATAAAAAGCCAGATGAAAGAGCTTGAAGCAAAAATGAGCGAAGCATCACCCATAGAACAGCTTAAAAGTCAGGGAATAAAAAATCTGTGTGTACTCCCTAAGATTGATGGAGAGATGAACAGCATACAGGTTGCAGTAAGAAACCGTGATGATCAGATTTTTAAGAGCTGGTTTATGGGACATCTTAACAGGCAGATGTCCGGTGGTGAAAAAAATATAAATGATCTGAAGAACTTTACAGAAGGAAATTACAGCATTTTTAATCTGCCATTTGAGGGGCAGGAGCTAAGTGATGTGTGTAAGGATTTTGATACATTAAAGATCAACTATGCAATTATGCCTGATCTTAAGATTGGAAACAATAACAGTCAGATCGCTGTTGCAAACAGTGACAGGGAAAAATTTCAGGTGTGGATCAAGATGTACAGGGAAGATATGGTACAGCAGGGAAAAGAACCTGGAAGTGTGTATGAGATGGATGATAATTCATATCTGAATACAGCAATAGTTGATACTGATGAGTATATAAAAAAGGCTGAACCGGTATATCAGGAAGCTAATGAAGAGTTTGAAAAACAAAGCAATATTACGATAAGTGACAGTTTTATCCAGAAGGATAACTGCGAAGATTTTGTACGTCTTGATAATGATGCCAATTATGAAAAGATCACTATTAATAAAGAAACACTGGTTGACAATATGAAAAATGATGAATTCTCAAGAAAAATGAGGAATAAAGGATTTTTCGTATCAAGGATACCGGGAACATACGGTGATAATGAGAAAAAACTCGTACTGCCGGCAAATAATGTATTTGTGGCAGATGAAGGACGGACATATGTTGGATTTGTGCCGAAAAATAAACCGGCAGTAATACTTGATAAAAATGGCAGCATACAACAGGCAGGATATGAAAAAGTACATTCAATATATGATGCTGTAAACAGAAATATGTCACAGGTAAAAGCAATGAAGATGAAAACACCGTCATTGTCACAAAATAAGAATATGAATAAACCAAAATTATAATTATGGCAGCGTACCGGATTCCGGTACGTTTTTTAGTTGGAGGTAATATATGGCGAATTACGGTACACGATATGTCAAAAAGAAGACTCCGTGGGGAGCGTTTATATGCCTGTTAGTACTTTTCCTTGCATTGGGATATCTCATTTCCGGCTTGTATGTATGCCCGACAGATCTTAAGGGAGATTATAATGCACAGTTTTTATGGGCAGCAACACATCCTTTTCAGATAGCAAATGAGAAAACTCCGGCATGGATAGGCATTGGATTTATGGGATGGTTTTTCTTCGTTAGTTACTATATGGTGCATTATAGAGATTTCCACTCTAACATGGAGCATGGAGATGAGGACTGGCTTGATCCGGAAGCAGCGAGCAGGGAGCTGGCAGATAAAGATGATAAGAACAACAGGATAGTATCGGAAAATGTAAAGGTGAGCATGAAAGGCAGACTTTCAAACAATAACATGCTTGTTGTCGGTGCTTCGGGTTCGTTTAAGACAACATCCATAATGCACCAGAATATGCTTCAGTTTGGAGCTAACCATGTCATTCTAGATGTTAAAGGAGATACACAACGAAAACTGGGAAGAGCTTATGAAAAAGCCGGATACAAAATATTGTCTTTGAATTTCAAAAATCCTGAAAAGTCAGACCGGTTTAATCCGTTTGCATGGATTCAGACAGAGTCAGATATGTTAAGAATTATAAAAAGCTGGCATGATGCAGTTCGACCAATTGAGGGCAATACAGCCGCAGATCCTTTCTGGGATGATGCTGTTGACCTTAAGATGCAGTCAGTATTTTATTATGCATGGCTTGATGCGAAAGACCATGGCAGAACAGCTACATTTAATGATGTCATGAGTTTACTGGCTCTTGAAAGTGAGGTGGTTATCGATGAAATGACCGGAGAAGAGACAAACAGGCTGTCACTGCTCATGAAAGCAAAAGAGAGGGAAAAAGGAGCTGATTATCCACCTGTGCGTGCGTACAGGAAATTTCAGGGCAAAGCGGCTGAAACGGAAGGCTCTGTGTCACTTATGATCTCTGCAATGTTAAATATCTGTGAGACAGCAGAGGTTAAACGTATCTTTTCCGGCAATGATATTGATATCCGTGAGATTGGACTGGGAGCAAACTATGATAGAAAAACTCCAGTAGTATTGTTTCTTGTCATGCCGGATAACGTTAATACATACACATGGATAATTTCCATGTTTTACACGCAGCTTTTTGATGTGCTGGTCAGAGTATCGGATGATGAGATAAAAGCACCACTGCCATTTGAAGTACAGTTCTGGATGGATGAGTTTTATGCCGGTGCCCGTCCGGCTGATACTGAAAAACTGCTTGGAGTAATACGAAGCCGTAATATCAGTGCTGTAATAATGCTGCAATCAATAGCACAGGCAAAAGCGATTTTCCCAAATGATAAATGGGAAATTTTAATGGATAACCTTGCAACGGCAGTATATCTTGGCTCAGGACCATTTGCAAAAAGCACACATGAATTTATATCAGAAATGCTTCAGTCGGCAACGGCAGATAAAAGGGATGATCGTCTGTCTTATGGAATGAACCAGTCATCGGATCTATCGTATTCAAAAGCTGAAATGAAACTTATGACTCCGGGACAGGTTAAGAGAATGCCACCGACTGAATGTATAGTGTTTTTTGAGTCGAGACCGCCAATATATGATACAAAAGCCATACCATTTGACAAGCCAGAATATGGGTTTGTTGCTGCGGACTGGCTCAAAGACAGGTATAAAGCGGCATTGTCACTGGGTGATTATGAGCATCCTGTAGAGACGATATATGATCCTGAAAACTTTAAGTATATAACTCTTTCAAGGGAAAAAAGTCTGGAGATTGTATCAGATCAAAACGAAATCAAGAGACTGAAAGAACTGGCAAAGAATGATCCATCAATATATGAACTGACAGTTGATGAAAGAGATCTGCTTTATCTGTCATTTGGGGATGAAAAGAAAACAATGGATGAAATAGAAAAAATATACAGGCAGACAGTTCAAAGTGCAGATGAGGATTTAGAACGCATAAAAGGTCTTGCACTGCTTCACAATGTTGATATTGCTGCGCTTGGACTTGGAGAAGAAAAGCAGACAGACAAGACAGAATGGAAAGCTGACAGCTTTACGGATTTTGTTGCACTGTACTGGGATGAGCTACAGCAGGCAGAACAGGAGATACTTCTGATGGCAATGGATGATGGTCTTTTGGACGATCAGCTCATCAGGGTTGGAATGTCTGATCTGACAGAAATGGATAACATAAGGCGGGCATTTATATTGAAGAATAAGGAGTGATTTCATGAACATAAAAGTTAATATGCGAGCAGATATAGATGGTTTTGATAAAAAGAAATCCACAGTTGCTTCAGGCTGGGTAGAGATTGAGGGAATATTTAAGTTTCCTGTATCCGTAAGGAGTTACCATGATGCGGACAAAGGAAAGGATATGATGTTTGTATCATACCCACAGAGGCATGATGGCGATAAGTATGTAGGTGTGGTCTATCCTACGGATAGAAATGTAAGACAGGAGATAGATAAGGCGGTGTTGGATGCAACCAGAGAAAAGCTGTTTGCGGAACTTGTTCCAAATGTACAAATAGATGATATACGGATAACACCACTTAATGCAAAGGAAGGTGCTGTTATAAAAAATGTAGGGATTGCTACTGTGAAAATGTATGGCTTAACTATAAATGGAATAATGATCAGAGAGGGGAGAAAAGGCTTGTTTGTTCAAATGCCGCAGTATCAGTCCCGGGGACAGTACAGAGATACTGTTTATGGCATTACAACAGCTATACAGCATAAAATAGAGGATACTGTATTGGAGAGATATCAGGCTATAAAAAAACAACAGGAACAGCAGTATACACAACAGCAAAAAATACAGGTGGGAAGTGATGAAACTGTTGTATTAAATCCACAAATGCTGCAGGAAATGCAGAATATGAGCCAGCAGGAACAAATGATGAGAGAAAATCAGCAGATAAGCCAACAGGAAGCTCAGAACAGGGAAAGACAGGCTCAACAGGAGCGGCAGAGACAGGAACAGCAAAGGCAGGAGCAACAAGAACAGGAGCGGCAGAGACAGGAGCAACAGAAACATGAAAATCCTGATAAAAAGGAATTATGGCATCTGCTTAATATGGCAGGAGCTGTTATCGAGGAACAACAGCTTGAGGATATTTATGCTACTCCACGTAGTAAGGATGCATATCTTAACTATCTTGAGATGGTTCGCAGTGAATATGTTAAACAGGGCGAGAAGCTTACAGACAGTGAAGCACTTACAAGGAATGATATACAGATAGCTTACCTTAATAAAGCCATAAGCAATATTGAACAGATACGAGTTTCAATGATGGATGAAGTATATGAGCGGCAGGAGGCAACGCAGCAGACAACGCAACCACAGCAGATATATAGTAATGAAGAGGCAATAAGTGTTATGGAGCTTAATTTTGCTCAGAATAATAAGGAGGGAATACGCTTTGTGGCGAAAAACTCAAAGCTGAATATTGATAATCCAATTATTGTCGGCAAATATATAAGGGCACAGAGTTTTACAATCGAAAATGGCAACGACAAGGTATTTGCACGTTTCCAGAATGAGCTGAATGGCATGGAGCACATGAGAACCGGTCCACTGCTTATCCGTCAGCAGATAGTCATGCAGGTATTCAAGGACGGAGTACCACAGCCACCATATTTATATGCATCATTTAGAGCTGATAACATGAATGATGCATTAGAGAACTACAACCAGTGCGTAAACACATGGGCAAATCTGACCAATCAAAGATTAAGTGAATTAATGAAAATCTCTAATGTAAAGAAGCAGGAAATGCGGGCACCTAAAATATAGAAGAACATGAATTGAGGTATGGAGCGTAAGAAACTTCATACCTCTTTTTTGCTGTTAATATTGCATATAGAAAAAATATAATATTGTATATTCTGCATATGGGAATAAGGAAATATATGAGATATACTTGTATGACATATTTTGAGATTTGAATAGGGGGATTTAATGGGAAGAATATTTAAGCAACTAACAATAACGGACAGACGTAAAATTGAAAAAATGCTTGCAGAGGAAATGCCGGCTAAATATATAGCAGATAAATTGAGAGTGAATGTAAGCACGGTTTATAGAGAACTTAAGAGGGGCAGATACGTGCACAGAAATTCGGACTGGACAGAAGAGGTAAGATATAGCGCGGATATTGCTGAAGGAAGATATCAGGAAAATCTTAAGGCTAAGGGTCCTGCTCTAAAGATAGGAAAAGATATAGCATTAGCAAACTATATCGAAGAAAAGATAGCAGACGAGGGTTACAGCCCTGAAGCAGTACTTCTGGACATTAAACGTCAGCAGATGGAATTTAGTGTTACTCTTACGAAGCCTACATTATATAAGTACATATACGATGGCATATTTTTACGAGTTTCCTCGGATAATCTTGTTATCAAACGTAAAAAGAAAAGATATCATAAGATTAAACGTAAGCCGAAAAGAGCTGCGGCAGGAACCAGTATTGAAAAGCGTCCGGATGATATAGATAGCAGAGAAGAGTTTGGACACTGGGAAATGGACTCAGTACTAGGGAAAAGGGGAAAATCGAAAAATGCATTAGTAGTGCTTACTGAACGTAAGACAAGGCATGAGAAGATCTTCAAAGTAAAAGATCATACTGCGGAGTCTGTTGTAAAATGTATCAATAGTCTGGAACGCAAGTGGGGTAAGCTCTTTCCTAAGATTTTTAAGACTATTACAGTTGATAACGGAACAGAGTTTTCTGACTGTAAAGGAATTGAGAAAACAGATGATAACGGAAAAAACGGACGTACAAAAGTATATTATTGTCATCCATATTGTAGCGCAGAACGTGGATCAAACGAAAATCAGAACAGAATGATCAGACGTCATATCCCCAAGGGGACTAACTTCGATAAAAAATCTAAAAAGGAGATCCAGAAAATAGAAGATTGGATCAATAACTATCCAAGACCAATGTTTGGTGGTAAATCATCCCAAGATCTATATAATGAAGAAATCAAGAAAATAATTTAATGAGTGGAACTGAATATTGTGTTTTTAATCCAGCTATATGTTAGGTGGATTTGTTGTTGTGGGAAAATTGAATATAAGAATGTTTAAATATGCACTTTATAGCATGAAAATGCATATTTAAAATTTTGAAAAATTGTTGCATTAAATACTTGACAATTCAAGATTATAGAAATTTAGATAAAAGTGTTGACAACAGAAATTGTCTGTGCTATATTCTAGTAGTTGTATGAAAACAAAGTAGAGTATCCACTCTCACCTAAGCGCAATGGCGCGACTTAGCGTTAATATTTTCAAACATTTGTGTTGAAGATTGTATAGTGGATAGTCTGCCTATCCACTATTTTTTATGGAGGTACAAGACCATTAGCGAATTAATGATTAATGAACAGATCAGAGACAGAGAAGTTCGACTGATTGGAGCGGATGGAGAGCAGTTAGGAATTGTTTCTTCAAGAGAAGCTCAAAAGATTGCAGACGAGGCAGGACTTGATTTAGTAAAGATAGCACCAAATGCAAAGCCACCTGTATGTAAGGTGATTGATTATGGTAAGTATCGTTATGAGCAGGCCCGTAAGGAAAAGGATGCAAAGAAAAAGCAGAAGACCGTTGAATTGAAAGAGATTCGTCTCTCACCTAACATTGAGGCTAACGACTTGAATACCAAGATGAATGCTGCAAAGAAATTTCTTGCAAAAGGAAATAAGGTAAAGATCACACTCAGATTCAGAGGACGTGAGATGGCTCATATGAATGCAAGCAAACATATCCTTGATGATATAGCGGAGAATCTTTCAGATGTAGCGGTAGTGGAGAAAGCACCAAAGGTTGAAGGAAGAAGCATCGGTATGGTGCTGGCAGAAAAGAGATAACAATTTAAGGAGGAACACACAATGCCAAAAATGAAAACAAGCAGAGCAGCTGCAAAACGTTTCAAAGTTACAGGAACAGGAAAGTTAAAAAGAAATAAAGCCTACAAGAGACATATCTTAACTAAGAAAACAACAAAGACAAAGAGAAATCTCAGAAAAGCAACAATGACAGATGAGACAAATGTTAAGAATATGAAGAAGATTTTACCATACATGTAATCGGTAGTATTAGTTAAGGAGGAATCAACAAATGGCAAGAGTTAAAGGCGGTTTAGGCGCTAAGAAAAGACATAACAGAACATTAAAGTTAGCAAAGGGTTATAGAGGCGCTAGATCTAAGCAGTATAGAGTAGCAAAGCAGTCAGTTATGAGAGCACTTACAAGCTCATACGCTGGACGTAAAGAGAGAAAGAGACAGTTCCGTCAGTTATGGATTGCTCGTATCAACGCAGCAGCTCGTCTCAACGGACTTTCATACAGCCAGTTCATGCACGGCTTAAAGTTAGCAAACGTTGACCTTAACCGTAAGGTATTAGCTGATATGGCTGTTACAGATGCAGCAGGATTTGCTAAATTAGTAGAGGTTGCTAAATCTAAGCTTGCTTAGTTTAGCATAAAGAGATATATGAAAAAGCTACCGGGCTTCATGTGAAGCCCGGCAGCTTTTTTTTATTCTTGAGCTTTTTTGTATTTACTGCGATACTCCTTAGGCGAAAGGCCTTTTATTTTATGAAAGGTCTTTGAAAAATAAAGGCTGTTATCAAACCCTATAGAGCCTGCAATTGCTGTGATGGACAATGAGGAGTGTTTAAGCAGATAGCATGCCTGTTTGATTCTGAAATCGGTCAGATATTCCTTTGGCGATACACCGAGGATGCTCTGGAAGGAACGGAACAGGTGACTTCGGCTTAAGCCTATATATGATGCAATATCCTCAACGGTGATAGGGTATGAATAGTTGGCGGAGATGTATTCGATGCCCTTTTGTACATAGGAGTTTGCACTGTTTTGCGGTGGCTTTGATGTGGCGGCGCTGACAAAAAGAGCGAGGGTGGTGTAGAGTCGCCCGGTCATTTCGAGTGCATTTTCAAATTCTGTGCCTCTGGCGTCGTATATATGCATGAGCTGTCTTTTTATTTCGTTTCCGTTTGATACACTGTGTATGTATGGATGTGCTTTTGTGAAATCAGTGGCTCTTAAAATGGTTGCAGCATCGCTGCCGGTAAAGCCTACCCAGGTATATTCCCAAGGATCTTGCGCATCAGCCTGATAAATCACTTCGGTATTTGGATATACGAGAAAAGCATCACCGGGAGTTAATGTGTGAACACTGCCATTTACAGTGTAGCGGCCTTTACCGCTTATGATATAGTGAATCAGATAATGGTCTCTGATACCGGGGCCCCACTGATACAGGCTATCACAGCTCTGGAAGCCTACGTTATATACGGACAGAGATACAAGCTCTTTTTCTTTTACGATATAGGAATTTTTGTATTTATTATTCATATTGCCTACCTTTACAACATTTTTACATATTTCTTCTACATTTTATTCTATACAAAAATGAGCAAATGCGCTACAATAAATTTAACAAAAATGAAAAGGAGATATTTATTATGGCAATTTTAGTTACTGGTGGAGCCGGATATATCGGAAGCCACACATGTGTGGAGCTTCTTGATGCAGGCTACGATGTTGTAGTACTTGACAATCTTTCAAATTCTTCTGAGAAGTCACTTGACAGAGTTAAGGCTCTTACAGGCAAAGAAGTAAAGTTCTATAAGGGAGATATCCTTGACAGAGACATATTAAATAAGATTTTTAAGGAAGAAAAGATAGATAGCTGTATTCACTTTGCAGGACTCAAAGCAGTAGGAGAGTCTGTGGCAAAGCCTTGGGAGTACTATAACAATAATATTGCAGGAACACTTACACTTGTTGATGTGATGAGACAGAATGGCTGCAAGAGCATCATTTTCTCTTCATCAGCTACAGTATACGGAGATCCTGCACAGATTCCTATCACAGAGGAGTGTCCAAAGGGACAGTGTACAAACCCATATGGCTGGACAAAGTCTATGCTTGAGCAGATACTTATGGACATCTATAAGGCAGATAATGAGTGGAACGTTATTCTTCTTCGTTACTTCAATCCAATCGGAGCTCATAAGAGTGGTACAATGGGTGAGAATCCAAACGGTATTCCAAACAACCTCATGCCTTACATCACACAGGTGGCAGTAGGCAAGCTAAAAGAGCTTGGAGTATTCGGAGATGACTATGATACTCCTGACGGAACAGGTGTGAGAGATTACATACATGTAGTTGACCTTGCGGTTGGACATGTCAAAGCTTTAAAGAAAATTGAGGAGAATGCAGGTCTTTGCATCTACAATCTTGGAACAGGACATGGTTACAGCGTGCTTGATATCGTAAAGAATTTCGAGGCTGCAACAGGTGTTAAGATTCCTTATACAATAAAGCCTAGAAGACCTGGCGATATTGCTACATGCTACTGTGATCCATCAAAGGCCAAGAGGGAGCTCGGCTGGGAAGCACAGTATGGTATTAAGGAGATGTGTGCCGACTCATGGAGATGGCAGAAGAACAATCCTAACGGATACGATGATTAATTATGATTAATTTTTAATTCAGGCTTATACTTAAATTATTTATGCCTTGGAGTATTTTGTGGTAAACAGAATATTTCAAGGCATTTTCTTGTTAGGTAGAATTATTTTATCAAAGCGTGGATAGACGCCGGACGCACCCGCAGCAGTAAAATACACCTTGCATGCGTGACTAGCGAAGCTGTTTAGATACTGTAGAATTATGCCTATGAAACACAGAAATGACTTGCCATGGAAGGCAAGTCAAGGAGAACCGCGCCACGGATGGCGCGGTTCGACGGTTTCGTCAAGCAGAGGAAGCCTAAAAAGCATAATTCGTACAGTATCTTGACAGCGTAGCGTTAGCGCATGCAAGGTGTATTTTACTGCTGCGAGTGCGTCCGGCGTCAGCAACAATCTAAAAATAAAAAAACATCGCATAAATGCGATGCTTTCGGGTTGGGCTGTATTTAATTAAATAAATATCAGTGAGCAGTCCGTACGGGAATCGAACCCGTGTTTCCGCCGTGAGAGGGCGGCGTCTTAACCGCTTGACCAACGAACCGTGTATTATACTATCATGGAGTTTCAAAAAAAGCAAGTACTTTTTTAAAAAAACTTGATTTTTTTTTCTGATAGTGCTATTATACCTATGATAACAACGTTGACTAGATTGAGAGAGGGCAAAAGTCCTCTCTCAATTCACGTTTATAAACATCAGGCAGCTATTCAGAACCACTTGGAACAATTCTGAATAGTTACAAATATAAAAAAGAGAGGTGATAAAATGTCAAAGGCAAGTGTATATGAGGCAAAGACGGAGAATTTTATACAACCAATTCTTGACAGCATGAATTTTGAGCTTGTTGATGTCGAGTATGTTAAGGAAGGCGGTATGAACTACCTGAGAGCATATATCGATAAGGAGGGTGGCATAACTGTTGATGACTGTGAAGTGGTTGCAAGGCAGATGAATGAGATTCTCGACAGAGAGGACTATATTCCTGATTCGTACACCTTCGAGGTCAGCTCGCCGGGGCTTGGAAGACCTCTCAAGAAGGAAAAGGACTATGTGCGCAATATGAATAAGGAGATAGAGATTCGCACATACAGGGCTATCAACAAATCAAAGGAATTTTATGGTCTGCTTAAAGCCTATGATAAGGATACAGTGACAATAACCGATGAAGACGGCAATGAGACTACATTCAATAAGAGTGACATTGCGCTTATACGTCAGGCATTGGATTTTTAATTAAAGCGCACGATAACACAAATAGGAGGAAAAAATAATGAGCAATGAGTTATTAGAAGCGTTAAATATATTAGAGCAGGAGAAAAACATCAGTAAAGAAACTTTACTTGAGGCAATTGAGAACTCTCTTGTGACTGCCTGCAAGAACCATTTTGGTAAATCAGACAATGTAAAGGTAGAAATAGATCCTGAGACATGTGCTTTCTCATGCTACCAGGAGAAGACGGTTGTAGATACGGTTGAGGATCCGGTTGAGGAGATTTCCTTAGCAGATGCGCACAAGGTAAACGGTAACTATCAGCTTGGAGATATCGTGAGAGTTGAGGTTAAGTCAAAGGAATTCGGACGTATTGCTACACAGAACGCAAAGAATGTTATCCTTCAGAAAATCCGCGAGGAGGAGAGAAAGGTAATATTTGACGAGTACAACAGCAAGGAAAAGGATGTTGTGACAGGTGTTGTTCAAAGATACATCGGAAAGAATGTCAGCATCAACTTAGGTAAGGCAGATGCACTTTTGACTGAGAGTGAGCAGATAAAGGGTGAGGTATTCAAGCCTACAGAGCGTATCAAGGTATATATTCTTGAGGTTAAGTCCACATCAAAGGGACCAAAGATTCTTGTTTCAAGAACACACCCTGAGCTTGTGAAGAGACTTTTCGAGTCAGAGGTTACAGAGGTTAAAGAGGGCATAGTTGAGATAAAGGCTATTTCACGTGAGGCCGGAAGCAGAACAAAGATTGCAGTATGGTCAAATGATCCAAACGTAGACCCTGTAGGAGCATGTGTAGGTATGAATGGTGCCAGAGTAAATGCTATCGTAAATGAGCTTCGCGGTGAGAAAATCGATATCATCACATGGGATGAGAATCCGGCAATACTTATCCAGAACGCACTTAGCCCTGCAAAGGTTATCTCTGTTATCGCAGATGCAGATGAGAAATCAGCAAAGGTTGTTGTTCCGGATTATCAGCTTTCGCTTGCAATCGGTAAGGAAGGACAGAATGCAAGACTTGCAGCAAGACTTACAGGCTTCAAGATTGATATCAAGAGCGAGACACAGGCTAGAGAGTCAGGGGACTTCATGGATTATGAGAATGACTATGAAGAGGATGATTATGATGACGATTATGATTATTCGGATGATGAGCTTGCTGAGAACGAGAGATTAGCTGATACAGAACAGGCAGATGTACAGGCAGAGGCTTTTGATACAGAGGCTGACGAGAACGAAGCAGCAGGTACAGAAAATGATGCGGCAGATAGTGGTGATGAGCAGTAATGGCAAATAAAAAGATTCCAATGCGCAAATGCGTAGGCTGTCAGGAGATGAAGGAAAAGAAGTCACTTATTCGCGTGGTAAAGACTGCGGAGGGCGACATAATTCTCGATGACACCGGCAAGAAAAACGGCAGGGGAGCTTATATATGTAAGAGCCTTGAATGCTTTAAAAAGGCTAAAAAGACAAAGGCACTTGAGCGTTCCCTTGGTGTTAGTGTATCAGAACAGGTATATGAGGAGCTTGAAAAGGAGATGAACCAAATTGACAGATAGAGTACTTTCTATGCTGGGCTTAGCAGCAAAGTCAGGCAATGTGGTTAGCGGAGAGTTTTCTACAGAGAAAGCTGTAAAGACAGGAAAGGCATTTTTAGTGATAGTTGCAGATGATTCATCAGACAACACAAAGAAGCATTTTTCGGATATGACTGCTTTCTATGAGGTTCCGATTTATTTTTATAGTGACAAGGTGGGGTTAGGGAATGCAATAGGCAAAGAGTTTCGCGCTTCCCTTGCAGTAACGGATGAAAACCTTGCAAATGCAGTGATAAAAAAGCTGCAGTCGAATAAAACTGAATAATGGAGGAAAATAGATATATGGCAAAAATGAGAGTTCATGAACTTGCAAAAGAATTAAATATAAAGTCGCAGGAAGTCATAGACACATTAAACGGCACACAGTTTGCTGTCAAAAATGTGCAGAGCGGTCTTGAGGATGAGGCACAGCAAATTGTACGAAAGAAGTACGCGAAAACAGAAGTAAAAAAAGATGCACCTAAGAAGGAAGAACCTAAAAAGGAAGAACCTAAAAAGGATGAGGCTAAGGCAGCCGACAGACCAAAGAAAAAGGCAAGCATCACAGCAGTTTTCAATGCCCAGTACAGTAAGCAGGGTAGGAAAACAAATGGTGGAAACGGCAGCGGAAATAATGGAAATAACAGTTCGCAGCGCAGAAATGGCAATGGCAGACGCGATAATCAGTCATCACGTCCTGAGCAGCACAGCATTATTAAGCCAAGACCTGTCGGAGAGAGAGCTATGCGCCCTATAAGTGAGCGTACAGCGGATCCGTATGCAGATATGAAGGTAACCAATTCGCGTCCGGCACGTCAGGCTGACGCTGATAGAAGAAGCGACAGACGTCAGGACAATGGCGAGAAAATCAACAACAGAAACACTGACAGAAATGCCGACAGAAGCAGAAATACGGACAGAAACAGCGATAGAAGACCAAACAATCGCGACAATAACCGCGATAACAGCAGAGACAATAATAGAGACAATAACAGAGGCTTCAGAAATGACTCCAGACGTCCTGCAGAGGGTGGCAGAAGCTTTGACAAAAATAATGACAGAAGCAGAAGCAATGACAGAAGCAGGAGCAATGACAGAAATAACGATAGAACAGGCAGCAGAGGTGATGACAGAAATCGTTTCAGAAAAGAAACAGTTGCAGTTGCAGCTCCTGATGATGTAAGAGGAAAGGAGAGCCGCGACAGAGGCAACGACAGAAAGAATAAGCATAATCACAATCAGAGCCAGAAGCAGGATAAGCTCGGAAAGAAGCAGGAGAATTACATCAATCTCGAGAAGCACGGCGGAAAGAAAAAGCCACAGCAGCCGAAGGCACAGCCAAAAGAGGATGAGAACGAGATTAAGACAATTTCTCTTCCGGAGAAGATTACAATAAGGGACTTAGCTGACAAGATGAAGGTTCAGCCTTCAGCCATCGTAAAGAAGCTTTTCATGAAGGGCGAGATGGTAACAGTTAACTCTGAGGTTGATTTTGCAGCTGCTGAGGAGATTGCGTTAGAGTTCAATTTCATATGTGAGGAAGAGGAGAAAGTCGATGTGATTGCAGAGCTTCTCAAGGAGGATGAAGAGGATGAGAGCAAGATGGTTCCTCGTCCACCTGTAGTCTGCGTAATGGGTCACGTAGATCATGGTAAGACATCACTGCTTGATGCCATCAGACAGACACGTGTTACAGACCGTGAGGCAGGTGGTATCACACAGCACATCGGTGCATCTGTTGTATCAATCAATGGCCAGAACATCACATTCCTTGATACACCGGGACATGAGGCATTTACAGCAATGCGTATGCGTGGTGCAAACTCTACTGATATCGCAATCCTTGTTGTTGCTGCAGATGATGGTGTAATGCCACAGACTGTTGAGGCAATAAACCATGCAAAGGCAGCCGGTGTAGAGATTATCGTTGCTGTCAACAAGATAGATAAGCCAAGTGCCAATATCGACAAGGTTAAGCAGGAACTCTCAGAGTATGAGCTTATCCCGGAGGATTGGGGCGGAAGCACAATATTCTGTCCTGTATCTGCACATACTAAGGAGGGTATCGACAATCTCCTTGAGATGATTCTTCTCACAGCAGAGGTTCTTGAGCTCAAGGCTAATCCTGATAGAAATGCAAGAGGTCTCGTAATCGAGGCGCAGCTTGACAAGGGCCGTGGTGCGGTTGCCACAGTGCTTGTACAAAAAGGAACACTCCATGTCGGAGATCCTATCGCATGCGGAAGCAGCTATGGTAAGGTAAGAGCCATGATTGATGACAAGGGCCGCAGAGTAAAGGAGGCTAAGCCTTCTACACCTGTAGAGATACTTGGACTCAACAGTGTGCCATCAGCAGGTGAGACATTTGTGGCATGTGATTCAGAGAAGGAGGCAAAGGCATTCTCTGACACATATATTTCAGAGGAGAAGAATAAGCTCATCGAGGATACAAAGGCAAAGATGTCACTTGATGATCTGTTCTCACAGATTCAGTCAGGCAACATGAAGGAGCTTGATATCATCGTAAAGGCAGATGTACAGGGTTCAGTTGAAGCTGTTAAGCAGAGTCTTGTCAAGCTTTCAAATGAGGAGGTTGTGGTCAAGGTCATCCATGGCGGCGTTGGTGCCATCAACGAGTCAGATGTTATCCTTGCATCAGCATCAAATGCAATCATCATTGGCTTTAACGTTAGACCGGATCCTGTTGCCAAGGCTACAGCAGACCGTGAGGGCGTAGATATCAGACTTTACAAGGTCATCTACAATGCAATCGAGGATGTATCTGCTGCCATGAAGGGTATGCTTGATCCTGTATTTGAGGAGAAGGTTATCGGACATGCGGAAATCAGACAGATTTTCAAGGCTTCAGGCGTTGGAAACATTGCAGGTTCATATGTGCTTGACGGATTTATGGAGAGAGGCTGCCGTGTCAGAATTAGCAGAGAGGGTGAGCAGATATTCGAGGGAGACCTTGCTTCACTCAAGAGATTCAAGGATGACGTCAAGGAGGTCAAGACAGGCTATGAGTGTGGTCTTGTATTTGACGGATTTAATGATATTCAGGAATTCGATATAGTTGAAGCTTACAAGATGGTAGAGGTTCCGAGATAATCATATATTGGTTATCTTGAATTAATGCAGCTATTCGGATAGTTACGGTTTAATATAAAAAGAAAGCGGGATTATATGAGAAAGAACAGCATAAAAAATATTCGTATCAACGAAGAGGTAATGCGTGAACTGTCAAATATCATACGCGGTGAGATAAAGGATCCGCGTATCAATCCCATGACAAGTGTTGTTGCTGTCGAGGTGGCACCTGATTTAAAGACAGCAAAGGCTTATATCAGTGTGCTTGGTGACAAGAAATCACAGGCTGATACACTTGCAGGACTTAAGTCAGCGGAGGGATATATACGCAGAACTCTCGCAAAGAACATCAATTTAAGAAATACACCTGCCATTACATTTATCATAGACCAGTCTATAGAGTATGGTGTTGAGATGTCTAAAAAGATTGATGAAGTAACAAAAAATCTCAAAGAGGATTAACAAAGAGGATTGATTATGACAGAGATTGATTCTATTTTAAAGGATGCACAATCAGTTGCCGTTTCCGGTCATGTGAGACCGGACGGCGACTGTGTCGGCTCAACACTTGCTGTATACAACTACATAAAGGATTATTGTCCTGATATAAAGGCAAGGCTTTATTTAGAGCCAAGCCCAAACATCTTTAAGTTTATGCAAAGAGCAGATGAGATTGACAGCAGCTATGCGGATGATACAGTATACGATCTGTTCATAGCATGTGACTGCAGTGACACAGGCAGACTGGGAAGTGCAGCTAAGTATTTTGAGTCTGCAAAAAGGACACTTTGCATAGATCATCATGTCACAAACGGGGCCTTTGCAGACGCAAATTACATCTTTCCGGATGCGAGCTCAACCTGTGAGCTTGTGTTTGAACTTCTGCCGAAGGAGCGCATCACAATACAGATAGCAGAGTGTATTTACACAGGCATGGTGCATGATACAGGCGTGTTCCAGTATTCATGTACTTCAAAAAAGACTATGGATATAGCAGGCTCCCTGATGGAGATGGGCATTGATTATTCAAGGATAATCGATGATACATTTTATACAAAGACATTTGCTCAGAACAAGATTATGGGGCAGGCACTTTTGAATGCTGCTTTGTATCTGAATGGTGATGTTATATTGTCTGCAGTATCGCGCGCTGAGATGGAGAAGTACGATGTGCTTCCAAAGCATCTCGACGGCATTGTAAATCAGCTGCGTGTGACAAAGGATATAAAGGTTGCTGTATTTCTCTACGAAAATGAGGATGGTACCTACAAGGGCAGCCTGCGTGTAAACGGTGATTATGATGTGGCAAAGGTTGCGTCGGTATTTGGCGGCGGTGGACATATAAAGGCCGCCGGATTTACGATTGACGGACCGCTTGAGGTGGCAACAGACCGCATCCTTACGGCAATTAAGGACAATATTTAGGGAGAGATTCTTGGGCAGATGGTTAATGGAATAATCAATGTATACAAGGAAAAGGGCTATACAAGCTTTGACGTTGTGGCAAAGCTTCGAGGCATATTCCACCAGAAGAAGATTGGTCATACGGGTACACTTGATCCTGATGCGCAAGGCGTCCTTCCTGTCTGCCTTGGAAAGGCAACCAGAGTGTGTGACCTTTTGACAGATAAGGACAAGGTCTATAAAGCTGTGCTGCTTTTAGGACAGGAGACAGATACACAGGATATTTCAGGGCAGGTCTTAAATCAGGCTGAGGTCAATGTGACTGAGCAGGCGGTGTATGATGCAATATCACAGTTTATTGGCAGACAAAAGCAGGTGCCGCCAATGTATTCGGCTCTAAAGGTCAATGGGAAAAAGCTCTATGAGCTTGCCAGGGAGGGCAAGGTTATAGAGAGAAAAGCCAGGGATATCGAGGTGTTTGATATTAAGGTTGAAAGCATTGATTTGCCTGAGGTTACGATGACGGTGCACTGTTCAAAGGGCACGTATATCAGGACGCTGTGCAATGACATCGGAGAGAGGCTGGGCTGCCATGGCTGCATGAAGTCACTGCTTAGAGTAAGGGTAGCAGGCTTTGACTTAGAGCATGCACTTACACTTTCACAGATTCAGTCAAAGGTGGATGAAGGCTGCTTTGATATGGTGATGCCTGTTGACGGAGTATTCGAAAATCTGCCGGCAGTGCATACTGCTTCAGATGCTGATAAGCTTGTCAGAAATGGAAATAAAATTCCGGCAGTGCTTACGGATTATTTAAAACACAGTGCTGACTCTGATATAAGATACAGAGTATACAATCATGAGGGCATATTTGTCGGTGTGTATTCGTATCTTGATGAGACCGGTGAGTTTAAGCCGGTTAAGATTTTTATGGAATAGAATAGTATACAGATATTATGGAATATATAAGCAAAACTCTGGATTTTCATGTCAAGGAGCCGTCCGTCATCTCGTTTGGAAAGTTTGACGGGCTTCACCGAGGACATGAATTTCTGATGGAAAAGCAAATTGAACAGAGCAATCTGCATGGCTACAAGCGCATCATATTTACGTTTGACATTCCTCCCAAATCGGAGGTACTTGGCGTTGAGTCAAAGGTTATAATCACAAACGATGAAAAAGAGTATGTGTTTGAAAAATCAGGTATTGACTATCTGATAGAGTGTCCGTTTGTGCCACAGGTGATGACGATGGAGGCGGATGCGTTTGTCAGATGGATAGTTAAAAGTCTTAATGTCAAGTGTATCATTGTCGGAGATGATTTCCGTTTCGGGCACAACAGGGCAGGAGACCATCGGCTGCTTTCTGCGATGGCAGGAGAGCTTGGATACGAGCTTATTGTGGTGGACAAGATAAAGGATGGAGACAGGGATATAAGCAGTACCTATATCCGCGAGGAGATTGCGGCAGGACATATTAAAAAGGCGAATGAACTGCTGGGATATCCCTTTTTCATAAAAGGAAGAGTAGTGCATGGCAGAGCACTGGGCAGGACTATTGGTATTCCGACAGTCAACCTTTCAGTGCCGCACGATAAGCTGCTTCCACCAAAGGGAGTGTATATGTCAAGAGTTCTTGTCAGGGACAACTGGTACCTTGGTGTAACCAATATAGGATGCAAGCCTACTATAGAGGGCAAAAATCCAATCGGTGCAGAGACATATATCATAGATTTTGGGCAGGATGTTTACGGACAGGATATCATGGTAGAGCTTCATAAGTTCGTAAGACCTGAGATGAAGTTTGATTCAATAGAAGCGTTAAAGAGCCAGATGAGTGCAGATATCAATTATACAATCAATTATGCAGGCAGTCACACATTCTAGTGTGGCTGTTTTTTTGCGAAATTACCCAAAATAACGAAAAAATGACAAATATTACGGAAATATTACGGAGAAATATTGACATTTTAACAATTTGTGATATACTCGTAAACATGGGATTATGGATAGCATGAACTGGAGGCTATATGAAAAATAAATTAAAATTAGGACAGGCAGCAGGCGTTGTAGCGTTTGCTATTATTATAGGTGCTGTATCTATGAGTTCAAGCAGCACAGTAGATGCCAGAACATCATTAAAGGAAAACAGAACAGTCAATGCGGGGGTGGCCCTTGGTCTGACAGAGGCGGCAGATGCCACAGAGCTTCTCACAGCAGGGGTTACATCGGCTCTTACTTATTATGGAGCTGACGTATCGGTAGCGCAAAACGACAGCAATGTTGTTACTGCATCTGCTCAGGGTGCACAGGTTGGCAATACTGCACAGGAGACAGAACAGGCAAATGAGGCATCCCAGACACCGACAGCCGCACAGACCTGTGGTTACACAAATCTTGGTATGTCGGTTATCAGCAGCGGAAACTTAAATATCAGACAGGAAGCTTCGACAGACAGCGAGGTAATAGGAATACTTACCAATCACAATGCCTGTGAGCTTCTTGAGGATGCCGGAGAATGGTACAAGGTCACATCAGGCAAGGTGACAGGATATGTAAACAAGCAGTATCTTGTGACAGGAGATGAGGCAGAGGCTATTGCAGAACAGGAGATTAAGACGGTTGCCACAGTAAATACGGAAACACTGAATGTGCGTGCAGAGAAGTCAACAGAGGCTGCGGTGCTTTCGCAGGTTGGAAATTCAGAGGCATTCACGGTTAATTCTGTCGCTGACGGCTGGGTTGAGATAAGTGTGGATGATTCGGTAGGATATATATCACAGGATTATGTGACACTGGCACAGGCACTTCCTACAGCAAAGACAATAGAGCAGGTGAAGTATGGTGACGGCGTATCAGATGTAAGGGCATCTGTTGTATCGTATGCGTTACAGTTTGTCGGAAACAGATATGTGTGGGGTGGTACAAGCCTTGAGAAGGGAGTTGACTGCTCAGGCTTCACAATGAGAATTCTTGGAAAGTATGGAATCTCATTACCGCATTCATCAAAAGCACAGCCTTCATACGGCACAAAAATCAGTGCATCTGAAGCAAAGCCGGGAGATTTATTCTTCTACGGAAGTGGAAGGAGTATCTCACATGTTGCAATTTATATCGGAAACGGACAGATTGTACATGCCAGCAACAAGCGTGATGGAATCAAGGTTTCAAATGCATATTACAGAAATCCGATTTGTGTCGCAAGATATTTGCCGGATTAATAAAAAAACAGTTTACAACAAATGCTTACTATGCTATACTGCATAAGTGTGGTTTTGCCCATGTTCGGTAGTTGGACACTCCGACCTATTGCTGAGCATCATACAGTTATCAGGGCGCATTATAATATAAGGAGGATCAACAATGATCGCAAAGGAAAAGAAACAGGCTATTATCGCAGAGTACGGTAGAACACCAAATGACACAGGTTCACCAGAGGTTCAGATTGCAATTCTTTCAGCAAGAATCGCAGAGTTAACTGAGCATTTCAAACAGAACCCAAAGGATCATCACTCAAGAAGAGGAATGTTAAAGATGATCGGTCAGAGACGTGGATTACTTGCATACCTTAAGGAGATTGATATCGAGAGATATCGTTCACTTATCGAGCGTTTAGGACTCAGAAAATAGTATTTTCTTTAGAGCGGAGTAATTATTATTCCGCTCTATTATTGTTTTTATTATTGTTTTTTGAAAAGCAGAAGTAAGCCGAGACCACTAAAGAGTGCATGAGCATACATGTATTGTTTAGTAGTTTCGGAAGAGGAATACACTTCTGCAAAAGAATTTTTAAGGAGAATTAATATGTACAAAAGTTATTCAATGGAACTTGCCGGCAGGACTCTTACTGTAGATATCGGAAGAGTAGCAGCTCAGGCAAACGGAGCTGTTTTTATCAAGTATGGTGATACAACAGTCCTTTCAACAGCTACAGCATCTGACAAGCCACGTGACGGTGTGGATTTCTTCCCACTCAGCGTTGAGTTCGAGGAGAAGATGTACTCTGTAGGAAAAATTCCGGGTGGTTTTAACAAGCGTGAGGGAAAGGCATCTGAGAACGCCATCCTTACAGATCGTGTAATTGACCGTCCTATGAGACCTCTTTTCCCAAAGGATTACAGAAATGATGTTACATTAAACAACCTTGTTATGTCAGTGGATCCTGAGTGCCGTCCTGAGATAGTTGCCATGATCGGTACAGCTTTAGCTGTTCACATCTCAGATATTCCGTTTGACGGACCATGTGCCATGACACAGATGGGACTTGTTGATGGTGAGTTTATCGTAAACCCTTCACAGAAGCAGTGGGATGAGGGCGATTTACAGCTCACAGTTGCTTCTACAAAGGAAAAGGTCATCATGATTGAGGCAGGCGCCAATGAGATTCCTGAGGATCAGATGATTGAGGCAATCTACAAGTGTCATGATATCAACCAGACAGTTATCGCATTCATGGATCAGATCCGTGATGAGATTGGCAAGCCAAAGCATGAGTATGAGAGCTGTGCTATTCCGGAGCAGATGTTTGAGGATATCAAGAAAATTGTTACTCCAGAGCAGATGGAGGAAGCAGTATTCACAGATGAGAAGCAGAAGCGTGAGGAAAATATAAGAGCTATCACAGAGCAGTTAGAGGAAGCCTTCGCTGACAATGAGGAGTACCTTGCAGTACTTGGTGAGGCTATTTACCAGTATCAGAAGAAGACAGTCAGAAAGATGATTTTAAAGGATCATAAGCGTCCGGACGGCCGTGCAATCAACCAGATCAGACCACTCGCAGCAGAGGTTGATTTGATTCCTAGAGTTCACGGCTCTGCAATGTTTACCCGTGGACAGACACAGATTTGTGATGTTGTAACACTTGCTCCTTTATCAGAGATTCAGAAAATCGACGGACTTGATGCAAATATCACAACAAAGAGATATATGCATCACTATAACTTCCCTGCATACTCTGTAGGAGAGACAAAGGTATCACGTGGACCGGGACGTCGTGAGATTGGACACGGAGCACTTGCTGAGAAGGCACTTGTTCCTGTACTTCCAAGCGTTGAGGAGTTCCCATATACTATCCGTGCCGTATCTGAGACATTTGAGTCAAACGGCTCTACATCAATGGCTTCAACATGTGCATCATGTATGTCACTTATGGCTGCAGGTGTTCCGATTAAGGCTATGGTTGCCGGAATCTCATGCGGACTTGTAACAGGCGATACAGATGATGATTTCCTTGTACTTACAGATATCCAGGGTCTTGAGGATTTCTTCGGAGATATGGATTTCAAGGTAACAGGTACACATAAGGGTATTACAGCTATCCAGATGGATATCAAGATTCACGGACTTACAAGACCTATCGTTGAGGAAGCAATCGCGAGAACACGTGAGGCACGTCTCTACATCATGGATGAGGTCATGAGCAAGGCAATCGCTGAGCCTAGAAAAGAAGTAAATGAGTGGGCTCCAAAGATTGAGCAGATTACAATCGATCCATCAAAGATTGGTGATGTTGTCGGACAGAAGGGTAAGACAATCAACGAGATTATCGACAGAACCGGTGTCAAGATCGATATCACAGATGATGGCGCTGTTTCAGTTTGCGGAACAGATAAAGAGATGATTGCAAAGGCAATCGACATGATTAAGATTATCACAACTGATTTTGAGCAGGGACAGATCCTTGAGGGAACAGTTGTAAGCATCAAGGAGTTCGGTGCTTTCATCGAATTTGCTCCTGGCAAAGAGGGAATGGTTCACATTTCTAAGATTGCAAAAGAGAGAATCAACAGAGTAGAGGATGTACTCACACTTGGAGACAAGGTAAAGGTTGTTTGCCTTGGCAAGGACAAGATGGGAAGAATCAGCTTCTCTATGAAGGATGTAAAAGAGGATTAATTAATATACGTTAAAGTATAACAATAATATCCAGGTAAAGGGCTGCACGCAGGTGCAGTCCTTTTAATATATGAAATTATAGTAAGGTGATATGATGTAAGGCAAAACAGGTGCGTCTGTGTCATATTGTGAAAACGAATCATATACTAAATTAAAAAATAAAATAATAATGAAAAATGCGAAATATAGTATAAATGCAAATCTGGTATATAAAAATGGATATAGTGGTAAAAATGTCAATATAGCAGTGCTTGATACGGGTGTGTTTAAACACAAACAGCTTGATGGGTGTATAAAGCACTTTATGGATTTTGTGGGTGGAAAGGAGACATGTTATGACGATAACGGGCATGGTACACATGTGTGCGGTATATTATCGGCTGCAGATATAGGCATGGCTCCGGGGGCAGGACTATATGTGTTTAAGGTGCTTGATTATCTTGGCATGGGGCAGACAGCGGATTCAATTCGTGCACTTAAGTATATAAAAGAAAACTGCGTCAGACTTAATATAAAAATACTCAACTTCTCTGTAGGATATCTGCCATGTTCTGATACAGCAGAGCGTATTAAGATATTGAAGCTGATAGATGAATTGTGGGATATGGGAGTGGTAGTTGTTGCAGCAGCGGGCAACTACGGCCCGGCACCGTTTTCTGTAACTGTGCCGGGAATTTCAAGAAAAATAATAACAGTCGGAAGCTTTGATGATATAAGAAGTGGCAAAGGTCCGACCGATTGCTGTATTGTAAAGCCTGAGATTCTGGCTCCCGGGCATGATATCATAAGCCTTGGAACGAGGGACGGCACATATGTAAGAAAAACAGGTACTTCAATGGCTACACCGATTGTGTCAGGTGCCATAGCACTTCTATTGGAAAAAAATCCAAATATTAGACCGGAGGCGGTTAAGCTAGCCCTGTATAATACATGTGACAGGGCAGGGGATAGTCACAAAGGCTCGTGGGGGATTATAAATGTTGATAAATTGGTGGGAATATTATAATATGTATTAGAGATTTATTATAGATAATATAGGAAATATTAGGTTGTATAATTGTAATTTCATGGTAGGGCTTATATGAGAAAAATATTACAAAGACTGCTTTCAAAGCTTTTTATAGTTTCGACAATAATAATCATACAGATGATATGGTGGTTCTTTTTGTTTTATACGGCCTCTGTTGCCAGCAGGGTGTTTCAGGATCTGATGTATGTGGCAGCTATATTGCTTTCGCTTTATATTGTCAACAGGCGGATGAAAATGTATATAAAAATGTCATGGATATTTTTGATACTGAGTGTTCCAATCGTTGGTATTCCGTGCTATTTCTTTTTCGGAAGACCGGAGCTTACGTCGAAGACACAGAAAAGAATGGCAAGAATTGTGGAAGCATATGCGCCGCTTCGGCCTGAGAACGAGCTGCTAAATGAGACTCTCAGACAGACAGATATGGATGCATACAGACAAAGCAGGCTTATCACTCAAAATCAGAAATATCCACTGTATGCGGAGGACTGCACAGAGTACTTTAAATCAGGTGAGGAGGCTTTTGAGAGCATTTTAAAAGATTTAAGGTCAGCTGAAAAGTTTATCTTTATGGAGTATTTCATAATCGGCAGTGGCGTTATGCTTGATCAGATACTTGATATACTCAAAGAAAAGGTAAGGCATGGAGTTGTGGTGAGAATCATATATGATGATTTTGGCAGCATAAATGCCATTCCGCCACATTTTATAAAGGAGATGGAGAGCATCGGAATACAGACCAGACGCTTCAATCCATATAAGCCCATGCTTTCAGTAATTATGAATGACAGGGATCATAGGAAGATACTGGTGATAGACGGACGTGTGGCGCATACCGGTGGTTACAATATAGCAGATGAGTATATCAACAAAAAAATCAGGTTTGGTTACTGGAAGGATGCCGGTATCCGTGTGGAGGGAGAGTGTGTAAACAGTTTCACAACGATGTTCCTTGAGATGTGGAATTATATCAATAAGGACAATGCAGTACATGATGAATTTCTGAATCCACACAATACCTTCAGCCAGTCAGAGGAAAGCGGTTTTGTCCAGCCGTTTTGCGATTCTCCACTTGAGCATGATGATGTAGGAGAGAATCTTTATGTGAGTATCATCTCAAGAGCTAAAAAATATGTTTATATTTTTACACCATATCTGATACTTGGAACGGAGCTGTCACATGCTATGATATCGGCAGCCAGGTCAGGTGTTGATGTGCGTATTGTTGTACCTGAGATTCCCGATAAAAAGCTCATTTATCTGCAGACAAAAGCCAATTTCAGACCTCTTATCGAGGCGGGGGTAAGGATATATCTATACACACCCGGCTTTATACATTCAAAGTGTATAGTGGCAGATGATGATACTGCGATAGTTGGCACATGCAATCTGGATTTCAGGAGCATGTATTGGAATTTTGAGGATTTTGTATACATGTACAGGACTCAGTGCATCGGAAAAATAAAAGAGGATGCGATAGAGACGTTTGCGGTTTCAGAGGAGGTGTATGAGGAAAGCACAAATGATATCTCATTTGCAGGCAGGCTGCTGCAGAGTATTTTGCAGCTTTTTGCACCGCTTTTGTAAATGTGTCTGTAAAGCGTCTGATAAAAATCTGTTGAATAATGTTACAAGTTGTAATATAATAATCCAAGCGATTGCGTAAGCAACGCACGAAGAAACTGAATATGTAGCATAAAGGTGTCGGAGCAGACAAGCATTTGAATCTGATTTATGACAGGCGATGTGAAGCTGGCTCCGGTGAAAAGGGAAACAGGTGCAAATCCTGTACGAACTCGTCACCGTGATTAAGGAGTGACGGCCAATAAGTCACTGGGCAACCGGGAAGACGGCCGAAGCAATGATATATAAGCCGGGATACCTGCCTTTGTGTTGTACGGAAACAATAGTGTTTCAAGCCACGAGTAACTGGCTGTACGTGATGAAATAATTATAATTACAGACAAGGTTATGATAGCCGTATAGTCTGTGTTAGAAGTATTTTGACATGTATAGCTCTTTGACATAATAGTACAAAGAGCTTTTATTTTTGACGCTTTAAATGTTTTCGTCTTACATATTTAAAACATGTGCAGCTTAATAGCTGCAAGGAGAATGAAAAGGAGAAAACATGAAAAAGAAATTAGTAGTAGTACTGATGGCAGCAGTTATGGCTATGACAGCAGTGACCGGCTGTGGCAGCAAGGCAGATGATGCAAAGAATGATACACAGGCATCTAAGACTTCAGAGAGTGAGACAAGCGCAAACGCAGATCAGGAGGCAGCAATGCATGTGGCAGATTTAATCGATGCAATCTACGTGCAGGAGAGAACAGATGATACAGACAAGCAGTGCAAGGAGGCTAAGGAGGCCTGGGACAAGCTCACAGACGCACAGAAGGAGCTTGTAGAGGGAGAAAATGCTGATCCTGACTATTTCGGCAGAGATACAGGCGATGCTTCAAAGGATGATCCGAGAAATCAGGATGATATCGGCGAGAACGAGATTCTTGTAGTAAGCTTTGGTACATCCTTCAACGACAGCCGTGTGGCTGATATCAAGGGTGTGGAGGATGCAATAGCAGCTGCAAATCCTGACTGGTCAGTCAGAAGAGCCTTCACAGCACAGATTATCATCAATCATGTACAGGCAAGAGATGACGAGAAGATTGACAATATGGATCAGGCACTTGAGCGTGCAGTCAAAAATGGTGTAAAGAATCTTGTGGTACAGCCTACACACCTGATGCATGGCGCAGAGTATGATGAGCTTTCAGAGGCTGTAGAGAAGTATAAGGATAAATTTGAGTCTGTAAAGATTGCAGAGCCACTCCTCGGTGAGGTTGGAAGTGATGCAACAGTTGTAAATGAGGATAAAAAGGCCGTTGCAGAAATTCTTACAGAGGAAGCAGTGGAAAAGGCAGGCTATGACAGCCTTGATGCTGCAAAGGAAGAGGGCACAGCATTTGTATTTATGGGACATGGAACAAGCCATACAGCAAAGATTTCATACAGCCAGATGCAGAGCCAGATGACAGCTTTGGGTTATGAGAACGTATTTATCGGAACTGTAGAGGGTGAGCCGGAGGATACATCATGTGAGTCTGTCATTGAGAAGGTGTCAGCCGCTGGCTACAAGAACGTCATTCTTCGTCCGCTTATGGTTGTTGCAGGAGACCATGCCAACAATGATATGGCAGGAAGTGATGATGATTCATGGCTTTCACAGTTTAAGGCATCAGGAAAGTTTGATAAAATCGATACACAGATTAACGGACTTGGTGAGATTGAGGGTATCCAGAAGCTTTATGTTGAGCATACAGCGGCTGCTATGAGCAAGTAGCAGTTACTTAAATGTATAGTGGGGAAGCTATAAAATAACAGGAGCAGTATATCAGACATGAGAAAATTATTCAGAAACAAGTTTACTTATATCGTTGCAATGACACTGGTTTGTGCCATGAGCTTGGCAGCCTGCGGCAATAAGAATGCAAAAGCTGAAACAGAAAGCAAAAAAGCAGTGCAGGATGCGACAGAGAGCACAAAAAAGGCTGAAAAAACAGAAAAGATAGCACTTTCAGATGGTACATATACAGCAGAGTTTACTACAGACAGCTCAATGTTTCATGTGAATGATGCATACGACAACAAAGGTACACTCACCGTGAAGGATGGCAAGGCAACAATACATGTTACTCTCACATCCACACACATTGTCAATCTCTTTTTGGGAACAGCAAAGGATGCCTCAAAGGACAAGGCTGAGCTTTTAGAGCCAACTGTAGAGACTGTCGATTATGGCGATGGCACAACTGAGGAGGTCAATGCGTTTGATATACCGGTTCCTGTTTTGGATGAGGAATTTGACCTTGCACTTATCGGTACAAAGGGCAAATGGTATGACCACAAGGTAAAGGTCTCAAATGCCACACCTGCGGACGCAGATGCAAGCGTATCTGAAAGTGCAGGAAAAGAGCTTCCTGACGGAACATACAATATCAATCTCGATTTCGAGGGCGGAAGCGGTAAGGCGAGCATTGCATCACCGGCTGAGGTGACTATAAGCGGTGGAGCCGCTACTGCAACAGTGCAGTGGAGCAGTCCAAACTATGACTATATGATAGTTGACGGACAGAAATACATGCCTGTAAATACAGACGGCAATTCTGTATTTGAAATTCCGGTTAAGCTTGATACACCTATGCAGGTTATCGGAGATACAGTTGCTATGAGCAAGCCGCACGAGGTTGAGTACACACTCACCTTCCATTCAGATTCTGCTACAGAGGTGCTTGGTGAGGATGGAGAATAATTAAGCTATGCATGGAAGAAAAAAGATAATTATATATATATTGATATCAATTATAGGACTGTTCTGGCTGTCAGGCTGTGACAGTCCTTCTTCCGATTCAGGGAATACCGAATCGAAGGCTGAGGCAGAGGCACAAAACGGTCTTATATATAAGAGCAGTATGAAGCTTTTATATGCAAAGAATTTTTCTGTTGACTATTATGAGGGTGGATACAAGATACTTACGACAAAGGACGGTACCAAAATACTTACCGTGCCAAAGGGCAGAAAGACTCCAAAGGATATTGACAAGGATATTATTGTATTGAAGGAGCCTGTAAGTGATTTGTATCTGGTCGCATCAGGGGTGATGGATATGTTTGACAAGCTTGATGCAGTGGACACTATTAAATTTTCGGGGCTAGACAGTGACGGCTGGTATATTGACAGTGCAAGAAAGGCTCTTGAAAGTGGCAGGATGCTATATGCCGGCAAATATTCAAAGCCCGATTATGAGCTTTTGGTGTCAGAAAACTGTTCTCTTGCCATAGAAAATACTATGATTACCCATTCGCCGCAGGTAACTGAAAAGCTTAAAAGTTTTGATATCCCTTCAATAATCGAGTACTCAAGCTATGAGGAGGAGCCGCTCGGCAGAGTGGAGTGGGTGAAGTTCTTTGGAGCACTCACAGACCGGGATGAAAAGGCCGATGAGCTCTTTAATGAGCAGGTGGATATTGTAAATCGCATCGCAAAGACAGATACTGCTGCAAATGATGATAGCAGACCGACAGTTGCATTTTTCTATATCACATCCAATGGACAGGTTCAGGTGCGCAAAAGTACAGATTATGTGCCAAAGATGATTTCGCTTGCCGGCGGAAAATATATTTTTGATGCATCAAATGACGACGATACAGGCAGGTCAACCATGAATATGCAGCTAGAGGATTTCTACAATGGAGCAATAGATGCTGACTATCTGATATATAACAGTGCGATAGACGGCGGTGTGAATAATCTGAATGAGCTTTTGGATAAGTGCCCGGTGCTTGCTGATTTTAGGGCAGTCAAAGACGGCAATGTATTTTGCACCACGAACGATATGTATCAGCAGTCTATGTCCATAGGATATATGATTGATGATATGCATTCGATGATTACAGGTGCACCCGACAGCGGCATGAAATATCTGTTTAAGCTCAGATAACTGTGATTTGAGGAATGTATGTGGTGGGCTGAATTGTTACAGGATATGACAGAATGCAGGAAAATCAATAGCACAAAAAGATAAAAATCGGAGCTACAACATGGAAAAAACCAGAAAAATAAGGTGTTTTACAACATTTATTATTCTTATAATCTTAATTATCATATTGCTTATCATGAATGTGTGCATAGGAACTGTACACATATCATTTAAGGCTGCATTTGCGACACTTTATGACCACTCAGACAGGGTAGGACGTATTGTGTGGGATATCCGCATGCCAAGAGCTATTGCAGCGATGATACTGGGTGGGGCGTTAGCGCTTGCAGGATATCTTTTGCAGACTTTTTTTCATAATCCAATCGCGGGACCTTTTGTGCTCGGCATATCATCGGGGGCTAAGATGATTGTGGCACTTGTTATGGTATTTTTACTTGGTAATGCCATACGTGTGAGCTCACTAGCCATGATTGCAGCAGCGTTTTTGGGAGCAATGCTTTCAATGGGCTTTGTGCTTATCATTTCAAGAAAGGTAAGCAGCATGTCAATGCTTGTGGTGAGCGGTGTCATGATTGGCTACATATGCTCTGCGGTGACTGAGTTTGTGGTGACATTTGCAGATGATTCCGACATAGTAAACCTGCACAACTGGTCGAGGGGAAGCTTTTCGGGCATGACCTGGGACAGCGTCGGGGTGATGAGCATTGTGGTGGGAATCACATTTGTTTTTGTTTTTCTCATGTCAAAGCCACTTATGGCATATCAGCTCGGAGAGTCATATGCCGTAAATCTGGGCGTAAACATAAAGCGTATCCGGGTGCTTCTGGTTCTGCTTTCAAGCCTGCTTTCCGCATGTATAGTGGCGTTTGCGGGACCGATATCGTTTGTCGGAATAGCCGTGCCACACATAGTAAAAAGCATGCTAAAGAGCACAAAGCCCATATATATGATACCGGCCTGCTTCCTTGGTGGAGCGGTGTTCTGCCTGTTTTGTGATTTGCTTGCGAGGATGATGTTTGCGCCTACGGAGCTTAGTATCAGCACGGTTACGGCAGTATTTGGTGCACCGGTAGTGCTGTTTATCATGATAAGACGCAGCAAGGAGAAAAATGTCTGATGGAATATTATTTTACTGCACAAAAGCTGGCCGTTGGATATGATAACAGGCCGCTCATTGAAAATATTGATTTTTCCCTGAAAAGGGGAGAGATTCTCACATTAATCGGGCCAAACGGTGCCGGTAAATCGACTATTTTAAAAAGTATTGCAAGACAGCTTTCGCTTGTGAGCGGTACGATATATCTTGATAAAAGTGATGTAGTGACGATGAATGGCAATGAATTTGCAAAGAAAATGGCTGTTGTGCTCACCGATAAGCTAAAGACGGAGCTTATGACCTGCTATGATGTGGTTGCGACCGGCAGATATCCATACACAGGCCGGTTCGGAGTACTTTCGGATGAGGACAAAAAGGCTGTGGATGAGGCGATGGAGCTGGTCAATGTATCACAGATAAAAGATAAGGATTTTACAAAGATAAGCGATGGTCAAAGGCAGCGGGTTATGCTGTCACGGGCTATATGCCAGCAGCCGGAGATTATAGTGTTAGACGAGCCTACCTCGTATCTTGATATAAAGTACAAGCTTGAGTTTTTATCAATACTCCAAAGGCTTAAAAGACAGAAGAATCTTACGGTTATCATGTCGCTTCACGAGCTTGATATGGCAAAGCGCGTGTCAGACCATATTTTGTGTATAGATGGCAGATATGTGGACAGATACGGCACTCCCGAGGAGGTATTTACTGACCAATATGTTTCAGGGCTTTTTGGAATTACGGCAGGAAGCTTTGACGAAACAGGAGAGGATTTAGAGCTGGAAAAACCGGATGGAAGGGCCAGGGTATTTGTCATAGCAGGAGGGGGCCTGGGCAGAAAAAGCTTCAGGAGCTTACAGCGAAAGGGTATCCCGTTTGCGACAGGAATCATCTATGAAAATGATCTGGATTATCCTGCGGCAAAGGCGCTTTCTGCTGAGATTGTCAGCGCAAGAAGCTTTGAGCCTGTAGACGATGCCCTTATTGAAAAGGCAAAAGAGCTTATTGATGCATGCGAGGGCGTTATATGTGACAGAACAGAGTTTGGCACATATGAGCAGTTTAACAGCAGACTTTATGAGTATGCAGTCTCTACAGGAAAAATTATTAAAAATCCATTTCAAGACGAATAATTGGCACAGCTTTAAGGAAGTTACTGTTCACACTACAGTTTAATATTCATGATAAAGCAACAGACTACCACGTAAATTCAGACAGCAGGTATAGATATGGCAAAGGTAATTATGGTACAGGGTACAATGTCCAATTCAGGCAAGAGCTTTCTTGTCGCTGGCTTGTGCCGTATTTTCAGACAGGACGGATACAGAGTGGCACCGTTTAAATCACAGAACATGGCGCTCAACTCTTATATAACAGACGAAGGACTTGAGATGGGACGGGCCCAGGTGATGCAGGCTGAGGCAGCAGGCATTAAGCCTATGGTGTGCATGAATCCTATTCTTTTAAAGCCCACAAATAATACAGGCTCACAGGTGATTGTAAACGGAATGGTGCTTAAGAACATGCCGGCTAGAGAGTATTTTGCATACAAGAAAACTCTGATACCGGATATAAAAAAGGCATTTAAAAAGCTTGAGGAATATGCGGATATCATAGTGATTGAGGGCGCAGGAAGCCCGGCGGAGATAAATCTGAAGGAAAATGATATTGTAAACATGGGGCTTGCGCATATGGTGGATGCACCGGTGCTGCTCGTGGGTGATATCGACAGAGGTGGTGTTTTTGCACAGCTTCTTGGCACACTTATGCTTTTAACCGATGAGGAAAAGAATCGTGTCTGCGGGCTTATTATCAATAAATTCCGTGGAGACAAGACGATCCTTGACCCGGGGATACAGATGCTTGAGGAGAGAGGCGGGGTGCCTGTCACCGGAGTGGTGCCATATATGGATGTACAGCTTGAGGATGAGGACAGCCTGACAGAGCGCTTTGACAAAAAGACAGATGGGCTTATTGATATAGCGGTCATCAGATATCCGAGAATATCAAATTTCACGGATTTCAATGTCTTTGAACAGATGTCCGAGGTAACAGTGCGGTATGTGTCAACAGTAAATGAGCTGCGTCATCCGGATATAGTATTTTTGCCGGGAAGCAAGAATACGATGGGGGATCTTTTGTGGATGAGACAAAACGGACTCGAGGCCGCTGTCAAAAAGCTCTCCTGTGAGATTCCGGTTTTTGGAATATGCGGAGGCTATCAGATGCTTGGGGCTTCAATAGCTGACCCCGACGGTGTTGAGGAGGGGGGATATATGCGTGGCATGGAGCTTCTTCCTATTGATACCGTTCTAAAAGACAGCAAGACACGGCTTCAGACAAGCGGTGAAATAGCACATGTAGATGGTGTATTGAACAGGCTTTCAGGCTGTCACTTTCTGGGCTATGAGATACATATGGGTAAGAGCGCATATAGCACAGCTTCAGAGGAGCAGGGGGCTTGTGCTGACAGGAAAAATGAGTTAAATAATGTCATATCTGATGGCAGAAATGTGTATGGCTCGTACATCCACGGCATTTTTGATACTGCAGAGGCCGCCAGGGTGATAGTGGATTATATTGCCGATAAAAAGGGCATTGATGTGAATGACAGCACTATTGTAAGCTATAAGAGCTTCAAAGAAAAACAGTATGACAGGCTTGCGGATACACTGAGAGAGTATCTGGATATGGATGCAGTGTACGGCATGCTTCGTGAGGCAAGATATGATTGAAAACAATATTATTTCTGACCATTTTACAGTTGAAGAATTAAAAAAATTAAAAATAACGCCACCTGATGTAAAAATGTACAAAAAAATCCGTTCAAACTGGGATTCGGTGGCAAAGCCGCTCGATGGCATGGGTGATTTTGAGCTTTTAACGGCCAAAATCGGTGCTGTTTTGGGAGATGAAAATATAGATATTTCAAAAAAGGCGGTCATAATGATGTGTGCGGATAATGGTGTGGTTGCTGAGGGTATCAGCCAGTCCGGACAGGAGGTGACACTTGCAGTTGCAAAATCCATGGCAAGGAAGGCTTCATCTGTCGGACGCATGGCAATGACTGCAGGGGCTGATACAATTCCTGTGGATATAGGAATAAACAGTGACGAGAGTGTTAAAGGGCTGCTTCAAAGAAAGGTGCGCAAGGGCACGAGAAACTTTGCAAAAGAGCCTGCCATGACAAGGGCTGAGACACTTGAAGCGATTGCAGCAGGTATAGAAATAGTGCGTGGATGTAAGGCAGACGGCTGCAGAATTATTGCAACCGGTGAGATGGGTATAGGAAACACCACCACAAGCGCGGCAATGGCAGCCGCCATGCTAAGGTGCGATGTGGCCACAGTGACAGGAAGAGGAGCAGGCCTAAACGACAGTGGGCTTGAGAGAAAAATCCGTGTAATTGAGAGCGCAATAGAAAAGTATGATTTATATAATAAGGACACCTTTGAGATACTTATGACAGTCGGAGGACTCGATATTGCAGGACTTGTCGGAGTGTGTATAGGCGGTGCATTATACCATATTCCTGTTGTGCTCGACGGAGTGATAAGCATGGTTTCAGCGTTGGCAGCAGGAAGGCTTCTTTCCGGAGTTACTGATTTTATCATTCCATCCCATGAGGGCAGGGAGCCTGCCGTGTCGCTTTTGTGTGAGGCACTTTCCGTAAAGCCGGTCATAAGAGCATCTCTTGCGCTTGGAGAGGGAACAGGTGCCGTGATGATGTTTGCGCTTTTGGATATGGCACTTAGCGTATACAAAGGACGGACAACCTTCGACGATATCTCGGTATCACAGTATGAGAGGTACGTATAGATGATTACACTTATAACAGGCGGCAGCGGAAGCGGCAAATCAGCATATGCAGAAAAGTATATTTGTCACGCGTCAAATGAAAAGGGATACAAAGAAAAATATTACATTGCTACCATGCAGGTATTTGATGATGAGGGGCAGCGGAAGATAGACAGGCACAGAAGACTTCGTGCCGGAAAAGGCTTTATTACCATAGAACAGCCTCGTGATATCCAAAATGCGGTTTCTAAGCTGCAATCAGAAAGCAGTTTAAAAACCGGGCGGTCAGCACTGCTTGAGTGTATGTCAAACCTTGTTGCAAATGAGATGTTTCCACCAGTAGATGCTTCCGGTATACAGGCTGCCGAAGTTGAAAAAGAGGCTTTGGATGCCCCTAAAAATATGAAGGATTATGAGACGGCTCAAATCAGCCATGTGAGTAAAAAGGTGTTAAAAGAGGTAAGTATCTTAAGTGAAAATGTTGCTGAGCTTGTAATTGTGACAAACAATGTATTTGAAGACGGAGTCTGCTATGATGAATCAACGATGAATTACATAAAGGCAATGGGTATTGTAAACAAAGGGCTTGCTGCGATGGCAGAGCGTGTCGTTGAGGTGGTTGCAGGCATTCCGGTTGCGATTAAGTGAAGCAGTGTGGAGGTTAAGTGTATTATGAAGTTAATAAGGTCGTGCATAGTATCTTTTTCCATGTATTCAAAGATACCTATGCCACAATTTAAATGGAATGATGATGACATGAAGTACATGCTGGTATTCTTTCCGTGGATAGGAGCTGTGATTGGATTGCTTCTTATGCTTTGGAGATATATATACTCTCATTTTGGAGTGACGGATATATGCTATGTATGCGTAGGTGCACTCATTCCGATAGCGGTTACGGGAGGCTTTCACATAGATGGTTTTATGGATACAATGGATGCGTTTCATTCATACAAACCGCGGGAGGAAAAGCTTGCAATACTTAAGGATTCACATATAGGAGCATTTGCCGTTATAATGCTTGCAGCCTACGGATTATTATTCATGGGAGCTTTTTCTCAGATAATGAATGATAAAGCATTTATTGTTTTTTGTGCAGGCTTTTTCATCTCAAGGTGCTTAAGCGGAATAGCGGTTGTGTCATTTAAATCGGCAAAAAGCGATGGATTGTTATTTATGTTTGCAGACACTGCACACAGAACGATCGTGAGGGCTGCACTATACATCCAGCTTGCACTGTGTATAGCTGTTTTACTCATTGTGTCACTGCCTTATGCTGTGGCTATGATCATTGCGGCAGCATTTTGCTTTTGGTATTATTATGTGAAAACCAAAAAGGAGCTTGGCGGCATCACAGGCGATACGGCAGGATATTTTGTGTGTATATGTGAGTGCGCCATGGCAGTGGCTCTGGGTGGTGTCTCTTTTATTATTTAGTATATTTGTTTTGAATATAGGAATGGTACGGATAAGTATTTTGATAAAAGTTGTACTATGAATTTTAAACTTTGGAATTGGAGAAAATATGAAGCTTGTGATAGGCGGAGTGGCACAGGGAAAGCTTGATTATGTGCTCGAAAATATGATAGAAAAAACAGAAAAATATGATGTGTATGACTGCTTTTTTCTAAAAGATAATGCCTGCAATGATAAGGCATCAAACATGGAATGGCCATGGAATTTTGCCGTCGATGATGAGAGTATACTCATAATAGATAAATTTCATTATTTTATCAGGGCGGTGCTTGAGAAAAATCTTCCGTTGCAGGAATATATTTTGAAATTTATGCAATTTGCAGAGGAAAATCCGGATACAATAGTCATTGCTGATGAGATTGGAAACGGCATAGTCCCTCTTGATGCTTTTGAGAGAGAGTACAGGGAGCAGACAGGCAGAGCAGAGATACTGCTTGCAAAAAAAGCAGACGAGGTGGTTCGCGTAATATGTGGAATCGGTCAGAAAATAAAATAAACTGTATTTTTATAAGACACGGCTGCACTGTTTCAAACAGAGAGCACAGATATCTGGGAAGGACAGATGAGCCACTCGATGAAGCCGGAGTTTTTGAGCTTAAAAATGCGCTAAATAATGGTGTATACAAGGCTTTGGAGGAAAATAGCTTAAAGGAGCAGATAATTATTAGCAGTCCAATGAGGCGCTGCAAACAGACGGCAGAGATTATTTTGCCGGTCGCACAGCACCATAAAATTCATACCGTAAAAGAGTTTGCAGAGATGGATTTCGGTGAGTGGGAGCTAAAAAGCTATAAGGAACTTAGCACAGATATCCGTTTCAGGGACTCATATCAGGCGTGGATTGACAGTGGTGGAACACTTGCCTTTCCAAACGGAGAGAGCAGAAAAGAGTTTTGCAAAAGAAGTATATGTGGCTTTGAGAGGGCACTCACACAGGCATTAGAGCTTAAGAGGGCTATGTCTGATAAAGAGATACAAATAGTATTTTTTGTGCATGGAGGGACTATCATGGCGATAATGAGCCATTACTGTGATATGGATTACTATGATTACCAGGTGAAAAACGGCTGTGGCTACTCGTGTGAGGTGGCGGTTGAGGGCAATGAGATTGTGTTTAATGAAATAGTGCCCATATCGCTATGATTTATTTAAGAAGGACTAACATATGTGTTATCATATTTTTGCATTTATAGCAGGATTTGTGCTTGATTTATTAATAGGAGATCCGCATTTTATACCGCATCCGGTCAGGCTTATCGGCTCACTTATTTCTTCTCTCGATAAGAGGCTTAATTGTGATGCCGGATATAATAGCTCTGAAAAAAAATTAAATTTAATAAAATATAAAAGAGGCATGCTTCTTGCTTTTACTGTAATTTTTGCAACTTTTGCAATGTCGGTAATTATTATTGTGGCAGCATACAGCATAAATCTGTATGCCGGGGTAATAGCAGAGGCTGTCATGACGTGGCAGATTCTTGCCACAAAGTGTCTTCGGGTGGAGAGCATGAGGGTGTACGATGCGCTAAAGACAGATGGAGTTGATGCAGGAAGAAGGGCTGTTTCCATGATTGTTGGCAGAGATACATCTGTGCTTGATGCGGCAGGTGTCACAAGGGCGGCAGTTGAGACGATAGCTGAAAATACATCTGACGGAGTGATTGCACCTATGCTTTACACTGCAATCGGCGGGCCGGTGCTTGGCTTTGTATACAAGGCTGTGAATACGATGGACTCCATGCTTGGCTACAAAAATGATAAATATATGTATTTTGGCAGATTTGCGGCAAGGCTTGATGATGTGGTCAATTTCATACCGGCAAGAATCAGTGCATATCTGATGATTGCTGCGGCATTTATTGGTGGCAGGCAGTTTGATGGAAAAAATGCATACCGCATCTTTAAAAGAGATCGTTTCAATCATGCAAGCCCAAACTCAGCCCAGACAGAGTCCGTATGTGCGGGAGCTTTAAGGGTGCAGCTGGCGGGTGATGCAGTGTATTTTGGGAAGCTTGTGAAGAAAAAATACATAGGAGACGGTCTGCGTGAGATAGAGTATGAGGATATAAAGCGTGCAAACAGGCTGATGTATATTACTGCGTTTTTGTGTGAGCTTTTATCTGTGGCGGTTATGAGTCTTGTTTTAATATTGCTTTGAATATGGAAGAATTGATGTAAGAATTGATGGAGGACTTGAATGAAAAGCATCCATGGCGGTGACATATACAACAATAAAGTAAATATGGATTTTTCGGTAAATATTAATCCTCTTGGCATACCGCATTCTGTTAAAGAGGCTATGAGTGATGCACTTTCGTATGCAGACAGATATCCCGACATGGCATGCAGTGGCCTTAAAAAAGCGATATCAGAGTATTTCACACAGCAAAGCTGCAGCATACAAAGCGAGGATGTAATTCCCGGAAACGGAGCCTCAGAGCTTTTTATGGCGATAGCTCATGCCTTAAAGCCCCAAAAAGCAGTGCTTCTGGCCCCGGGCTTTTTCGGCTATGAGCATGTGCTTCGTGCAGTCGGCTGTGATATCGGATATTTCCTGCTGGATGAGCAGAGTGATTTTTCTCCTGCTGCACGGCTGGATGCTTTAATGGATATGCTTACAGATGATACAGATATATTTTTTATCGCAAATCCAAACAATCCGACAGGGTATCTTGCAGACAGCACTTTCATGAAGCAAATAATAGGGCATTGCAAAGAAAATCATATTTATGTGGTGGCAGATGAATGCTTCATGGACTTTTGTGAAAAAAATTATTCTGTTTTACCACTTTTATGTGACTATGACAATCTGATTGTTGTAAGAGCCTTTACCAAGCTTTTTGCTATTCCGGGAGTAAGGCTTGGATATATGCTCAGTAAAAATGAGGCAGTAAGACAAAAGGTTCAAAGGAATCTGCCGGAGTGGAACGTGTCTGTCCTGGCACAGATGGCAGGAGAGGCATGCATTAGGGAATCAGAGTATATTAAAGAAACGGCATCGTATGTGAGCAGACAAAGAAGGCTGCTGTCAGATGGACTAAAAAAGCTTGGCTTTAAGGTATATAAAAGTGATGCTGATTTCATACTGTTTTACAGCAGGCTTCCATTATATGATATACTGCTTAATAAGGGAATACTGATACGGGACTGCTCCAACTATGTGGGGCTTTCACAAGGGTATTTTCGTGTGGCAGTAAAGACTTATGATGAAAATGTAAGATTATTGAAAGTGATAGGTGAGTGTATTGAAAAAAATTAAACAGTTAGAGCCGATGGAGATTGAAAAGAGGAGCTTTGAGATAATTTCACATGAGTTGTCTGAAATGCAGATTACGCTGCCTGCAGATCAGGAGATGATAACAAAAAGAGTCATACACACGAGTGCTGATTTTGATTATATACAGACGCTCAAATACTCTAAGGACGCCGTTGCTATCGCAAAAAGGCTGATATCAGAGGGAGCTGATATAGTGACTGATACCAACATGGCTCTTTCAGGCATAAATAAAAAATATCTGGCAAAATTCGGCGGACAGGCGCACTGCTTTATGGCTGATGATGAGGTCGCTCTTATTGCAAAGGAGAAAAAGACAACGCGCGCGGCAGTAAGCATGGAGTTTGCATCAAGGATAGAAAAGCCTGTAATTTTTGCGATAGGAAATGCACCGACAGCGCTTATAGAGCTGTACGATATGATAGAAAAAGGAATATATAAGCCTGCATTTGTAATCGGTGTGCCGGTGGGCTTTGTCAATGTGGAGGCAGCCAAGGAGCTTATTATGGAGACCGGAGTGCCATACATAGTAAATGTCGGACGAAAGGGTGGAAGCAATATTGCGGCTGCTATATGCAATGCGCTGATTTACAGTCTGGTTGATAGAGGCTGATGCATGAGGAAATTTAGTGATTATGAGATACGGATTTACCACAGGAAGCTGTGCTGCGGCGGCATCAAAGGCGGCGGCATATATGCTTTTAACCGGAAAGGCTAAAAACAAAATAACGATTCAGACACCTAAGGGAATAGCTTACACGGCTGATATCACCGACATAAAAAGAAGTGAAAATGAGGTAAGCTGCGCCGTGATAAAAGACGGAGGGGATGACCCGGATGTGACCACCGGAGCCTATATATATGCTTCTGTACGGATTTTGCATTCCGATACATCTGCTTTGTGCAAAAAAAAGCAGGATTTGGTTATCATAAATATTGACGGTGGTGACGGAGTGGGAAGAGTCACCAAACCCGGATTAGACCAGCCTGTCGGAAATGCGGCTATCAATCATGTGCCGCGTGAGATGATTGAAAAAGAGGTAAGGGAGGTCTGTGAGCTTTTGGATTTTAAGGGGACACTTGACATCACAATCTCGGTTCCAAAGGGAAAGGCGCTTGCAGAAAAGACCTTTAATCCGAGGCTTGGGATAGTTGGTGGTATATCAATTCTCGGCACAAGCGGTATTGTTGAGCCCATGAGCTCACAGGCTCTTATTGATACGATAAGGGTGGAGCTTAGGCAGAGATATTCGTTTGGGTATGATTATGTGGCGGTTGCGCCGGGAAATTACGGTCTTGACTTTATGAAGGAAAGTTATGGCTATGATCTGGACAGGAGTGTCAAATGCTCCAACTTTATCGGTGAAACAATTGATATGGCAGCAGATATGGGCTTTAAGAGGATGCTTTTGACAGGACATATAGGAAAGCTCATAAAGGTAGCAGGAGGCATCATGAACACTCATTCGAGGGAAGCAGACTGCAGGATAGAGCTTTTGACGGCATTTGCGTTTAGGTGCGGTGTAGCGCCCGAATACATAAAGCGCATTATGGACAGCCTTACGACAGAGGAGGCCCTGGCGGCACTTAAGGAAAGCGGCAGGCTGTATGAGGTAATGGATTATGCGATGGAGCGCATATGCTTTTATCTGGATAAGAGGGCAAAGGGCAGACTTGAGATAGACTGTATCATGTATTCAAACGAATTTGGTGAGCTTGCAAAAAGCAGAAAGGCAGAAAAATGGTTTACTTTGTTGGCGCAGGAACAGGCGCAGCAGATTTAATAACAGTACGCGGAATGCGTCTTTTACAAAAGGCAGATGTGATAATTTATGCGGGCTCGCTGGTTAATCCAGAGCTTTTGGACTATGCAAGGGAGAGCTGTGAAATATATAACAGTGCAAAAATGACACTGGATGAGGTCATCGCAGTCATGAAAGCTGCTGAGGCAGACGGAAAAATTACTGTGCGCCTGCACACGGGAGAGCCAAGCATATACGGCGCAGTGCGCGAGCAGATGGATGAGCTTGATACCCTTTTAATACCATATGAGAGCTGTCCGGGCGTGAGCGCGTGCTTTGGCGCTGCTGCATCGCTCAACATTGAGTACACGCTCCCCGGTATTTCCCAGTCGCTCATCATCACACGCATGGAGGGGCGCACGAAGGTGCCGCCTAAGGAGAGCATAGCAAGTTTTGCCGCACACCACGCTTCCATGGCGATTTACTTAAGCACCGGGCTTTTAGAGAAGCTTACGGAAAGTCTTATTGAGGGAGGATACGCGGCAGATACACCTGCTGCAATTGTATACAAGGCAACCTGGCCACAGGAGGAGGCATACGTGTGCACTGTCGCTACACTTAAGCAGACTGCGAGAGAGCACAATATCACAAAGACAGCGATTGTGCTTGTGGGAGATGTCATAGCTCACCGGCATTACGAGAAATCAAGACTTTACGCACCGGATTTTTCGACAGAGTATCGCAAGGCTTCAGTAGAGTCAAAGGATAACGATTGAAAAAAGGCGTGAATATATAAATATGGGAAATATATGGGAATTGAAAATATGAAAATTTGCATTGTAAGCTTCACAAAAAAGGGCTATGAGCTGTCATGTGACATAGCTCATAAGCTAAAAAAAAGTGCATATGAGGTGGAGGTTTTTACCAAGTGCTCGAGGTTATCGGATGAGAATATTAAAAATTCCACCGATGAAAATTATAGAAATACCGGCTACATATCACAAAATATATCAGACTGGGCAGCCACACAGATGAGTGAAAAAAAGGCTCTGATTTTTATCGGGGCATGCGGTATTGCAGTGAGAGCTATTGCTTCTTCTGTAAATAACAAGCTTAAAGACAGTCCTGTTATTGTGATAGATGAGCTGGGGAAGTTTGTTATTCCGATTCTTTCAGGGCATATGGGAGGTGCCAATGAGCTTGCTGTATTATTAGCAGAACTGATGAATGCCACCCCTGTTATCACAACCGCTACTGATATCAATAATAAATTTGCAGTTGATGTTTTTGCGAAGAAATGCAGGCTTGCAATAGTCAATAAAGATGGCATTGCCAAAGTGTCATCAAAGGTATTGGCGGGGGAAGTGGTTACTATGTCGGTCGACTGGGAGCACATTCCGGCTAAGCACAGAAGCCTTATAAAGGCATTTTTAGATGAAGCTGATATGAGTGCTGATGTAGTAAAAACAGTGGATTTCCCACCTGTTTACGGAGTTGATATTGTAGTATCATGCGAAAAAGAAAAAGACTTGAAAAGTGGCAGTATTTACTTAAAACCCACACAATTTGTACTTGGTATTGGGTGCAGAAGAAATACAGCGTTTGAAAATATTGACGGGGCAATCAGGCAAAGTCTTTTAAAGCTACAAATAGATATTTCGGATATAGACATGATTGCATCAATAGATGTGAAAAAAGATGAACCGGGAATAAAGGAATTTTGCGAAAGAAACAGGATAGATTTTGTCACTTATACCGCGGATGAGCTTATGGCGGTGCAGGGAGAATTCAGTGCCTCGCAGTTTGTCAGGGAGCATGTTGGAGTGGACAACGTGTGCGAGCGTGCAGCAGTGCTTGCATGCAGCAGGGAATGTAATGAAGCAGGAAAACTTGTCTATAAAAAGCATAAATATGACAGAGTAACGGTTGCGGCAGCAAGGTATCCTGATTAATCATAAATGAGGGGTAAAATACCTTTTGACCCTCATATCATTAAAAAATTGCAAATAGCTGCATGGTTATATAAAATTAGTAGAGATGGAGATTAACATGAATAAAATTTACATAGTAGGTATGGGGCCGGGCTTTGAAAGCATGATGACAAAGCAGGCGATTGACGCCCTGGAAGCGAGTGATGTCATAGTGGGATACACCGTATATATAAAGCTGCTTGGAGAAAAATTCCGGACAAAAGAGCTTTTGACCACTCCAATGCGTCAGGAAAAACAAAGATGCCACCTGTGCTTTAAAAAGGCACTTGAGGGCAAAACAGTCTCCCTTGTATGTAGTGGCGATGCCGGAATATACGGACTGGCCTCTCTTATGTATGAGATTGGGCAGGAATACGATAACGTAGAGCTTTCGGTAATACCCGGCATTACAGCGGCAAACAGTGGTGCGGCAGTGCTTGGAGCGCCATTAAACCATGATTTTTGTACCATCAGCTTAAGTGACCTGCTCACGCCGTGGGATAAGATTGAAAAGCGTCTTGTGGCTGCTGCAGAGGGTGATTTTGTCATAGCACTGTACAATCCGTCAAGTCACAAGAGAAAGGACTATCTGATGAGAGCCTGTGATATTCTGCTTCGTGCGATAGAGCCGGATAGAGCCTGTGGCTATGTCGAAAATATCGGACGTGAGGGAACAAGCTATACGGTCTGTACTCTCGGGGAGCTTCGCAGTGCACAGGTTAACATGTTTACGACAGTCTTTATCGGCAATGAGGGTACACAAATAATTGACGGAAAGCTTGTCACAAGGAGAGGATATCAGATTGAGTAAAATACTGATTTTTGCAGGAACAACAGAGGGACGTAAGCTATCAGAGCATCTGTGTGAAAGAGGCATAGAGCATACGGTTTGCGTGGCAACAGAATACGGTGAAATCGTGCTGCATGAAAATCCGTTCGCGCATGTTCATATGGGGCGTATGGACAGCGAAGGCATGAGAAGCTTCTTTGCGGAACAAAAATGTAAGCTCATAGTGGATGCAACCCATCCGTATGCAGCCATTGTTACCGAAAATATAAAGCAGGCAGTTTATGCGTTTAACGAGGCACATGCTGTTACAGACAATCAGGCGGATAGCAGCATATCAGAAAATATCGAATATGTGCGTCTTAAAAGAGATACGGATATATCAGCAGATTATGATAATATCCGCTATTTTGAGGACAATGAAGCATGTGCAAAGGCACTTAACAATACAGACGGAAATATACTGCTCACAACAGGAAGCAAGGAGCTGTCAGTGTATTGTAAAACCTCAGACGTCAGGGAAAGATTGTATGTGCGCGTGCTTCCGGGGCTTGAGAGCATAAGCTTATGCATGCACAATGATATTACAGGAAAGCATATTCTGGCATTGCAGGGACCGTTTAGCACACAGCTTAATGAGGCACTTATTGACCAGTATGATATCAGATGTCTGGTCACCAAAAAAAGCGGTGCGGCCGGTGGCTTTATTGAGAAAATAGCTGCCGCAAAAAATAAAAATATTCCGGTCTATATTGTGGGTCAAAGCGTGCAGGATGATGGAATGTCATTTGAAGCTGTTTGTGAATATATTGACAGTAAATATAACAAGCTTCATATCATGCTTGCCGGCATTGGAATGGGAAATGATGCTTGTATGACAAAAGCTGTTTCAGATGCAATAGAAAGCGCTGATATTATACTTGGCGCAAGCCGCATGATAGAAAAATACAGTGCGAAGATAGACAAAAAGCCGTATTATCTTGCAGAACAGATTATTCCTTATCTATACGAAATTTGTGCAGATACTGAAAAAATCAGTAATGTTCTTATATTATTCTCGGGAGATACGGGCTTTTACAGTGGAAGCAGAAAGCTGTATCTGGCGATAAAAAATGAAATTGTAGAAGGAAAATTAAATGCGGATGTGTCAATCCTTCCTGGAATTTCATCTGTGTCATATATGGCGGCAGCAGTCGGTGAAACCTACAACGATGCGTATATATGCAGCATCCACGGAGTAAAGCTTTCTAATATCACATCACGGATTAGCCACCATGCAAAAACGTTTATGCTGATGTCAGGTGTAAAGGATGTGAATATGCTTGGACACCTATTAAGCAGTGACGAAAGGTATGGTTTACAAAAATGCTCGGTAAATGTGGGATACCAGCTATCATATCCGGATGAAACTATATCGCAGCTTTCGCCGCAGGAGTGCACAAAGCTTAAAAGGGAGGGACTGTATATCTGTATGGTAAAAAATCCCAATCCGGTTGCAAAAAATGTCACACCGCAGCTAAGTGATGCAGCATTTATCCGTGAAAAGGTTCCGATGACCAAAGAGGAAATAAGGCATGTAAGCATCTGCAAGCTTCATTTGAAATCGGATTCAGTGCTTTATGATGTGGGAAGCGGAACCGGCTCCATAGCGGTAGAGGCCGCATCACTTTCCGATGATATGGAGGTCTATGCCATCGAGCAGAAGGAAAATGCCGTGCAGCTTATCACACAAAATAAAGAAAAGCATGGACTTGAAAATATCCATGTGATAAATGCAAAGGCTCCTGACGGAATGGACACTCTTCCGGTGCCGACACACGCATTTATCGGAGGCAGCGGTGGCAATCTAAAGGAGATAATAGAGGCTCTTAAAGCAAAAAATCCACATATCCGTATAGTGATAAATGCAATTTCCATGGAAACAATTTGTGAGATAAAGGAAATATTGTCGGCATATGATGTGAAAAATGAGGATATCGTGCAGCTGCAGGTCAGCCGCTCAAAGCAGATAGGACATTACCATCTGATGCAGGCAGAAAATCCGGTGTGGATATGTTCATTTGAATTTTAACCCGGGCTTTTATGCTACAACCCGTAATAAATCATCAAAGGCTGATATTTTAAGATATATGATGAAATAAAGGATGAATACATGAAAATAAATCGTTTTATGATAGCTGCACCCAAAAGCGGCAGTGGAAAAACAATGATAACCTGCGCTTTACTGCAGCTTTTAAAGGATAGCGGAAAAAACGTATTGTCATATAAGTGCGGACCTGATTATATTGACCCAATGTTTCACAAAAAGGTGCTTGGCGTACCATCCAAAAATCTCGATACGTTTTTTACGGACGAAAAGACAACAGTGCAGCTTTTCTTAGATGAAAGAGCCGATGGTGATTTTGCGGTGCTTGAGGGCGTGATGGGATTATATGACGGACTTGGCGGAATATATGAGCAGGGTTCGTCATACCATCTGGCAAAGGTGACGCAGACGCCGATAATACTCGTGGTGGATGCAAAGGGAATGGGAAAGTCAGTGCTTGCTCTTATAGCCGGTTTTTTGCAGTATGACACTCAGCACTTGATTAAGGGGGTTCTGCTCAATCGGATGTCGAAGGGCTATTATGACATCATAAAGCCTCTGATAGAGAAGGAGCTTTCCGTAAAAGTAGTTGGGTATTTCCCGGAACAGAAGGATATCGGGCTTTCAAGCAGACATCTGGGGCTTGTCATGCCGGATGAGCTTTCAGATATAAAAAAACAGCTCAATGAAACTGCCGACAGACTAAAAAAGACAATAGATATGGATTTGTTTATAGATATAGCAGAAGCGGCAGATGAAATTGGTGACAGCGGAAGTGCAGATGTATATAATGAAAAAAATATAGGTAATTGTGATCAAAATGAATTTTCGCAAAATAAAGCAATAAATACAGTAAACATAGCTGTTGCCATGGACGAAGCATTCTGCTTTTATTACGAAGATAACCTCAGGCTCCTTGAAAAATGTGGAGCAAAATTACAGTATTTTTCGCCATTGCATGATACAGAACTACCTGATAACTGTGATGCATTGCTGCTGGGTGGCGGTTATCCTGAACTGTATGCAAAGGAACTGAGTGAAAATATATCTATGCGAAAGTCAATAAAAACCGCATTTGAAGCTGGTCTGCCCACGGTTGCCGAGTGTGGAGGGTTTATGTATCTTCACACATATATCCATAATCAAAATTGTGTTTTTGATATGGCTGGAGTACTTGATGGGTGGTGCCATTTTAAGGGAAAACTGGTCAGATTCGGGTATATTGAACTGGAAGAAAAGCATAGCAATTTCCTGCCGTCGGATGAAAAGATAAGAGCACATGAATTTCATTATTATGACAGCACCGATAACGGAGCTGATTGTATTGCGACCAAGCCGGCCACAGGCAGAAGCTACGACTGCGTGATAAGCCATGATAATTATTGGCTTGGGTTTCCGCACCTGTATTATCTGTCAAATCCGCATTTTGCAGAGAGCTTTGTGAGAAAAGCATATGAATATAGAAGGAATAAAAATGGAAAACTCTTATAAATACTTTAAAAACAAAGATTGCAAATATCTTCCGTGTCACAAGGGACTTTCGGATGACTTTAATTGTCTGTTTTGTTATTGTCCTATGTATAGTATGCCAAACTGTCCCGGAAGTAAGACCTACATAGAGAAGAATGGCAAAAAAATCAAGGTATGCACAGACTGTACGTTTCCACACAGACCGGAAAATTATGATAAAATCATACAGATTTTGATTAGGAATAATAATAACTGATTTATGGATTTCAGCCGTTCAGATGTGGATGTTTTGAAAGCCTTTATGATGTATTGAACAATATTTTATGTGAAACTAGTATTGCTATTGTGCGGACATTTGCATATAATAAAGACAGATAAAATACTGCTCACGAAAGGAGATGTTTTATATGGCTACAAAATCAGCAAATTTATATGCAAGGATTGAACCGGATGTCAAAGAGAAGGCAGAAAATATTCTGGCTACACTTGGTATCCCTGCTTCCAATGCTATCAATATGTTTTATAAGCAGATTATCTTACAGAGAGGTCTTCCGTTTGAAGTAAAAATACCATCTGTCAGACCTGTTGATATCAGCGCATTATCAGAGGTAGAGTTCAATGAAGAATTAGAGAAGGGATATGCGGATATGCAGGCTGGACGGACAAAAAATGCTAAGAAAGCCTTTTCTGATATTCGCAAAGATTATGGCTTATGATATATGAAATAGAAGTATCAGAACAGGCTGACAGTGATTTGAGAGGAATTTTTGAATACATTGCTTTTGAATTACAATCACCGGAAAACGCAAGCGGACAGCTCGACCGTTTGGAGGAACAGATATTAAGCCTGGATAAGATGCCGGAGCGTTATCGAAAATATGAAAAAGAACCATGGAAAAGCCGTGGACTTCGTGTATTGCCGGTAGATAATTATATTGTTCTTTATATTCCGGATAATGATAAAAAGGTTGTAACAATACTTAGAGTAATGTATGCAGGACGGGATATAGACAATCAGTTAAATATACACACAAGGCAATAAGAAGCATGGGGATTATTCTGTCCTTGCAGATTCTGAAAATCCTGAAACAGTTCAGGGCTTTTTGAACAAGCAAAACGGAAAAATCGTTATGAATCCGAATTATCCGCAATGTTATTGTAATGCGCTACTTAATTTTATTGGACAGAATAAATATAAAGAAGCTCAGGATAAAGTGAAAGGAATTGAGGTACTTCAAAGACTAAAGCAATTACATGATTCGGATGTAGAGGAATTTGAGATAATGAGAGCAGGTGTAGAATCAGAAAAAGCTCATTAGATAAGGTGGTTTTCTATTCGTATGGTGAGCCGCCAAAGAAATTGCCATTGACTAAACCATATGAATTTGCAGATATTAAGCAGTTATGGAAGTCATTGGATGCGAATCAGCCACAATATAATTGTGGTAGAAAATATCCGTCTACTTTTTATTTGATTTTAATAGATAATTTTTCAAAATTATCGTAAAAGGAGGGCTTGCATATGATAACGGATGAAAGAATCAAAAATTCCAGTGAGCTGGAGTTTGCTGTATTTTGTATTGAAAATGTAGCAGCAAAGCTGGGTGTGGATGCAGAGCGTGTCTATCAGGCATTTACCGAACAAAGCGATATTCTGAACAGTTATATCGTGCCGGAATATGAAGTGCTGCATACCCAGAGCCGGGAATATATCGTTGATGACCTCCTTGATGTGATGAAAGAAAGGGGTGTGGAAGTATGATTCTTTATCATGGTTCTTTCTTAGAAATTGCAAAGCCGGATTTGGTTCATTCCCGCCCCAATGTAGACTTCGGGCGTGGCTTCTATGTCACGCCGCTGTATGAACAGGCGGCGAAGTGGTGTGGTAAGTTCAAACGCCGTGGGAAAGATGGTATTATCTCCAGGTATGAATATGATGAAAGGCGGGAAGCTGAACTGAAAACGCTGAAATTCGATTCTTATTCCGAAGAGTGGCTGGATTTCATTCTGAACTGTCGCAGCGGAAAAGATTCGACGGATTATGACTTTGTTGTGGGTGGTGTTGCCAACGATAAGGTGTTTAATACCGTGGAGCTGTTCTTTGACGGACTGATTGATAAAACGGAAGCTATCAACCGCCTGCGTTATGAAAAGCCGAACCTGCAAATATGTTTCCGCACAGAGAAAGCACTGTCTCTGTTGCATTTTGAAGGGAGTGAAACATTATGACAGCAAATCCGATTTTGCTTCAGAAAAAATATAGCCGTGTTATCGAATGTTTTGCTAAACAGCAGGGACTTTCACTGGATGTGGCATTGGATTTCTTTTATCATTCCCAGGTCTATCAGCTGATCCGTGATGGTGTTTCTGATATGCACTGCATGAGCGATGCGTATTTGGCAGAGGAATTGAAACAGGAATATGAGGAGAAAGTGCCTGAAAAAGCGGTAGTAAAGGAGAAAATAAAGTGAGACATAATATTTTTGATTCAATACCATCAAATATAGTTTCTGGAAAAGATAATGTATTTGCAAATTTTTTGCAAACAGCTGGGCTTTATAAGTCAATGAAAATAGATGAAGACAATATTGAAGATTTAATTCTTTTACTTGATGGAAAAGTTCGAATAAGTGCTTATTGCAAAGAATGTAAAGAAGAGCGTGTTTTTACAATGAAGCCTTATATATATATTCAAGATAAGGATAATAAATGCTATTCAAAAAAACTTTCAGAAGAAGTTTTGAGAACTCAGAAGTTGTATATTCTTAAAAATACACCGACGGTTGGAGGACACGTAGAAGAACAAAATACGGTATGGAAGTGGAAAGAATCACAAATTGAAGAAGTGTCAAGGATTTTGATATTGAAATTTATTTGTAGCATGAATGAGGAACATCATCTTGATTATATTGTTCTAACAACAGATAAGTCAATGATGAAAATTGGACAGTATCCATCTGTTGCAGATATGACATTCCCAGAATTAGATGCATATAAACATGTAATTTCGAAGGAAGATCGTAAGGAACTTGGAACCGCAATAGGACTTTTTGCAAATGGTGTTGGTGCTGGTTCATATGTTTATTTGAGACGAATTCTTGAAAGACTTGTTTACAAAGCAAAAGAAGCTGCGGCTGATGTGATTGATAATGAGATGTTTGAACAGGCGAGAGTTGCTGAAAGAATTAAGATGTTGGAAGGATATCTTCCAGATGTACTGGTCAAAAATACAACTATTTATGGAATTTTGAGCAAGGGAATTCATGAGTTAAGCGAAGAAGAATGCCGAGAGTATTTTCCTGTTGTGAAAGAATGTATTTATCAGATACTTGGTATGTGGGAAAGTGAGAGAAAAAAACAGGCTGATGAAGATGCTTTAAACAAAGCACTGAGTTCAATTTCTTCATCAATCAAGTAAAAATATGGCAGTAAAGGCTACCAAAGAGAGCGAGGTGTTATGATGACCATAGAAGAAATTCTTGCATGGGAATCAAAGAATGTGGAGTTTAAAGAGAACCTGCCAGAGAAAAGCATTCGTGAGTTGATTATCAATGCTATGGTACATCGCAGTTATCTGGATCATGGTACGATACAGGTAGCGGTATATGACAACCGATTAGAAATCACTTCTCCAGGAAAGCTGCCAATGGGACAAACGATGGAGCGTATGAAAGAAGGCTATTCCAAAATCAGAAATGAAGCCCTTGCCCATGCGTTTGCTTACATGAACCTGACCGAGCATTGGGGAAGCGGCATTCCGAGAATTATTGATAAAGTAAAAGCTGCCGGGCTGCGGGAGCCGGAGTTTATTGGTGGTGAAGTTGATTTGCGTATTAATATTTATCGAGGTCAGGTTGCTACCAATAACACCATGATTAACGCCAATGGCACCAAAAATGGCGCTAATGGCGTTAAATGTGGCGACGATGATGGCACTAATAGCGCTGAAGTGTCGCTTAATAAGGAACAGACGCAGATAGAAAAATTGTTGCAGATTATAGAGAAGAATCCGTCTGCAACACAGGCATATTATGCGGAAAAAATGGGTATATCGAAAAGAACGGTTTCTCGAATGTTCGTTTCTTTACAGGAAAGATGTAATTGGAAGTGACTGCATTGCTATTAAGTTAGATGGAAAAGTAGGCACAGTCTATATCAAGGAATTATCCGCACCAGCAGGATATAAAGTGGATAAAACTGTATATTCCTTAAAGGTTGAAGCTGGAAAGACAGCAACCTTGAAAGTATCTGATACGCCAAAAGTAACGGACACTTTGATTGAGCTTTTCAAGATTGATATGGAAACACAGAAAGACAATCCGCAGGGGAACGCTTCTTTAGCAGGTGCGGAATTTACATGGAAGTATTATGCAGGCTTCTATAATAAAGACAATCTCCCTGCCGAAGCTACTCGTACATGGGTTACAAAGACAATCGCTGAAA
>OGKW01000048.1_pt1 | contig 111210 bp, 98 predicted proteins | sample 1572601 | NCBI WGS metagenome assembly OGKW01 (sample SAMEA2581875, study PRJEB24529) | metagenome | biome: Human gut stool | place: China | collected 2011
GCGTAGAAGAACAGACCACTCAAGCAGAACTCGCTGAGAAGGTAGGCACATCTCCATCATACGTGAACCGTCTTATCAAGAGTCCAGAAAAGATCGTAAATAAGACGTTTGTCCAGATGATGGAACAGCTCGGCTACGATATCGAGACTGCTTACGTAAAGAGGTAAATTCGCAAGAATTACATTCTCCATAATAGAAATATCGTGAAAGGATTATTTGACATGGATGAAGATACAATTGTTATTCCACCTGAAGACGTGGAAGTAATTGATGCCTCTGAATATAAAGAGGAATTAAGTGAACATTTTGAACAGGTGCCCGAAGTAGCAAAACCGCTGCTTAAGGAAGCGAAGAATGCCTTCTCAAAAATTGAAAAGGCTCTTTATACTGCACCGGCATTCATTAACGCAGTTAAGGCCGCGATACCGGATGTTGCGTTACAAGCTGTGCTGACGGATGAGCAGAAGCAGCAGATTGCCAAAGGTGCACTGAAGCTGATGACCAAGAAAGACGGATCCCTTATGGCGAATCAGATCAATCCTGAGACTAAAAAGATTGTGATGACTATTCCATTGAAATCAGTACAGATGGCTCCGGAAATGACTCAGTCAATGACAAGTTTTTCTGCTCAAATGCAAATGGCCCAGATTGCTGAGCAGATACAGGCGGTTCAGCTAGCGGTTGAAGAAGTAAGAATGGGTCAGGAGTATGATCGCTTGGCAACGGCTTATAGTTGTCAGCAGAAGCTACTTCAGGCAATGGAAATAAAGAATCCGGAACTAAAGGCAATGGCACTTATGCAACTTGCGTCCTCAGCAGAAGATAGCAGAAATCTTCTCATGCTGAGCCAGAAGACAAATGTTGAGTTCATCACGAGTCAGCCGGAAAACTTCTTCCAGAAGATTTTATCAGGAGCTTCTACCGATAAGATTAATGGCAGAATGAGTGAGATCTGTGAAAGTTTGTGTGCGGTCAATATGGTGTCTTTTGCGGAAGCGATGGCATACCAGGAACTTGGTGAGCATGAGGCAGCAAGAAAGAGCCTGACATATTATTCAAGTTTTATCGAAGATACCTATGTATCTGTTCCGGGATTGGTAGAACGTCTTGATCTGATTGATTCAGCACATGAAAATTATTGGTCAAAGACATTACCGGATATTAGTAAGAAGGTTCAGGCACTTCCGTATGTACCAGAACCAAAGCAGATTGAAAATAAAACTGGTCGGAGGAAAAGAAAATGAGTAAAGAAACAGAAATTCGAGTTTGCAAAAACAAGAAGTGCCAGAAGGTACTTCCGGCTGGTTACAAGCATAAGTATTGCGAGGCATGTAGAAATAAGCATGCTGAAACAGCAAAGAACGTCCTTAAGGGACTGGGAGCTGGAGCTGCGACTGTTGCTATTGTAGTAGTTACAGGTGAAAAAATTAACCCAAAGAAATAGTGAAGGAGGAATAGAGAGATGCCGCCTGTAAAAATAAACGTGCCGAAGCCGTCCTCTGAACAGGTAGAGTTTTATCTGCGGGCATGGGATGAACTTGAAAACTATCATCTGCAGGAAGATGCACTGGATAAACTCTTTTTCCAGCTTTGCCCTGAGAATTTAGAGATGTCGGATATTCTATTAAAGGTTGCGGCACTTAATGATTTCTACAGCACGAATATCTTCTCTGTTTATCCTGTTGCAAAGCATATCTTGTCATTGGACATAGATGCTCGTCTGGAGTCAGGAGATGTGACACTTGTTTCAGATTTGCAGAATTTCAGATTTGCAGAAAGTAACAATCAACGGAGTGGAGAAGAATTTCTATTCATTCTCTACAAAGTATTGCAGTCACCATAAACCTCTTGAGTATCCTATTTATGATAGCTACGTAGAAAAGGTTTTGTGTTACTTCAGGGATAGAGATGGGTTCGCAAAGTTTAAAATCCAGAGCTTAAAGATTATGAAAAATTCAAGGGCACGCTAATTGACTTCAAATCATTTTATGGTTTAGATCAGTATAACTTGAAAGAAATAGATAAATATATGTGGCAACTTGGGAAGGCGTATTTCCCTAAAAACTATGGAAAGAAAAAAATGCAGGAGGAGCAGAAATGAGCTGGGAAGAAATGAGTACATCTCAAACGGTCTGTCCTTGTGGTAAGGGATATATCACACAGAAGCATTATGGTGATGACTGGAACAGATTTAAAGATGGCCCGGTTGTTATTGAGTGTGAAGACTGTAAGAAAAAGTATAAAGTTGAGGAAGTGAACCATTACAGAATGCGGACTTCTGATGGATTTTAGAGCGAATATTTTCTGCTTCCTAAAGACTATCCAGAGTATGAGGGCCCAAGTGAAACTGCTACATACGGTTCTTCAGCAAATCCTAATTGGGACTTTACTGGTTGGTTGATCCAACATTTCACAGAAGCTGAATTAGAAGAAACGGAAGAGCAACTGCATGTTGTAAAGGCCAGTTCTAAGTTAACTGGAAATGCAGCGTATATTTGCAAGGAACACAAAAACGCACTTAAGACTGTAAGAGTTAGTGCTATCCTTGCTTCAGTTGGAAGAGCGCTGTCTGCATATCCAGAATATGTTGGTAATAAGCAGCAGCGTGAAGAAATAAGGAAACAAGAGAAAATAGCACATGCAGATTATTATGAAGAAAAAGTAAAGCATCGAATTGCGATAAGACTAGATTGATGATAAGTTAGGAGAATAAAATGATAGATAGTATTCAGGAAATACGAAAAGCCTTAGATAAGGATTGTTATCTTGCAGCACTGGCATTATCTTTAACATTGCCGGATATCTGTTCGCAGGTAGAGAATGCTGTAATGGATGGAAATAGAACTATCTATATTAATTGGTTCAACTCACATGCTGAATATGATGACTTCCATTTTCCGATGGCAGGATTTGAGACTCAGCCTTTTGATGGCGAGATGTGCTACTCACTAAGATGTAAGGTTTTGCATAATGGTAATACAGAAGTTACTAATCCGAAGTTAAAAGTACTTGTGGATAGTTTCGAATTACTAAAACCTGACGATCAGGTTTATAAACCTGGATACACATATATTAAAAAAACACAGCCGGATGGAACAGTAAAGGTGATTACCTGTATCGCAATTGATTATTTATGCGAACGTCTCTGCGATATGGCAGAGCAGTTCTACAACGGCTGGGCTAATAAGCAGGATTTTGATGCCCACAAGATTTGGAGTAAATGAGATGTTTCCATTAACGCAGGACATAAATAGTGGTGTCTCGGTGCACTTGGTATTTAATTACCGATCACGAGTATGCAGACGGTAAGCTTCTAAACAAGTACACTTATGACAACCCCCTATGATAATTTCTTTATTATCATAGGGAGTGATTTTATTGTACATTTTTAGCGATTAGGCAAATGAATTTATCTGACAGAAAACGCATAAAATAGCAATAAAATAGTTTGACTAATATATAATATTGTGTTAAAATTATGCGAAAAGGAGGGTGACAGCTCTATGGAGCAATATATGCCGATAGTGTGGATAGGCTTTGCAATATTTATGTTGCTTTGCGAAGGCTTTACAACACAGCTTGTTTCGATATGGTTCGTTCTCGGCTCGGTTTGTGCCGCAATAACAACTATATTCACGAGCGACATAACAATCCAGTCGGCGGTGTTCCTTGTTGTGTCACTTGTATCGCTGATTGTGACACGACCGCTTGTAAAACGCTTTAAAAAGCGTAATAAAACAACGGGAACAAACGCAGACCGTCATATCGGTCAGGTAGGTTTTATGTTGACCGATTTAACCGATATTGACGAAACAGCACAGGCAAAGGTCGGTGCGGAAACATGGACTGTAAAGTCCGACAAAGCACCGCTTTTAAAAGGAACAAAAATTAAGGTTCTTGCAATAGAGGGCGTAAAGCTCATAGTAGAACCCGTAACAGAATGAGAGGTAAATAATGTTAGGACTTATTATTTTAGGAATTATCCTTTTGATCCTGCTTATAGTAATCGTAAGCAATGTCAAAGTAGTACCGCAGGCACACGCATATGTAATTGAAAGACTCGGAACATATCATGTAACATGGTCAACAGGCTTGCATGTAAAAATTCCGTTTATCGACAAAATTTCAAAGAAAGTTTCACTAAAAGAGCAAGTAATCGACTTCCCTCCACAACCCGTGATCACAAGAGATAACGTTACGATGCAGATTGACACGGTTGTGTATTTTGAAATTACCGATCCTAAGCTTTATACTTACGGTGTAGAAAGACCGCTCAGCGCTATTGAAAATCTTACTGCAACAACATTGCGTAATATCATCGGCGATCTTGAACTTGATAACACACTCACATCCCGTGATACAATTAACGGTAAAATCAGAGTGATTCTTGACGAGGCAACCGACGCGTGGGGCATTAAGGTAATCCGTGTCGAGCTTAAAAACATTCTTCCGCCCCGTGAAATTCAGGATGCGATGGAAAAGCAGATGAAGGCAGAGCGTGAGCGCCGTGCAAGAATTCTTGATGCAGAGGGTGAAAAACGCAGTCAGATTCTCGTTGCTGAGGGTATGAAGGAATCTGCAATTCTTAAAGCCGACGCTGTTAAGGAGCAGAAAATTCGTGAGGCACAGGGTGAAGCTGAGGCTATTCTCACAGTCCAGAAAGCTAATGCCGACGCACTTAAAATGCTCAATGAGGCTTCTCCTACCGACAGGATTATTCAGCTTAAATCGCTTGAGGCATTCGGTAAAGCCGCTGACGGCAAGGCTACAAAGATTATCATTCCTTCAGATATTCAGGGACTTGCGGGTAATGTTACCGCAATTAAAGAACTCTGGAAAGATGATGTGCCAAAGGCATAAAGAATGTGAAATTTACGGCAATTTTTCGGGCACAGAATTCTGTGTCCGATTTGTTACATAAAATTGTGGGGGATAGGAAATGCAATTTTTACTCGACCTGTTGTGGTACTTTGTAATTTTCTCGTTTTTTGGCTGGGTGGCGAGCAGTTTTCGTTCGCTTCTTCTTGAGAAAAAATTCAGTAACAACGGTTTTTTGACATCACCGTTTTGCCCTATGTACGGATTTTCGGCGGTTATTTGTTACGCGGCACTCAAACCGTTTGAAAACAGCAAGCTGATTTTATTCATCGGTTCAACCTTAATATTATCTGCACTTATGGTTGTGGTCGGTGTGCTTGTAGAAAAAACTCTCAAATTCAAGCCATGGGATTTTTCTTCGTCGAAATTCAGCATAGGTAATTATATAACTTTTCCTTATGCACTTTTTCTCGGATTGCTCGGTATGCTGCTTGTCGGATTGATAATTCCGGTGCTTCGTACAGCCGTTGAAGCAATTCCTTTCTGGGTAAGTCTTATTCTTGTTCTTTGCTTCTGCGGGATTATTGTAATTGATTATGTTTTTTCAATGATAACAACAATTCGTCTGCTCAGAAGAATTGCAAAGCTTAAAAATTCTTCCGAGCTTATGGATAAAGGCGCAACAGAGGTTGAAATTCAGGAACTTGAAGAAAACTACAACCGACTTTTTACAGAGAATATTTTAAGAAAAAGACTTGCACACGCTTATCCCGATCTCACCCATATGACTTATGTAAAGCAAATTAATGCTAAAATCGAGGAGATCAAGCAGGATAATATGAAAGAATATACACAAACCTTTGAAAGCAAAGAGGACAAGCCGTTTGCCTACGGATTCTGTTTTACGAAGCTTTTTTATCTGTTTGTGATTGGTTCTTTCATCGGCACAATTCTCGAAACAATATGGGCGTTCTGCGTTGACGGACATTTTGAAATGCGTGTCGGCATGGTTTACGGTCCGTTTATTCCTGTTTACGGCGGCGGTGCGTGTTTTCTGACAGCTGCTTTGTATAAGCTTTACAAGCTTAATGATACGCTTGTTTTTGTGATAAGTGCTTTTGTCGGAGCAGGTTTTGAGTATTTCTGTTCGTGGTTGCAGGAGCAGATGTTCGGCACGGTTTCATGGGACTACAGCGACACTCCGTTTAACCTTGACGGCAGAACTAATCTTATGTATGCTCTTATCTGGGGATTCCTCGGTCTTGTCTGGGTGCGTTATCTGTATCCGTGGACAGCAAAGCTTATTGAAAAAATCCCTAAAAGAGCAGGTGCAATTATTACAACATTTCTGATTGTATTCATGGCATTCAACGGCTTTATGTCCGTAACAGCTACGGCAAGATGGACTCAGAGAACAGAGGGAGTACCTGCGTCAAACAGCTTTGAAGAATATCTCGATGAAAAATTCGATAATGAAAAGATGGAATTTCTTTTTCCGGGTATGAAAAAGGCTGCAGAGGCGGGAGTTACAACCGAGGGCGTAATTTCCAATGAAAGACCGTATCTTGATGCTACAGATCCCGATAACGGTATGAAAATCGAACAGGGAAAAGATGTTTCCAAGATTGATTAATATCATGAAGTGGCTATGCTTTGCACAGTCACTTTTTGATTTTGGGCGGTAATTTAAAAATAATTTCGCCTGACTATTGAATTTTAACCGATTTTTTTATATAATTAATTAGTAATGCTTTATTTATGTCGATTCAAAGCATAAATTGGCATATTTGTCCTGACTTTGTCTGCCCACGGCACGGTTTTTGCGGCAATTTATCAAGTGGGCGGAAAGGCTATGAGTAATTATGAAAAAGGTTGCAATTATTATGGGCTCCGACAGTGATTTTCCCGTAGTATCAAAGGCTGTCAGTAAACTCAAAGAATTTGGCGTAGAGTATGAGGTTCATGTAATGAGCGCACACCGTACTCCCGATGCGGCAATTAAGTTTTCGGCAGAGGCTAAAAAGAATGGTTTTGGTGTAATCATTGCTGCAGCAGGTATGGCGGCACATCTCGCAGGTGTTCTTGCGGCAAAAACAACCCTTCCTGTGATAGGAATCCCATGTAAGTCGGCTCAGCTTGACGGTATGGATGCTCTTCTCGCAACAGTTATGATGCCTACAGGAATTCCGGTTGCAACAGTAGCAGTTGACGGTGCGGCTAACGCTGCAATTCTTGCCGTTGAAATGCTCGCACTTTCCGACGATTCTCTTGCAGAGAAGCTTGAAAATATGAAAGCTGATATGGAAAAAGGCGTTGCCGAAAAAGACAAGGCAATGCAGGCTAAGGTGGCAGAGCTTTGATTAAGAACTATGTAGATATTGACACAAAACTTGACAAAGTAAATGACGAGTGCGGTGTGTTCGGTATTTACCGTAATGATGACGATATCGATGTTGTTGCCGCCGCAAATGACGCACTCTACAGCCTTCAGCACAGGGGACAGCAGAGCGCAGGTATCACCGTGAATAAAGACGGTGAATTTACAACTGTCAAGGAACTCGGTATGGTGTCCGAGATTTTTACACCCAAAGCACTTGAAAAACTTCCAAACGGTAAGATTGCAGTCGGTCATGTCCGTTACACTTCATCGGAATCACTCGACCGTGCATCTAACCAGCCGCTTGTTATGCGATATATTCAGGGTTCAATCGGTATTGCAAGCAACGGCTCAATTACAAACTTCAATGAAATAAGGCAGGAGCTTGAAACAGGCGGCGCTGTTTTTCAGTCCAATTCTAATGCTGAAATTATGGCTTATGTTATCGCAACCGAAAGATGTGTAACAGACACGCTTGAAGATGCTGTTCTTTCTTCAATGAGAAAGCTCAAGGGCGCTTACTCAACTGTAATTTGCGCACCGAGCCGTCTTATCGGTTTTCGTGATATGCACGGATTTCGTCCGCTCTGTATCGGCAAACTCAAAAACAGCTGGATTTTCACTTCCGAAAGCTGTGTTATCGACAGTCTCGGCGGTGAATTTGTCCGTGATGTTGAGCCGGGTGAAATGGTAGTAGTTGACGAAGAAGGCTTTCACAGCTACAAATTAAAGCTTTTGCCCGATAAAACATCTTTCTGCCTTTTTGAATATGTCTATATCGCAAGACCGGACAGCGTAATCAACGGTGTCTGTGTACATAATGCAAGATTCAAAGCCGGTGAACTTCTTTATGACGAGTTCCCGATTGAGGCAGATATGGTGTGCGGTGTTCCCGATTCGGGACTTATTGCCGCACAGGGTTATGCAAAGGCTTCGGGTATCCCGTTCAGCACAGGTTTTGTCAAAAATAAATATATCGGCAGAACAGTAGGATCGGGTAAAGATAAAAAGAAAAGACTTCTCAGAACAAGACTTACTGCTTTGAAGGCTAATGTTAAAGGCAAGAGAGTTGTTATTATTGATGACTCAATCGTCAGAGGTGAAACCTCAAAGCATATTGTTCGTCTTATGCGTGAGGCAGGAGCTGCCGAGGTGCATATGCTCATCAGCTCACCGCCGTTTGTATGTCCGTGCTACTTTGGTGTGGATATTCACGATAAAGAAAGTCTTATTGCAAACAAGTTGACAACAAGTGAAATCTGTGAATATATCGGTGCAGATTCACTTGGTTATCTCAGTATAAACAGTCTCAGAAAAATTGCTGAGGGTGCAAATATAGAATTCTGTGACGGTTGTTTCACGGGCAGCTATGACGCTGAAATTCCGAGAACAATCTTTGTAGATAAATACGCTAAAAAAATTAACAGAAAGTGACGGAGTGATTACAATGAACAACAGCTTTTCCGAAAGCTACAAAGCGGCAGGTGTTGATGTAACAGCAGGCTATAAGTCTGTAGAGCTTATGAAAAAGCATGTGGCACGCACAAAAATTGACGGTGTTATTTCAGGCATCGGCGGTTTCGGCGGACTTTTTGCCCCTGATTTCAAAGATATGGAAGAGCCTGTACTTGTCAGCGGTACTGACGGTGTAGGTACAAAAATCAAGCTTGCTTTTCTTCTTGACAAGCATGACACAATTGGTATTGACGCAGTTGCAATGTGCGTAAACGATGTAATTTGCTGTGGAGCAAAACCTCTTTTCTTCCTCGATTATATCGCAATCGGCAAAAACTATCCCGAAAAGGTAGCTGAAATTGTATCAGGCATTGCAGAAGGCTGTGTTCAGTCCGGTTGTGCTCTTATCGGCGGTGAAACTGCAGAGCATCCGGGTCTTATGCCTGTTGACGAATATGATGTTGCAGGTTTCAGCGTTGGTATTGCAGACAAGCCAAAGATGATTGACGGTTCAAAGCTTTGCGAGGGTGATGTACTTTTAGGACTTCGTTCTTCGGGTGTTCACTCGAACGGTTTTTCACTTGTCAGAAAAATCTTTGATATTAACGAGGAAACAATCAATGCCGAGTATCCTGAGCTTGACAAAACTCTCGGTGAAACATTGCTCACTCCTACAAAAATTTATGTAAAACCTCTTCTTGCTCTTATGGATAAGGTTGATGTAAAGGCTGTTTCACACATCACGGGCGGCGGTTTCTATGAAAACATTCCCCGTATGCTTACAGACGGTCTTTCTGCCAAAATCAAAAAGGACAATATTCCTGTTCTTCCTATTTTCAAGCTTATGCAGAGAGTAGGTAATATCCCCGAGCACGATATGTTCAACACATTCAATATGGGTGTAGGTATGATAATCGCCGTTGCCAAGGAAGATGCAGACAAGGCTCTTGAGGTTCTTGCGGCTAACGGTGAAGACGCTGTTGTACTCGGTGAAGTAATCAGCGGTAATGACGGAGTAGTGTTTGAATAATGAAAAATATTGCAGTTCTTGTGTCGGGCGGCGGCACAAATCTTCAGGCACTTATTGACGCTCAGAACAGGGGAGAGATCAAAAACGGAAAAATCTCTCTTGTTGTGTCCTCAAATCCAAACGCTTATGCACTTGAAAGAGCAAAAAACAATTCGATTGCAACTGAGGTTATCAGAAGAAAAGACTACGCCGAATTTGATGAGTATGATTCTGCTGTAACCGAGCTTTTGAAATCCAAGGATGTTGACCTTGTTGTTCTTGCGGGATTTATGACTATTCTCGGAAAGCAGTTTATTTCTGCTTTTGAAAACAGAATAATCAATATCCATCCGTCGCTTATTCCGTCATTCTGCGGCGAGGGTTATTACGGACTCAGAGTTCATGAGGAGGCTCTTAACAGAGGCGTCAAGGTAACGGGTGCTACCGCACATTTTGTAAACGAAGTGTGCGACGGCGGTCCCATTATCATTCAGAAAGCCGTTGAAATTCAGAACGGTGACACACCCGAAATTCTTCAGAAAAGAGTTATGGAACAGGCTGAATGGAAGATTCTTCCAAGGGCGGTTTCGCTTTTCTGCGAAGATAAAATTATAGTAAAAGACAATAAAACCGAAATTCTTGACTAACGGAGGAAAAATATGAAACCTGTATCACTTTACAATGACATTGCTTCAACTTCATATCCTGGCAGAGGCATTGTAATCGGCAAAAGTGCAGACGGCTCAAAGGCTGTTATTGCATACTTCATTATGGGCAGAAGCGAAAACAGCAGAAACAGAGTGTTTGCAGAAACCGAGGACGGCATCAAAACTCAGGCTTTTGATCCGTCAAAGCTTGTTGATCCGTCACTTATCATCTATTCTCCAGTAAGAGTTCTCGGCAACAAAACTATCGTTACTAACGGTGACCAGACAGATACTGTTTATGACCTTATGAATGAAGGTCAGACATTTGAACAGTCACTCACAACAAGAGAGTTTGAGCCTGACGGTCCTAACTACACTCCACGAATTTCAGGTATCGTTGAGTGTGAAAACGGCAAGATGAACTATGCAATGTCAATTCTCAAAAGTGCAGACGGCAATCCCGATTGTTGCGAAAGATACACATTTACATATGACAAGCCGATAAACGGTCTTGGCAGATTCATTCACACATATATGAGTGACGGCAATCCGCTTCCGAGCTTTGAGGGTGAACCTACACTCGTAGAAATCGGTAACGATGATATTGACACATTTGCCGAGAAAATCTGGAATTCTCTCAATGAGGATAACAAGGTTTCACTTTTTGTACGCTATATTGACATTGCTTCAAATAAGGCAGAGTCAAGAATTATCAATAAAAACAAGTAATTTATTTTTCGGAAAGGATGAATCCAATGAACGAACTTGCTTTAAAATACGGTTGTAACCCGAATCAGAAGCCTTCGAGAATTTTTATGCAGGACGGCAAAGATCTTCCTGTTGAGGTTCTCAACGGCAAACCCGGTTATATCAACTTTCTTGATGCATTTAACTCATGGCAGCTCGTAAAGGAACTCAAAGCGGCAACAGGTCTTCCTGCGGCTGCATCATTTAAGCATGTAAGTCCTGCCGGTGCGGCAGTTGCAACTGAGCTTTCTGACACACTCAAGAAAATCTACTTTGTAGATGACCTTGAGCTTTCTCCGATTGCAAGCGCATATGCAATGGCAAGAGGTGCAGACAGAATGTCGTCATACGGTGACTGGGTGGCTCTTTCCGATACTTGCGATGTTCAGACTGCAATCCTCCTCAAGAGAGAGGTTTCTGACGGTATTATTGCTCCTGACTATACTCCCGAGGCTCTTGAAGTCCTCAAGTCAAAAAAGAAAGGCAACTATAATGTCGTAAAAATCGACCCGAGCTATGTTCCTGCTCCTATTGAGCATAAGGATGTTTTCGGCATTACATTTGAACAGGGCAGAAATGAACTCAAAATTGACGAAGAAATGCTCCTTCAGAACATTGTAACAGATAATAAGAATTTTACAGAGGAAGCTAAGCGTGACCTTCTTGTTGCTCTTATTACTCTTAAATATACTCAGTCTAATTCTGTTTGCTACGCAAAGGGTGGTCAGGCAATCGGTGTAGGCGCAGGTCAGCAGTCAAGAATTCACTGCACAAGACTTGCAGGCAATAAGGCTGATATCTGGTATCTCAGACAGCATCCGAAGGTTATGAACCTTCCGTTTGTTGACAACATCCGCCGTCCCGACAGAGATAACACTATTGATGTTTACATCTCTGATGATTATGAGGATGTGCTTGCTGACGGTATATGGCAGCAGTTCTTCAAAACTAAGCCCGAACCTCTTACAAAGGAAGAGAAAAAGGCTTGGCTTGCAACATTTGACGGTGTTTCACTCGGTTCTGACGCATTCTTCCCATTCGGTGACAACATTGAAAGAGCAAAGCGTTCAGGTGTTAAGTTTGTTGCACAGCCTGGCGGTTCAATTCGTGATGATAATGTTATTGAAACCTGCAATAAGTACAATATGACAATGTCATTTACGGGTATTCGTCTTTTCCATCACTGATAGAGGTGCGGTTATGAAAATTTTAATGATTGGTTCGGGCGGCAGAGAGCACGCTTTAATTAAAAAGCTTCTTGAAAGTCCTAAATGCACAAAGCTTTATTGCGCTCCCGGCAACGGCGGTATTTCAAGAGATGCCGAGCTTGTTAATATCGGAGTTATGGATAAAGAAAATATGGTTAAGTTTGCAAAGGACAATGCAATTGACCTCGTTTTTGTAGCTCCTGATGATCCGCTTGCTGACGGTATGGTTGACGCTATGCAGGACGCTGGAATCAGAGCATTCGGTCCTAATGCAAATGCCGCTATTATTGAGGCGTCAAAGGTTTTCTCAAAAAATCTCATGAAGAAATACGGCATACCTACTGCAAAGTATGAAGTATTCAATGACGCACAGAAAGCAATTGACTATATAAAGAACGAAAATACCGCTCCCGTTGTTGTAAAGGCTGATGGTCTTGCGCTCGGCAAGGGTGTAATTATTGCTCAATCTGTTGATGAGGCAATTGAAGCAGTCAAAGAAATTATGGAGGACAAGAAGTTTGGCGACTCAGGTAACAATATCGTTATAGAAGAGTTTCTTACAGGTCCCGAGGTTTCTGTTCTTGCATTTACAAGTGCGTAAAACCTATGGTCAGCTCAAAAGACCACAAGCGTGCTTTTGATAATGACGAAGGTCTTAACACAGGCGGTATGGGCACGATCAGCCCGAACCCATATTATACAGACGAGATTGCCAAAGAATGTATGGATACAATCTTTATCCCTACAATTGAGGCGATGAATAAAGAGGGCAGGCCTTTTAAGGGTTGTCTGTACTTTGGACTTATGATTACACCGAACGGTCCAAAGGTTATTGAGTACAATGCCCGTTTCGGCGATCCTGAGGCTCAGGTTGTTCTTCCAAGACTTAAAACTGACCTTGTAGATATCTGCGAGGCTGTTATTGACGAAAAGCTTTCCGACCTTGACATTGAATGGGACAACGGTGCTGCGGCTTGTGTTGTTATGGCAAGCGGCGGATATCCTGTTTCATATAAAAAGGGTATAGAGATGTTCGGCCTTAATGATAACGGCGGTGTCGATGGTGCAATCGTTTATCATGCCGGTACTAAGTACGAAAACGGAAAGTTCTATACAAACGGCGGTCGAGTTCTCGGTGTTACTGCAACAGCGGATACACTTGATGAGGCACTTGAAAAGGCATATGCCGCAGTAGGAAAAATTTCCTTTGAAGGTGCTCATTACAGACACGATATCGGCAAAACTAAATAATATATTAAGAGCCACTCTTAACGAGCGGCTCTTTTTTCAGCCTGCATTTTTAATCTGCAGTCTTAATTTGTCAGAAATCATGGCAATGAATTCGCTGTTTGTGGGCTTACCTCTGTCGTTGTGAATTGTATATCCGAAATATGAGTTCAGAACATCAATGTCACCTCGATCCCATGCAACCTCAATTGCGTGTCTTATAGCTCTTTCAACCCGTGAAGAAGTTGTTTCGTACTTTTTAGCAACCGACGGATAGAGCTGTTTTGTCACGGCATTGATAATTTCAGGATGCTCAACAGACATAATGATTGAATCACGCAGATAGTGATAGCCTTTGATGTGAGCCGGAACTCCTATTTCATGGAGAATATCGGTCACTTTCATTTCAATTCCGAAAGCGTCAATAACTCTGCCTCTGCCAAAATTGTTTTTCTTGCTCAAATCCGACAAATCGCTGATAATGGTGCTTAATTCAGAAATGTTATACGGTTTCAACACAAAATATGATGCACCCGAATTCATAATTTCACGCTCAAGAACAGTGCTGTGGAATGACGAATATACCATAAACACAGGTACTTTCGTGCTTTCTCGTGTAATACTTCTCATAACACCGATTGCATCAAGCCTTGTCATAAATGAATCCATCAGTACAACATCAGGGCTCTCTCTTTTAATTTTATCGCACAATTCTTCTCCGTCTTTTGCGCAGAAAATAACGGAAATATTCTTACTCTGTAAGATATTAAGATTTTCCTGCGTAAATTCGGAAGCGTCATCGGTTACGATTAGTTTTATTTTGTTGTTCATTGTGATTTCCCCCAGTAATTTTTGTTGTACTAATATTACCACAAAATGGTAAAGTTGGCAATACCTTCCATAAAACTTTTTTGAAAAATTGAGAAAAAAGTTTTATAATTTGCGTTACTAAATCAAAAATGAACAAACCATCATATATTTAGTGTTGATTATTGTAGCGATTTGCCATATATTGTGCAAATACACCGTAACCCTCTTTAGGATTATTCAGAAAAACATGGGTAACAGCGCCGATAATTTTGCCGTTTTGAACTATCGGACTGCCGCTCATACCCTGTACAATACCGCCGCAATTTTCGAGCAATCTGCTGTCGGTTATTTTTATGACAAAATTTTCATTTGATGTCATATCACGGTTGCATATTCTTTTAATCTCAATTTCATATTCCTGCGGCGTATCTCCGACAGGCGTTGTTACCATAACAGCCTTTCCTGTTTTCACCTCATCGTCATTTGCAATCAGATATTTCTTGTTTCTTTTATAATTTTCACTCGTTAAATCTCCGAAAATTCCTAAAGGGGAGTTTACGCTCAAATTACCAAACTTTACATCGGTAAAATATCCGCAGAAACTGCCGGCTTTTCCGCAGACGCTTTTTTCAATGCCGCTGATTTCAGCCCTAACCGCTTCTCCCGATTTTAACGGTAACAAAGCAGCCGTGTCACAGTCGCATATTCCATGACCGAGTGCGGCAAAATAATTATTGCTGTCATCATAATAGGTTATAGTTCCAATGCCTGCACAGCTGTCACGAACCCACGCACCGAGGAGATATACTCCCACGGTATTTTTAATCGGCAAAACGGTTTTATTTTCGGTTTTGCCGTTTCTATCAATTTCAACAGTAATTTCATTGCCGTTTGATTTTTCAATTTCAGACTTTAATTCTTCATTTGTGCTGATTTTTGTATTATTTACTTTCTTTATAATATCGTTTACTTTAAGTCCGCCGTCTTTTGCGGGGCAAACATATTTTTCACCGTCGTAGTAGCTTTCAAGCTTGATTATCATTGCTCCGTTAGCATAAAATTTAACTCCGAAAGCCTCACCGCCAATGTAAACCTCATTTTTATCATCAGCGGCATAAGGCGAAAAAGTCGATAAAGTAAATAATAATGTGAAAATCAGGGCAACTGATATAATTTCTTTAAATTTTCGCAAAAAATTCACCTTCTTTCCGTTGCCTTTATTATGATTTGCATTTATAATATAGATTAGTGCGTTGATGAAAATATTAAAAATGTTACTGGCAGAGGATTTTCCGAAAAGGCGATAAACAGCCGTGCATTGTAAATTATTTTCTGAAATTATATCATTTTCTTATTATGAGGTATATATGGAAAACACAAATTCTAACCTTGTCGGTCTTACCGATTCCGAAGTTCAACAGCGTGTAAATGAGGGAAAGGTAAATATTTCAACTAATATTAAAACCAAATCAATCAAAAGAATATTTTGTGATAATTTATTTACGCTTTTCAATCTAATAAATGTAATTTTGCTTGCGGCATTGATTTTTGTGGGTTCACACAAGAATATGCTTTTTATCGGTGTTGTTATCGCAAATATAATTATAGGTATAGTTCAGGAAATTCGTTCCAAAATAAGCGTTGACAAGCTGACTATTTTATCTGAGAAAAAAATCAATGTTCTCAGAAACGGTAAAATTGCAGAAATAAGTAAAGATGAGATTGTTCTTGACGATATTCTTGTGCTTTCAAGAGGAAGCCAGATTCCTGCCGACTGCATTGTATGCGACGGCAACTGCAGAGTCAACGAAAGTTTGCTTACAGGCGAATCAAATCTCATTGAAAAAAATGTCGGAGATGAACTGCTCTCGGGCAGTTTTATTGCGGCAGGAAAATGCTATGCTCAGGCTGTAAAGGTCGGAGCCGATTGCTATGCCGCAAAGATAAATAACGAAGCCAAATATATTAAAAAAGTAAATTCCCAGATTATGGAGTCATTCAATTTCATTATCAAAATCTGTACATTTGTACTTTTTCCGATTGGCATTGCATTTTTTATTCGACAATTCACTCTGCCCGATGCAACATTGCAGTCTGCTGTAATCAGCACTGTTGCGTCGCTTGTCGGTATGATTCCAAAGGGAATGATTCTTCTTACAAGCTCTGTTCTTGCAGTATCAATTATCAGGCTTTCATCCAAAAAGGTTCTTGTACAAGAGATGTATTGCATTGAAACACTTGCAAGAGTTGATGTGCTTTGTCTCGATAAAACGGGAACGCTTACAACAGACGAGATGACAGTAACAGGTGTTATTCCGTTTGGTGCTGATGAAAATAAAATCAAGAAAGCACTTTCTTCAATTGTAAAAGCGTCCGATGAACTGAATGCAACTTTATATGCACTGCGTGACTATTCGGATTCCGTTTCACCGTATGAGTGCAGTAAATTCTGCGATTTTTCGTCCGAAACAAAATGGTCGGGCGGTACATTTGAAAACGGCAAGACCTACATAGTCGGTGCGACTGAATGTATTCTAAAAAGCAGAGAAAAGTATTCTGAGGTATATTCTGAGATTGAAAAGATAAATCAAACCGTCAGAATCCTTGTTCTTGCCGAAAGCGATTGTGAACCGGACAAAGACTCATTGCCTGATGATTTAAAACCGCTTGCACTTATTCTTATCAAGGATAAGCTTCGTGATAATGTAAATGAAACGGTAAAATATTTTAAAGAGCAGGGTGTCACCTTAAAGGTAATTTCAGGCGACAGCGTTAAAACTGTTAAAAATATTGCACTCGACACAGGAATTGAGGGGGCAGAAAATGCAATTGATATGTCAACCGTGACAACAGATAAAGAGCTTGAAGCTGCGGCAGAGCGTTGTAATGTGTTTGGCAGAGTAACTCCGGCTCAAAAGAAAAAGCTTGTGGTTGCCCTTAAAAAGCACGGACATTCGGTTGCTATGACAGGTGACGGAGTAAATGATGTTCTCGCACTCAAAGAGGCGGATTGCTCCGTAGCTATGGCATCAGGCAGTGATGCCGCTCGAAATGTGTCACAGCTTGTACTTGTCAATAATGACTTTGGCGCAATGCCGAGCGTTGTGGCAGAGGGCAGACGAACAATCAATAACCTTGAACGAAGCTCTGCACTCTATCTTGTAAAGACGATTTATTCGGTTATACTCTCAATTTTCTTCATATTCTTCCGCACAGGATATCCCTTTGAACCGATACAGCTTACGCTTGTCGGTGCGTTAACGGTTGGATTGCCATCATTTGTTCTCGCACTTCAGCCGAATAAAGATATAGTAAAAGGTAATTTCACCGTAAATATAATAGCAAGATCACTCCCTACAGCTTTTTGTATTTCGGCAGATACAATATTACTCGCCATTTTAAAATATATGACAGATATGCCGCAGGCACAGTTTTCAACTCTCTGCGTATATCTTACTGCATTTTCATGTATGCTACTTGTAATCAGATTATCAATCCCGTTCAATCCGCTCAGAGCTGTTATGGTCATCGGATGTTCCGCAGGAATAATAATCGGTTCAATTTTCTTCGGTGGATTGTTCTCACTTGCACCGCTTACATTTGAAAACATCGTATTGCTTGTAATCTTTGCTGTAGGCACATTTGTTGTGTTTAATATACTCTACAATATAGCACAGCACTATATAGAAAAATTCAAAAAGGAAAGTCATCTTAAACTGACTGCAAAAAGAAATGCAAATAAACAAAAACGCTGAAAAATTAATCAGACAACTGAATAATCAAGGCTATGAGGCTTTTATAGTGGGCGGTTGTGTTCGTGATTATCTTCTTGGGTTGACTCCGCATGATACAGATATTTGTACAAACGCTTTGCCTGAGCAGACAAAAAAATGCTTTGAGGCTTATCATACTTTTGATACAGGTATCAAACACGGCACAATTTCCGTTGTATGCGGCGGTGAAGTCTATGAAATCACAACCTACCGTATTGACGGCGATTATTCCGATAACCGTCATCCGGACAGCGTAAGCTTTACACGAAACATAAATGAAGATTTGCGACGCCGTGACTTTACGGTAAATGCAATGGCATATAACGCTGAATACGGTCTTGTCGATCCGTACGGCGGTAAAAATGACCTTAAAGATAAAATTATCCGTTGTGTCGGAAATCCCGATACACGCTTTAACGAGGATGCTCTGCGAATCTTGCGGGCATTACGCTTTGCCTCTGTTTACGGATTTTCAATTGAAGAGAACACATCAAAATCTATATTTAAAAATGCAGACTTGCTGAAAAACATTGCAACAGAGCGTGTGATTTCGGAATTTCTAAAGCTTATCTGCGGTAAGGATGCCGTAAAAATTCTTGACGCTTACCGAGAAACAATTGCTGTTATTATCCCTGAAATTACCGTTATGTTCAATTTTAATCAGAACAACATTCATCATTCGTATGATTTGTGGCAACATACCCTGACTGCACTCGGCACAATTGAACCGAATCCCATACTTCGTATGACAATGCTTCTGCATGACATCGGCAAGCCTTTTGTTAAAACTACTGACAACAGCGGTCAATCGCATTTTCAGGGACATCAGCTTGAAAGTAAAAAAATTGCAGACAGAATTCTGCACAGACTAAGATTACCGACTGATTTTATCAACAAAACTCTTCTGCTTATTGAATATCATGATGTCCGTTTTAACGGCAGTAAAAAGCTTATGAAAAAGGTTATGAATGTACTCGGTACAGACCTTACAAAGCAGTTGTTAGAGGTCGAATACGCCGATATATCTACCCAGTCTGAATATCAGCGAGAAGAAAAGCTCGGATATCTTGAAACAGCTAAAACACATCTTAATGAAATAATCAAAGATAACGAATGTTTTAAGCTGAGTCAGCTTGATATCAACGGCAAAGATATTTTAAACCTTGGCGTAAAAGAGGGAAGAGATGTCGGAAATATTCTCGATTATCTGCTAATGCTTGTAGTAGATGCAAATGTTCCAAACAAAAAATCAATACTCATATCAAAAGCCAAAGAATATATTTACGGTAATCAAATAAATAAGTAATTAAAAAAGAGGATTTCAGCGAAAACTGAAATCCTCTGATTTTTGTTTAAAATTAAAGAACCTTTGATAAAAATTCCTTTAAACGGTCGTCCTGCGGATTATTGAAGAAATCCTGTGGATTGTTCTTTTCTTTGATAACACCGTCGTCAATAAATACAACATCGGTTGCAACTTCCTTTGCAAAGCCGATTTCGTGAGTAACAACAACCATTGTCATACCTGCCTTGGCAAGCTCTTTCATAACATCAAGAACTTCGCCGACCATTTCGGGGTCAAGTGCAGATGTCGGTTCGTCAAAGAGGAGAACATCGGGATTCATCGCAAGCGCTCTTACAATTGCAATACGCTGTTTCTGACCGCCTGAAAGCTGATTCGGATATGCGTTTGCCTTTTCGGCAAGTCCTACACGCTCCAAAAGATCCATAGCGTCTTTTTTAGCCTCATCTTTGCTCTTGCCAAGAAGCTTGACAGGAGCCATTGTAAGGTTGTCAATAACAGTCTTGTGGGGGAAAAGGTTAAACTGCTGGAACACCATTCCCATTTTTTGACGGTGAACATTTATATTAACCTTTGGATCCGTAATATCGGTACCCTCAAAGAAAATGTGACCTCCTGTCGGTTCTTCAAGTCTGTTAAGGCAACGAAGAAAAGTTGATTTACCCGAGCCTGACGGACCGAGAACAACAACTACATCGCCTTTAAAAATGTCAATATCAATACCTTTAAGAACCTGAATATCCTTACCGAATGATTTTTCAAGTCCTCTTACGGAGATTAATGCGTTATCTTTCACTCTTTTTCAATCTCCTTTCAAATCTTCTGAGGATGTACGAAAGCACAAGTACAATTACAAGGTAAATCAATGCAACCGTAATAAGCGGGAAGAACGCCTCGTAAGTTCTTGAACGAATCATATTACCAACATATGTGATATCTGCAAGTGCAACATAACCTGCAACCGAAGTTTCTTTGAGAAGTGTAATAATTTCATTGCCGAGTGCAGGAAGAACATTTTTAATTGCCTGCGGAAGAACGACCATTGTCATTGTCTGTCTGTTGTTAAAACCGAGTGAACGGCTTGCCTCAGTCTGACCGATGTCAACAGCCATAATACCCGAACGAACAATTTCTGCAACATAAGCGGCAGAGTTCATACCAAATGCAATGATTGCGGCAAAGATACCATTTCTTACAGATGCAAGAATAATGTAATACATAATCATCAACTGAACTACAACAGGTGTGCCTCTGATAACAGTAATGTAGATGTTGCAAATCGCATTAAAGAATTTCAGAACACAATCACCGAAGCTCCTGCATTTTCTCTTGTCAAGCTGAATATCGTGAGTAGCTCTTACAAGAGCAATGACAAAACCGATAATAACACCGATAATAGCTGCAAACAATGTGATTTCAAGGGTTACAAGCAAACCGCTTAAAAGCTGCTGCCATCTGTTATCTGTGATGAATGTGTTTTTAAAGCTTTCGCCAAGATTGCCGAACAAACTGCCCGACGCACTATCGTTTACGATAATAACCTGAGTTGTGTTTGCGTATGAAGTTGAAAAGTCGATATTTTTTCTTCTTTCCGGTGTGTCGGTCATACCCGCCATACCGAAATCGTCTTTGCCGGTCTGAACAGCAGTGATAACAGAATCAAATTCCATATCATCAATAACAAGTTTTTTACCGAGCTTGTCACAGATTGCTGTAGCCATCATCGGATCAAGACCGACAATTTTACCGCCTTCAACATATTCATACGGTGGAAAAGCAGCGTTCGTAGCCATATGAAGTTCACCATCATACTTGATATCCTTAGGTGATTCATAGGGTACGGTATCAGTATTACCCTCTATGTAATAGCTTTTGATTTTGTCCAGAACGCCCTCGTCTTTAAGCTCTGCAAGAGCTTTGTCGATTTTTTCGGTGAGTTCATGATTTTCCTTTGAAATGCAGATTGCATACTGCTCTTCCGCAAAAGGTTCATCAAGAATTTTTAGTCCTGCATTTGCTTTTACAAATTCCTTTGCCGGTTCACTGTCAATTACAACACAGTCGATTTTATTCTGTGTAAGAGCTACGATAGCGTCGGCACCCTTGCTGTAACGCATAACCTTGGTGCCGTCAGCCTCATAGTCAGATACAAAAGTATCGCCAGTTGTACCTGTCTGAACACCTACGGACGCTCCTTTGATATCATCGGCAGTCTTAATTTCCTTAACCGATGAATCACCGCATCCGGTGAACAGAAAAACAGTAGAGAACAGCATTGAAATCAGTACCAATAAAGTAACTGTCTTTTTCATTGTTTTCCTCTTTTTCTTTCTCTTAAAATATTTATTTGCAAATCTTTATCAGATTCTTGCAACGCCTGATTCAATTGCAGCCTTCTTAACAGCCTCAGCAACAGTTTTGCCGATTCTCTTGTCAAATGCCTCGGGAAGAATATAATCTGCATTAAGCTCTTCATCGCTCACGAGTGAAGCAATTGCAAAAGATGCGGCAACTTTCATTTCTTCGTTAATATCGCTTGCACGGCAGTCGAGAGCACCTCTGAAAATACCCGGAAAAGCAAGTACATTATTAATCTGGTTAGGAAAGTCACTTCTGCCTGTACCTACAACAGCTGCACCTGCCTTTTTAGCAATGTCAGGCATAATCTCGGGAGTCGGATTAGCCATAGCAAAAAGAATAGGATCCTTAGCCATTGACTTAACCATTTCTTCGCTTACGCAACCTGCGGCAGAAATTCCGAGGAATACATCAGCACCCTTCATTGCGTCTGCAAGCGAACCCTCAATGTGCGAAAGGTTAGTAATTTCAGCCATTTCCTGTTTAACAGCGTTAAGTCTCGGATCACCCTTGCAGATAATACCCTTACTGTCGCAAAGCGTAATGTCCTTTACACCCATATTGAGAAGGTGTTTTGCAATTGCAATACCTGCCGCACCTGCACCGTTCATAACAACCTTGATATCGTCAAGCTTCTTGTGAACAAGCTTGAGTGAGTTGATAAGACCTGCGGCAACAATAACGGCAGTACCGTGCTGGTCATCGTGGAAAATCGGAATATCGCACTTCTCTTTGAGCTTTTTTTCAATTTCAAAGCATCTCGGAGCGGCAATATCCTCAAGATTGATTCCGCCGAATGAACCGCTGATAAGGTAAATTGCGTTTACAATTTCGTCAACATCCTTACTTCTTACGCAAATAGGAAATGCGTCAACATCGCCGAATTCCTTAAAAAGCGCACATTTGCCCTCCATAACAGGCATACCTGCCTCAGGACCTATGTCACCAAGACCGAGAACAGCTGTACCGTCGGTTACAACGGCAACAAGGTTGTTTCTTCTTGTGAGTTCAAAAGACTTGTCATAGTCATTCTGAATTTCAAGACACGGTTCTGCAACACCCGGAGTATAGGCAAGAGAGAGGTCTTCAGCTGAGTTAATCGGAACTCTTGAAACAACTTCAATCTTACCGTTCCACTCATAGTGTTTTTTGAGTGATTCTTTTCTGATATCCATATCGGTAACTCCTTATAATAAATTCCCTTTCATTATACCCCTAAAAAGCCGTTATATCAAGTAAAAATCACAAAATTCATTTGACTTTTGTACAAAAAAGGTATAAAATAAATGTGCGAGTGTGTTGAACAGCTGCGAGCAGCTGCCGAAAGGTACTGTGCGAGGAAAGTCCGGGCTTCACAGAGCAATAATAACGGCTAACGGCCGCCGGAGGCGACTCCAGGGATAGTGCAACAGAAAATTACCGCCATTATTATGGTAAGGATGGAAAGGTGAGGTAAGAGCTCACCGGAGGGCAGGAGACTGCTCTGCCGTGTAAACCCTATTTGAAGCAACACCGTGGTAGGACATTATACGCTTGCTCGGCGTGTCCTTAGGAGGTGGCATCGAGCAGATTCGGTAACGGTCTGCCAAGATAGATGGCTGTTCACGACAAAACCCGGCTTACAGACACAGTCGCATATTAAGGCACCTTTTGTGGGTGCTTTAATATTATTGTTGAATCATAGCAATTTGTACAAATATTATGCACATATGCAATTAATTTAAAAAAGCATTGCATTTACGCTGCTGTTTATTGTACTTTGCTTTATGCTGAAATCTATCGAAATTGATTTAAATTGATTAGTTTCAGTCGATTGATTCGACACATTGCAGAGTTTTGAAATTAATGTGAAAGGTGTGTAAAAATTTGAAAACAAAATCAAAAATACTCAGCGCAATATTGAGCGTGAGCATTCTGTCGGCAAGCTTATCTGCCTTCGTTTCCGGTTCATTCGGTGTGCAGGCGGCAGAAAGCTCGTCATCCGTATCGACTAATAAGTACAAGCTCAAAGATAACATTCAGGACGGTGTAATTTTGCATTGTTTTGACTGGACTTATAACGATATTAAGGCTGAATTGCCTAAAATTGCAAAGGCAGGATTTACAAGTATACAGACTTCTCCGGCACAGCCAAACGGAACAGGTACTTGGTATTGGTTATATCAGCCAATTTCATTCAGTATCGGAACAAATGGTATCGGTACAAAGGCTGAACTTCAGTCGCTTTGTGATGAAGCAGAAAAGTACGGAATTAAGGTTATTGTCGATGTTGTCGCTAACCATTTGAGAGGCGATCACAACAACATAGACAACGATTTAAAGCCATCCGAGTATTGGCATACCTTCGGCGGAGGTATTGACTGGAAAAACCGTTGGCAGGTAACACACGGCTCGATTGGTATGCCGGACATTGCAACCGAAAATCCATTTGTTCAGCAAAAAGTCTGCAACTATGTTCAGGAACTTAAGTCGGTAGGTGTTGACGGACTTCGTTGGGATGCCGCAAAACACATTGGCGTTCCGAGCGAAGGCGACGATTTCTGGAAATCGGTAACACAGTACGGTCTTTATAACTACGGCGAAATTCTCGGCGGTCCCGATGACCGTTCGACAGGCAATGAAGACATTATGAAAGAGTATACCGATTATATTTCTGTCACAGACAGTAACTACGGTAAAGAACTCCGTGATTCGTTTAATTCAGGCAAAGCTCCTGATTCAAGCGGAAACTGGAGTGAAAAAGGCATTTCAAACGATAAGCTTCTTTATTGGGGTGAAAGCCATGATACATGGTCAAATAACAAAGACTGGGGCTTTTCAAATGAAATGAGTCAGAATGTTATTGACCGTGCCTATGCGGTTGCGGCAAGCCGTAATAAGGTTACTGCTCTTTATTTTTCCCGTCCTTCTTCAACCAACAAAGACAGTATCAAAATGGGAGAAAAAGGCTCAACTCATTTCACCAGCAGTGAGGTTGCCCAAATCAATAAGTTCCATAATGCAATGGACGGTAAAGCCGATTACTACACCGTGTCAGACGGTTGTTCTGTAATTACCCGTAAAGACGGCGGTGCTGTTATCGTAAAAGGCAGCGGAAGCGGCGAAGTATCGGTAGAAAACGGCGGCGGTTACGCAAAACCGGGTACATACACAGACGCTGTTTCGGGCAACACATTTACAATTACATCAAGCACCATTTCAGGTACAATAGGTTCATCAGGTATAGCAGTAGTCTATGATGCCGAACCCGAAGGACCTTCAGCGTCAGTAACTCCGGGTTCAACAAACTACAATACAGATGAGCTCACACTTACGCTCAATTGCAAGAATGCAAAAAATGCTCAGTATTCAATTGATGACGGTGCATTTGTAAACTACACAAACGGTCAGAAAATTACAATCGGTACAAACCTTGCTTACGATACTGTAACCACAGTAACAGTAAAAGCAAGCGACGGCAAGACAACATCCGATCCGGAAACATATACATACACAAAGGTAGATCCGAATGCCGTAAAGGTTGTTGCTTATGATAACTCATCAACCAAGTGGTCTAAGGTCAATGCATATTTCTGGAGTGATGATAATAAAGAAATGACATCGTGGCCGGGCAAGAAAATGACTGACAAGGGTAATAATATTTTTGATATTGAAGTGCCTGACGGTGCAAAATATGTAATCTTCAACAACGGTGACAGTCAGACAGATGACCTCATGATTGCAGACGGTAATAAAATTTACAGCAACGGTTCTTGGCAGAACTATTCGACTGTAAAACCCACTCAGCCGACTACAGCTCCTTCCACGACAGTCCGTCCTACAATCGCAACTCAACCTACCACATCACAGCCTGCTACAACACAGCCTTCTACAACTCAGCCGGTAACAGATCCTTCAAACAGAATTCTTATCGGTGATGTTGATTTAAACGGAACATTTACAGTCTGTGATTCAACAGAGGTTCAAAGATACATTGTTAACCTATCGACTTTAAGCGATGAGGCTCTCATTGCGGCAGATGTAAACAAGGATTCTGTTATTTCTGTAAAAGACGCAACTATGATTCAGGCTTATATCGTTAAGCTTATTGTTGAAGACTCATACTGCGGTACTTACACAGAAAATGTTGCACCCACCCAGCCTACAACAAATGTCACAGAGCCAACAACCGAACCGACTTCAATTCAGACGAAGAATTATGTTTATTTCAATAATACGGAAAACTGGTCAACAGTAAATGTCTATGTATGGAGTTCAAAAGATTCTACTTATATGAGCTGGCCCGGCAAGGCTATGGAAAGTATAGGTAATAACACATACAGATTTGAACTTCCGAATGGTGCAGAATATGCTATATTCAATAACGGTTCAGCACAGACAGGTGACTTAAAAATCCCCGATGTAAATATGATTTACTCAAACGGACAGTGGAGTAAATACTCCAAGTAAAATTTAACAAGTTTATCTAAGAGCCGCCCCGCACAATCAAGCGCATTTTGCTGTTTTGATTTTTACTGTCGGGGCGGTACTGTTATTTGTTTAAATCACAATACAAAATAAACGGTTCATCACGATTTTTTGTGGGATGGTGAACGGACAGAAGAAATAGAAAGATAGCGAATCAAGGTGAAGAAGTCATCTTTTGACTATCCCACATTTTTCTGTAATGAGGGTAAAAAAAGCAATGTTTCCATTTGTTCGGAAACATTGCTTTTTTTAATTTTTTACTTATTACTTTAATTTTGTATCTATATATTCTATGTACAGTTTGCGATTATAAATGCTGTCTTGGTGATTTTTATACCACTCAAATTCCTCTTTTAATCCGTCATACAAAGATACTGTATTTGGCATTAATTCATTTTGTTTTGTTACATCAAGCACATATTCGTAATCGTAGAAGCAAAAATAATCTCTTTGCGGAATATCTTTCGACACGCTTACAAATTCAACTTCTCTGCCTGCCGCTTTGTAGCAAAGCTCAACCCATTCTTTTATTGTAACGGTTTCTTTGTTTCCAACATTAAAAATATGATTACTTGGGTGCTTTTCTATTATTATCTCAATAAATTTACAAAGGTCTGACACATTGAAAAATTGCAATTTCATATTCCCGTTTTCAGGAATGTAAAATTTTCTGTCTAGAATAGCACAATCAAAGGGAAATGCTTCTCTGTACAAATTTTCATACATACCGTAAAAATACGGCGGACGAAGAATATACGCATTTTGGACAGTATCAAGTAAGTATTTTTCTGCATTGAGTTTGTTAATTCCGTAATCGCCCCAGACAGAATTTTTACCGCAAGTTTGATTTTCGGCAAACGGCTGGGGATTAGTTTCGGGATAAACCGCACTTGAACTGATGAAAATGTAATCATCAAACGAAACACCTGACCTTAAAAGAGCCTTTATATGTTCATCAGTGTACGCTGTGATATCAAGAATTAAATCAAAGTGTTCGTTAGCAAACTTGTTGCCAAGATTTAATCTGTCGCAATTAATCAGATGCACACCTTGTGATTGAGGTCTGCTGTTTCTGTTTAGAACAAAAACTTCCTCGCCTTTACTCACAAAATGCTCGGCTGCATATCTGCTTACAAATGTTGTTCCGCCTGTGATTAGAATTTTCATACCAAAAACTCCTTGAATAATATTTGCATCACCGTATGGTGACAAACAGCATTAATTATCTATTCAATTTTTATTCGATTTTTCTATAATTTTTTCGGCGCATTTAATGCCATCAACTGCGGCGGAGATAATTCCGCCTGCATAGCCTGCACCTTCACCGCACGGATACAGTCCTTCAATAAGTACACTTTCGAGTGTATCTGTTTTTCTCATTATTCTGACGGGGGAAGAGCTTCTGCTCTCAACGCCAGTCAAAACAGCGTCACCGTCATCAAATCCGTGTAACATTCTGCTCATTTTCACAATGCCCTGAGCCATTGAAGTGCTGACATATTCAGGCAAAATCTCGTTCAGATTTGAAAACTCATAATTCGGACCGATACTTGGCTTTACATCACCGAGATGTGTGGATTTCCTGTTATTAAGAAAATCGTCAACTCTTTGTATGGGTGCATTATAATTTTCACCGCCGGCAACGAATGCTTTTGATTCAAGCTTTCTCTGCAAATACATTCCGGCAAGCGGATGGTCGGATTCATAATCATCCGGGTTTATTCCTACAAGCAACGCTGAATTTGAATTTTTGGCATCTCGTGCGAATTCACTCATACCATTGGTGCAAAGTCTGTTTTCTTCGCTTGATGCATTGACAACCTTGCCTCCCGGACACATACAAAATGTATACACACCCCGTCCGTTATTAAGGTGTGTACTCAGCTTATAATTTGCCGAGCCGAGTTTTTTATTGCCCGCAAACTTGCCGTATTGTGCCTTGTCTATTTTCTCACGAAGATGTTCAATTCTTGCTCCTACCGAGAAAGGCTTTGCCTCAATCGGCAACTTTAAATCATAAAGCATCTCAAAAGTATCCCTTGCACTGTGACCGATTGCAAGAATAACATTGTCTGTTTCTATAATTTCATCGCCGTTAGCCGTTTCAACAGTTATAGATTTCAGCTTGTTATCACTAAAAGCTATTGAAACAAGCTTTGTTTCAAACATAACCCTTCCGCCGAGTTCAATAATCTCGTTGCGGATATTTTTTATTGTTCCTTTTAGCATATCCGTTCCGATATGCGGCTTTGCGTTATAGAGAATTTCATCAGGTGCGCCGTGGCTCACAAATTCTTCAAGCACCTTGCGTTGCCTTATATCTTTTGTACCTGAATTCAGTTTGCCGTCAGAAAATGTTCCCGCACCGCCTTCGCCAAACTGAACATTTGAAGTTGTATCAAGCTGACCGCTTGTCCAGAACCTGTTCACATCGGCAGTTCGTCTGTCAACATCACGACCCCTTTCAATAAGAATAGGATTTGCACCGCTTCTTGCCAGAATAAGTGCCGCAAATAATCCTGCCGGACCTGCTCCGACAACAATGGGGGAGGGCGCATTGCCAAATTTCATTTGATTATATTCATACTTTCTCGCAATTTGAGCGTTACTGCACTTTTTGCAGACTTTATCCTCGTTGATATTAAGTTCAGCGTCAACGGTTGTAAGAAAGTAGATATTATCCTTTTTTCTTGCGTCAACCGATCTGCGAAAAATCTTACAGCTTTTTATGGATTTTTCTTCAATCCTCAGCTGTTGGGCAACTGCCTTGCGAACCGATTTGTCGTCGTAATCAAGGCTTAAATGTATATTGTTCACTCTGATCATAAATTTTCTCCTGCAATAATTCCGCCTGCAAATGCAAAATGAAGATTAAATCCTCCGCATTCACCGCAAAGGTCAATCGCTTCACCGCATACAAAAAGATTTTTTACAATTTTACTCATCATAGTGTTTTCGTCAATCTCTTTGCCTAAAACACCGCCCAAAGCACATTGTGCGTGTGAGAAATCTTCTTTTCCGCTTACTGTAAATGACATTGATTTTATTGTTTTGCAAATTCCTGATACTTCGTCCTCTGAAAGCTTGGAACAAATCTTTGACAAATCAACTCGGCTGATTTTCAGAATTGCCTGTCCGATTCTCTTCTGAAAAATTCCTGTCAAAAGCTGTTCACACGGCAAATCAGAAAACAATGTCATATGTTGTCTGATTATTTTAATTAGCTCATTTTCCGAATAATCGGGCAATAAATCAAGCACTATTTTGTCGTTTTGTTTAGCAAACAATGAAAGATTGAACACGCAAATTCCCGACAGCGAATTCTCGGTAAATTGAATTTCGCCGATTTCTTCCTTGATTAATCGACCGTGTTCACCGTATAACTGTGCCTTGCCCGTAACTCTCAGACCTTTTAATGTTTTCAGAACATCGCTTTTAACCTTAACAGGGCATAAAGCAGGGGAGAACGAAACAACCTTATGACCGAAATTTTTAAGATAATCAATTGCACTTGCGTTTCCGCCAAGCTTAGGCGCGGCTTTTGAACCGTTTGCAATCACAAGCTTGTTGCATATGAAATCGTACTTTTTTTCGCTGTCATCAGACGAAATTTTAAAACCGTTTGAAACTTTTTTTATAGAATTGACATTCTGTTCCGTAAAAACATCTATTCCGAGTGTTTCAACCCGTAACCGCAGAACATCCAGCACAGATGCGGCGTGTTTGCTTATCGGGTAATATCTGCCCTCGTTATCGTAAAAACTTAAAAGACCTAAGTTTTTAAAAATATTCGCCATCTCATCACCGCTGAATCTTTCAAAAATTTTTTTACTCTGCTTTTTGAAAGAACCGACATATTTATCGGGGGATATACAGTGATTTGTCAGATTACACCTGCCGTTGCCTGTTGACATCAGCTTTTTGCCTAATCTGTCATTTTTTTCGATTATTGCAATTTTCTTTGAACGGTCATGTTTCTTTGCTGTGATTGCACACATAAGTCCCGATGCACCGCCGCCGATTATAATTGCATCATATATATTTTTCTTTTCCATTTTATAAATTCACCAAAAAATAAGGGCAGCGATGTGCTGCCCAAAATTATTTACGGAGCAAAAATAAAGTTGATTCCGTTTGCAACAAGTACCGAACCGATACCCATTATAATACCTGCGATAACAACACCGCACATAACGGCTATAACGCTTTTCTTAAATCCGAGGTCAAGAATACTTGCCGCAAGTGTTCCTGTCCATGCGCCTGTGCCGGGAAGGGGGATGCCTACGAAAAGCATAAGTGCAACAAACATTCCGTTGCCTGCTTTTGCCTCAAGTTTTCTGCCGCCTTTTTCGCCTTTTTCAAGACAGAAAGAAAAGAATTTGCCGATAAACTTCTTATCAGAACCCCAAACAAGAACCTTTCTTGCAAAGAGGTAGATAATCGGAACAGGGAGCATATTGCCTAAAATGCAGACTACATATGTCCAAAAAAGATTTAAGTCATTTGCAACCGCAACAGGCACAGCACCTCTGATTTCTACTATCGGAACCATTGAAATAAAAAATACTATTAAATACCACATATTTGCTCCTTAGAAATTATATTTTGCCAATACCTGATAAGTATAACAGATTTAAATGTTTTTTTCAATATTTGAGCAAGATAAAATCTTCCATAATACAGCCTTAAAATTTGATTTATTTATACATTATGATAAATAATTATTCAAAAGTTGACATTGACTGAATAATCTGTAAAATATACTTTGGAGTGATTTGATGAAAACGAATTCCTGTTCAATACGATTTAGAATTATTATTTTTATTCTAACCGCATCTGTAATTGCATTTGCGTTTATTCATTCTTCAATGCCATCAGTTGAGTCGGCACAAGAGAGTGAAAGCGTCCTTGATTTTGTCACAGTAATTTTAAAATTATTCGGAATTGAGCCGAATCTTTCGGATCACATAATCAGAAAATTCGCCCATTTTACGGAATACACCGTACTCGGAGCATTGCTCTGTTCATGTGCGTATTCATTTGACCGAATCAAACCTATAAAATTCATACCTTATACCGTTTCAATCGGTCTGTTTACCTGTTTTGTTGATGAAACAATTCAGCTTGGTATAGATGGAAGATCGGGACAGGTGAGCGATATGTGGATTGACTTTTTCGGTGTGTTGCTCGGTACGGCTGTAATGCTTGTTGCATTTTGGATTTACAGGAAAATACGAAAGATCAACTAACTATATGTATGCGAATAAGAAAGGAATCAGTATGGGAAATATGGAAAATTCAGTAAAGCCCCCTGAAAACAAAATGGGAACTATGCCAATGACAAGGCTCATTCTGACAATGAGTCTGCCCGCAATTTTTTCAATGACAATTCAGGCAATGTATAATGTTGTTGACAGTATTTTTATCGGCAACTATGACGCAGACGGACTGACCGCAACTTCGCTTGCGTATCCTCTGCAAATGCTTTTGATTGCGTTTGCAGTCGGTACGGCAGTCGGTGTAAACTCGTTTGTTTCAAGAAAATTAGGTGAGAAAAATTTTGTTCAGGCAAACGACGGAGCAACTCACGGTCTTGTAACCTGTATTTTCAACTATGTAATATTTTTATTGCTCGGACTTTTTGCGGTTCGCCCGTTTATGGCAATGTACACGCAGAATGAGGCTATTCTAAATTACGGAATCCAGTATCTGACGGTTGTACTTTGCTTCTCGTTCTTTTCAATTGTACAGATTATGGTTGAAAAAACGCTTCAGGCAACAGGCAATATGATATTCCCGATGTTATCCCAGCTTTTCGGTGCAATTGTAAATATTATTTTTGATCCGCTCCTGATTTTCGGTATAGGAATTTTCCCTGAAATGGGCGTTCTCGGTGCGGCAATTGCTACTGTATTCGGTCAATTTTGCGGTATGGCTTTCTGCCTTTGCATTCTTTTCTTTAAGAATAACGAAGTTAAAGTTTCGTTCAAACATTTCAAATTGAACGGTTCCACATTGAAATCTATCTATGTTGTAGGCTTTCCGTCTGTAATTATGCAGTCAATCGGTTCGGTTATGATTATCGGACTTAACGCTATTCTTGCTGTTTCTGAGGCTGCCGTTACTGTTCTCGGTATCTATTATAAATTACAGAGCTTTGTATTCATGCCTTGTTTCGGACTCAATCAGGGTGTAATGCCGATTATCGGTTATAACTACGGTGCAAGAAAGAAAAAGAGAATGTATTCCGCTCTCAAGAGAGGACTTATTATCGCCGTAATTATTATGGCGGTCGGCACAACTCTTATGTGGACAATCCCCGAACAGCTTATTGCCATGTTTGGCGGCACACAGGATATTATGGATATCGGTGTTCCTGCATTCAGAATCATCAGTCTTTGCTTTATTCCTGCCGCTGCCGGCATTATCTTTACAACACTTTTTCAGGCAGTCGGAAAGGGACTGCGCAGTCTTATTATGTCATTCTGTCGTCAGCTTGTACTCATTCTTCCGATTGCGTGGGTGCTTTCTATGGTGTTTGATTATACATCCGTATGGTATGCTTTCCCGATTGCGGAATTTTTCTCGCTAATGCTTGCAATTGCATTTTTTGTCAACCTTACAAAAGGCGATTTCAAAAGACTTGACCAAAAGATTGAATGCCGCAGTTAAATTTGTTCACCTCATTGCATATATTGCATTGAGGTGATTTTTTTGACAGAAAATAATGATAACAGAAATACCATTACATATGACGATGACTGGAAATCTGTTTCATATTCGGAATACCCTAAGGCATCGGAGGAGCTTGATTCAGATGAGGAGGATATGAGCTCCTTATCGCCTGAAAATAGTGATGAAAAGAAAAATTCTCCGAAGCAGCTTGTGATAACAATTCAGCTTGTGTGTTGTATTCTTATAGCTCTTGCGGCTTTTTTGCTTAATTTATTCGGCGGCGCGGTCTATGCCGCAACACGGGAATGGTACTATTCAAACCTTGAAAAATCCGTTGTTTTTGATACGGGCGATAATAAAATAGATTTATCAAACCTGTTTACTGCAACAAGCGATGAAGTTTCGTCTGCTGAACATTGATTTTACGGTTTCGTATTCACTCGTTTGTCTTGGAGCAATATGTGTGATACTGAATATATTTTTAGGATTTCTATGTTGCGTTATGGCTGTGATTATTCATGAGTGCGGTCATCTTTTTGCAATGCTCATTTGCAAATCTCCGCCTGATAAAATCAAAATTTCGCTGTTTGAAATCAAGATTACCAACTCTTCAAGGCAGTTAAACACAACCCGTCAGAACATTTTTATAATTTTTTTCGGACCTTTAGTCAATTTCATTTGTTTTATTCTGTTTTATCTGTTATACTTATGTAATAGTGAGTTTTTATTGCCGATTGCCATGGCGAACCTTTGCACGGGACTTTTTAATATGCTGCCGGTTATGTCGCTTGACGGCGGACAGCTTATGTATGTTATTCTGTGCAGAAAATTCTCGGAAAAATCAGCCGAAAGAATCATAAATATAACTGCTGTTATAATTCTTTTTCCGCTGACGGTACTCGGCTTTATGGTTTTGCTAAATTCAAAATATAATTTTTCGCTGTTGTTTGTGTGTGCGTATCTCATTGCGTCACTTTTATGTAAAAACAACAGGTACTACTGACGGAGGATTTCTATGGTCAGCAAAGAAGTTGAAAAATTACTTCTGAAAGTTCAAAAGCCGGGAAGATATGTCGGCGGTGAACTCAACGAAGTAATCAAGGATAAAAAGAAAGTAGATTGCAGATTTGCCTTCTGCTTTCCCGATACCTATGAAGTAGGTATGTCCCATCTCGGAATGAAAATTCTTTACAGCCTTATGAACGCTGTGCCGTACATTTGGTGCGAAAGAGTTTTTGCCCCATGGGTTGATATGGAAGAAGAGATGATAAAACACAATATTCCGCTTTATGCGCTTGAAAGCGGAGATCCTGTGTCCGATTTTGACTTTATCGGTTTCACTCTCCAGTATGAACTCAGCTTTACAAATATGCTCAATATGCTCAGACTTTCGGGTGTGCCGATTAAAAGCTGTGACAGAAAAGAACTTAAAAACATAGTAGTTGCAGGCGGTCCGTGTGCCTGCAACCCCGAACCGATTGCAGATTTTGTCGATATTTTCTTCATAGGTGAGGGCGAAGAGGTTGACCTTGAGGTTATTGAACTTTTCAGAAAGTGCAGAGCCGAGGGTAAATCAAAACAGGAGTTTCTTGAACTCTCATCTAAAATTGAGGGTGTATATGTTCCTGCACTCTATGATGTAACATATAACGAGGACGGCACAATCAAGTCATTCACTCCAAAAGGAGATGCTCCCGCTAAAATCCACAAGCGTATTATGCTTGATATGGACAAGTCGTTCTATCCTGATAATTTTGTAGTTCCGCTCGTTGAGATAGTTCATGACAGAGCGGTTCAGGAAATTTTCCGTGGCTGTATAAGAGGCTGTCGTTTCTGTCAGGCAGGTATGATTTACCGTCCCGTCCGTGAAAAATCTCCCGAAACTATAAATAAACAATGCAGAGCATTATGTGATAACACGGGTTACGACGAAGTTTCGCTATCTTCACTCAGTTCAAGTGACTACAGCCAGATTGTACCGTTGCTTGATAAGCTGAATGAGTGGAGCAAAGACGAAAAAGTCAGCATTTCACTTCCGTCACTGCGTGTTGACGGCTTTACCGATGACATTATGAATAAGATTAAAACCGTACGCAAGAGCGGACTTACCTTTGCTCCGGAGGCAGGCAGTCAGCGTATGCGTGATGTTATCAATAAAAATGTTCGTGAAGATGAACTTTTGCAGACTTGCACAACTGCATTTGCAGGCGGCTGGACTACGGTAAAACTCTATTTTATGATTGGTCTGCCTACCGAAACAATGGATGATGTAGCCGCAATTGCCGGCCTTGGTCAGTCTGTAGTTGATGCATATTACAAATGTCCCGAAAAGCCAAAGGGCAAGTCGGTGCGTGTAACTGTGTCCGCATCCTCTTTTGTACCAAAACCGTTCACACCGTTCCAATGGGAACCGCAGGATACAATCCCTGTTCTTCATGAAAAGCAACAGCACATTAAGGACAGTATTACAACAAGAAAAATTCAGTTTAACTATCACGATGCCGATACAAGCTATCTTGAGGCAGTATTTGCAAGGGGTGACAGAAAACTTTGTAAGGTAATGGAGCTTGCATGTGAAAGAGGTTTTCATTTTGACGGCTGGAATGATTGTTTCAGCCTTGAAAAGTGGCTTGAACTCTTTGATGAATGCGGAGTTGATCCGTCATTTTATGCAAACAGACGCAGAAGTTTTGACGAAATTCTTCCGTGGGATCATATTGACTACGGTGTAACTAAGGATTTCCTTATCAGAGAATGTAAAAAAGCGTACGCAGATACAACAACACCGCATTGCAGACTGAAATGCAACAACTGCGGTGCGGCTAAATACGGAAAGGGTGTGTGTTTTGAAAAGCGTAAGAATATGGTTTAAAAAAGATTTTGAATGTCGCTATATTTCGCACCTTGACCTCAATCGATGTATGCTCCGTGCATTGCACAAAAGCAAAATCCCTATCTGGCATACAGAAGGATTTAACCCGCATCCGTTTGCAACATTTCCGTTGCCGCTTTCGCTTGGTTTCAGAGGCGTAAACGAATGTATGGATGTCAAGCTTGAGGATGAAAGCTTTCCGTTTGAAGAAATCATCTCAAAGCTTAACGATTGTCTGCCGAGAGGACTTCGTGTATTTGATGTAACGGAACCCGTTATGAAAGCCGGAAAGATTGCTTTTGCATCATTTACAATCAAGATTTCCTGTGACGGTGAAAATTCCCGTACAGTATGCGAACAACTCAATGAACTGCTGACAAGCGAAAGTATTGAAGTTGAAAAGAAATCTAAAAAAGGCATAAAATCCGTTGACATAAAACAGGGTATAAAGAGCTTTGAAGTAACCGAGAAGTTCGACTTTGCAGAACTTGATGTTGTTTTGTCGGCAGGCAGCTCCGATAATGTGAATCCGAATCTGCTTATATCGGCTTTTGAAAACCGTTTTTTGGTTTCCTGTGATATCGACATCACAAGAAATGACCTCTACAACGCAGATATGGAATTGTTTAGATAGGTGAATATATGTTTGAATTTACAATACGAGAAAATGATTTTTTAAACGGATTTTTGGATTTATTGAGTGACTATGTAAATAAGTCGTATAAATTTACCATGTCGTATCTAACGAGTCCTCTTTTGTCTGATGTGCGTGAGAGCGAAAGACTTGTTTTGCTTGTAGTCAACAAGTCTGTTTTTCAGAATATGTATAGTTTCATCAAGCTGAATGACAGCAATATGCAGTTTGCATCATTTTCCTGCCTTGAAACAGCCGTGAACTCAATGCGACTTTACAATGTCCTTGCTACAAATCCGGATTATATGCACGAATATATTACCGGCGGAAACTTTTCGCTTGAAGTCTGTGAAAATGAAATTTCAGAAAAACAAAAAGAATACAATAAAGGTGAAGAGGAGTTCTCGCTCCGTGAATTTGCAACCGGACTTGGCAAATTCAATTCTTTTGAACTGAAAAATGCAGCTGTTGCGTCACAGCTTGTTGACGGCAATATCTTTCTCGGACTTTCCTGTGGCAATGAACTCGGAGAGGATTTGCAGGATGAAGTCAGAAAGAGTATGATTGGTGCATACCTTTCACTTTCAAAGCACAATAAAATGTTTTTTAACGGCGGTATAGATGATACTCTTGAAGAGCTTGAGGACAAGCTCTATGCAAAGTTTCTTGAATATATCAGAAAGTTCTCATAATCTTTTTAAACTTTCACATTATTTTACACAAGCGTTCAATTTTCTGTCACATAAGACAGTTATTATATGCTTGTAAGTTAAAGATAAACAAAAAAACACTTTAACTTCACATAGATAATGCTTACAAGAACTTTTCATAGATTTCCTCTCTAATATGTCGAAAGACACAAAGGTCGGCTTTTCTGCCGACCTTTTTAATTTATCAGGTGTTTTATTATGAATTACTACTCCATTAATAAATATCTCAAAAATACATTCGGTGAAAAGGTGTACAAAATTTCGCTGAACGGTAATATGACCTGTCCGAATCGTGACGGAACCCTCGGAACAAGGGGCTGTATTTTTTGCAGCAGGGGAGGCTCCGGAGAATTTGCCTCCGATGCACTTCTTCCTGTTCACGGACAAATCGATCAGGCTAAACTGCGAATAAAAAAGAAATCCGACTGTAAAAAGTTTATTGCATACTTTCAGCCGTTCACAAATACCTATGCGCCTGTTGAATATCTTGAAAAAATATTTACAGATGCAATTTCAGAACCCGACATTGTTGCTCTTTCAATCGCAACCCGTCCCGATTGCCTGGGAAATAATGTGTTAGGTCTTCTTGAAAAACTGAACAAGATAAAACCTGTCTGGGTAGAACTCGGATTGCAGACCATTCATGAAAAATCGGCAGATTATATAAGAAGAATGTATTCGCTATCCGTTTATGACTCAGCTACAGAAAATCTTCATAAAATCGGAATCAATGTAATTACACACATTATTTTGGGACTTCCGAACGAATCTAAAGAAATGATGCTTGAATCTGTAAAATATGCAGGCAGTAAAACCGACGGAATTAAACTGCAATTGTTGCATATTTTAAAAAACACAGACTTGTGTGATGACTATGAAAGCGGAAAATTTGATGTGCTTTCAATGGAGGATTATATTGATATTCTTTGCGATTGCGTTGAAGTATTGCCTGAAAATGTTGTAATTCACCGTTTAACAGGTGATGGGGATAAAAAACTGCTCGTTGCACCCATGTGGAGTGCCGACAAAAAGCGTGTTTTAAACTCAATCAACCGTGAATTTGCAAAGCGTAATATCACGCAGGGAAGAAAGACAAAGTAAAAGACTCCCGAATCAATCATCGGAAGTCTTGCTTTCAAGAGTATTGTCATTGTGATTTTTCTCTTTTTCAGCTTTCTTCTGAGCTGTTTTTTTACCGATTGCATATGCAACAGCCAATATAGCTAAGCATCCAGCAGTTATGCCCATGCCGGCAAGGAAAAATTTTATTTGCTTATCTTTAATGGGATTGTAATCAATATATTCGTCATCTGAGGCATTAACAGTTGTAGGCTCGGTCGGGTGTTTACTTTTACCGCCCTTTCCTGTAGCTTGCGTGCTGTTTTTATTGCTTGACGAGGAACTTCCGCTGCTAACCGTTCCCGATGCATTTTTATATATTCTGATACACGATGCAGTGCAACTTCCAACATCCATAAAGTTCACATCGGAATCAACACATTGATTCACCGTGTAGTCAATATACGCAGTACCTTCTTTTATTGTTTTGAAATCAAGCGTTAAGACATCGCTTCCGCCCGAAATATTTTGTCCTTCAGAATTAAGAAAAACAACTTTAACCTTGCCGCTTTTCTTGTTGACCTGAATTTTTGAGCCGTTATTCACTGCTTTAACCTTTCTGAATTCGATATAATCGGGGTTATATGTAAATTCAAATGTTGCGGCAGAAAGTCGATTGCCGGAATTTGCGGAAAGAGCAACGCTGAACAGTCTGTTCGGCTTCATATCTGCATTCTGCATTTCAAAACTTACGCTTGCGGTTGCAAATGCACTTGTTAAAGATATTTGCAATAAAGCTATCAAAATTAAAATAATAGAAAATAGTTTTTTCATAGTTCGCTACATAAAATTAAAATATTTCAAAATCTCACTTGATTTTTCTGATTTCATTTGATATAATAAACAGGTCGTTTGGAGAGATGTCCGAGCTGGCCGAAGGAGCATGATTGGAAATCATGTATACGGTGAACGCCGTATCAGGGGTTCGAATCCCCTTCTCTCCGCCATAAACGCTGAACTTTATTTTAGGTTCAGCGTTATTTTTTTGACCTGTTTTTCTTAATAAAAGGTGTTGTTTTTCATATATATAATTGTATCGTATGGCAAGATTTGTTGTCAACGGATTTGCGGTGAAGAGTTAGCACATACAGCGCATTTGCAGTCATTTTTAATAGTTTTTTAACATTTCATATGACATAACCATTCAGCTTTCGGTTATTTATTCAAAAAACTGCCACTAAACCTTTACAAACCCTACAAGATATTGTATTATATTAGTAATTATAAATTACCATGGGGTGTTATGTATGAAACCGAAATATAAAAGAGTATTATTAAAACTTTCAGGCGAATCACTTGCAGGAGAAATGAAACACGGAATTGATTTTGAAACTGTTCTCAAAATCTGCAAGCCTATTAAAGAATGTGTTGACGCAGGCGTAGAAGTCGGCATCGTAGTAGGCGGCGGCAACTTCTGGCGTGGCAGAAGCTCAGGCGAAATGGACAGAACAAGAGCCGACCATATGGGTATGCTTGCAACAACAATCAATGCACTCGGTGTTTGTGATGCACTCGAACAGCTTGGAGTTAATGTTCGTGTACAGACAGCTATCGCTATGCATCAGATTGCAGAGCCGTACATCAGAAACAAAGCAGTTCTTCACCTTCAGAAGGGCAGAGTAGTAGTATTCGGTTGCGGAACCGGCAACCCGTTCTTCAGCACAGACACAGCAGCGGCTCTTCGTGCGGCAGAAATTGAGGCAGATATCGTAATGAAGGCTACTATGGTTGACGGTGTATATGACAGCGATCCCAAGAAAAACCCGAATGCAAAGAAGTACGATACAATTTCATTCCATGATGTTCTCAACAAGGATCTTGCCGTTATGGACAGCACAGCGGCATCGCTTTGCAAAGACAATAATCTTCCGATTCTTGTATTCAGTATTGAAGAACCCGAAAATATCTACAAAGCTGTATGCGGTGAAAACATCGGTACAATCGTAACAGCCAACAATTAATTTGAATTTTTTACTGACTTTTTAACAATAATTATTACACAGGAGGCATAAATATGCAGACACAGTTAAAAAAAGCCGGCGAAAGTATGGACAGACGCCTTGAGCATATGCGCAAGGAATTTTCAGAAATCAGAGCAGGCAGAGCAAATCCCGCAGTTCTTGATAAGGTAAAGGTTGACTATTACGGCGCGCCCACACCCGTAAACCAGCTTGCCGCAGTATCTGTTACAGAGGCAAGAACTCTTACCATTCAGCCATGGGATGCGTCTGTATTAAGACAGATTGAAAAGGCTATCCAGACTTCAGATATCGGCATTAACCCACAGAATGACGGTAAGATTATCCGCCTTATTTTTCCGCCTCTCACAGAGGACAGAAGAAAAGAAATCGTAAAAGATGTTCAGAAGATTGCTGAGGAAACAAAGATTCAGATTCGTAATGTCCGCCGTGAACTTATCGACAAGCTTAAAGCTATGAAGAAGGACGGCGAGCTTACAGAGGACGATCTCAAGCAGGGCGAAAAGAAAGCTCAGGATCTTACAGATAAGTATGTCAAAGAAGTTGAGAGCGTTTCTGCAGTAAAGCAGAAAGAAATTTTGGAGATGTAATATGGCTTTTTTCTCAAAGAAAAAAGATGAGCAGATTGAGGTTACAGACCTCAATCTGCCTTCACATATCGGAATTATTATGGACGGCAACGGCCGTTGGGCAAAGAAAAGAGGACTTCCGAGAAAAGCAGGTCACCGTCAGGGTGCTAAAACTTTCAGAACCATAACAAGATACTGTTCCGATATCGGAATAAAGTACCTTACCGTATATGCTTTTTCAACCGAAAACTGGAAAAGACCGCAGGAGGAAGTTGATGCACTAATGTCGCTCTTTAAATCATATCTTAATGAAGCGCTTGAAGATTTTAAGGATGACAGTATTGTGGTAAAATTCATCGGTGACAAGTCGGGTTTTAACGACGAACTTCGTGAGCTTATGATTGAAAACGAGGAGAGTTCAAAAGACCGTGACGGTATGGTTCTCAATATAGCTATGAATTACGGCAGTCGTGACGAAATTGTCAGAGCCGTCAGAAACATTTCCGAGGATGTCAGAAACGGAAAAATTTCTTCCGATGACATAACAGAAAATCTTTTTTCAAATTATCTTTATACCGCAGGTCAGCCCGATCCCGACCTTATTATCAGACCGAGCGGTGAATACAGAATTTCAAATTTTCTTTTGTGGCAGTCAGCCTACACGGAATTTGTTATAATGAACAAGCTTTGGCCTGATTTTCAGAAATCAGACCTTGACGAAGCGTTAAAAATATACTCCTCCAGAAACAGAAGATACGGTGGAGTCTGATGAGAGTTGATATAAAATGAAATCCCTCAAGCCACGGCTGCTGACAGCCGTAATAGGAATACCAATACTGCTGATCGTTCTGTTTGTTTCGGAACTTTGGCGCCCATTTGTAGGCATAGTCATAGGAGCATTCTCGGCATTTATGATAGGCGAGTATCTTCATGCAAGAAAGATGCTTTATAAATTTCACCTTTCAATACCTTGTATGCTGTTTACTTTCCTGCTTTCGGTTTTAGTTACGACAAAGTATCTGTATGTTTTAATTTTTGCCTTTATACTGACAGTCTTTGCCGTAATGATTTTTAAACACGAAAAGACAAACTATGCCGATGTTGCATATTCAGTGTTCGGAACTTTTTTAATTTCTTTTGGAATGAGTGCCGTACCGATTGCCTGTGCATCATCTGTATCAATTACTTTCTGCTATATATGTATTTTTGCATTACCGTGGATGGCAGACGCAGGCGGCTTTTTTATCGGAGCATCGTTCGGCAGGCACAAACTTTGCCCGAAAATCAGCCCTAAAAAGACTGTTGAGGGCGCAATCGGCGGAATACTTTTCTGCGACCTCACAGCAGTAATTATAGGCCTTATATTTCATTTTTGTGTTATGCCTGACGCTAACATTAATTTCTGGGCATTGATTCTTCTCGGTGTAATTGACGCTCCTGTATCAATTCTCGGTGATTTAAGCTTTTCACTTATCAAAAGAAATTACGGAATCAAGGACTACGGTTCAATTTTTCCGGGTCACGGCGGAATGCTTGACAGGTTTGACAGCATAATATTTACTGCCCCTGTTCTTGTGGCAATCAATCAATTCATACCTTTCATAACAGTGGGGTAAACTAAAATGGTAAATTCACTTTCAATTCTCGGATCGACGGGTTCAATCGGAACTCAGACGCTTGATGTTGTAGATAAACTTAATTTAAAAGTTTCCGCACTCACGGCGTCAACAAATATAAAGCTGTTTGAAGAACAGGTAAGAAAATACAAACCTGAACTTGCAGTGGTTTTTAACGAAGAAAAAGCCAAAGAATTCAAAGATAATATAAAAGATACAAACACCCGTGTTTTAAGCGGTATGGACGGACTTATTGAGGCGGCAACGCTTGAGAATGCCGACCTTGTTGTAAATTCGGTTGTCGGAATGGTAGGCTTAAAGCCTACACTTGCAGCGGCAAACGCTAAAAAAGATATTGCTTTTGCAAACAAGGAAACGCTTGTAACAGGCGGTAAGCTTGTATGTGATGCGGTAAAGAAGAACGGTGTAAAGCTTCTTCCCGTTGACAGTGAACATTCCGCTATTTTCCAATGTTTGCAGGGAATGCCTGAAAAGAAAATGCTTAAAAAGCTCATTCTTACAGCATCCGGTGGGCCGTTCTTTGGTAAAACAGTCGAAGACTTAAAGAATGTAACAGTTAATGAGGCTCTCAATCATCCAAATTGGAGTATGGGTGCAAAAATAACCATCGACTCTGCTACAATGATGAACAAAGGTCTTGAAATCATTGAGGCGAGATGGCTTTTTGATGTTCAGCCCGAAAACATTGATGTTGTTGTTCATCGTGAAAGTATCATACATTCTCTCATCGAATATGTAGATAATTCCGTAATTGCACAGCTTGGACTCCCCGATATGAGGATTCCGATACAGTATGCAATTACATATCCTAAAAGATATGAGTCACCTGTCGGTGAATTAAGTCTTGCTCAAATCGGCAAAATGACTTTCTTTGAACCTGACTATGATACTTTCAAATGTTTGAGAGCCTGTAAAAAAGCTCTTTCACTCGGAGGTGTTGCAACAGCAATTGCCAACGGTGCTAATGAGGAGGCTAACCGTCTTTTCAGAGAAGGTAAAATCACTTTTCTTGAAATCGGTGACCTTGTTATGGGTGCAATTGATAACATAGACAATTTTGAGCCTTTATGCGTTGATGATGTGTTAAAGGCAGACAAACTTGCAAGAGAGTATGTACTCTCTAAGCTATAATTTGCGGTAATATTTTCCACTGCTGTCTTTGCGACGGCAATGAATATTTTGGAGTTGATTTATTTTAATGCAAATTTTAACAGTTGCGGCTCTCATTGTAATAGGAATATTACTTTTTGAGCTTATAATTTTTTCTCACGAATTCGGTCATTTTATTACCGCAAAGCTTTCGGGTGTAAAGGTAAATGAATTTGCACTCGGAATGGGACCGAAAATAATCAGTTTTGTTAAAGGCGAAACAAGGTACTCGCTTCGTCTTTTTCCTATAGGCGGTTACTGTGCCATGGAAGGAGAGGATGAAGACAGTGAAGAAAAAGGTGCTTTTAATAACGCAAAAGTTTGGAAGAGAATGATTATCATAATCGCAGGTGCGGTTATGAATATTCTTCTCGGCTTTGTTATGATGTTTGCCTTTACCGTTCAGGCTGACAGCTACAGTTCAACAACAATATCTCAGTTTCAACCCAATGCATTTACTGCAAACACAGGTTTACAAACAGGGGATAAAATTGTTGAAGTGAACGGTTATTCGATTTGGAATTCACGAGATTTGCAGTTTGCAATCTCAACTCTTCCATATGAAACAGTAGAAGGCAATACTCTTGAGGTATACAAAGAAAGAGCAGCATCTGCCGCTTGCGGTGTATATAATAAGTATGCAAAAGACGAGTCTCTCTCAAAGGATGAACTTCAAAAATACTACAATGCTCTTTCTGCTGGTTGTTCAAAAATAAATAAGGCTGCAAGCAAAGACGAGGCTAAAAAACTTCTTGACGAAACTTGCAAGTCAATTTATGCACTTGACAAATCATATGATATGTCAAAGTATAAAACACCCGAAATAGACACAACTACATCAAGACCGAGATTCATGGGTGATGTAAAGGTTGTTCGTTACGGCAAAGAAATAACACTTGAAAATGTACAGTTTTTCACCTATTACGCTGATGAGGATGCCGAAAAGGAAAACAAACCTACTGTTGCATTTGACTTTGCAGTTGAACCGATTGAGAAAAATGTCGGTACTGTTCTCGGTGAAACATTCACACAGACCTGTTCAATGGCAAAAACCGTGTGGACATCTCTGGTGTGGCTTGTTCAGGGCAGATTTACATTCAATGATATGTCAGGTCCTGTTGGTATTGCTACAGCTGTCACTCAGGTTGCATCAATGGGACTTCAAACAGGCTTCGGAGATGCAGTCAATAACATTCTTTTCGTAATGATACTCATTACGGTAAACCTCGGAATTGTAAATATGCTGCCGTTCCCGGCGCTTGACGGCGGAAGATTCTTATTCCTGCTGATTGAATGGATATTCAAAAAGCCGATTCCGAGAAAGGCAGAACAGATTGTGAACACAGTCGGTCTTGTTCTGTTGCTTGCATTTATGCTCATTATTTCAGTGAAAGATGTGTTTCAGCTTGTAACGGGAACATTCCCAGGAATGTAGACAAACGGAGGAAATTTTATGGGAAGTAAAATTCAGGTAACTGCCGGCAATGTAAAAATCGGCGGCGGTGCTAAAGTAAGCGTTCAGTCAATGCTCAACATTCCCTCAACCGATATTGAGGGTTCCGTAAGACAGGCAAAAGAGCTTGAAGCTGCCGGTTGCGAAATCATTCGTGCCGCTATTCCTAATAAAGATGCAGTAAAGCTTATTCCTGCCCTCAAAGAGGCTGTAAGCGTCCCGATTGTAGCCGATATCCATTTTGACTATAAGCTTGCGCTTGAGGCGTGTGCGGCAGGCATCGACAAAATCCGTATCAATCCGGGTAACATCGGATCAGACGATAGGGTGAAGGCGGTGGCAGACGCTTGCCGACAGCGTGGCATTCCGATTAGAATCGGTGTTAACTCAGGTTCGCTTGAAAAGGAAATTCTTGCAAAATACGGTCATCCCACACCCGAGGCACTTTGCGACAGCGCCTTGTACCATGCATCACTTCTTGAAAAGTTTGATTTCAACGATATTGTTCTTTCAATGAAAAGTTCAACCGTTTCTACTATGATTAAAGCCTATGAGCTTGCCGCAGAAAGGTGCGACTATCCGCTTCACCTCGGTGTTACAGAGGCAGGAACAGAAAGAATGGGTATTATCAAATCTTCTGCCGGAATCGGTACATTACTCCTCCATGGTATCGGCGATACAATCAGAGTTTCACTCACAGCCGATCCTGTAAAGGAAGTTTACGCCGCTCATGATATTCTCAAGGCTCTTGACATTGAGAAAGACGGAGTTCAATTTGTTTCATGTCCGACTTGCGGAAGAACAAGAATTGACCTTGTGAAGATTGCAAACGAGGTCGAAGATAAGCTCAGAAACTGCAAAAAGAATATCAAAGTAGCGGTAATGGGTTGCGTTGTAAACGGTCCCGGAGAGGCAAGAGAAGCTGATATCGGCATCGCAGGCGGTGACGGTTGCGGGCTTGTATTCAAAAAAGGCGAAATTCTTCGCAAAGTTCCGGAAGATAAACTCGTTGACGCACTTTTGGAAGAAGTAGAAAAATTATAACTCTATCAGCAGTCAAAATACATTTGCTGTAATATGACAGAAGGACATATATGAAAACATTAGGAGAAGTCTTTGACTCCCAATTCGGCATTAAACTGCCGCAACAGATTTCACAGGGAGAACTGACACAACTTAATATTAACAAACAAGCCCGTTTGATTACTTTAGCAGTAAAATTCAACGGGCTCGTTGAGCGTAATACGCTTTTTGACACGGAAAAGCTGATTACCAAGACACTTGCGTATCATACTGTAATAAAACCGCATTTTCCGACAGAGTTGTTTTCCGCTGATTATTTTCCTCAGCTATACGCAGCCGTAAGGCGAGATATTCCGAGTATTAACGGAACTCTCAACAATGCTGAGGTTAGGTTTGAAAACAATACGCTTACGATAAATCTTCTTAACGGTGGAAAAACTCTCCTTGACAGTAAAGGCTTTGATAAAGCACTTATAAAACTTGTTTCGGAAGAATTCAATCTTTACATTTCCGTAAATTATACCGGAACCTTTGAGGTTGAAGAAAACAGCGAAGAATACAAAGCCGCTATTCAGGATGCTCAGGAGAAAATCAACCGAGAAAATCTTCAGAAAGCCGCTGAATTCTATCAGGAAGAGGTTGAAACAGCGGAGAAAAGAGAAGAAAAACACGCTGAAAACACTACTGTGGAAATTGAAGTTCGTGAGGGCAAGTTTGCAACACCGCAGATTATTCAGTCCTCAATCCGTCCGTTATACGGTCGTTCAATCAGGGGAAAAATGATTCCCATTTCTTCAATCTCAGGTGATTCGGGAAGAATTGTGGTATGGGGCGATGTGTTTGATATTGAAAAGAAAGTTACCAAAAGCGGTGACAAAAATATTTTCACTATCGACATAACCGATTATACGGGTTCAACAACAGCTAAAGTATTCAATTCAATCAAGGAATCAGCCGTAATTGATAATATCAAAAAAGGCGATACAATCGTTGTTCAGGGTGATGTTGAGTACGATAAATATGCAGGCGAACTTGTTGTAAATGCCCGTTCAATCGGTACGGCTCAAAAAGTAAAAGTAGTTGATAATGCCGAGAAAAAGCGTGTTGAACTCCATATGCATACAAATATGTCGCAGATGGATGCCGTAACATCGGCAGGTGACCTTGTAAACCGAGCTTATCAGTGGGGACACAAAGCTGTTGCAATTACTGACCACGGTGTTGCACAGGCTTTTCCCGATGCAATGAAAGCTGCAGATAAAATCAACAAAGACGAAGAGAAAATTAAAATCATCTACGGTGTTGAGGCATACTTTATGGATGACCTTGTTGAGTCTGTAAAAGGTGATGCCGACACAGGTTTTGACGGCACATTCATCTGCTTTGATATAGAAACAACAGGCCTTTCAGCCGCCCGTGACAAGATTACCGAAATCGGCGCAGTCAAGGTCGAAAACGGTGTCATCACCGATACTTTTTCAACCTTTGCAAATCCCGAAATGCCGATTCCGCAGAAAATCACTCAGCTTACAGGCATTACCGATGATATGGTAAAGGACGCTCCGTCACAGAGCGAGGCGGTCGGTGCATTTCTTGAATTTGCCGGTAACAATGTGCTTGTTGCCCACAATGCTCCCTTTGATACATCCTTCATAGCAAAAGCCTGTGAAGATATGGGCAGGGAATATAACTATACTTCAATCGACACGGTCGCAATTTCAAGAGCGATTCTTACAGATATCAAGAACTGCAAGCTTGATACGGTAGCAAAATTTTTAAGGCTCGGCGACTTCAATCATCACAGAGCAACCGATGATGCCGAAATGCTTGCGAGAATTTTTATAAATCTCTGTCAGCGACTTACAGATGATTACGGTATAACAAAAACAAACGACATTAATACAAAGATAGCAGGCGGAGATTTTAAAAAGCTTCCGACCTATCATCAGATTATTCTTGTAAAGAATAAAACAGGTCTTAAAAATCTTTACAGACTTATTTCTTACAGTCATCTTAATTATTTCTACAAAAAGCCGAGAATTCCGAAAAGCGAGCTTGTGAAGTACAGAGAGGGACTCATAATCGGTTCAGCTTGTTGTGCTGGTCAGCTTTACATGGCAATTCTCGAGGGCAAGCCGTGGGGCGAACTCAAACAGATTGCGTCATTCTATGATTATCTTGAAATTCAGCCTGCAGGTAACAACAGCTTTATGATTCGTGACGGCAGAATTAATTCTGTTGACGAACTTCATGAAATTGACCGTACAATAATTAAGCTTGCAAAAGAACTCGGCAAGCCTGTATGCGCAACCTGCGATGTCCACTTTATGGATCCGACAGATTCCGAATTCAGAAAAATTCTTATGGCAGGTCAGGGCTTTAAAGATGCCGAACAGCAAGCTCCGCTTTATTTCAGAACGACCGCTGAAATGCTCAAGGAATTTGAGTGGCTCGGCAAGGATAAAGCCTATGAGTATGTAGTAGAAAATCCCAATAAAATCGCCGATATGTGCGAATATATCAGACCTATTCCAAAGGGTACATTCCCGCCTAACATTGAGGGTGCACAGGAACAGCTTATTGACATTACATGGAAAAGAGCAAAAGAGAAATACGGTGATCCATTGCCTGAAATCGTAAAGGCAAGACTTGACAAGGAACTTAATTCAATCACAACCTACGGATTCTCGGTGCTTTATATGACTGCGCAAAAGCTTGTTGCAGACAGTGAGGCGCACGGATATCTTGTCGGTTCACGAGGATCGGTAGGTTCTTCCTTCGTAGCTACTATGTCCGGTATTTCGGAGGTTAATCCGCTTTGTCCGCACTATGTATGTCCAAACTGCAAACACAGCGAGTTTATTACAGACGGCAGTTACGGCTCAGGCTTTGATATGCCCCCAAAAAACTGTCCCGAATGCGGTACTCTTATGGATCAGGACGGTCACGAAATTCCGTTTGAAACATTTCTTGGCTTCAAGGGCGACAAAGTGCCTGATATCGACCTTAACTTCAGCGGTGAGTATCAGTCAAAATCTCACCGTTACACGGAAGAGCTCTTCGGTAAGAATAATGTGTTCAAAGCTGGAACAATTTCTACCGTAGCCGAAAAAACAGCACTCGGCTTCGTTAAGAAGTTTGCACAGGAGAGAGGTCTTGTAATGCACAAGGCTGAGGAAAAGCGTCTTGCAATCGGTTGTACGGGTGTTAAGAGAACCACAGGCCAGCACCCGGGCGGCATGGTTGTTGTGCCGAGAACAAACGATGTTTACGATTTCTGCCCTGTTCAGCATCCTGCAAATGATGTGAACTCAGATAACATTACAACCCACTTCGACTTCCATTCAATTCATGATACAATCACAAAACTTGATGAGCTCGGACACGATGTTCCGACAATCTATCATTATCTTGAACTCTACACAGGTATCCCCGTAATGAAAGTTTCAATGAGCGATCCCGAGGTTATGTCGCTGTTTACTTCTCCGAAAGCACTCGGAGTTACTGAGGAAGATATCGACTCAAAAACCGGTACATTCAGCCTTCCTGAATGCGGTACGGCTTTTGTAAGAGGAATGCTCATTGAGGCACAGCCAAAGACATTTACCGACCTTTTGCAGATTGCAGGTCTTTCGCACGGTACCGATGTATGGCTCGGAAACGCTCAGGAACTTATTCATAACGGAACCTGTACAATTTCAGAAGTAATCGGTACTCGTGACTCGATTATGACTTATCTTATGCACAAAGGTCTTGAACCGGGCATGGCATTCAAAATAATGGAGATTGTCCGTAAAGGTAACGCAACAAAACTTCTTACGGAAGAACACTTCAAGGCTATGCGTGAACACAATGTTCCCGAATGGTATATTGATTCATGTATGAAAATTAAGTATATGTTCCCGAAAGCCCATGCCGCAGCCTATATGATTGCAACGCTCAGACTCGGTTGGTACAAGGTTCACAAGGCCGTTGAATATTATGCGGCATACTTTACCGTACGAAGTGAAAACCTTGACGGTGCAATTGCCATGCAGGGACATCAGGCTGTCCGTGACAAGATGAACAACATAAAACAAAAACAGAGTGTTCACGAAGCAACAGCCAAGGATGAAGCAGAGTTCCAGACCTTGCAGATTGTCAACGAAATGATGGCAAGAAAAATTGAATTTCTTCCTGTTGATATCTACAAATCCGAGGCTAAAATGTTCAAGGTAGAGGACGGAAAAATCAGACTTCCGTTTTCATCCTTACCCGGTGTAGGCGGCGCCGCCGCAGATTCACTCGCAGAAACAGGTAAGCACACAGAATATCTTTCAATTGAAGATATGCAGATAAAAACAAAGGTTACTAAGGCTGTTATTGAAACACTGAAAGATGTCGGAGTTCTCAAGGATTTGCCTGAAAGCTCACAGATGTCATTATTTTAAGGAGTTGTCTAAATGAAAAAACTGCTTTCGCTAAAAACTTTGCTGATTTGCATTTCATTTACAGTATTTCTTTTACTTGTAAAAGATAATATGAATGTTGTGTGGTCGGCAATCGGTTGGATAACAGGCATAATCACTCCGTTTGCAATCGGGTTCCTTTTTGCTTACATCCTTAACTATCCGTACAAATTTTTCTACTCCAAAGTTTTCGGCAGAATGGGGCGAAAGCGAAAATTCCTTGCTAACTTCAGAAAACCCCTTGCGCTTATTATAACCTATGCAATTGTAGTAGCAATTTTTGTTGTTATAATCTCAATTGTAGTTCCGCAGATTGCAGCCAGCCTGTTCAGTCTTATTAACAGCCTGCCGCAGTATGCAGGCGTACTTTCTGACATGACAAAAACAGTGGTGCATTGGATTAACCATACATTCAGTATGGAAATTGACGCAAGTGAAGTAATAAATAACTTCTTCAAGTATATTACAAACTTTATTTCGGCAGGCAATATCACCAGTTTTCTCGGCAACTCTACAAATGCCGTATTCAGCGCAATTATGTCTACGTGTAACGGTGTGTATAACTTCCTGCTCGGAATCGTTATTTCAGTTTACTTCCTTGCCGCAAAGGAAACACTTTGCCGTCAGATAAAAAAGCTTGCTGTTGCTTTTATTCCGATAAAGTATCTTCCTAAGATTTATGAAATTGTCGATATTACAGATACAAAATGCGGTCGTTTTCTCGTTGGCGATATCATTGATGCGGCTTTTCTCGGTGTTCTCACATTCATTACAATGTCAATTTGCCAATTACCGTACGCACCGCTTATTGCGGTTCTTATCGGTGTAACGAATATTATTCCGTTCTTTGGACCGTTCATCGGTGCAATTCCAAGTGCTTTTATCCTCTTGCTTATAGATCCGATTTACATGATTATTTTCATAATCATTATAGTTATAATTCAGCAGCTTGACGGCAATCTTTTCAAGCCGAAGATTATCGGCAGTCAGGTCGGTCTTTCAAGCTTCTGGGTACTGTTCAGCGTAATTGTCGGCGGAGGAATGTTCGGTGTGCTCGGTCTTATTCTCGGAACTCCAATCTATGCCGTAATCTATGCTCTTGTCGGCAAGAGAGTTAAAAACAAAATTGACTCAAAGGGTAGAATTGCTCAGGAGGCTCTTGATTTTGAGGTGCTTAACTATACCAGAATTGCCGCAGAGCAGAAAAAACTTCGTGAAGAAAAAGAAATGCAGCATAGAGAAAAATTTATGAAATTCATCAACCGTAACAAAACAAATGATGAGGACGAATCCTCAGAAAATACAAATGAATAATCGTAAAATTTTCGTTTCATCTGAATAGTGTTGACAAATCAAGTTTAGTGTGTTAGTATATTACCGTATTAACACACTAAAGCGTTGAGAGGTAATTATGAAAAAGAATTTAAAAATGACTCCCGAGGGAACAAAGGACTTTTTGTTCGCCGAATGTTCCGCTATGGATTATATCTGCACAAGCATTGAAAAGGTATTTGTAAAAGGCGGGTTTAAACGGGTAATAACTCCTGCTCTTGAATTCTATGATGTGTTCTCAATTCCGTCAAGCGGAATCTCGCAGGAATCAATGTTCAAGACAACCGATAACAAGGGCAGACTTCTTGTTGCCCGTCCTGACTCCACTCTGCCGATTGCAAGAATGGTTTCGACAAGACTTAAAAACAACACACTTCCTGTTCGACTTTACTACAAGCAGGCAGTATATCGCAACAATCCGTCACTTGCAGGAAGAAGAAACGAATTTCTTCAGATGGGTGTTGAACTTCTCGGGGCAAAAGGAAAGAGAGCCGACCTTGAAATTCTTACCTCGGCAATAAAAAGCATTTCTGCCGTTGCCGATGATTTCAGAATTGAACTCGGTCACGCCGAAGTATTCAATGCTCTGTCAAAAGAACTCGATATTGATAACGATTACAAAGAAAAAATCAGAGTATCAATCGAAAGTAAAAACTACTCGGCGCTTAACAATCTTCTTGACAAACTCAAGCCTTGTAAGACTGTTTCCGCAATCCGTTCGCTCCCGTCACTATTCGGCGGTGAAGAGGTGTTTGATGAGGCATATGACATTTGCAAAGGTACAGGCGCTGAAAACGCTCTTGATTATCTCCACACAATCTATAAAGAACTTTCCGTGCTTGAACTCGGCAACAAGCTTATCATTGACCTCGGACTTGTTCAGAGAAACGATTACTATACGGGAATCGTATTTTCAGGGTATATTAACGGAATCGGTGACGCTGTTATTTCGGGAGGAAGATATGACGATCTTCTCAGCGAATTTGACGCTCCTATGGGTGCGGCAGGCTTTGCGATTGATACAGACGCAATTACAATGAAACATCTTTCCGATGATGATGTAAATTATTCAGATAATCCCGATGTTCTCGTTTTTGCAGAAAACGGACATGAAATGAAGGCTCTCAGATATGTTGACGAGCTTAATGAAAAGGGAATAAATGCACAGTTCAGCGTACTTGAAACTCTTGAAGAAACAGAACAGTTTGCAAAATCAAGAGGAATTGCGAAAGTTGAAAGTATATAATCAAGCTGTCGGAAAGGATTAAATATGAAACCATTAAGAATTGCTCTGACAAAGGGCAGACTTGAAAAGACCACAATTGAACTTCTTGAAAAAATCGGATATAATTGTGATGAAGTAAAAAACAAGGGGAGAAGGCTTATTCTTCCGATCGGCAACAATGATTTTGAAGTTGTGCTTGCGAAAGCCGCAGATGTAATTACATATGTTGAGCACGGTGTGTGTGACCTTGGTGTCGTTGGCAAGGATACAATTCTTGAAAACGGTTCATCTTTTTATGAACTTCTCGACTTAGGATTCGGCAAATGCCGTTTTGCTCTTGCTACAAAAAAGGACTCCGATTTTTACGGCGGTTACAAAACAAAGACAATTGCGTCAAAGTATCCCAATGTAACCAGGGCATTTTTTGACGATAAAAATATGGATGTAAGAATCATTAAGATTGAGGGCTCGGTTGAACTCGCTCCTCTTGTAGGTCTTGCAGACGGTATTGTAGATATAGTAGAAACAGGTTCAACGCTCAAGGCTAACGGACTTGAAGTAATTGAATGGGTATGTGATATTTCAGCAAGACTTATTGCCAATACAGCAAGTCTTAAACTGCGCAAGGCTGAAATTGAAGAATTGCAGAAGAAACTGGAGGCTGTCACAAAATGATTACAACTGTTGTAGCAGACGGAAAAAACGAATATGAATTTATTGATTTGCTCAAAAAGAGAGCGCAGAATTCAGATAAAAATGTAGTTCCGATTGTTTCGGAAATCATCGAAAATGTTGCAGAAAACGGTGATAAAGCCGTAAAGGAATATACCGTTAAATTTGACGGTAAAGCACCTGAAAAGGTAGAAATCACTTCCGATGAAATCGACAGCCTTATTGAAAAATGTGATAAGGATTATCTCGAAACAATCAAAAAGGCAGCCGCAAATATTGCGGACTTCCATAAAAGACAGGTTCAGCAAAGCTGGCTCACAACAAAGAATGACGGCGTAATGATGGGGCAGAGAATCAGAGGCCTTAAAAGAGTAGGTATCTATGTTCCGGGCGGCACTGCAGCATATCCCTCATCAGTTCTTATGAACGCAGTTCCCGCTAAAATTGCAGGTGTTGAGGAAATTATTATGTGTACACCTCCGCAGAAGGACGGTACACCGAATCCGAATATCATCGCCGCCGCAAAGGTAGCAGGTGTTGACAGAATATTCCTTATGGGCGGTGCACAGGCAGTAGCCGCACTTGCATACGGTACAGAATCCGTACCAAAGGTTGATAAAATCGTAGGACCCGGCAACATCTTTGTTGCAACAGCAAAAAAACTTCTTTACGGAACAGTTGACATTGATATGATTGCCGGTCCGAGTGAAATACTCATCATTGCCGATAAGTCTGCAAATCCAAAATTCCTTGCCGCAGACCTTATGAGTCAGGCAGAGCATGACAGGCTTGCATCTGCAATTCTACTTACCGACTGCGAAGAGCTTGCCAAAAAAACTGAAACAGAGCTTGAAAAGCAGATGACCGCTCTTTCAAGAAAAGATATTATCCGTTCATCGATTGACAATTTCGGTGCAGTCATTGTATGCAGTGATATGTCACAGGCAATTGAATTTGCTAACGAGCTTGCTCCCGAACATCTTGAGGTTTGTTGTGAAAACCCAATGGAGTATGTTGGCAAGCTTGATAATGCCGGCTCTGTATTTCTCGGCAACTACAGTCCCGAGCCTCTTGGCGACTATTTTGCCGGTCCTAATCATGTTCTTCCGACAAGCGGCACGGCAAGATTTTTCTCACCTCTTTCGGTAGACAGCTTTGTAAAGAAATCAAGCTTTATTTACTATACGGAAGACGCTTTGAGAAAAGACGCCGAAGATGTAGTTCGCTTTGCAGAAACAGAAGGACTTACAGCACACGCAAATTCAATTAAAGTGCGTTTTGATATGAAATAAGAATGGAAGTTATGCAATGTCTTATGAATTAAACAAAAAAATCCGTGAACTTGAACCGTATGAACCAATCAGCGGTACATATAAAATTCGACTTGATGCAAACGAATGTCCCGAAAATTATCCTGATTTCATCAAAGAAGAAATCAAAAATGCAATTGATACAATTGATTTCAACCGCTATCCCGATCCGCTTGCGGAAAAGGTTGTTACGGCTTTTGCGGATTATTACGGAATCAATTCAAAATATGTAACCGCAGGCAACGGCTCAGATGAACTTATCTTTTTGATTGAAGCCGCATTTATGGAAAAAGGGGACAGGATGCTTTGCGTTGCTCCCGATTTTTCAATGTACAAATTCTATTCATCAATCTGTGAGGTTGAATGTGACACATTTATCAAATCCGACGACCTTTCAATTGATACGGATGCACTTATTGAAAAGGTAAATCGTGACAATATCAAACTTCTGCTTTTTTCAAACCCATGCAATCCGACAGGGCAGGGAATGACCGCCGAAGATGCACGCAGGCTTGTTACAAGCGTAAATGCACTTGTAATTCTTGACGAAGCATATATGGATTTCTGGGATCAGAGTCTTATAAATGAGGTTGAAAAGTATTCAAATCTCATTATTTTCAGAACCGCATCAAAGGCAGTAGGCTCAGCGGCACTCAGACTCGGTTTTGCCGTTGCAAATGAAACAATTTCAAGAGCTGTAAAAGCGGTAAAATCTCCGTACAATGTGAACACATTTTCTCAGGTTGTCGGCAGTATAATATATAAAAATAAAGATTATCTCAAAAACAGACAAAAAACAATTGTCAGAAACAGAGAAAAGCTGTATAATGACTTATTGGAGTTGTCCGCTCTTTCCGATGATTTTAAGGTTTACAACAGTTGTGCAAACTTTGTTTTTGTTAAAACATCATTCGGCAAAGACTTGTGGAACTATCTAAAGGACAACTCAATTGTAATCCGTTTTATGGGCGATTACATCAGAATTTCCGTTGGCACAGAAGAAGAAAACGAAGAACTGATAAGTTGCATTAAAACTTATTTATCGAGGTGATTATATGCGCAGTGCATATGTTGAGCGTAAAACGAAGGAAACCGACATAAAGCTAAAACTTAATCTTGACGGCGGCGATATTAAAATTGATACAGGCATAGGCTTTTTTGACCATATGCTCAATTCGTTTGCCACTCACGGCAGATTCGGGCTTGAGGTTTCGGTAAAAGGCGACCTCTATGTTGACGAACACCACACCGTTGAAGACACAGGCATAGTTCTCGGCAAAGCATTTGCAGAGGCTCTTTCAACCAAAGAGTCAATTGAGAGATTTGGCAGTTTTTATGTTCCTATGGACGAAGCGCTTGCGTTTGCATCTGTTGACATCAGCGGCAGACCTTATCTTGTATTCGACGCTGATTTTCCGCAGGAAAGATGCGGCGGCTACGACTGTTCAATGACAGTAGAATTTATGCGTGCATTTGCATTTAACGCACAAATCACACTTCACCTCAAATCTGTTTACGGTGACAACTCTCACCATATCACAGAGGCTTTGTACAAGGCTTGCGCACACGCACTCCGTCTTGCCGTAAAGCAAAATTCTTCAAATGTACTTCTTTCTACTAAAGGAGTGTTATAATGATTATTTTACCCGCTATTGACATAAAAGACGGCAATTGTGTCCGTCTTTTCAAGGGTGATTATGCAACCGTTCAGAAGGTAGCAGAGTCCCCGTATATTGCCGCTCAGGGCTTTGCTGACGCAGGTGCAGAGTGGATGCATATGGTTGACCTTGACGGTGCAAAAGATGCAAAGCTTGTTAATGCCGATCTTATTGCAGATGTTGCAAAAGCCTCGGGACTTTCTGTTGAGGTTGGCGGAGGAATCCGTGATATGAAAGCGGTTGAATATTATCTTTCAAGAGGAATAAACCGTGTTATTCTCGGTTCAGCTGCAGTTAAAAACCAGCAGCTTGTTATTGATGCCGTAAAAGAATACGGTGAGAGAATTGTAGTTGGCATTGATGCAAAGGACGGCATGGTTCGTGCAGAAGGTTGGATTGACAATTCGGAAATCAACTACATTGAGCTTGCAAAGCGTATGGAAGATGTCGGAGTAAAGACTGTTGTGTTCACAGACATTGATCAGGACGGTACTCTTGCAGGTCCTAACCTTAAACAGCTTGATAACCTTGCTCACGAAGTCAGCTGTAATATTATCGCAAGCGGCGGTGTTGCAGTTCTCAAGGATATCATAAATCTTGCAGAACTCGATGTCTACGGTGCAATCTGCGGCAAGGCTATTTACACAGGTTCGCTCGATTTGAAACAGGCGATTGAAGTAACAAATAAAATCTGAGGTAATTATGGATCTTGATAAATATTTTGTAAAATCCGAACTTATTCCCGCAATTATTCAGGAAAAGTCAACGGGTGAGGTACTTATGCTTGCATATATGAACCGTGAAAGTATGCAAAAAACTTTTGAAACCGGTTACACATGGTTCTGGTCAAGAAGCCGTCAGGAGCTTTGGAACAAGGGTGCAACATCAGGTCATTTACAAAAGGTAATTGATATATATGCCGACTGCGACGACGATACATTGCTCATCACAGTTGAACAGACAGGTGCGGCATGCCACACGGGAAATCATTCCTGCTTTTTTAAAAAATTGAAATGAGGAGAATTTTAATATGAACGACAGAGAAGTTCTTGAAGCACTTTATGCTACAGTAGAAAACAGACGAGATAATCCAAAAGAGGGTTCATACACTTGCTACCTTCTTGATAAAGGAATTGATAAGATTCTTAAAAAAGTAGGCGAGGAGTGCAGTGAAACAATCATTGCGGCAAAAAATGATGATAACAGCGAAACTGTTTATGAAATTGCAGACCTTATCTATCATCTTACTGTAATGATGGTAAAGCTCGGCATTCCGCTTGAAGATGTTCTTGCCGAACTTGACAAGAGAAGTGAAAAGACAGGAAACCTTAAAAAGTTCCATGTTGTTGACAAAAATTCATAACTAAAAGTGCAAACAAAAAGGCCCTATGACTTTGGTCATAGGGCTTAACAGTATGTATATATTATTTTTACGCATTAACAAAAGCAAATTTAGAAATCGCCTGTTTGAGATTATCATCAGGTTCTGATTCAAGAAGAAGTTCAATCGGAATTTTTTCGTCAATTGCAAAAAATCCCATCAACGAATGAGCATCAACAGTATTATCGCCGTTTCTTAGCATCATTACTGTATCCGGAAAGTGAGCAAGAGTTTCAAACATATCAATCATTTCTTTTTTATTTTTAACGGAAATCGGTACAGAAAACAAGATCTCACCTCCATTGTTCATCTTATCTATATTTTATCATTAATTTTTGTCTAAATCAACAACGAATTAATGAATTTTTGCAATTTCAACTATTTACCCAAAAAAGGATGGTTAGTGAATGAATTTTAATATAATTACACTCGGCTGCAAGGTTAATCAGTATGAATCACAGGCAATGCGTGAAGATATGCTGAAGAACGGATTTCTTCTCTCGGATGACAGGGACAGGGCAGACATAACAATCGTTAACAGCTGTACGGTAACATCCGTAAGTGACGCAAAAAACCGCAAGATTCTCAATCGTGTCCGCCGTGAAAATCCTGACGGAATTGTTATTTTAACCGGCTGTATGCCACAGGCTTTCCCCGAAGAAAGCGAGAACTTTTCAAATTGCGATATCGTACTCGGCAATGCAAAGAGAGCCGAACTCGTTCCTTCAATTTACAAGTTTCTCGAAGAAAAACAGAAATTTGTTCATATAACAGAGCATATCGGAAAAGGCGAAAAATACGAAAACCTTTCCGTATCGTCACTCGGAGAGCATACAAGAGCTTTCATTAAAATTGAGGACGGTTGCAACAGATTCTGTTCTTACTGCATTATTCCGTATGCAAGGGGCAGAGTGCGTTCAAAATCTCTCGAAGATTTAAAGGCAGAGCTTATTCAGGTTGCCGCAAACGGTTACCGTGAGGTTGTTCTTGTTGGTATTAACCTTTCCGCCTACGGACTTGACGAAGATTTTGATCTTGCAGATGCTGTAGAATGTGCTTGTTCCGTTGACGGAATCGACCGTGTAAGACTCGGTTCAATCGAACCCGAAAGAATGGATAAAGAAATGATTGCCCGTCTTGCCGCACAGCCAAAGTTCTGTCCGCAGTTTCATCTTTCACTGCAAAGCGGTTGCGATAACACACTCAAAGCAATGAACCGTCACTACAATTGTTCAGAATACGCTGAAATTGTTACAAATCTCAGAAACGCTTTTGAAAACAGTTCTATGACAACCGATGTAATGGTTGGATTTGCAGGTGAAACAGAGGAAGATTTCAAAGCATCTCTTAAATTTGTAAAGTCAATCGGCTTTGCAAAGGTGCATATCTTCCCGTATTCACGCCGTAAAGGTACTGTTGCCGATAAAGCACCAAATCAAATTGATCCCCAAATCAAAGAGCAGAGAGCCAAAATTATGGAGCAGGTCTGCGATGAAACCAGAAGGGAATTTCTTAAAGATCAGGTTGGTCTTTGTGAATCTGTTCTCGTTGAAAGACTTCGTCACGGTTATCTTGAGGGTTACACAAAGAACTACACGCCTGTTCATATTAATTCCGAAGATACAAGTCTTTGCGGTAAAATTATTGATGTAAAAATTACAAAATCATTTGATGACTACTGCGATGCTGAATTAGTTTAAAGCGTTAATCAGATTATTAATCTCCTTTTTTGCAGTATCATCCTCAAGGCTATTATAGCTGTAAAGCATAAAGCCCCTGACAGATTTGTTGTTACGCAAAATATCGTATTCATCGGCAAGGATACTGTCACTTAAAAGCCATGTTTCTTCGTCATATTCTCCTTTTCCTGCCTTGTAACCGCCAAGACCTACATACAGTTTTACATTTTCGTCAAAATCAAGAGATGTCCAGCTGTCAAGGCAGTCTTCAAAAGTCAGAGCTGGGTTTTCAAGGCTAAAGTAAATTTGCGGACAGATGTAATCTGCAAAGCCTTTACAGGTACACCACGATTTTACATCGGCATACAATCCGTCATTGTTACCTATATTGCCTTGCGGTGATATGCCGAACTCAACTGACGAATCCACACTTTTTATTATTCTGTAAATCTTACAAATCAGCGTATTTACATTTTGCATTCGCCAATTATCAAGACTCATAGAGTTTTCTTTACCGTATTTTTCAATATAAGCCTCATACTGCTTTTTATCAAAACTTTCATCCTCAGTAGGGTAGAAGTAGTCGTCAAATTGTATCCCGTCAACATCATAATTTTCCGCAATTTCCTTTACACCGTCACTAATCAGCTGTTGTGCAGTTTCATTTGACGGATCAAGAAAAATTCCGTTATCGGTTTTTATACCTATTTCGGAATTCTTTATATAAGGATTGTTGTCTGAAAGTTTTTTCGGAGTTTCATTTGAACTGACTCTGTATGGATTAATCCACGCATGAATTTTCAAATTGTTTTCTTTGCATATATCACACATAATTTGCAGTGCGTCATATTGAGGATTTTCACCTTGTGTACCCGTGAGAATATGTGACCACGGAAAATAGCTTGACTTATATAATGCGTCACAAAAGGGGCGTACCTGTACAATAAGCGTGTTAAAACCGCTTTCACGGCATTTTTGTGCTATTTCGGTAAATTTATCTTCAAACGCTTTTTGTGTTTTTGAGCTTTCATTTTCCATAGAAAGCTCCATATATGATACCCACACGCCACTCATTTCTTCATCACTTTCGGGTGTGTCGGCGGTTGCCTTTGATGATAAAGCTGCAATATTGTTGATATCATTCTGCTTTTTCGGCGGTTTTTCTCTTGTAAATGAGCTTATGCAGATAACGCTTAACATAGCTATTACAGATACTATAATCGGAACAATCTTTTTGTTTTTCAATCAAATCATCCTTTGGAGTTCTCATGGAAATTTTCATCATATACATTTGCATCATCAGCCTGATATCAATTATTGTAACAGTCTGTGACAAATACTTTGCAATTCACCGCAAATGGAGAGTACGAGAAAGCACATTGCTGATTCTCTCCGCACTCGGAGGAAGTGTTGCAATGTACATTACAATGCAATTAATCAGACACAAAACAAGACACATTAAATTTATGCTCGGCATACCGATAATATTTATTATTCAGCTGATAATTCTGTTTTTTGTTTGGAGGATGATTTATGTCTGACAGACTGTATTTTTCCGTACCTGACGAATGTGACAATATGCTTACTCAAAGATTTCTGCGTGATAAATGCGGTCTTTCTGCAAGAATAATAACACGACTGAAAAGAGAAAAAGACGGTATTTTGATGGACGGGAAAATTTTAAGAACAATTGACTGTGTGCAAAGCGGAAAAACCGTTTCAATTGCAATTCCCGATGAAAAATGTGAAATTGAACCGACAAAGGGGACACTTGATATAAGATATGAGGATGAACATTTTCTTGTGGTAAACAAACCGCATTCCATGCCTGTTCATCCTGTAAAGCAGCACCAAAGCGATACGCTTGCAAATATTGTTTCGTACTATTGCAGTCAAAACGGCAAGCCGTTTGTATTTCGGGCAATTAATCGACTTGACAAGGATACCTCAGGACTTGTTCTCATAGCCAAAAACCGTTTTACAGCCAATGCCGTAAAAAATAAAACGCATAAAGTCTATTACGCTTTATGCGAGGGTGAAATAAATATTGAAGGTGTAGTTGATAAGCCAATGGATTTGCGTGATGATTCCAAAATGGTGCGAATTGTCCGTGATGACGGAATGAAAGCAGTTACGCACTACAAACCGCTTGTTGCAACAAAAGATTTTACATTGCTTGAATTGTGGCTTGAAACCGGCAGAACACATCAGATTCGCTGTCATATGGCTTATTTAGGGCATCCGCTTATGGGCGATGACTTGTACGGCGGAAAGCTTGATAAAATTTCAAGGCAGGCACTTCATTGTGCAAGACTTGAATTTTATCACCCGATAAAAAATGAATACATTACGGTTACTGCCGAGATTCCCGAAGATATGCAGTCTGTAATAAACAAGAAAGAGGATTGAACAATAAAAAGTTCAATCTTCTTTAAAACTTACAAACTTTTATTGACAATGCCCGGACGAAAAGATCCATGTGCGTTCCTCACACTTGCAATGACAGCAACATTATTTGCTGGTTGTTCAGGAAATTCCGATTCATAGGATTCAACATCGTCAGTTGCAACAAAAGACAGCACTTCGTCAGATAAAACCTTAAAAGTTGCCGTGTTTGATATGCTGACACTTTATCTTATGCAGACTTTTAATGATATGGGCTACTACAAGGACAACGGTTTTTTCTGTTTATTCAGACGCTATTACAGCTTACGGCACGGGCAATGCAGATGGTAATTATCTATGCGGTCGCAGAGGCTGTTACACCTGTTGTAAACAGAATTGGCAGCAAAGTAATCGGTGTTATCGATACTTCAAACGGACTTGACGGTATTGCCGCTATATTTTTGAACAAGGAATCTAATATTAAAATTATTACCGACAAGTAATGGTGTTCTATGCTAATACTTGTCGGTGTTTTTATGCACTTTTTGAATAAAATCGGAAGGGTATAACGGAATATAAATACAAAAAGCAAGGCAACTTTACTTACATAACTTTCTCTCAGAAAAGCCTATATGTGTTTATGGTGATAATTACTAATTTCTTGATATCTTAGTGTACAATAATAAATTAGTCACACAAACTTTGTCAATAGTGGAAAAAAATAAAATATTGTTGTTGAAATAAATTGGATATTGGATTATAATAATAACCAATAATGCAGAAAACGAATGAATATGTAAAACGGAGGTAGTTCTATGGAAGAAAAGGATGAAATTATTATTTCATTGTCAGATGTATGGAATATTATTAAGAAAAATGCAGCTTTTATTATCGTAGTTACGCTTATTTGTGCTATCGGAAGCTTTTTCATAACAAGATATTTTATTCCAAAGTCATACACGTCTTCAATTCAGTTATATGTTGATACGTCAAATGATGATGAAAATAAAAACAACCTCAATATACTTTCTGAGCAAACCTATGCACAGAATCTTGTTGCTACATATATTAAAATGTTGAACACAAATACTTTTTACACAGAGCTTTCCGAGCATATAAACAACAAATATACCGCTAAACAGCTTAGCGAAATGGTTTCTTTCAGCAGTGACGAAAAGACGGAGATATTTGACGCTAAGGTTACTACTTCTTCTCCAAATGATTCAAAGCTTATAGCTGATGCGGTTGGAAAGGTTGCACCTGAGGCTATTTCAAGACTTAAATCCAAAGCAACGCTAAAGATAGTTGATTATGCTCAGTTGCCTACTGCTCCTTCATCTCCGAATGAAATAAAGAACGTAATAATTGCAATGATAGTAGGACTTGTTATATCTGTCGGAATTTCATTGCTCAGAGCGTTCCTTGATAAAAAGATGAGATACAACGAGGAAATGACTATGATTGGAGATATTCCAATTCTTGCAGCTATTCCAAAATTTGACGCAGTAAATAAATCTAACAAAAAAAAAGATAAGAGGGAGTCAGTATGAAAAAATATCCAAAAAGAGGCTCTTTTCAAGATGTAAAACTCAATGCAGAAGCTGTCGGCTTTCAGATTAAAGAGTCTTATAAAAAAGCACGAACAAATATTGCTTATTCAATTGTAAAAAAAGGCTGTAAAATGGTGTCTGTTACAAGCTCTTCAAAATCCGAAGGAAAGACTATTACTGCAGTTAATATAGCTATTGCACTTGCACAGCAGGTTGATACCAGGGTGCTGATTATTGATTGTGATTTGAGAAGACCTCGAATTCAATCGGTGCTAGAAATACCTGTTGACAAGGGAATTACAAATTACCTCAATTTTGAATGTGAGGTATCTGATATAGTTTACACTTCTAAATTGGACAATCTTGACGCTATCTGTTGCGGTACTATTCCTCCGAACCCGTCTGAGCTTTTATCAAGTGACAATATGAAAGAGTTAATCAAAGAGCTTTCAAAACAATATGATTATATTATATTTGATACTCCGCCAATTGGCGTAGTAATTGACGCTTTACCTATAATAAAGCAAACTGACGGTGTTGTTGTTATAGTCAGAGATAATGTTACCGACATCAGGGACTACAAAAAAACAATTGATATTCTCAAACGCTCCGAAGCTAATATTATCGGTGTTATATTTAATGATGTTGAGCCTGTCGGTAAACGCAAATACGGCGGAGGATACAAATACGGTTACTACGGCGAATACGGCTATTAATTTTTTTGCTAGAGGGGTGTAGTTTTGGCGAAAAGAATGTATGCAAATGAAAGAAAAAACAATATTTTCGAAAAAAAGGTTATGCCTGAAAATAATATTTATTATGCAACCTTAAAAACAAGACACGGTTACCGGTGGCTAAGAAGATTTCAGGATATTTTATTCTCTCTGATAGCTATTATTATTCTTTCTCCCGTTATGCTGATTACAGTTATTTCTATCATTATTGATGATCCCAAAGGAGGTCCTGTTTTTTCGCAGATAAGAGTGGGAAAAAACGGTAAAGAGTTTAAAATGTATAAATTTCGCTCAATGGTTGTTGATGCGGAAGACAGGCTTAAGGAACTGCTGGAAGAAAATGAAATGGATGGACCTGTTTTTAAAATTACCGATGATCCGAGAATTACAAGAGTCGGAAAATTTATAAGAAAAACAAGTATTGATGAGCTTCCACAGCTTTTTAATATTCTAAAAGGAGATATGAGCATTGTGGGGCCTCGTCCAGCTTTGCCCAGAGAGGTTGAGCAATATTCTGCTTATCAAGCTCAGCGATTGTTTATTACACCGGGTCTTACGTGTTACTGGCAAATTCAGCCAAACAGAAATGACATTTCTTTTGATGAATGGGTCGAGATGGATATACGGTATATCCGTGAACGCAGTTTTCTTGTGGATTGGAAAATCATATTTAAAACAATTATCGTAGTTCTTACTAAACAAGGAAGATGATTTGGGAGGCACATATGAAAGGCATAATTTTAGCAGGCGGACCGGGTACCCGACTTTATCCGCCATATGCCAGGTAAGCCGATGAAGTGGACAAAGTGATATTACCGATTTTTATGATTGCCGGGGTAATTGGATACGACAGCATAAGAAAACACTTAGCCGCATGCGGTTATTACACAGCTGAAATTAGAGAGAAACACTATCTGCGAATAGCTGATGTGTACATAGAAAATTAGAGGATATGCCCGATGAGGGTCGGAGGAGTAAATAACATGAAAAACTACAAAATCGCCGTTGCGGGCACTGGTTATGTGGGTTTGTCAATTGCCACACTGCTCTCTCAGCATCATCAGATAACTGCAGTTGATATTGTTCCAGAGAAGGTTGAGATGATCAACAATCACAAGTCCCCAATTCACGATGATTATATTGAAAAGTACCTTGCAGAGAAGAAACTGAATTTGACCGCAACACTTGATGCAAAGGCTGCATACTCTGATGCTGACTTTGTTGTAATTGCGACCCCTACAAACTACGATAGCCACACTCAGCACTTTGACACATCTGCAGTTGAAGTTGTGATCAAGCTGGTTATGAAATATAATCCGAACGCCATCATGGTCATAAAATCTACTATTCCTGTGGGATATACCGCAAGTGTGCGTGAGAAGTTTAACAGCAAGAACATCATCTTCAGCCCGGAGTTCTTGCGTGAGTCCAAGGCTCTATATGACAACCTGTATCCGAGCCGTATCATTGTTGGCACTGATCTGAACGATGAGCGATTGGTAGAGGCGGCACACGAGTTCGCTGGTCTGCTGCAAGAAGGTGCTATCAGGGAGAACATCGACACTCTGTTCATGGGCTTCACCGAGGCAGAGGCTGTTAAACTGTTCGCCAATACATATCTGGCCCTGCGCGTGGCTTACTTTAACGAGCTGGACACCTATGCAGAGAGCAAGGGGCTGAATACCCAGCAGATTATCGATGGTGTCTGCCTTGATCCGCGTATCGGTAGCCATTACAATAACCCGTCCTTTGGTTATGGCGGCTACTGCCTGCCCAAGGACACCAAGCAGCTGCTGGCGAACTACGCTGATGTGCCGGAGAACCTGATCGAAGCTATCGTCGAGAGCAATAGAACTCGTAAAGACTTCATTGCTGATCGTGTTTTGAAGTTGGCTGATTATTACGGTTATGACGAGGATAACGAGTACAACGCACAGCAGGAAAAGTTTGTGACCATCGGTGTGTATCGTCTGACCATGAAGAGCAACAGCGATAACTTCCGCCAGAGCTCCATTCAGGGCGTCATGAAGCGCATTAAGGCCAAGGGCGCCACGGTTGTGATTTATGAGCCGACACTGAAAGACGGTGAAACTTTCTTTGGATCAGTAGTGGTTAATGATCTGACTAAGTTCAAGGAAATGAGCCACGCCATCATCGCAAACCGCTATGACAAGTGCCTGGATGATGTGAAAGAGAAAGTTTACACCAGAGATATTTTCCAGAGAGATTGATGATAGACAGGAGAAAACAAATGATTATTACAAGAGCACCGTTTCGTGTTAGTTTTTGTGGCGGCGGAAGTGATCTTCCAAGTTTCTACGAGAAATATGGTGGATGTGTATTAAGTACTACAATCCGAAAGTATATGTATCTGACCATTCATAACTATTTTGAAAAAGATCAGATCGTATTGAAATATTCTAAAACAGAAATTGTTCATGACTATTCGGAGATTGAGCATCGCATTTTTAAACAGTGCCTTTCGGATTTTGGTTTGAAAGGTGTCGAGTTGTCTTCAATGGCGGATATCCCGGCAGGAACTGGTCTGGGTTCATCTAGTACATTTACAGTTGCCTTGTTACAACTTCTGAATACCTATACGAGTCAGTATGTGTCTAAATATAAACTTGCAAAGGATGCATGCGCAGTCGAAATCGAAAAACTTGGTGAACCTATTGGAAAACAAGACCAGTTTGCAGCCGCATTTGGTGGACTTAAGTTCTATGAGTTTATGCCGAATGGATTTGTAAATGTTGAACCTATTATCATGAAGCCAGAAAGTTATTCTAAATTGGAAAACAATTTGATGATGTTTTACCTTGGAGGAACGCATTCTGCCTCTGCCATTTTAAAGGAGCAATCAAAAAATGTTCAAACGGTTGATAAAGCAGCAGTTCAGAAAAAGATGTGTGATATTACAAGAACTTTAAAAAATGAGTTGCAAAACAATAACGTAGATGCAATGGGAGAACTGCTACACGAAAACTGGATGTTGAAACGCTCTTTGGCTTCGGGAATTTCAAATCCGCTCATCGATGAGACATATGAGCTTGCAATGAAGGCAGGAGCAACAGGCGGGAAATTACTTGGTGCAGGCGGTGCGGGCTTTATGCTTTTTTATGTTCCGGAAGAAAAACACAATGCCGTAAGAATGGCACTCTCTCATTTGCGAGAGATGGAGTTTGAAATGGATAATTCTGGTGCGTCTATTGTGATGACAGATAGAGATTTTATTTAATGATTAACGAATTAAATGACTAGGAGGAACTAATATGAATATTTTTGTTGCTGGCGGTGCAGGTTTTATTGGCAGTCATTTGTGTGATGCACTTTTGAAAAAGGGAAATAATGTTATTGTTGCAGATAAGTTGATTATGGGAAAACAGAACATTGAGCATCTGATGAACAATCCTAACTTTAAGTTTTATGAGATGGATTTGGCAAATCAGACCAACGTGGATAAAATCTTTGGGGAAAATGAGATTAATGCAGTATACCACATGGCAGCAAACTCGGATATTCAGAAAGGTGGTAAGGAACCATCGATTGATTTTAATGACACACTTCTTACTACGAGAGCAATCCTTGAGGGAATGCGCAAACATAATATTAAGAACATGTTTTTTGCATCAACGTCTGCAGTTTACGGAGAAATGCTGGATGTAAAGTTGACGGAGACAACTGGGGGAATTAAGCCTGTTTCTTATTATGGTGGAGCAAAACTGGCTTCTGAAGCATTAATTTCTTCCTATGTTTCAATGTGCGACATGAGTGTTGTTATTTTCAGATTCCCGAATGTAATTGGACCGAGACTGACACATGGTGCTGTTTTTGACTTTATCAGGAAACTGAGAAAGAATCCTCATTCTCTGGAAATTCTGGGCAATGGTACGCAGTGCAAACCGTATATTTATGTACTTGATCTTGTAGATGCAATTGTAAAGCTGACGGAAGATTTCAAGCCGGGAGAGAATGTGTACAACATCAGCGTTGAAAGTGAAGGAACAACAGTAACACATATTGCTGAAATTGTTGTAGACGTTTTGGGACTATCTGATGTTAAGTTTGAGTATACAGGCGGTGACAGAGGATGGAAAGGTGATGTGCCTAGATTTAGCTATGACATTTCTAAGGTTCTCGCTACAGGATGGAAACCGAAACATACTTCTGATGAAGCAGTAAGACAGACTGTTAAAGATGCAGTAGAAGCTGGCATGTAAGGAGAAAGATGGAAAGACAGTATATTGCCGTTGTTCAGGCAGGAGGAAAAGGAACACGAATGCGTGAATTTACGCATGATGAAATTCCAAAGCCGCTTTTATTGGTTAACGGAAAGCCTATGATAGAGTGGCAAATCCTCCAGTTGAGAGAGTACGGAATAAAAGAGTTTATATTAATCACCGGTCATCTGGGTGAGAAAATTGAAGGATACTTCTTGGACGGCTCTAAATGGGGCGTTAGCATAAAATATATTCGGGAAAGTATTCCACTGGGATCAGCAGGTGCATTGTACCATGTGAAGAAGTATGCAAAAGACAAAGATGTTATTCTTGTTTTTGGCGATGTAATGTTTGAACTCGATTGGAATCGCTTCATTTCTTTTCACGAAAAAAAGAACGGAGTGGTAACACTTTTGGCACACCCAAATGCGCATCCATATGATTCGGATCTTCTTATTGTAGATAGTGATGACAGGGTGACAGGAATCGATTCTAAAAATAATTTAAGAAACTATAACTATAAAAATTGTGTAAATGCTGGACTTTCAATCTTCAAAGGTAGCTTGTTGGAGCAAATAAGAGAAGAAGAAAAGTTGGATTACGAGTCGCAGCTAGTAGAGCCGTTAATGAAAAATGGACTAGTTTTTGCATATAACACACCTGAGTATGTTAAAGATGCTGGGACACCGGATCGCTTTGCAACGGTATGCAAAGAGCAACTTGACGGAATCTGGGATGCTAAGTGTTTAATAAATAAACAAAAAGCGATATTTCTTGATAGAGACGGAACAATTAATGTTCATAAGGGCTTTTTGCAGAGCGTTGACGAATTTGAGCTTATTCAAGGGGTGGCTGAAGGCATAAAAATGTTGAATCAATCGCCGTACCTGATAATTGTCGCAACAAACCAACCAGTTATTGCAAGGGGCGAATGTACTTTTGAAGAACTTGATAACATTCACAAGAAGATGGAAACAGACCTCGGAAAAGAAGGTGCATTTCTGAATGATGTGTTCTTTTGCCCACATCACCCACACAAGGGGTATAAAGGAGAAATTTCCGAGTTAAAAATCGATTGTGATTGTCGAAAGCCCAAGATTGGAATGCTTCAGAGGGCAGCAGTTAAGTATAATATCGACCTAACTCAATCTTGGTACGTCGGAGATACAACGATGGATATTCAGACTGGAATCAATGCAGGAATGAGAACAATTCTTGTTAAAACAGGAGAGGCAGGACAAGATGGAAAGTATGATGCCATACCAACTGCGGTTAAAGAGAACCTGCTGGAAGCTGCTGATTATATTTTGAAAAGCAAATAATAGAAAGTGAGTTTTACAAATGGATTATATTAATGAGCTTAACGCATATCGTGAGCGAGAGATTGCAGTGCTTAATAGCCTTGATTTGAATTCGGTGAATCAGGTTATGAATGTTTTGGAAGATGCACGTTTGCATGGAAAGAGAATCTTCATTTGTGGTAATGGTGGATCGGCTGCAACAGCAAGCCATTACTGCTGTGACTTTAATAAGGGTGTAAGTGAAAACCAGAATGACAAATACAATTTCGAATGCTTGAATGACAATATTCCGACATTAATGGCGGTTGCAAATGATATTGGTTATGAAGAAGTATTCAGATTTCCACTCAAGAATAAAATGAAGAGTGGGGACATCTTAATCGGTATTTCTGGGTCTGGTAATTCCAAGAATGTTGTTAACGCAATGGAGTATGCAAAGAGCATCGGTGGTACAACGATTGCAATCGTTGGTTATTCCGGCGGAAAAATGAAAGAAATGGCAGATTATAATATCCATGTAAATATCAACGATATGCAAATTTCCGAGGATATCCATATGATGTTAGATCACATGATGATGTATGTTCTGAGTCATTAATGGGGTAGGATAAGTATGGGTGTTTGTGAGAAGGTCAGTATAATTGTACCTGTATATAATACAGCTCCATATTTAAACGATTTTTTTAATAAAATTGAGGAACAATCGTTTCAGGATTATAAATTATATATTGTATATGACAAATCCGATGATGATTCATTAGAAATTATAAAGAAGCGTCAAGCAAACAATGCGAACAAATATGAGATTTTATATAGTCCTAAGAAAGATGGTCTAGGTGCAGCGCGTGACTTCGCATTAAATAGTGGAAGGATAGTCGGAGATTATGTTTTGTTTTTAGATCCAGACGATTATCCCGACAAGGATTTTTTGAAAAAACTTGTTAATGAAGCAGAACAAAGCGGTGCGGACATTACTATTTGTGGATTTGAGCGATTCGATGATGAAACCGGAGAAGTTTTGTGTACTGAAATGACACATAATCCGGAGAAACTTATTACAGATGTTCCGCATTTTGATTTGATTGCATATATGAATCCAGTTGTATGGGATAAATTATATAAACGTACGATAGTTGAGAATCTTAGGTTTACAAATATAAAAAGAACAGAAGATGTGTTTTGGCTAATGCGGATGCTGCCAAGGGTAAAAACTATCAAATGTATAAATGAATCGCTCTATCATTACCGTGTTCGCGGTGATTCACTTTTGAATTCAATCAAAAAACAGGCGTATTTGGAAGTACTTGAAAACTTTAAAACAGTTAGCAAAGAAATTAACGAAAATAAGAGTGTGAATGATGAGTACAGAAATGTACTTGAGTTGATAGCTTTTTTTAGATGCGGAATTGGAATTACCTATAGAGCAGCTATGAATGATATGAAAAATGCAAAATGGTATTGTAGTACATCAAAACAAGTTTTGGATGAATATTATTCTGGCTGGAGAAGAAACCCATATTTGAAATTTTCTAAGTGCAAGAAGCGTGGGATTAAAGGCTTAGCAATTTGGGGATGTTCATTGTTGTATAAGATGAATGCATTTTCGATATATGTATATCTATATAACTGGTTTAGCTCAAAATTTAGAGTTGAGGTGAAATGGTGAATTGACAAGAATATTACATATTGTTCCTAATATGCAAGCTGGCGGCTTGGAAACTCTAATAATGAGTTGGTATCGTAATATTGATAGAAGCAAAGTACAGTTTGATTTTTTAGTACATTATCAAGGAAAATTCTTCTACGATGATGAGATAGAACGCCTCGGAGGAAAAATATACCATCTGAGCGTGAGAGATGATAATAATTTCATTAAATATTTGCATGATTTGGATTCGTTCTTTAAAAAACACAGAGAATATAAAATTGTGCATGGCCATATGGAGAGCTTAGGACAATTATATTTTAGAGCAGCTAAAAAATATGGCGTTCCGGTGAGAATAGCACATAGTCATAATTCAGCCACAGAACCGACCTTAAAGGGAAAGGTCAAAGGAATACTTGCTAAAGGTTTTCCTAAGTATGCAACACATTGTTTCGCGTGCTCAGAGTTGGCCGGTCAGTTCTTGTTTGGCGATAGAGATTTTACAGTTATAAAAAATGCAATTGATTTGAGCAGGTTTCAGTATGATGCGAAAATTCGTACAAAAATGCGTGCAGAACTAAATCTCACTGATAAGTTCGTTATAGGACATGTAGGACGTTTTTGCACACAAAAAAACCATAAATATCTTATTGACGTATTTGAACAAATACATAAAAGAAACAGCAATGCGATATTACTTCTGATTGGAAAAGGTGAACTTCTCGAAGAAGTGAAGGCGTATGTTGCCGAAAAAAGCCTGGCAGGATGTGTTCAGTTCTTAGGTGTTCGCGATGATGTGAACAAATTATATGATGCGATGGATGTTTTTGTATTTCCATCGATTTTTGAGGGACTTGGAATTGTCGCAATTGAAGCGCAGGAATCAAGACTTATGACGGTTTGTTCTGATGTGGTGCCGAAAGAAGCCAATGTGACTGAGTATTATAAAGCAATTTCGTTGCAGGAATCTCCTGAAAAATGGGCTGAGAGTATTTGCAAATACGCAAATGGATATGAAAAGAAAGATGTAACTGATAAAATCCGAAATGCTGGATATGACATTAAAAAGAGTGCGTCAATGCTTCAGCAATTTTATCAAGGAGTATTAACAGAATGAAGAGAGTACTGATAGTCGGGTTTACGGAAAACCTTGGTGGCGTTGAACGACTGATTTATTCTTATTACAAAAAAATAGATCGTAGCAAGCTGCAATTTGACTTCCTTATAAATGTTGAGAAGGTGCCGTTCCGCAGTGAAATCGAAAAGCTTGGGGGAAGATTTTTTGTAATCCCTCGCAAAACTAAGGATTATGTCGGCTACAAAAACGGACTAAAATCTTTTTTTGACAATCATGCGAAAGATTATATCGCTTTTTGGTTCAACTCCAATTCTCTGGCAAACTTGGACTATCTTGCTTATGCGTACCGATATGGGATAAAAAAGCGTATTGTTCATAGCCATAATACAATGGAAACAAGAGGTACTGTTTATAAGGTATTTCATCAGCTCAATAAGGGCAAGGCAAGAAGGATGGCAACAGACTATTGGGCTTGTTCTATTGATGCTGGAAGATTTTTCTTTGATGAAGACATTGTGAAGTCGGACAAGTTCCGTGTCATCAATAATGCAATCGACCTTTCCGAGTTTTCTTTCGATAAAGAGAAGAGGGTAGAATGGCGAAAAAAGATAGAAATCGCTGATAATGTTACGCTTTATGGTAATGTCGGCAGACTCAGTTATCAGAAGAATCACGAGTTCCTGCTTCGAGCATTTAAAGGACTTGTTTCAAAGCATAAGAATGTACATCTTATCCTTATTGGAACAGGAGAACTTGAAGAGAATATTAAAAGGCAGATTGAAGATTTAAAACTCGAGAAAAATGTTAGTCTAATGGGAAGACAATTTGACATACCAGGTATTTTACAAGCTGTGGATGTTTTTGTAATGCCCTCACATTATGAGGGGCTTCCAATAGCTGTAATTGAAGCTCAAGCGGCAGGCCTTCCGTGCATTATATCAGATACCATTACGAAAGAAGTTAAGTTTTTGCATTCATGTGAATATGAAGATATTGCTAGTGAAGACAAATGGATATTGGCAATGGAAAAAGCAGCAAAAATGTCAAGAAGCAATGATTGTACAGCAATAAAAAAAGCTGGATTTGATATAGAAGAGGAAACCGCAAAACTTGAAGAGTATTTGTTGAGTTAGAGGAATTGAAATGAAAGTAAGCGTAGTTTGTATTTATTATAATAGAAATTATGGGAGTGTATTACAGTCTCTTGCACTTAATAATTTCCTTGAAAAGTTAGGATGTGAGGTAAATGTCATCCCGTTTAAGGATACTGCTGGAACGAAAGAAAAATTGGACATTCTTTTTGACTTGAAATTGCCTAAGCTATTTGATCCGGAAATTGTAAAACGTAAAATTCAGGAGAAAAAGGATAGAAAAGCAGCAACGGATATAGATGAGGAATATGTAGAAGGCGTTAAGCTAAGAGAGCGTGCCTATGATAGATTTGTGAAAACATGTTTTAACGTCCCAGAAAGAGTTCTGAATAGAGATGAACTTGCTGGATTTGTAGAGAATAGTGATGCAGTGATTGTTGGAAGTGATCAGCTTTGGACACCGCATGATATTCTTATAGGCTATCACACACTGAGCTTTGTCCCAAATGGTGTAAAGAAAATATCATATGCAACTAGCTTTGGTGTTAAGGAGCTTCCAACAGCACATATTAAGAGGAAAGCAAAAAAATTCCTTTCTGATATGGACGAGATTTCTGTGCGAGAGATTCAAGGAAAACAAATCATAGAGAATCTTGGAGTAGACAAGACTGTACAGGTTGTCGTAGATCCAACGATGCTTTTGACAAAAAAAGATTGGGATGAGATTGTCCCTTCAACAAGGATTGTCGATGGCAAATATATCTTCTGCTATTTTTTGGGGAATAATCCTGAGCATCGAGAGTTCGCACAAAAGATAAAAGAACAGCTTGGATTAAGAATTGTAGCGTTGCAGCACATGGATGAGTATGTAGCTGGGGATGGAGAATATGTTGATAAGGTACTTTATGATATTGATCCAAGCCAGTTTGTAGCACTGATTCGTGATGCGGAATTGATTTTGACGGATTCGTTTCATGGATCAGTTTTTTCTGTTTTATATCACAAAAAGTTCTTTGTTATGAATCGGCATAAGGATGGTGAGGTGCGTTCAACGAATTCGCGTATTGACACGTTTTGCGGATTGTTAAATTTGGAGAAGCGACATCTCACAGGGGATTTAGTGGCGTACTCAGAGGATAAGGTTCTTCAGGAAATAGATTATGATATTGTCGATCAAAGATTACATGATAGCAGAAATAGCTCAATTGCATTTTTGAAAAATGCATTGGGTATAGGAGAATAAGATGATTCAGATAGCGCAAAAAAAAGACTGCTGCGGTTGTGAAGCTTGTGTGCAAGCCTGTCCTAAAAAGTGTATCTCGCTATCCTACGACCATGAAGGATTTGGATATCCATCCGTAGAAAAAGATAAATGTGTGGAGTGTGGTTTGTGCGAGCGTGTTTGCCCGGTAGCAAATTATGTTGAACCAGACAGTCTGCAAAAATGTTATGTGATACAAAATAAAGATCCCAATGTAGTACGGGAGAGTGCCTCTGGAGGAGGATTTAGTATTTTTGCAGACTATGTGCTGCAACACAACGGCGTTGTATTTGGGGCTGCATATACTGATAGTCTTGAAGTAGAACATACTTATATTGAAAGCAGCAGTGAGTTGGGTAAACTGAGATGCTCTAAATACGTACAAAGCAGAATTGGAAATACATATGCAAAAGTAAAAGAATTTCTGGATGAAGGAAGACTTGTTTGTTTTGCCGGTACACCGTGTCAGGTTTATGGTTTGTGGATGTATTTAAAAAAACCAAACAATCCAAACCTTATCTTAGTGGATTTTGCTTGTCATGGTGTTCCATCGCCTAAGGTGTGGAAAAAATATCTCGCTTGGTTACAGAGCAAGAATGGTAGCAGCCTGAAATCTTATCGTTTTAGAGATAAAAAATTTGGCTATCAGTATACTACATTCTCTGCAAAGTATGAAGATGGAACAGACTACGTAATCTCAGATTGTAATAATGACAGAGATTTTATGAAAGATTCCTTTTTTAGAGATGTTGTTTCAAGGCCGTCTTGCTATAACTGCAAATTTAAATCGGTCAAACATGTCAGTGATGTTACGTTGTTCGATTGCTGGCATAATGAAGAATTAACAGGGACGACGGATTATTCAGATGGGGCAACGACAATTATATTGCATACACAGCGTGCAACAGAGCTCATAGATGAGATTAAAGTTAGAGCTAAATGTACAGAAGCAGATTTGGATAAAGCAGTAGAGCTGGATGGTGTATGCTTGGTTTACTCTAAGTTGCCATTTGCGCAGCGGAAAGAATATTTTGAAGATTTGGATACGCTGACTGTTGAAGAAATGAATAAAAAATATTTTGTAAAGTCGGGAAATAATCCAATAAAGGAGTGTATTAAGGCATTCCTTAGAAAAGTTGGTCTATTTGATTGGCTGAGAAATAAAATAGCCAAAAGAAGAACGAAAAATATGAGCTGAAGAAAGGGACAAGCCATGAATGAATTAGTGACGGCTGTTATAACTACATATAAAAGAGAGCCAGAAATTCTTAGACGTTCAGTTGAGAGCGTCGTGAATCAGACATGGCGTCCGCTTGAACTATATGTTATTAACGATTGTCCAGAGGACATTGTTCTCAGTGATAGAATTCGGTCAATGATCCTGGATGTTCAGCAAAACCACTCTGATTTGAGTATTCAGTATGTACCCCTTGAACATAATAGCGGTGCATGCGTTGCAAGAAACAAAGGGTTGGAATTGGCAAAAGGTGAATTTATTTCTTTTTTGGATGATGATGATACATGGGAATCAGAAAAGATTTCTGAACAGATAGGTGGTTTTTCATCAAAAAAAATAGGGATGGTCTATAGCCCATTTTATAATGTAGACTTTGAGGGAAAAAAAGAACTGATTGTTCGAGGCGATAAGTCAGGTGTTCTTTTGGACAATCTCCTGTACCGAAATGTGATTGGCGGCACATCGATGCCAATGATGAGAACGAGAGCGATGCGCGATATTGGTGGATTTGACCCGGATATGTTGTCGAGTCAAGACTACGATACATGGGTAAGAATGGCAGAAAAGTATGAAATTCAGTTTGTGGGTAAACCTTTGACGGTAAGATATCTTACAGGAGAGTCAATCACAACAAATCTAAAAAAGAAAGAAAGTGGATGGCTCCGCTTTACTGAGAAATACTTGCATTATTATAAAGACAACCGAGAAGCATTTTCTAATCGCTTGAGTCTGATGGTTGGCGAGATGATTGCACTTAACAATAAGAAATTTGTGAATTCTGTTTTGGAAAAATATAAAGGATTGTATAACCAAAGCGTAAAATTTGCGTACTGTAAAGCGATTATAAAGACAGTTGTAAAGAGTGTGTTGAGGAAAAAATAATGAGAGAAAATGTATTGATAGTATTAAGCAGTCTTGCTGTTAATAATGGAGTAGCAAGTTGCACTATGAATTATTATAAATCTGTGATTGAAAAAGGGTATCATGTTGATTTTTTGGTACTAAAAAAAGTCCATTCGGAAAGAGAAGAAGCTGTCGAAAAGGCAGGAAGTAATATATATGTGCTTCCAGAAACTGAAAAGGTAATCAGTAAGGCCAAAAACAATTTCTTGAAAAAGCTAATTAAGGAAAATGGATATTCAATTGTCCATGTTAATATTCCATATCATAACGGGACAGCGGTTTTGAAAGCAGCGAAGAGCAGTAGAGTATCGGTTCGTATTTACCACGTGCATTGTCCAAAACGGGAAGATTCTATTAAGACTAAACTTAAATCCGATATTTACACACCATGTTGTGTAAATAATGCAACGGATTATCTGTCTTGCTCTCATTTGGCAGCGAGAAGTCTATTTGGAAAGAAAAAATACCATGTTTTGCATAATGCGATTGATGCAAAGAAATTTGAGTTTGATGAAGATAAAAGATATAAGCTGAGAAATGCATACGGTTTAGACAATGCTTTTGTTGTTGGAGCAGTGTGCAGAATTGATAAACTCAAAAATCCTTTTTTCCTGATTGATACGTTTGGTGAAATCAAAAAGAGAGAGAGAAGTGCAAAACTAGTCTGGCTTGGTAGCGGAGATTTAGATGAACAAGTAAAACAATATGCAAAAGAAAAAGGCTTAATGTCCGATTGTGTGTTTTTGGGAAGTCGCACGGATGTGAATGACTGGTATTCAGCAATGGATATATTGCTTTTCCCTTCAACACTGGAAGGGCTTGGAATGGTACTTATCGAAGCTCAGGTTTCAGGACTTATGTGCTATACATCAAAAAACGTGTCAGAGGAAACGGATTTGACGGGTCTTGTACATTTTGCGGATCTTAGTGAAGGAGCTCCTAAATGGGCTGAGACCATTCTAAAACAAGCTAAGAACTATCGAAGGATTTCTAGGATTAAAGAAGTAACAGAAGCAGGATATAATATTGATTCCTTAAGAGATGATTTGGGATCAATTTATGACATGTGTTTAAATAGGAGAATAGTTCGATGATATGCTATGTTCTTTTACTTTTTTTTATAGTGTTTCTAGGAAAGATAGATCATTGGAATGAATCAAAACGTAAAAAGAGAAAATACTTAGTTTTGGCATTTACTGCAATTATTGTTCTTGCTGCGATGAGAAGCTGGACAGTAGGAATTGATCTTAGAAATCAGTATGCGAAAGCATATCAGTTAATTGCAAAAATGCCTTGGTCAGCATGGGACAACCTTCGGTATGAGTGGGGCTATTTTGCATATTGCAAAACATTATCCTATATAAGTACAGATATACATTTTTTTATTGCGATTACTGCTTTATTAACATGTGCGAGTGTTGGGTATTTTATTTATAAGAATTCTGAAGATGTCGTAATGAGCACTTTTTTATATGTAGCATTATGCCAGATGTTCATGTATTATACAGGATTAAGACAGGTTCTTGCGATTTCAATTTTACTTGTCACAATTGAAGCGATGAAAAAGAGACATTGGGTGCTTTTTTTCGTAGGCGTTTATATTGCAACGTTGTTCCACAGTTCTGTGGCTGTGGCATATTTCCTTCCTATATTTTATTTCTTGAAGTTTAAGAAAAAGGAAATAGCGATATCCTTGGCAGCAATTGGTGTCACTCTTTTTGCATCGCAGACGGTATTTTCATACGCATTGACTTTTTTTGATAAGTATGAACAAGGATATACAAGCAGCTCGGTATTTGCAAGAGGATATATTAATAATTACTCGCTGTTAACTGGCGCCATTTATATTGTGCTATTTGCTTTAATATATCTGACGATCGCCTGGAAAAATGAATTACAGGAAACAGATAATAGAATCTTCAGCATAGGATTATCTGGAACAAAATTGTTTAAGAGTTATGTGGAGGATTTAACTTTGCCAGAAGGTTTTCTGATGTACGGATCTCTATTAGCGTTGGTGTTTCAGCTGTTCACATTTACAGTTAATATTTTGACGCGTTTCAGGTTTTACTACATACCATTTCTGTATATATCAATTCCATTGGCAATAGAAAAGACAACGGGTCGGTATAAAAAATTAGTGAAACAGGGAATTTATTTGGTTCTTACACTGTACTTCTTGTATGTGTGTTATTATCTGGCAGGATCACAATGGGGCGTTGTTCCGTATAAATTCTTTTGGGCGGATTGAAGGTGAAGATTAAGGATGAAAAAAATAGGAATAGTTTCATTATATTATAACAGTGTGAATTATGGTGGACTGGCGCAGGCGTATGCATTAAATAGATATTTTACGGATATGGGATATGAGAGCGAACTCATCTCCTATGACAGAATTAAAAAACGAGAGTCAATCCCAGAAAAACGAAAGAAGATAACAAGCATGTCTTTGGGAGAGATAGTTGAAAAGTGCTATAGAAAGGCTGCAGAGAAAATAGGTCAAAAATGCTATGCAAAGCGACTTGATATAAGAAAAGCGCGCATGAAAGAGTTCCGTGATGCAATTCCACACTCAGTCAGATACACAGAAGAAACAATTCAGCGATGTGAGAATGATTACGATATATTTGTAAGTGGTAGTGATCAGATATGGAAACCTGGAGTTGTAGATGCTGGGTTTACTTTTGATTTCTTGAAAGAACCTGAGAAGAAAACTGTTATATCATATTCATCTAGTGTATCAGTAAAGGAATTGCCTGAAGATTATGTCCATTTCATGACCGGAGCATTAAAAAAATATAGTGCAATTTCATTAAGAGAGGCAACGACAGCAAAACAGTTTAAAGCTGCGTTTAACAGGGACGTGCGAGTTACAGTTGATCCAGTACTGCTAGTAGATGAATCTGTCTGGACAGAAATGGCTAGCCAGAAATTACTGGATGAAAAATATGTATTTTGCTATATGCTTGGTGATAATAAAGAGCAGCGAAGAGATATAAAGAAATTTGCAAGGTCTCAAAATTTGACACTCGTAACATTACCGCATATTAAGCAGAGTAGTCGCTTTGAGGTTAGAGTGGAAGATTTTGCTTTTGGTGATAAGCAGATGTTTGAAGTCGGAATGCCCGAATTCTTGAGCTTAATTAAATATGCGGAAGTTGTTGTAACGGATTCTTTCCACGCAGGTGTTTTTTCCTACATATTTAGAAAAGCGTTTTATCTTCTTGAACGGCCGACTAAAAATCCAAATGATGTGATGAACGTCAGAATATATGACTTGCTTTCACTATATGGTACGCCTGATCGGTTGGTAAAGGTTGGAGAGAGTTTGCTAAATAAGGATAGTAAAATAATAAATTTCTTGACTATAGAGCAAAAAGTTTCAACGGCAAGACAATATTCCAGAATGTATTTGCAGGAAGCACTGAATAAAAATGGAAGATAATGAGAGAGCCCAAATAATGATTAACACAAAGAATATAGATAGTTTGAACTGTGCAAAAGGTATAGCATGTATTTTTGTAATACTGATTCATTGTACTTTTCCCGGCATAGTAGGGGAGATGCTTCGAGCAATAGCAAGATTTGCGGTTCCATTGTTTTTTACAGTCACAGGCTACTTCCTGTTAGATTCATATGGAAAGGTAACTAGAGCACGCATATTGAGAAAGATGGGGCGTATAGTAAAAATTACGATTTTAGCCGATGCCTTTTATATGATTTTTAGATATGGGTGTTTTTGCATACTGGGTGGGGGGACAGTATAAGAAGTCTTCGTTGAGAATCTGTCAGTTGAAAAGTTCGTGAGATTTGTTTTAACGAATTCACATTCTTTTACTCGCATCTTTGGTTTTTATACGCCCTGATTTACTCGTATGGGACATTGTATATTATTGGGTCCAAATTAATCAGTAAAAAACGGAAGCCTGTATATGCAACACTGGCTCTTCTTACTTTTACATTGCTTAGTGAAGTGCTACCAACATTCGGTGTTCAGCGAAGTTTTACTTCCTTTCATATAGGAATTCATAACTTTTTTGGTCTTAGAGCTCTTCCGCTCATTGTTATGGGATTGATTCTGCGAGAAAATACTTATAAAATCCAAACGCCGAATGATTACACCCCAAAAAGAAACATAGCAGCCATTGGTTTTTTTTGCAGTGATATCTATAATAGAACGTTTTGCTTTTGTGGATTCACAATTTTATATCGGATCATATGCTATGGTTGTGTTGATTCTTATATATTGCATTAGAAATCCGGACTGCTTTTCAAATGTACTAAGATACATATGGGAAAAATTATCGCTATATGTATATGTGATCCAATATGCGATTATAGAAGTTTTGGATTTTTTGTCTGGTAAGATTGTTCCGCAGCAATTTACTCTAATATTTGCATAGCTTAAACCAGTGTTATGCATTTTTGGGGCTCTAACTCTCTCAGTGATTATTACAAAAGTACACAAAAGTTAACCGTTATTTGCCGGGAAAGTATTAGAAAATAAGGAGAAAACTAGATGAGTAAGCGACTCGGTTGGTTAGACTGCTGTAAAGGCGCAACAATATTATTAGTGGTTTTAGGACATGTTGCAGATGGGTATTTGAGTGCTGGTGCATTCCCGGAACACAAGACGGGTCTATTGGCAATTTATAATCTCATTTACTCTTTCCATATGCCCCTATTTTACTGTCTTTCTGGCTATGTGTTTTATCTGGCATATTGCCGGAAACGAACATAAAAAAAGAAAAATTTCTGGTCGCAGATTATAAATCTCACGTGGATATGTTCTTTTTTCAGTTGCATTATGGATCTTCAAAATGATATTTTCGGACAACGTGAATACACAGTTTGGTGTAAGAGATTTGCTTATGATTCCGATAAAGCCGCTAGGGAAATTTTGGTATATCTATGTGCTGATTTTCATTTATTTGATCGCATATGTACTAGAATAGAAAAATAATGATATTATGGTTCTGTTTGTATCCTATATTGTTAGTAGTATCGTGAAATTTTTCTCTTTTGGAATCTCATTTCCACTTAAGAGCATATTATACTATTTCTTCTTCGTTTATTTTGGTACTTGTATGGCAAAACGGACAAAACCGATTGAGAAAACGGTAGAAAGAGCTATTCTGATTATATCCGACTTGGTAGCAGTTGGAAAGTTGGAGTATTTGTATAATAGAGAGGTTGTCAATACATAAAATACCAGTGGCGGGTACATTTGTTGGTTTAACATTTTGCATTTTGGCTGTATTAGTATTCTCGCGTTGCAACGAAAATCGGTTGTTTGGTTTTTGTGGTAAGTATAGTCTCGAAATATATATGATGCATACCTTCCTTACTGCGGCTAATCGTAGTATTTTGATTCGGGGGGGGTCAGAAACTTTGTATTGAATGTGTCTTTGAATTTTATAATAAGCACATTGGTTCCAATTATGATTGCAGTTATTTTGAAGAAGCTAAGGCTGCATAAATGGATATTCAAACCAGTAAGGTTAAAATAGTTCAGATAAAGCGAAAAGCACTTAATTAGAGAGAATTCAGGTGATAAGATAATGAAAATAAGTCAACGAAAGGCCGGCGTAGCATTGTCGTATGCTGGTGAATTAGTAAAAATATTAGTTAGTTTAATTTACACCCCCATTATGTTGCGCCTTTTGGGACAAAGCGAATACGGATTGTATCAGTTGGTGTATTCGGTGGTTGCTTACTTGAGCCTTTTAAGTTTGGGATTTGGAAGTTCCTACTTACGGTTTTATTCAAGGTATAAAGCACAGAAAGATGAAGACAGCGTTGCAAAGTTGAACGGAATGTTTATGCTTATTTTCTGTTCTATTTCTATTATCTGTGTTTTATGTGGACTCGTAATGATAGGAAATATTCGTGGCATTTTTGGCACGGGTCTTACAGAAAGCGAATATGCTACTGCTAAAGTTTTGATGGGACTACTCATTATAAACCTTGCGATGACATTTCCGAACAGTGTATTTAACTGCTCAATTACGGCGCACGAAAAGTTTCTGTTTCAAAAACTGCTGATACTTCTTCAGAATTTATTTAGTCCTTTTTTGACGTTACCATTACTTATTATGGGGTACGGATCAATAGGTATGGTATCCGTAACAACATTCCTTACATTTGCGTTATTGATATCTAATATGTTCTATTGTTTTAGAAAATTACATATCAGATTTGCGTTTAGAGGACTTCAAATTAGTTTGCTTAAGGAAATGTGGGTATTTACATTTTTTATCTTCCTGAATCAGATTATAGATCAAATTAATTGGAGCGTAGATAAATTTTTGTTAGGCAGATTTGCTGGTACGACAGCAGTTGCCCTATACGGAGTAGGTGGACAGATTAATACATTATATCTTCAGTTTTCTTCGTCCGTGTCAAATGTTTTTGTTCCCAAAGTTAATCGTATTGTTGCCGAGACAAATGATAATGATCAATTAACTAAACTTTTTACAAAGGTTGGTCGAATTCAGTTTATGGTTTTAGGACTGATTTTGTCTGGATTTATATTTTTTGGAATTCCTTTTGTAAAAATTTGGGCAGGGCCAGAATACGGTGATTCGTATGCTGTGGCACTGTTGCTTATTATTCCTGTTACAGTTCCCTTAATACAAAATCTTGGAATTGAGATTCAAAGAGCCAAGAATATGCATAAGGCAAGGGCAGTTGTCTATTTGGCAATTGCGATTGCCAACGTATTAATCAGCATTCCGCTGATTAAACTTATGGGACCAACTGGTGCAGCGCTTGGAACAGCTATTTCTCTTATTGCGGGTAATGCTATTTTCATGAATTGGTATTATCATGCCCGTATTGGAATGAACATGATTTATTTTTGGAAGGAAATTGCAAAGTTTATTCCGGCATTGATTGCACCTTTTGTAGTCGGATTTTTCATTATGAAATTTGCCAATATTACAGGACTTGTTCAATTGGCAGCATTTGCGATTGTATATACGGTTATATATGCTTTCTCAATGTATTTTCTGGGTATGAATTCTGAGGAGAAACAACTTATTATTGGACCCGTTAGAAGAATTTTAAGAAAATGAATATAGAAGAGGAGAAACAAGAATGAAACCAGAAAAAGCATATGCTTGCTACAATGTAAATACAGATGTGAGATTGAGCAGTTCTTCTGGAGCGGTATTTTCTTCTTTGGCAGAGTATGTGCTTAATAAGAATGGCATTATTTATGGTGTCGCGATGTCTGAAGACTGCTATTCGGCAGAATTTATTGCAGTTACGGATCGAAGTGAACTAATAAAACTCCGTGGATCAAAATACCTGCAAGCAAAAGTTGGGGATACATTTAAGAAAGTTAAGGCAGAATTGCAAGCAGGAAAAACAGTTTTGTTTACCGGAACGGGGTGTCAGGTTAACGGGTTAAAGACCTTTCTAGGAAAAGACTATGATAATCTTATTTGTGTAGATGTAATATGTCATGGTGCTCCTTCACCGGCTTTGTGGAAAAAGTACGTTGAGTATCAAGAAGAGAAAAATTCTGGAAAGTTAATAGGTATCAATTTTCGTTGTAAGGATGCCAGTGGGATTGATTGTAGTAGCATGAAAGAAATGCTAAAAGATATTCCGCAAGGTGAAGAAAAGAGAATATATATTTCTAAAAATAAAGATCCCTATATGCAGATGTTTCTGAGAGATTATTGTCTACGTCCTTCCTGCTACGAGTGTGTTGCCAAGAAGGAAAAGAAGTCTGATTTAACAATTGCAGACTTTTGGGGAATTCAAGATGTTGCTCCTGAAATGAATGATGGAATTGGAACATCATTAGTATTAATTCGTACAGATAAGGGGCAAAAAATCTTTAGAAGTATTAGTAGTAAAATGAAGTTGAAAGAAGTTTCTTATGAGGCCGGTGTAAAAGGCAATTCGGCTGAGTATAAGTCGTGTGTAAGACCTTTACAGAGGAACACGTTTTTTGAAGATATGAATTTAATGAATTTTTGTGAATTACAAAGAAAGTATATTGTTCCGACAGAATATTCATTATCAACAAAAATTAAGGGAAAAGTGAAGTTTATAATTAAAGGTATTCTTAGGGTGCTTAGACATCAGAATATTAATAATACTAGTTACGGATTGTTATTTGCTTTTGACTGCAAGAATTATGAAAGAAATACTAATACTTAAGAGGAAAATGACAGATGAATCTGAAAAAAATATTTGATATTGATTGGCTGAAAACAATAAAGATAAAATTTCATAATTCTAAGAAGGGTATGGCGATTATTTATAGGAATTCAGCTGTTAATTTGGCAAATGACTCGAGTATATGTCTTTCTGAACGATTTGAATTTGGTAGACGATATTATCATCAAGACAATAGGACATCTGCATTAAGTCTAGCTGAAAATGCAAAATTGATTGTAACAGGTGCAGAACAGATTTATACAGGGGCCTATATTACGGTAGCTCCGAATGCTGTATTATCATTCGGGGAGGGTACTGCAATAATAACTTGACAATCGATTGCTTTGAACATATTGCAATTGGAAAAGGCGTTTTCATGTCTAAAAATGTTACGATTCGCGATTCTGATAATCACTTGATGTGCTATGATGGATATGAAAAGACGAAGCCGATAATGATTAGTGACCATGTATGGATTGGAATGAATGTTACGATTTTAAAGGGCGTTACGATTGGAGAGGGAGCTGTTATAGCGGCAGGATCTGTAGTTACGAGAGATATTCCTCCACATGCGCTTGGTGCAGGCGTTCCTTGCAGAGTGATAAAGACGGGAATTGAATGGAAAGATAAGTGACAGTGGGTTGGTCGCTAAATATGAGGTAAATCTAAAAATGGGAAAATACTGTTGTCACCACGGTTATGTCCAACTTCTGACCAGCCTGAAAATGATGGAAGTCATGCTGGCTAAGAAGAAGTCGATGAGTGAGCTGGCAGCACCGTTGAAAATCTATCCGCAGGTGTTGGAGAATGTCCGTGTGACCGATAAGAAGGTTGCACAGAATGATCCTGTTGTTCAGGAACCTGCGTCTAAGGTTGCTGAAGCACTGGGCGATACTGGTCGTATTCTGGTGTGTGAGTCCGGCACTGAGCCTGTGGTGCGTGTCATGGTGGAAGCACCAGATCATGATACTTGCCAGAAGTATGTTGACGAAGTGTTCAATGTGATTTGTGAAAAGGGATATAAGGCGGCGTAAAGTCAATGACGACTCTGGCAATTACCCAGAGTCGTTTTGCATAAGAGGGAAAGTGTAATAGACGAGAGAAGTAAATATCGGGAGGGATAAACCTATGTGTGGAATCGTTGGTTTTACAGGAAACCGACAGGCAGCACCGATCCTGCTGGATGGTCTGTCAAAACTGGAATATAGAGGATATGATTCGGCCGGACTGGCTGTCCGTGATGGAGAGAATCTGGCACAAGTCGTGAAAGCAAAGGGGCGTCTGTCCAATCTGATCGAAAAGACAGATGGCGGTAAGGCATTGAAAGGAACCTGTGGTATCGGACATACCCGCTGGGCTACCCACGGTGAGCCGAGCCAGACAAATGCACATCCGCATGTATCTGGTAATTGCACCAGAACTGGTTCCGGCCCGGTCGAATCCGAGGTCGTTGGTGTACATAACGGTATTATTGAGAACTATACCGAACTGAAGGAAAAGCTGCTGAAGCACGGTTACACTTTCTACAGCCAGACCGATACGGAAGTAGTTGTTAAACTGGTTGATTACTATTATAAAAAGTATAACCTTGGCCCCATCGATGCCATTGCGAAGACAATGGTTCGTGTCCGTGGTTCCTATGCTTTGGAGCTGATGTTCCGTGACTATCCGGGCGAGATCTGGGTAGCGCGTAAGGACAGCCCGATGATCATCGGTATTGCGGATGGTGAAACTTATGTGGCTTCGGATGTTCCGGCAATCCTGAAATACACTCGCAATGTGTATTATATTGGAAACCTTGAGTTTGCAAAACTTGTTCCGGGTGAGGCTCATTTCTATGATCTGAATGGTGATGAAATCGAAAAGCAGACCACCGAGATCAAGTGGGATGCAGAAGCGGCTGAAAAGGGCGGCTTTGAGCATTTCATGATGAAAGAGATCCATGAGCAGCCGAAAGCTGTCCAGGATACTTTTAATTCCGTAATCAAGAACGGAGTTATCAATCTGTCCAGCGTGGAGATTACCGAAGATGAGATTAAGAATTTCGAGCAGATTTATATTGTTGCTTGTGGTTCTGCATGGCATGTGGGCATGGCTGCTCAGTATGTGCTGGAAGATATGGTAGACATCCCGGTGCGTGTGGAACTTGCATCTGAGTTCCGCTACCGTAAGATGCCGCTCAATCAGAAAGCACTGGTGATCGTTGTTAGCCAGTCTGGTGAGACAGCGGATACACTGGCAGCATTGCGTCTTGCAAAAGAAAAGGGCATCACCACAATGGCAATCGTTAATGTGGTGGGCAGCAGCATCGCGCGTGAAGCTGATAAAGTGTTCTACACACTTGCTGGACCGGAAATCTCTGTTGCTACGACAAAGGCATACAGTGCACAGCTTGCCGCTATGTACTGCCTGGCAGTGCAGTTTGCGAAGGTCAGAAGCAAAATCACGGATGAGCAGTACAGCTATTATATTTCTGAACTGCAGACTATCCCGGAGAAGATACAGAAGATTCTGGAAGACAAAGAGCGTATCCAGTGGTTCGCGGCAAAGTACGCCAACGCTCATGATGTGTTTTTTGTTGGTCGTGGTATCGACCATGCAGTCAGCCTGGAAGGCAGCTTGAAGCTGATAGAAATCAGCTATATCCACTCCGAGGCATACGCAGCAGGTGAGCTGAAGCACGGCACCATCAGCCTGATTGAGCAGGGAACACTGGTCATCGGTGTGCTAACTCAGAGTGAACTGTATGAGAAGACTGTAAGCAATATGCTGGAGTGCAAGAGCCGTGGGGCTTATCTGATGGGACTGACTACTTATGGCAAGTACGAGATTGAAGATCAGGCGAACTTCACAGTCTATGTCCCGAATGTAGACGAGCATTTCATTGACAGTCTTGCCGTGATTCCGCTGCAGTTGCTGGGATACTATGTATCTGTGGCAAAGGGCCTCGATGTGGATAAGCCGAGAAACCTTGCAAAGAGTGTGACGGTGGAGTGATTGGATATGGAAAGAGAAATACCGGTACTATATAAAAGAAAGGAAGAATGCTGTGGTTGCACGGCCTGTTATGCCATCTGCCCGAAAGAAGCTATTTCTATGGCAGAGGATGAAGAAGGCTTTGAGTATCCGCAGATTGATGAAAGCAAGTGTGTGCGGTGCTATCAATGCATTAAGGTATGTCCGATAAAAGCAGCACGAGCATAGGAGAGAAAATGAAAACAACATTACTTATCATGGCCGCCGGAATCGGCAGCCGATTTGGAACAGGAATAAAACAGTTGGAGCCGGTGGATGATGCCGGACATATCATCATGGACTACTCAATCCATGATGCGGTTGAGGCTGGCTTCAATCATGTAGTATTTATCATTCGTAAGGATATCGAGAAGGAGTTCAAAGAGGTCATCGGTCATCGTATTGCCTCCATTTGCTCTTCTCATAACGTAACTGTGGATTATGCTTTCCAGGATATCAACGATATTCCGGGAGAATTTCCGGCAGGTCGTACTAAACCTTGGGGAACCGGACAGGCTGTGCTTGCTGCGAAAAATGTGATTGAGACTCCGTTCATTGTGATCAATGCAGATGATTACTATGGCAAGGAAGGTTTCAAGGCTGTCCACGAGTATCTGGTGAATGGCGGAAAGTCTTGTATGGCTGGTTTCGTTCTAAAGAACACTCTGTCCGATAACGGCGGTGTGACTCGCGGTATCTGCAAGATGGATGAGAATGGAAACTTGACTGAGGTTGTGGAAACCAAGAACATCGTAAAGACTGCAGATGGAGCAGAGGCAGACGGTGTGGTTGTTGATGTGAATTCTCTGGTATCCATGAATATGTGGGGCTTGACTCCTGATTTTCTGGATGTGCTGGAAAATGGTTTCAAGGAGTTTTTCAAGAAAGAAGTACCGAGCAATCCTCAGAAAGCCGAGTATCTGATCCCGATCTTCATCGGTGAACTGTTAGAGCAGGGTAAGATGTTCGTAAAGGTTCTGAAAACGGATGATACATGGTACGGAATGACCTATCACGAAGATGTCGCAGCTGTAAAGGATAGCTTCAAGAAAATGTTGGCGGATGGCGTATACAAGGCTGATCTGTTCAGTGATCTGTAATGGAAGCAATAAAGGTATTAGCCAAAATCCTCACAAACATCCTGACTGCTCTGGAAGATGTAAGCAATAATAGGAAAAGGATGGTGTAAGTGATGGCGATTAAGTCGTTAGAAATTAATTCCAAAGAAATTCATCTTATGAAATCAGTTACATCAGCCGATTATTCAGGAAAGACAGTGCTGACAAATTCCTCTTGGAAATATGTAGAATTATGGTTGAAAAGACAGAGTTCAGTAAAATCTAGGCGAGCATTATTTTATTGGTCTCAAGCAAAGAATTTCTATATTGCATCTGAAAATTTACCAATAGAGTCGCGCCCTCTTACTTCGTACTATTGTTGTATGAATGCTGCCAAGGCACTGCTGGCTATTAAAGGTCCAGACAGTATTGATTTTGATAATTTATCGCATGATATTTCATCAGATAGAAGACAATGGGGAAAATTTAATAACATAAAAAATGCTGAGGTAGTTTTTTCTGGATCAGGTGTATTGTTTGAGCTGTCTAAATATTTCAAAGAAGAAGCAGGGAAAAAGATATATTCTGCGTATGATTTGATGTACAATATACCATGTATTCATCGAGCATTTTCTCTTACATATAGTTGTCCTGAATTGTTTATTCCGATTAGAGATATTAAATTTATTGTAGATAGTGAATTAAAAAAAGGTTGGGTCCAGTTTCAGGTCGATGAAAGGTATGCTAATGGAAATTCATTAAGGTATGTGCCTAAACAATATGAGAAGGTGAAATATCAGGATTCCACCAAATATTTAATGAGAAAAAAGCAGCGATTCGCATGGGATATTCATGGAGATAAAAAACAAAGATTAGAAGCCTTGTCTAAATATCACGGTAGCATTCGCAAGGATTTACTTTATATATACAGCGATGCTAGATTGTGGTATATAAAAAAAGATATTGATACGAATCAGCATATTCTAAAGAGAAATTCAATTACATTAATATTTGCAGTTTTCCACTGGCTGAGTGAGCTGGTACGGTATAATCCAGAAAAATCTGAATCATTAATGAAAACGAATCAGAACTGGTTGATTCACGAATTTGTAGGGAATAGTTTGTATCAATACATAGATGAAATCAGTTGCGAGATAACAGAAAATGATATCATGACATCCGGTTATTGTAAATGATTATAGTAATATGATAGGGGGTGTATTATGGGATTTTTGTCATTATTTCAAAGAAAACAGAAAAATACACAAGCAGTTTCAAAAAGCAATGCTTCTTTGGAAAGGGTAGCAGATAGTATTCTTAATCAAAGAGGAAAGCAAATAGTAGATGGGCTAAACAGAACCACCGCTAGTACTGGAACTCCGATGGATAAATTGCATGGTGGGGCAAAAAGAATGGCTCAAATGTCAAACATAGGTGGGGGTTCAAAAGCAACTGGTGGAGGTGGCGTTGATGAAGGAATGAAAGCAATGCTACAATACACACAGGCTAACACTGTGAAAAAGATGACATCGCAGAGCGGGAATAAAAAGATTCCAGACAATAAGTAATCTTGCCCACATATCCATACAGTGCTATACTTAAACCACTACAAAAGGAAAGAGGTTATCACCATGCCCAGAACGAAGGGCAGCAAAAACCGTCCCAAAACCAATACCACCAAAGACTACGCATCCCAAATAGCTGAAAAACAGGCAACAAAATAATACCGATCGAAAAATCAGCTGTATTTAACCCAAAAAGCCTTGTAAATATGCCCCTTTTGGATATTTTACAATCGGCTGGGTATTTATTTAATTAGAGGGAACTTCAATGTTGGTGAATATAGTATTTGATTATAATGCGGATATAGTAAGTGTACCTGATAGTATTGGGATAAATATAAAAAAATATCAAAATCGATGTGATAAATGGTTATTTAATAAATTGAATGAGCATGAATTTTGGGAGAAGGATGACTCCGGAAATAAATTAGGGGTTGGTGTTTGCAGTGAATCGTTCATATATTGGTTGAATGAATTTGTTTTAAAAGATTCTAAAGAGAAAGCATATATTGTGCGAAAAAGTATTAATAATTATGATGAAAGTTTGCCTACCATATATTATTGATGAACAGAGTATATTGACAATTTATGTGAACTGTTTATTCTTTTGTACAAAAACTAATCTCTTGTAATTTAATGCACGAGTCCTAATGAAAAGCAAACAATAAAAAATTTAAAAATGTAATAAAAAAGATACCTTATTTTGGCAAAAAGATCCTTTCAAAAATTAAATTCAAAAAATTTAGAAATATGATAGAAGGAGCGACGAACTCAGCAATAGTAAATAAATTCTTAAATTATATAATTGAAAATGTTGATATAGTGTTATCAGTAGGTGGAGCATTTTCTGACATTTTAGATTATATATTCGATAAAAGTATAAATAATGTTATATGGAAATTTAAATTATGGTGATAAAAATATCATGTAAATACATAAAAGATAATGCTTTTGATATTACAGTTGGGCAGGAGACACACACAATTACCCACGAAAACAATCAGGCTGTTTTTAAGTTGAGCGAATCAAAAAATTATAATATTGAAATTTGCAAAAAGTCTTGCAAAAGCAATCATTCTTTCAGTAATATTTTGATTTTCTTTTTCACTATGATATTGCAAGGCATTTTCAATATTCTATTGATGAACACCGATTCAAAGTGGTATAATAAGTTAAGCCCTTATATTATTAAAACTAACTTTAATGTTTTCATAGATAAAGATACCGATTTGGAATTTATTTACAACGAAGGATATTTTTATTATGACAGGAAAACTAAAAAGTTACCCACGATAAGTTGGATAGATTGCGATAATATAGTTCTTGTTAAAACGGAATATACCATAGATAAGGTCAATTTGACCAATGCATATTGTAAATATGTTAAGAAGTTTATTTCTTGTACATCAGTCTGTGAGCTGATATTCTTATTGCTAATACTACTTGCTGTTTCTTACAAAAAGTATACAGCAACTATCATTTGCTGTATACTTTTTGTTTTGGTAATAATTATTCAAATTATTGTTTTTAAAAAAGAGTTTATGAGATTAAAGAAAATAGGTGATGTGCTTTAATTTTAACCCCAAAATACTTTATGTATTCATGTGTTTCTGTATCTTAGTGTAGCTTTTTGTTATTTTCTATTTTAACTTGCTATGTAAAGAAATATTGGCTCATATGACGGGAGTAGAACAACACAGGTTAGAACTGTTCGCAGTGACGGTACTCTTGTATTTAATATAGACTATGAGTACGCAGACGGTAAGGCTGAAAATTCAACAACTAATCTTATCAGCAAGTTCAGCCAGTCATATGGCGGTGACAGCGTTTTGTCATATGATTATTCTTATGATAACAACGGTAATATTACCGAGATTAAGCAAAACGGTAAGCTTACAAACAAGTATGTTTATGACAGCCTTAACGAGCTTAAAGAAGAATACGACTATGTAAATAAATTTTACATTAACTATTCTTATGACGGAGCAGGAAACCTGCAAAATAAATATGAACAGGTTCTTGATCCGACATACGGTTATCCGACAGGAACACAGCATGGTAATACTTACGAGTACACCGATACAAGCTGGAAGGATAAGCTGACAAAGGTTAACGGCAGTAATATTTCATACGATGCAAACGGCAATCCGCTTTCATACCGTGACGGAATGAGTTTTGAATGGGAGAACGGAAGAATTCTCAAGAAAATCAACACTTCCGACAAATCCGTCCAAATGAGCTATGACTCAAACGGTATGAGGACGCAGAAGTCTGTTGACGGGGTAAAGACCAACTATTACTACGACAGCAACAAAAATTTAATTGCCCTTGTAAAGGGTAATGACACTCTGTTGTTCTACTATGACAGTGAAGGAAGTGCAACCTCATTCTCATATAACGGTACAATGTACTTTTATGTGAAGAATCTGCAGGGTGATGTAATCAGGATTATTGACCTCGCAGGTACAGAAGTTGCAAGCTATGTTTATGACGCTTGGGGCAACATAAAAGATACCAAAGGCAAGCCGACAATTCGTGAACTGAACCCAATTCGTTATCGTGGCTATGTTTATGATACTGAAACAGACTTGTACTATTGAATTATCTTGATCCTAATGGGTATGTAGCCCTAGTTGATGATTTACTTTATGCTTTAATAGCTTTAACTGCAGCAACTGTAGCGATTTGTTCCACTTCATTTTTCCAAAAAGGTTGATCTGCTTTTTGTAACGCAGTCGGTAACGGACTATCATCTATCGGAAATGCAATTTGGAATGGTGCGTCTGCTGCATGGAATTGGTCTAAAAATAAGGTTAAAAATGCAATTAATGCAGTTAAAAAATTTAATACTGCTGTTAAATCAGCAAATAATATACGATCTAAATTGAAAAAAAGAAAGAAAAAACAATAAACGATTTTATACTACAATATTTAATAGTGATGATGTACCCATACTTGGAAGTAAACTTACTAAAAGTCAAGCTGAATCAAAGTTGCGGCAAGGCAAAGATGTAATAACTTATTATAAGAGTGATGCGTTAAATATCGCAAACTCAGTAGGCAGCACTAGAAGTAAGTGTGATCCCAAACATAGAGGGTCTGCTTCTTTTAAGCATTATCATGTTAAATATAAAAATATAAAGTGGAGTATCCATTCGTTTTATGTATAGGGAATACAGGTGGTATTATGGTTTATACTTTTATGAATTATGACGATTTTAATAGTAAATATAACGATATATTAAAAATTGCCACTTGCTATAGCGAGAATTTTAGTTTTTTTACCGTGAGACAGATCCATAAAAAGGATCATTCTAATGAATATTTTAATTTCTTGGATGGTTTTAGAAATCATGAAATTCCATTAGGTAAAATAAAAACACCCAGATATACTGCAGGACAACAAATCCATTGTTTCAGAATTAATAAAATAACAACGGCTTTATTGATGAAACCTATAGATTTTTCTTCTTGGAATGCTTATGATTATCCTGAAGATTTGGCTTTTTATAAAAATTGCATACCGTGGTTTCGCTGTATTTCACATGAAAAAATGGTGTTAGTCAATGAGACCAATTTTAGAGCATTTAATGAGTTAAAAAAAATAGGCATAAATTTTAGATTGATTAATAATTCTAACTATATTTGAAAAAATTTAAAACGAATATGGGTAAGTAGGCTCATTTGAGCCTACCTATTCAAGCGGTGAAACCTCATATTACTATTACACATTTGACGGTTCGCTTGAAAGTGAATATCGCACATCATCAAACGGCAGTCTTACTCATTACATTGTTACCGATTCAGACGGTAATACGGTAGAAAAGACATTTGTAAACGGTCAGACAAAGACTATTACAACAGGCACAGATAAGGGAGCAAAAAACATGAAAAAAATAATACAACCAATATCAATATTATTAATCATAACGCTGTTATCTGCGATATGTATAATACCATATGCAGCGACTATCGTTAACGGTGGTAATTACGAATTTACAGTTATGGATGCAACCAAGGTCCAAAAGTATGTTGTAGGTATGATTGACTTAACTGATGATGAGAAATTTCTTTACGATACTAATGGCGACAATGTGTTGACCGTTATTGATGCCACTAATATTCAGAAAATTATTGTTGGATCTCAATTCGATACATCAGAACCGTCATCTTTGACAGAAACTACTTCGGTTTACGGAACTGAAGCATCCACAGAAACAACGATATCGGATTTCTCCTCTGCTTGTACTGAAGTAACAACTGAATATACTGAAACTACAGCATATACTGAAACTACTACAGAATGTGTTGAGGAAACGACAATTGTTGATGAACCATCGACAGAATCGACTGAAACAACTACGGAAGAAGTTACTGAACCTTCAACAGAATCGACTGAAACAACTACGGAAGAAGTTACTGAACCTTCAACAGAAGAGTATACTGAGCAGATTACTGAACAGCCTACTACAGAGCCAAAACCAACTGTTCCGCCTAAAAGTGTGAAATTCAATAAGAATACAATAACACTTGGGGTAGGGGAGTCATATACTCTTATTACTACTATTGAAAATGGAGATATTTCGCAAGTAGAGTTTACTACAGATAATAGTGGGGTAATTACTGTAGACGATAAAGGCAAAATGACTGCTGTGGGCATTGGTGTCTCTACAATTACAGCAAAAACTTATAACGGACTTACAGCCAAATGTAAGGTTACTGTTAAAAAACTTGCTAATAGCATAAAGCTTGATAAGACAAGTATTATAATTGGAGTCGGTGAACAGTATGATTTTTCAAGCTATGTGCCGAGCGGAACAGCAGCTTATTATCGTTCTTATTATTCAGATGATCCGAATATTGCTTTTGTTCAAAAAGCCGGAGGTTTGATGACCGCAAAAAAGGCAGGAACCACAACTGTGAGATGCAAAATGCCAAACGGTACACAAGCAACCTGTAATGTAACGGTCAAGCCGCTTGCAACATCTCTTAAACTTAACGCAAGTGAAATTGTACTGTACATAGGTCAGAGTTTTGACATTAACAGCAGTGTTCCAAAAGGTACAGCGGCATATTACAGACTTTATTCATCAAGCAATTCAAAAATAGCTGCTGTAACAAGAGGCGGAGGTGTCGTCAAAGGAGTAGCGACAGGAAAAGCAACTGTAACTTGCACTTTGAATAACGGAAAAAAAGCCATTTGCAATGTATACATAATGCCACAGAGCAAGAAGATTTCAAATGTTCCGTTAATCGGTCAAAGTAAGCTCCCGACAGGCTGTGAAACCTGTAGTGCAACAATGCTGTTGAATTTCTACGGATATAAAATTTCTGAAACGACATTTGCAGATAAGTATTTGGTAAAAAAACCTTTCGGTTATTCAAACGGTTCATACACAGGACCGGATCCTAATTGTGCCTTTGTTGGAACACCATACAGTTCCAACAGCTACGGAGCGTATGCACCGATTATGGTAAAATGTATGAATAAATACCTTTCCGACAAATCATACAAGGCTGTCGAAATCAGCGGGAAAAGTCTTGAATATCTTTCGGGTAAGTATGTTGCACAAGGTCAGCCGATTATGGTATGGGCAACAATTAATATGTCACCGTCATTTAAGACAACCACTTGGAGAGTAAACTACACCGATGAAAACGCAAAATATAAACTCGGCAGTTACTACACTTGGACTGCCGGCGAACATTGTCTGTTACTCACGGGCTATGACAAAGATTATTACTATTTCAACGATCCGTGGACGAATGCTCGAACCCGTTACTCAAAAAGCCTTGTAAATACAAGATATAACGAACTCGGCAAACAGGCTGTAGTTATGGTAAAGAAATAACAAGAACCTTCTCTGATGAATTTATCATTAGGGAAGGTTCTTTCTTTTATTTGTTAGTATATTCTATTAAGGCAAAAATGCCTTTAGGAGCTTAAAATAAATTGCTGTGTGTTCCGGTTCTTGTCAGATACAAAATAAGTTCTTCATTACTAATTTCGTAAATCAAGAGCCGGTCGGGGGTAATGTGACACTCCCTACAGCCGGAATAATTTCCAATTAGTTTGTAATCTTTATATTCCGGTGGCAGTAGTTGTTGTTCAGCTATCATTTCAACAACATCATCAAGTAATTGAATATTGTATCCACGCTTAATTGCCAGCTTAACATCTCTGTTGAATTTTTGTGATGGCACAATTCTTAATTTACTCATTGGTAATATCCTCTAAAAGCTCGCTAAATGATGCATAGGTTTTTTGTTTGGATTTTTTTCAGTTCTTCAACTTCTTTTATTGCAGAAATTGTATCTGCATTTGAAGTTTCATAGTTAATGACATTGAGCATATAACGGATAAGGTTGCCCTTTACATTTTCGCCACCTTTTACAACAATACTTTTATAAGCGTTGTAAATATCACGGTCAACGGTAAATGAACAAGTAATCTTATTGGTACTCATAATTTTATCACCTTTCAAAAAAATATTACTAAGCTAACACGGCGGTATCACCGACACAGTTCGTTTTCGTAAGTTTCTGGTCGGCTGTGCTGCTCTTGTTTCAGAGCAGGTAAATTATTAATTCGCTGACATTGCACCAAGTACCGCAAAGGAATGGCTGAAGGTACTTGTGGGACTTCACATTGTTTATCTGCTTGCCCCATATTCAAACAATGAACTGAAACGGCTCAGCAAAACACCGAAACTGTATTTCTGTGACACCGGTCTTTGTTCTTACCTTTCGATGTGGCTGACGGCAGACACTCTCCGTAACGGTGCTGCAAGCGGTCATTACTACGAAAATTATGTGGTAATGGAGCTTGTGAAAAACTACGCTTACGCTAAATCTAAAGTAAATATTACCTATTTTCGTGATTCTAACGCAAAAGAGATTGATGTTTTCATCGAGGAAAACAATGTCATTCATCCGTTGGAAATCAAAAAGAGTGCTTCTCCTGATCGTCGTGAGGTCAAAAAGTACAGCGTAATTGACAAGGCTTCTTTGAACCGCGGAAACGGCGGCATCATATGTATGTGTGAGGAGCCGATACCGATTGACAAGGATAATTGTTTTATTCCGAGCAATCTAATCTGAATCACTCCCATAGCAAAAGTATATTTTCAAGAAACTAAGCAGAGCCCAAAAGCTCTGCTTTTTGTTTTAGTTTGCCCGGAAAATGACAGAAAAGGAATGAACGAAATGCCTAAGAAAAACGACTTCACCGTCTCCAAAAAAATCGTGATATACCTTTTTTAATGTTATTTAACTCTGTTTACGCTGTAAATTGTAAATCCGTTGAATTCCTTTTCATCCTTGTAAACAATGACGGAATCCTTTTTGCCGTAATATTGGTTAAGATAATTTTCTTTGATAAAAGTAATGTTTTTATCGATAACATATATATTTCTTCCGTCAACGACCGCCTCATAAATATTTGTTGAGAGGTTGCGGTTCACAAGCTGATTTGTCCGATGAAGATATCCGAAGCCGTCAACATTATGGAGAAAATCGGAAGAAAATCCCCACAGCGGATGAATATAGTTATCGGTATATGAAATGTATTCTTTAGCTGTTACAGGATCGAGAACATAATAATTTTCGGGATGTCTGTCAACCTCAGTATAAAGATCACTAGGCTTTTTGTCATATGAAACAGGAGTGATATGGAAGAAATATGATACACAGCTTGCCACACCTAATATCACAAGTACAATAACCGAAATAAGAACAGTTTTTTTGCTTTTATCTGTAATATTGCTGTATTCGTCTTTTCTGAGATGACCGAAATCAAACGAATACATTGTAAACGAAAGAATCATCAGCAAAATTCCGTACATTGTGTATGCCGAAGAATCCATTGCATAACGAACATACATACAAGCCGCAAATCCCACCGCAAAATACAAAGCAGGGAAGAAGGCAAATCTTTTTTTATGAACGGTAACAAAAACAACCATAACGGCAAGTATTACCGCAAAAGCAATAAGATATGAATCAAAATTTATAATATGTCCCCATGCATCTGAAAACAATGCACCCGAATTATCAAAGAAATTATACGGATTTTCCCGTTTTTGGATATCCGCAACCTTTTCAAGGGCAGCAGTATTCAGTCCGTTGTTTTCATCATAATATCCGTCAACAAAAAGTTCATACTCATTTGCCGAATTTATTCCGACCGAATTAAGCTCCTTACAATAATCAGAATAGTTTGGAAAAGCATTATCATCGGTCTTATCGGCAAGGACGCTGTATCTGTACAACCCCGAAGTTTCTGCATTTGCATTATTGACCGAATATGAATAATATTCAAGACCACAGCCGACAAGAACAATAAAGACAAATACAAGCACAAAAGGTCTGAAATACCAGAAGAATTTTCTGAACGGCAACTTGTACTTTCTTTTTGCAATCATATCACCGATGAAGAATGCAATGAAAAATGCAAGTCCCACAAAGAAATATTTGAAACATAAAAATGTTCCGAATACAACTTCAAGTACACCAATCCAAAACGGGAGAGAGTATCTTTTATTTCTGATTGCATTAAGTGCCATCAGAAACCCTGCCGCAAGCAGCAAAGCGGCGGTTTTGCTGCTTAAAATGTTTGAATAATGGTCAAATGAAAACAAAATATTCAGCACAAGAGTGAATATGAAAGCCTTGTGCTTTCCGAATTTATCGGCAAAAACAAATGTAATAGAAGAAAAAGCGACACAGGAGAGAAGAATTTGAAAAAGTACAAAACAGTTGAAATTCAAAAGAATGTACTGCAATGAACCGGTAATTGTCGCAAAAATGTAGTTAATATCATTATTGTAATAGTTATGATACTGACAGATATATAAAGAATTGTAAAAATCGTCAGCACTGTCATAGGAAAATGCAGTAACACCTATAATCAAAGCCATAATAACAATATTAATTGCCAAAGCAAAGAAGGTCTTGCTTTTTAGTGCGTTTAATATTTTATCTTTCATAATAACTCCTCTGCATTATCTTTCTTGTTCAAAAATCACTTTCTTGATCTTCTTTCGTTAATCAAGAGCTGAAGATTCTTCTGTTCGTAAGTATTAAATTTAACATTCTTTTCAAATTCTTCGGCTGTATATTTGCCCTCATACCATGACTGCGAGTTATAGTATGCATTAAGGCTTGCGTCCTTAAAAATTCTGCCTCGTCTTGCATAAATCTCATTAATTGCAAGCTGTAAGTCGTCATCACTCAAAGCGCTTACCTGTGCGTTGCTGAGATATGAAGAATCGCTGTTAGGGAAGATAAATCCGCCGTTATTATTAGTGTTTGTATTGCTTGATGACTGTGAATTTGAATTGCCCGATGAGCTGTTCTGACTATTTGATGACTGCTGAGCCTGTGTTGCAGGAGCTTCTGTTTCTCTCTGAATCTGTCCGCTTGAGATAACAAGTTTAACAACTGTACCCGTACTTGCGCTTGTGTCACCTTCCGGAGTCTGAGAGATAATATATCCTTCCGGATAATCATAACTGTATTCATAGTCAGAAATTTCAACGATAAAGCCAGCCTGTTCAAGAAGCTTCTTGCCGTAACTGTAACCGTAACCGACAACAGGAACAACATTGTTATATGAAGAAGATGTTGTAACCTGTTCCGTTGTAGCAGGAACTGTAGTAGGCATCGCCGTACTCGGCGCCTGTGTGGTTACTTCGGCAGATGTTGCAGTTTCGGCTGTAGTAGCTTTATTGTCAGTAGATGAATTTGACAAACCGTTATAAACGCAGAAACCGATAAATCCGAGTGCGGCGGCAATTACAACGGCACAAAGAATTATGATAAATTTATTCTTCTTTTTCTTTACATTTTCTTTATTATCTTCTTCATCTGCATATCCGAATTCATTGTCATCATCTTCAAAGCTGTTATCGTCAAAGTCGTTTTTTTCATCAATTTTTTTAGTATCGTCAGCTTTATTGTCAGTACGCTTAACAGACGGCTCGTCCTCAAAGAAATCACCGTAGTCCTTGCTTGATTCATTGCTTGTAAGAACATTATTATGATCTGCACCGGAGTAATCGTCAAACACTTCAACGCTTGTAACAGGAGGAAGAACTTCCGGAGCTACTTCGCTGTTGCTTGAAACATCTTCAAATTCTTCAGCTTTTTTATCTGTAACAGTTTGTTCTTTCTTGTCATCTTCACTTGATACGGAACTGATATCTTCAAATTCAGGCTGTTTTTCTTCTGATACTTCGTCAGTTTTAACATCGGAATTTTCAGGCTCATCAACTGCATCTGTAACATCAACGACCTCAAATCCGCCGTTTTCATCAGTATCAGACTCACTGACTTCATCTGAATCTACAGGAGCATTACCGTCAACAGGCAGGGATTCCTCACCGGCTAAAACTTCGGCAATGCCAAGCTGTTCGCCGCCTTTAAATTCATTATCAAGAACAGCGTCCTCAACTGTCTGAACCTCATCCTTATCGTCAAAATTATCCTGCGGTTCAGTCGGCTCTGTATCCTCAAATTCATCATAATCATATTCTTCAAATACATTTCCGTCAAAATCCGTGTTTTCGGGAACGACAACATCAGGATTCGGAACAGGGGAGGATGTACCTATTTCAGTTTTGATAGATGTGAGAGCATTTTTTATGTTGCTTGCATTCTTCCAGCGGTTTGTATTATTCGGCTGACATGCAATTACAATAACACTCTTGAGTTTTTCGTCACCCTCAGACGGAGCGGTAACAGCCTTGCCCGAAAATCTTTCTTCACAGGCATTCTTTCTGTCGCATGAATCACTTTCAAACGGAATTTTACCGCCGTTGCACATTGCATACATAATTATTCCGACAGAATAAATGTCGGTTGTATAGTCAACATTTTCCTGCTTGTAAACCTCAGGCGCAACAAATGAGGTATCCGTAATCTTGCCTTCAAAATCTGTAAATCCGCCGATTTTATACCTTCCGTCAGCGGTTACAAAAATATTCTTTGGCGAAATATTACCGTGAAAAATATTCTTTGCTTCCAAAGTTTCAAGCATTTCACTCATCTGAATACCAAAATCAACAACTTCATCCTCAGCGAAAGTTTTGGTTTTCATAAGTTCTTCAAGACTTGTGAGTTCTTCTGTAAATATGTACAAATCACAGGTTTTTTTGTTCTGATTATCCTGAACATAAACATCCAAATAGTTTGAAACACCGTCAAGCTCCTTAACCGATTCAATAAAATCAGCCTCTTCGGTAAAATACTCGGCATGTTCATCGGTGTAATTGCTTTTGCCGACAAATGCGTGTCTGAGAATTGCATTTTGAGCAGTATTTTTATCAACCTTCCTTGATACCTTGTAAACTTCACAGCCGTTGTCTTCCCCGACAAATGAAGTAACCTTCCAATCCCTTAAATCTGCCGGCAATTTAATCGTTTTTGCCATACTAACACTCCTTAAATATTTCCTTATTTTTCATATTATATCTAAATCAAGGTCATTAACCCTCACTATCTCATTCTCCAAATTATTGTACCATATTACGAGCTGTTTTACCATAGATTTTTCAATTTTTTAAAAAATAATTCTAATTTGTAATTAAATCTGACATAAAAACAGCAGTCCGCCTAAACGAACTGCCGAAAACATAATTTCAGTAAAATATCTTACTCGATCTTATCTGATTTTTATTTTTTCCTTTTTGTTGACTCCGATAATTCCGCCTATTCCTCCTCCCAAAACAGATGACATCAGTTTTAGCAGGGTTAGTATCGTTATAGGCTCACCGTTAAAAATCAATGCAATAGAGGTTATGACAAGAAAAATAAAAAATCCTGTCAGCGAACCCACCGCAAGACCTGCACTTCCTGTAATTCTTGATGATATTATTCCCGACATCAGCGTTGCAACACCGACCATGCCGACCGTGCAGTAATCAAGTATATCTGCTGAAATTACTCCCGATGACATCATCACGGCTGCAAGCAAACACATCAAAATTACCAGTATGAGTATTCCGCATACTGATGAAAACAAAACAGCCTTTGCAAGTAGTTTTTTATCAGACATAAAACAACCCCCGAATATATTCTGTTACAAATATATTCGGGGGAAAGAACATTCATTCAAAAAGTTATTCTTTTGTAGCTTTAGTTTCGTCAGAATCTTTCTTCTTGCCAAAACCGAAGAAGCCTTTCTTTTCAGGCTGACCTGCCTGCTGTGGCTGTTCCTTAACTGTGTCAACAGTAGAAATACACCACTTTTTAAACTTCATCTTAACTCTGTCGGAGCCTGTTTCAATGATGATAGCGTCCTCGTCGTCCTTAATGGCAACTACTCTGCCCATAATTCCGCCGATTGTTGTAATTTCATCACCGATCTCAAGAGAGTTACGAAGCTGAGCTTCTTCTTTTTTCTTCTTTGAGTTAGGTCTGATGAGGAAGAAATAGAGAGCTGCAAAAATAGCAACATAGAAGAGAATCATAAAAATCATACTTGATGACTGATTTCCGCCGCTTGCACTTCCTTCTGCAACTACAGGTAAAAAGTTTGTCATTTTCGTCATTCCTTTCATACAATGTATTGATTATATCAGTTTTAATCACATCTTGCAAGTATTTTTTCTGTTTTGAAAAAATATTAGATACGCACGCCTAAAATATTGCGATATTTCTCGTAAAATTCCATATATGTGCCGTTATCAAGCTGAGTTCTGATAACTTCCATAAGATTATTGTAAAAATAGAGGTTGTGCAAAACAGCAAGTCGCATTCCGAGCATCTCACCGCTCTTGAGAAGATGTCTTATGTATGCCCTTGAAAAGTTTCGGCAAACAGGGCAGTCACAATGTTCGTCAATCGGAGATTCATCTGTTTCATATTTTGCATTATTGATGTTACGCACTCCGTCCCAAGTGAAGAGCTGACCGTGTCTTGCGTTTCTGCTCGGCATAACACAGTCAAAAAGATCAACACCTCTTGCAACGCTTTCAAGAATATTCACGGGAGTTCCGACTCCCATAAGATATCTGATTTTATCTTTCGGAGCAAACGGCTCAACCTCTTCAATGATATGGTACATCGTTTCTGCAGGCTCACCCACGGCAAGACCTCCGATTGCATAGCCGTCAAGATTAAGCTCTGCAATTTCTTTCATATGATTGACGCGCAAATCGTCATAGATACCGCCCTGATTTATGCCGAACAGCATCTGGTTTTTATTTATGGTATCATCAAGACTGTTGAGCCTTTTCATCTCTGTAACGCATCTTTTAAGCCATCTTGTGGTTCTTTCAACGCTGTTTTTTGTATATTCATATGGAGAAGGGTTTTCAACGCATTCGTCAAATGCCATCGCAATTGTAGATGCAAGATTTGATTGGATTCTCATACTCTCCTCAGGTCCCATAAAAATTTTGCGGCCGTCAATGTGAGAATTGAAGTAAACGCCTTCTTCTTTAATATTTCTCAACTTTGCAAGAGAGAACACCTGAAATCCGCCGCTGTCGGTAAGGATAGGACCGTTCCACCTTGTAAATTTGTGAAGTCCGCCCATTTGCTTAACCTTTTCATCACCTGGACGAAGATGCAGATGATAGGTGTTGCAAAGCTGAACCTGACATTTTATATTCTTTAAATCAAGTGCAGAAACAGCACCCTTGATTGCGCCGCATGTTGCAACATTCATAAAGGCGGGAGTCTGAACCGTACCGTGAACCGTAACAAATTCGCCCCGTCTTGCGTTGCCTTCCTTTTTAATTACCTTAAACATAAATCCGTAAAATCCTCCTATGATATGAACATAGCGTCACCGAAAGAGAAGAATCTGTACTTTTCCTTTACAGCTTCTTTGTATGCATTCATAATAAAATCATATCCCGCAAAAGCGGATACAAGCATAATGAGTGTACTTTCGGGAAGATGAAAGTTAGTAATAAGTCCGTCAAGCACCTTAAATTCAAATCCAGGATAAATAAAAATATCCGTAAATCCCTCACAGGGCTTGATTTCTCCGTACATTGCCGCAACACTTTCAAGCGTTCTGCAGGATGTTGTGCCGACTGCAATAACCCGTCCGCCGTTTTTCTTAGTTTCATTTATGAGCTTTGCGGTTTCTTCGGGGACTTCATAATGCTCGCTGTGCATTTTATGCTTTGTAACATCGTCAACCTTAACCGGTCTGAATGTACCGAGTCCCACATGAAGTGTAACATACGCAATCTTTATACCTTTAGCCTTGATTCTGTCCATAAGCTCGGTTGTAAAGTGAAGTCCTGCCGTCGGAGCTGCCGCAGAACCGAGTTCATGGCTGTAAACCGTCTGATAGCGTTCCTTGTCTTTAAGCTCGGCTGTAATATAGGGAGGAAGAGGCATCTGACCGATTTTATCAAGAGTAGTAAAAAAATTCTCTTCACAGTCAAAATCAACTATTCTGTTGCCGTCATCCTTAACTTCAACAACAGTTGCACGCAAAATGCCGTTACCAAATGAAAATTTTGTGCCGACTTTTGCTTTTTTACCCGGCTTGCAAAGTGTTTCCCAACGGTTGTTCGCAACCTGCTTCAAAAGCAGAAATTCAACTTTTGCACCTGTTTCGTCTTTGATACCGTAAATTCTTGCAGGCAAAACTCTTGAATCGTTGGCAACAAGAAGGTCACCCTCGTTAAGATAATCAATAATGTCATAAAAATGTTTATGCTCCAGAGTTTGTTTTTCTCTGTCAAGCACAAGCAGTCTTGAACTGTCTCTCGGTTCAAGCGGAGTCTGTGCGATAAGCTCTTTAGGCAAATCGTAATAAAAATCACTCGTCTTCATTTTATTTCCTTTCAAGAACTAAAATTGCTTTTTAAAAGCTGTTCTGTCAAAAATCTTTGTAAAACACAAGTATTTGTCCTGTAAAATTCTCAAAATAATTGACATTACCCTTTTAAAATGATATATTATCTTATTATGAGCAGTTTGCATAATCGACAAACAGTCGTGTTTTCAGACATCTCTTCATATAATATAATATTTGTTTGAATAAGGCAACCGCTTTTTTAAAATTTGTTTAATTCGGAGGAATTATTATGAAAAAGTATAAAGTCGGTATTATCGGCGCTACCGGTATGGTAGGTCAGCGTTTTACACTTCTTCTTGAAAATCACCCGTGGTTTGAGGTTACTGTTCTTGCCGCAAGTAAGAGAAGTGCAGGCAAAACATACGGTGAAACAGTTGAAGGCAGATGGCATATGACTGCTCCTCTTCCTGAGAAGTACAAGGATATGGTTATTGTTGACGCTGAAAATGTTGAAGAGGTTGCATCACAGGTTGATTTCTGTTTCTGCGCAGTTAATATGAAGAAGGATGAAATCCGTGATCTCGAAGACAGATATGCAAAGGCTGAATGTCCTATCGTATCAAACAACAGTGCTCATCGTTTTACAGATGATGTTCCTATGGTTATTCCTGAAATTAACGCCGATCACATTAAGATTATTGACGCTCAGAGAAAGCGTCTCGGCACAAAAAGAGGCTTTGTTGCAGTTAAGTCCAATTGCTCACTTCAGAGCTATGTTCCTGCAATTCATCCTTTAAAGGCGCTCGGCGTTGACAAGGTTCTTGCCTGCACATATCAGGCAATTTCAGGCGCAGGCAAAACATTCAAGACATGGCCTGAAATGGTAGATAATGTTATTCCTTACATCGGCGGTGAGGAAGAGAAGTCAGAGCAGGAGCCGCTTAAAATCTGGGGTAAGATTGAAGGCGACAAGATTGTTAAAACCGATGATATTTCAATCACATCACAGTGCATCCGTGTTCCCGTATCAGACGGTCACACAGCAGCTGTATTTATGTCATTTAAGGACGACGTAAAGAAACCTACTGTCGAAGAAATTATTGACATTTGGTCAAACTACAGCGGCAGAGCTCAGGAGCTTGATCTTCCGAGTGCGCCAAAGCATTTTCTCCACTACTTCACAGAACCCGACCGTCCGCAGATTAAATCTGAAAGAAATCTTGAAAACGGTATGGCAGTATCGGTTGGCAGATTAAGACCTGATACTCAATATGATTACAAGTTCGTTTGTATGTCACACAACACATTAAGAGGCGCAGCAGGCGGTGCAGTTCTTCTTGCAGAGCTCCTTTGTGCTGAGGGCTACATGGACTGATTACTTACGGAGGTAAATTATGTCTAACCACATTTTTACAGGCTCAGGTGTTGCACTTATCACTCCTATGAAGTCTGACGGAAGCGTAAACTACGATGTTCTCGGCGATCTCGTAGAATTTCATGTTCAAAACGGTACCGATGCAATTATTGTATGCGGTACAACAGGTGAGGCTGCAACTCTTTCGGAAAAAGAGCATTGCGAAACAATTTCTTTCGTTGCAGAAAAGACAAACGGCAGAATTCCTGTTATTGCAGGTACAGGCAGTAACGATACCTCAACAGCCGTTATGCTCTCAAAATCTGCCGCAAGCACAGGCGTTGACGCACTTCTCTGCGTAACTCCTTACTACAATAAAACATCTCAGCAGGGCCTTGTAAGACACTTCAACGTTGTTGCAGATTCGGTTGATATTCCGATTATTCTTTACAATGTTCCTTCAAGAACCGGCTGTAACATCAAGCCAAAGACTTATCAGGAGCTTTGCAAGCATCCTAACATCGTTGCCGCAAAAGAGGCAAGCGGCGACATCTCTCAGGTTGCTCTCATCCGTTCACTTTGCGGTGACAATCTTGATATCTACTCAGGTAACGATGATCAGACTGTTCCTTTCATGTCACTCGGTGCTCTCGGTGTTATCTCTGTATTTGCAAACATCTGCCCCAAGGAAATGCATGACATCTGTCAGCTTTGTCTTGACAATGACTTTGCAGAGGCACAGAAGCTTAACTTCCACTATCTTGAGCTTATGCATATACTCTTCAGCGATGTTAACCCGATCCCCGTAAAGACTGCCATGAACCTCTTCGGCTATGAAGCAGGCGAATGCAGACTTCCGCTCGTACCCATGAGCGTTCAGGGTTACCATGACCTCAAGGATTGCATGGAGAAGTATGACCTTTTAAGCAAGAAGGTTAAATAATCAACCTTTGATTCGTTTAAAATTCAAGAAGTTTAAAGGGGAATAAAAATGGTAAATACAGCAATAGTCGGTTGTAACGGTAAAATGGGCTACTTTGTGGCACAGGCTGTTCAGAGCCGTGAGGATTGCAATGTTTTGTTCGGTGTTGACGCATTCGGTGAAAGTAATTATGATTTTGATGTTTTCAAGACTTTTGACGAGGCAACCGAAACACCTGATGTAATCATTGATTTTTCAAATCCTGCAGCTCTTGACGGTATGCTTTCGTATGCAGTTGATAACAAAGTACCTTGTGTTATCTGCACAACAGGCTTTTCAAAAGATCAGATTGCAAAAATCGAAGATGCGGCAAAAACAATTCCTGTTTTCTATTCAGGTAATATGTCACTCGGCATCAATCTTCTTATTGAGCTTTCAAAAGAGGCTGCAAAAATTCTCGGAAACCAGTTCGATATTGAAATCGTTGAAAAGCATCATAATCTCAAGCTTGACGCTCCGAGCGGAACAGCTCTTATGATTGCAGACGGAATTTCGGAACAGCTTGACGAAGATCCGCAGTATGTCTATGACAGACACAGCTACCGCAGAAAGCGTTCAAAGAACGAAATCGGTATTCATTCCGTAAGAGGCGGCACAATTGTAGGCGAACACGAAGTTATCTTTGCAGGTCACGATGAGGTTGTAACAATCTCTCATCAGGCTCAGTCAAAAGAAGTTTTCGCTGTCGGTGCTGTTAATGCGGCAGTATTTCTTAAAAATCAGAAAGCAGGTATGTACAACATGGGCAACCTTCTTTCTGAAAAAATGAACTGAAAAATAACACCTTTAAGCACGGCATAAAAGCCGTGCTTTCTTTTATGTCCAAACTTTGACTACTTTCATAATATGTAGTGTGATATATTGTTTTGAGATGTCACAAAGATTTAACAAAGGGTGGAAGTTATGGAAAATAATTTAATAATATTCGGCTCGGTAACTCTTGCCATGAAGAGCCGTAACCTACTTTTAAAAAACAATATTAAATCAGGGCTTGTAAGAACTCCTATACACCTCAATCGAAAATCATGCGGATACAGCCTTTATGTCCCGGGAAATTTTGAAAGGGCATTGGAAATTATCAGGAGTAACGGTATCGCTGTCAAAGGAACAGCCGCTGTTGATACCTTATGATATATTTTGACAACGGTGCAACTACCTTTCCGAAACCCTTATCCGTAAGAAAAGCGATTAACGAAGCTATGTCCTACTACGGAGCAAATCCGGGAAGAAGCGGTCACAAAATGTCGGTAAAATCATCCGAAATAATGTATTCCTGCCGGGATAATGCCGCAAAACTTTTTGGCTCGGAAAATCCCGAAAATATAATATTCACGCTTAACTGCACAACGGCTTTGAACACAGTTATTAAAGGCATATTAAAACAGGGCGACCATGCCGTAATTTCATCACTTGAGCATAATGCTGTCGTCAGACCGCTTGAAACACTCAAGAAAAATAAGATTGAATACTCTGTTGCCGAATGTGTCCCTTATGATGATGAACAAACAATCGAGAATTTCAGGAAACAATTCAAATCTAACACAAAACTTGTAATCTGTACCCATGCTTCAAATGTATTCGGCGTCAAACTTCCGATAGAAAGAATAGGCGCTCTTTGCAGATTAAACGGCATCCTTTTTTGTGTAGATGCCGCACAAAGTGCAGGAACAGCAGATATCAACCTTTCTGACAGTTGCATTGATTTTCTCTGCACCGCAGGTCACAAAGGGCTTTACGGACCGATGGGAACAGGCTTGCTTATTATAAACAGCGAAACAACTCCTGACAGTCTTATTCAGGGAGGAACGGGAAGTGATTCCGCAAACCTCAATCAGCCTGAAATTCTCCCCGATAAGTACGAAAGCGGAACGCCGAATCTTCCGGGAATAGCAGGGCTTAATGCAGGAATAAAGTTTGTCCTTAACAAAAAAACAGACAGAATATATAATTCCGAGTTAAGTCTTGCACAAATGCTCTACAAAAGGCTTGAAAAAGCGGAAAATGTAATATTATACACCAAAATGCCTGAGAAAAGTCACAGCGTTCCTGTAATGTCCTTTAATATCAAAAATACCGAAAGCGAAACGGTTGCAAAAATTCTTAATGACAGCTACAACATTGCCGTAAGAGCAGGACTCCATTGTGCGCCCCTTGCACACAAAAGCTTCGGCACTCAGGATACAGGAACCGTAAGAGCTGTTGTATCGGCATTTACAACAAAAAATGATGTTGTATATTTTGCAAATGCCGTAAGTCGTATTTCTAAGAACAACAAACAGAAAAAAACAATTTAAAAAGGTTGCAATTAATAACAAAAGTATGTTAGAATAATAACAAGGAATTTAAAAATAAAGGAAGGGGAAAGCAGATTGGAAATATTTAACAGCATTCTTTCCATTATCAAGACTATACAGCTAAGAGATATTGTCGATATTCTTGCAATTGCACTGTTGATTTTCGGACTGTTCAAGCTTATTCAGGAAACAAGAGCAGTTCAGCTTCTCAAAGGTGTAATTATGCTCCTGATAGTGTATTTTCTTTCGTCTCTGTTTGGTCTTGTTATGCTTTCATCCCTGTTGCGAACATTTTTCGAGGCAGCAGTTGTTGTTATTGCTATCATCTTTCAGCCGGAAATCAGAAAGGCTCTTGAACAGATGGGACGCAACAACACCTATAAAAAATATATAAAAATATTTACTAAGCACCACAAAGGTGATGAATGGAAAAAGGCTGTAGAAAAGTCAATCGTAGATGCGGCTGACACAGCAGTTCTTTTCTCTCGTTCAAAAACAGGTGCTTTGCTTGTGTTTGAAAGAGAAACCATGCTTTCCGATATAGCCGCTACAGGCACAATTATTGATGCCGAAACATCAGTAGCTCTGTTCGGCAATATATTTTTTAACAAAGCACCATTGCATGACGGTGCAAGCATTATCCGTGACGGAAAACTTTTTGCAGCAGGATGTATTTTACCGCTCACATCAAACCTTAATGTAGATATCAATCTCGGTACACGACACAGAGCAGGACTCGGTATCAGTGAACAAAGCGACGCTGTTGTCCTTATAGTAAGTGAAGAAACAGGTGTAATTTCTCTTGCGGTAAACGGTATTTTGCTCCGTGAGTTTACCAGAGAAGAACTAATCAAAAAGCTTGAACAGTTTCTCATCT
>OGKW01000058.1_pt1 | contig 104047 bp, 89 predicted proteins | sample 1572601 | NCBI WGS metagenome assembly OGKW01 (sample SAMEA2581875, study PRJEB24529) | metagenome | biome: Human gut stool | place: China | collected 2011
TCTTGAAAAGCTCAATCAAAGTGTCCGTTACTTTTGGCGTATCAGATACTTTCAAAGTCGCTGTCTTTCCAGCTTCAACCTTTAAGGAATATACAGTTTTATCTACCTTATATCCTGCTGGTGCGGATAATTCCTTGATATAGATTGTGCCTGCTTTTACCTCTACAACATCTGTATTTCCGTTTTTATCAGTCGTAAGAGTGGCAAGCTGTTTTGTGCAGTCCTTATCAGAAAAGACACCATAGGTTGCACCTGCAATAGAGTAATTCCCGTTATTCTCTGTAATGCTGGTATTACTGGAAGTCTTTTGCAGTTTCGCATTTCCAACATTCAGCTTCGCCCAGAATTGTCCTAATTCCTGCCCCTCGCCAGAGTAGATATAACCGCCACATTCATAGCGTCCTTTATTTTCTTTGATAAAGGCTTTTGCACCAGAGAAAACTTCGTCCTGTGTTGCCTTTGGAATTTCATCATAAGAAGCTCGCACGTTATCACATTGCCAGCCAAAATGTACGCTCAATCTCTGCCAGACTACACATTGTTCCAACAGATAGACTTGTTTGTAGTTCAGTTCCTTGTGAGCTTCGCCATACTGTTTGACATACTCTAAGGATAACGCCACATCTGAAATCTGGTCAGCACTCATGCGTGAGCTTGCGTCAGCTCTGGTCTTGTAACCGTTCTTAAAGTTTGTGTTAATGTCGATACAATAGGCAGTTTCGCCCTCGACTTTCATATAGCCCTCATTGAATGTCGAACCGATAGAACCGTCATTCATTACTTTTTCAATGATACCGACACGCTCTGCACTTTCCGTCCAGTATTGCTTACTTTCTGCATGGACGGGTGTAGTCGGTAAAGCAGTAACGACAGTTGCAAGAGCTAAGAAGCCCGTACACAATCGTTTTAACATCTTTTTCATAAATCTAATGCTCCTTTCATTTTGGGTAATAAAATAGCCGTCCAATAAGAACGGCTGGAAATAGAAAAGGAACGTCATGTTAGGCGTTCCATAGTCTATAAGTTATTCAATTTTTTCTTGTTTCAATACTGATGTGCTGTACCATATCTTTGCATATCTAGGAAAACTGGCGTATCAAGGCTCATTCGTTGGTAGTAAATAAGTAGTAAATTGATGAGTTTGTTTCCTTGAAAATGCTGATAGATACTGTATTTTAGCGGATAATCAGATTTTTATTGTGTTTTTGTATATAAAAAGGAACATATGATGGTTGATGATGCAACATTTGTAAGGCTTTTGCTCAGAGCAAAGGAGCTTGGTGCAAAAATCAATCTTCACGCAGAAAACCCCGACCTCATTGACATGAGAACGGAACAGTTTCTTAAAGAGGGCAAGACAAGCGCATGGTATCACTACCTCAGCCGTCCCGAATTTGTTGAGGCAGAGGCTGACAAGAGAGCCGTGCATTGGGCAACACATCTTGACGCTCCTCTTTACATTGTTCACATGGCTGACAAAGAAGGACTTGAGAAATGTATTAAAGCCAAAACAGAGGGACACGAACTCTACATTGAAACCTGTCCGCAGTACCTTGAATTTACCTGTGATGTCTATAAGCGTGAGGACGGCAGAAACTTTGTATGCTCACCGCCTATGAAGGGTAAGGAAAGTCAGGACGCTTTGTGGACAGCAATCAAATCGGGTATGATTGATACGGTTGCAACAGACCATTGTCCTTTCCAAAGCTACGAAAAAGACTGGGGCAAGGATGATTTTACAAAGATTCCAAACGGCTGTGCAGGTATCGAAAATCTCTATCCTTATATGCTCGATGCGGCAAACAACGGCAAGATTTCTTTTGAAAGAGCGGTTGAGCTTTGCTCAACAAACCCCGCAAAAATCTTCGGTTGCGATGACAAGGGCTCAATCGAAATCGGTAAGGATGCCGACATCGTGATTTACGATAAGGACAAGGATTTTACAATCAGTGTAAACAATATGCATTCGGACTGTGACCATACTATCTGGGAGGGCAAAAAGCTCCACGGCTATCCCGTTCAGACCTACCTCAGAGGCAGTCTTGTTTATGACAACGGCGACTTTGTGGGAACTCCCGGTAACGGTAAGTATGTAAAACGCAGTACCTCAAAATAATTTATCTAAGTTTTGAAAGGAGTTGATGTTTATGGGATACAGAGAAGTTGTTTTAAAAAGTGAAAGCAGCAGATGCCTGCTCTGCGAGGATGCACCTTGTGCAAATGCCTGCAAGAACGGCGTCAGGATTGACCGCATTATCCGCTCCGTTAATTTTGACAACACAGAGGGAGCAAGATATATGCTTGGCGACAATCCGTGTGCGGGTTGCATTGACGGAGCCTGTATGCAGGCTTGCAACAGAGCAAAGTTTGATTCGCCCGTTAATATCAACAAGATTACGGATATTGTTTCAAGAGAAGAATTTGTTCCCGAATATGATGCGGATCTCACCACCGATTTGTGCGGAGTAAAGTGTGAAAACCCGTTCTTTCTGTCATCATCGGTTGTCGGCAGTAACTACGATATGGTTGCCAAGGCGTTTGATGAGGGCTGGGCAGGAGTTGCATTCAAGACAATAGGAATGTTTACCCCGAACGAGGTTTCACCACGATTTGCAGAACTTGACAAGGAAGATACCGCATTTGTGGGCTTTAAGAATATTGAACAAATTTCTACATATTCTCTTGAAGAAAACCTTTCCTTTTTCAGGAAATTAAAGAAAAATTATCCGACGAAGGTCATCATCGCATCTATCATGGGCAGTAATGAAGAAGAATGGACAAAGCTTGCATCTCTTTGTGAAAATGCGGGGGCTGATGTTATCGAATGTAACTTCAGCTGTCCTCAGATGGTCGGCGAGGGACTCGGCAGTGATGTCGGAATAAATCCCGAACTTGTATATGCCTACACAAAGGCTGTAAGAAAGGGAACAAAGCTTCCGATTCTTGCCAAGATGACGCCGAACATCACTTCAATGATTCCTCCGGCAGTTAAGGCAATGGAGGCAGGCGCAGACGGACTTGCGGCAATCAATACGATTAAAAGTATTATGAATGTCAACCTCGACAATTTTTCAACATCTCCCGATGTTTGCGGAAAATCGTCAGTCGGCGGATATTCGGGAAAGGCTGTAAAGCCGATTGCACTACGATTCATTAACGAGATGAAAAGCGATGAAAAACTGAAGGATGTTCCGATAAGCGGTATGGGCGGTATCGAAACATGGTATGATGCGGCGGAGTTTATTTCACTCGGCTGCTCAACGGTTCAGATTACAACCTCGGTAATGCAGTATGGTTACCGCATTATTGACGATTTGAAGGACGGCTTGAAACGATATATGAAAGCTCACAATTTCAAGTCTGTTTCGGATTTTACGGGTATTGCCGAAAGCAATATCATTCCTGCCGATGACCTTGACAGAAGTTACATATGTTTTCCGAAGTTTGACCGTGAAAGATGTGTCGGTTGCGGAAGATGTTTCGTATCATGTTATGACGGCGGTCATCAGGCAATAAAGATGAATGACAATCAGAAACCCGTTCTCTACGGCAAAAAATGCGTTGGCTGTCATCTTTGCAAGGTTGTTTGCCCCGTGGGCGCAATAAGTTCGGGCAAAATAGTCAGCAAAACTGCTTTAAATAAGCATTGATATAAAAATGATATAAAAATATTAAACAGAATTTAATTTATTAAGGATGGTGCAAAGTATATGTTTACATGCAGCAAAGAAAGAATGCAGGATAAGATTTCAACTTTCAGTACATTCGGTGATGCCGGTCACGGCGGAATTACAAGATATTCACTTTCTCCCGAGGCATTACAGGCAAGAGCAGAGTTTGTAAAGAGAATGACAGCAATCGGTGCTGAAATCAAAACAGACGATGTTGCCAATGTTTATGCAACTCTCAAAGGTTCGGATCCGACTCTTCCGGCAATCGTCATGGCGTCACACTGTGACTCCGTTAAGAACGGCGGTAACTATGACGGTATCCTCGGTGTTATGGGTGCAATGGAAGTTCTTGAAACGGTTGCAAACGATAAGATTCCCCACAAGCACAACCTTGTTGCCATGATTTGGACAAACGAAGAGGGTTCTCTTTATCTGCCGGCTATGATGTGTTCGGGCATTGTCTGCAATGATTATCTTCCTGCCGACATTGCAAAGAACTTCAAAAAAGAAAATATGCTTGCATCAAAGTCAATTCTTGATCCGACAAAGACATTCGGTATGGCTCTTGAGGCATCCGGCTATAAGGGTGATGAGGCTAACAGACTTAATCCAAAGGATTACAAGGCAATGTTTGAACTCCACATTGAACAGGGACCGATCCTTGAGGCGGCAGGCAATGATATCGGTGTTGTAACCTGCGTACTTGGTATGGTAAACTACCGTATCAAGGTTTACGGACAGGCTGACCATGCCGGCACAACTCCCATGAAGTATCGTCACGATGCACTCTTCGGTGCCGCAAAGGTTCTTGAATATCTCCACACAGAGCTTGATAAGCTTGATCCCGAACTCGTTTACACAACCGGTGAAATTCTTTGTCATCCTGATGTACATACAGTAATTCCGGATTATGTTGAGTTTTCACTTGACGCTCGTCATGAAGATCCACGAGTAATTGAACAGGTTGTTTCCGTAATCGAGAATATCCCGAAAGAGGTTGAAAAGTGCAAGACAGCCTATGAAATTGCATGGACAAGAGATACTGTTTACTATGACAAGCAGCTTGTTGATTTTGTTCAGGAGGCAGTTGACGAACTCGGTTATTCAAATCAGAAAATCAACTCGGGCGCAGGTCACGATGCACAGTTTGCATCATATATGCTCCCGACAACAATGGTATTCGTTCCCTCAAAGGACGGCCATTCACATTGCGAACCCGAATTTACTTCAACAGAGCTTTGTACAGAGGGTGCGTCAGTACTTCTCAACGCAGTCCTCAAGTGTGATGCGGCTGATTAATAATCGGTTTTGCGGAGGATAAAATATGGACAATTATATAATTACAATTGCTCGCAGTTTTGGCAGCGGAGGCAAGGAAATTGCCTCCCTGCTTTCCGAAAAGCTGGGTATTCCGTGGTATGAAAGACAGATTCTGACAATGGCGTCGCAGGCAAGCGGAATTGATGAAAGCGAATTCGTTGAGGTTGACGAAAAACTTCACGGAAGCTATCTTATAAAGTCGCTCACAAAACTGCCGACGGCAAATGTTCTTCGTCCCGAATCAAGAGCGTTTGTGTCGGATTTGAATTTGTACAATATTCAGGCGGCAATCATAGAAGAGCTTTCCCGCACACAGTCCTGTATCATTGTCGGAAAATGTGCCGACCATATTCTGAGGGATAGGTCAAATGTCCTGAGCGTGTTTGTTGATGCATATTACGACGACTGCATTTCAAAAATTCGTTCAAGAATTTATGTTTCGGAAGAGCGTGCAAAAGATATGAAAAAGCGTACCGACAAGTACCGCACGGCTTATTACAAATACTATACAAGAGGCGAAAACTGGAAAGATACGCTTAACTACGATATGTTTTTGAACACATCAAGGAATTCAACGAATGACTGTGCCGAAATTATTGCAAAGGCTGTTGAGCTGAAATTCGGTAAATAATTTGATGCAGATTAAGAGGTGAGATTTATGGCAGTAACACTCGGTTCACTGTGCGAAAAGGCGGGCTATCTCTACGGTATGCGTGTGATAGCAGGCAAAGAAGGAATGACCAATATCGTGCAATGGGTTCATTCCGTTGAGGATATTGAGGTAAGTGACTTTCTTCACGGAGGAGAGCTTATCTTTTCAACAGGCATTGCAAACAAAGGTCAGGACTGGTTGCTGCCGTTTGTCAAAAATCTCATTGCCAAAAATGTCAGCGGACTTGTTCTTAACATAGGTCCGTACATAAAGGGAATCCCGTCAGAGGTTATCAGCTATTGCAACGAGAAAAAGTTTCCTCTTATGGATATTCCGTGGAAAACCCGAATTGTTGATATTTCACGGGATTTCTGCAATCAGATTATCTCAAATGAACGCAAGGAGGAAACAATAGGCGATACGCTGAAAAATTTCATTTTCTTTCCGGGTGAGTACGAAAAATACTTTCCTGTTCTTGAAAGCAACGGTTTTGACCTTGCAACCGATTATGCAATCATCGGCGTGAAAGCCGATATGGCTGACCATATTTCTTCAAGAAAGCTTGAATCGGCATTTGAACGAACAATTTATTCCTACAAAAAGCACTGGGGCGGTTTTAAGGTGGACAACATGATGTTCTATATCCTCAATGACTTTTCCGATGACGAAATTGAAAGCATAGCCGAAAAAATTCAGTCGGAAAAGGAGAGGTATATAAGCGTCAACAAGCTGTATGTGGCAGTGAGCAAAACAAATAACAAGCTGAAATCACTCCCGAAAACATACCAGATTGTTTTAAGAATGTTAAGGCTTGCCGTCCGTGCAGATATGACGCCTATGTTCTATGACCGACTTGAAGTTAAAAAGCTGATTCTTGCGGTTGACGATATTTCGCTGCTTGAAAGTATCTATAACGAAAATCTCAAAAAGCTTGAAGTGTATGACCGTGACAACGGCACGGATTATATGAGCTTTTTAAGACTTTACCTAAAGTATGACGGAAGTGTTCAGAGGGTTGCTCAGGAAACCTTTGTTCACCGCAACACCATAAATTATCAGCTTGCAAAAATTAAAAAGATTCTCGACAATAACCTCAAAACCTTTGAAGAACGATTCAAAATTATATTAGCCTTTGAAGTTCGTGATGTGCTTTGACCGCCTCCGTCTCCGTCACGATGTTAATACTGAAAAACCCCCGACAGCCTAACTGAAACCGCTGTCGGGGGATTTTTTATGTGTTTATTGTAGTTGTATTTATTTGAGTAACTGATACTAATTGATATCAATTAGTATCAGTTACTATCAGTCAGAGTTAGCATAAGTAAAAAAGAACCGATACAAAAGTATCGATTCTTCTTTGGTGCAGGTAACAGGACTTGAACCTGCATGAAATTGCTTTCACATGGACCTGATGATTACACCACTTCGGTGTAAGAATGTTTATGTTCCACTTTTAATTCATACACTATATCATAATAACGTTTTGACTACAATCTTCTGACTAACTTTATGTTAGTTGAATAACTTACTTTTATTAACAAAAACGGAATTCATTGTGTTTCATATTCCCATTCACTAAGATATTTATTTACTTCATCTTCGTCAACTCTATTCAGTTTTTCATCTTTTCTTTCATACCACAAACAATATGCGATAGCCAATTTCTTTGCATCATCATCTAGTTTTGAAAATACTTGAGTTGATTTGAGTGATACAATGCTATTATAGGCATCTTCGTCGCTTAAAACACCTTCAAAATTATCTTTTTGAAAGCTCCATCCATTACCTTGTCCCGAACTCCAATGATTTGCCGTTATTTTAAGATATTTTGGAATATTAGAAGGTATCCTAAGTTCTTTCTTAACATAAATATCTAATGAATCCTTATCAATATTACGCCAGAAGATGTATGTAGGATAAAAATATGTTAAGTCAAATAGATTTAGAGTTTTAGAAGATTCTATTAGTTTATCTATTATTATTCTTTCCAAATTACTTAGCTGTTCTTCTGAAATCATTCTATAGTTATAATCAATATCTTTACCTATTCGTCCATAAGAATATTCTATTTGAAGTACTAAATCAACTACAATTGATAATTCGTCCGATGAATAAGAGTTGATTAACTCTATGATTCTTTGTTCAGCTTCATCTTGAGAATATGTTTTCATTATTTTCCATATGCAATTAGCTATAAATGTACTCGGAGTAGGATTAAATATTCCTCTTGATTTATGATTTGAGGGTATTGTTAATGCTATAATGAGTTCATTTAAAAATATTGACTTTCTATTTTCTGGTATATCAGGAACATATGAGAGCAGTTCTCTTGAATATTCAAGCATTTTATCGTTTTTTGTTAGTTTGTTAAAATAATTATTTAGTTTTTCTCTATCAAAATTGTTTATGGATTCTAATATTTCTTGTCTTGAAATAGCTACATCATCTAACGATAAATTAAAATATAAACCAGCACGGGTACGACAGGCAATCTTTTGCTTTTTTCTTAACTCATCATCAGAATCCCCAGAATGATGATATCCTCCTGTCAACCATGAAAATTTTGGAAATAAAGTCTGTACTATTTGTATCATTAATTCCGGATTATCATATATTTGCCGAAATTCTTTTAATCTCTTGCTATATGCTTCTTTTTGTTCAACCACAGAAATTCCTCTTGTATAAATACTTCCGCAAATACTATCAGTATTTTTATATATCCAGTTGTAAATACTTGAGGCACATATTTGAAGCGTAGTAATTGCGAGTAAGTCAATACAATTTGTTTCATCATGCATTAGGCTATATTTAAACTGGTAGACATTAATTATTCTGTTAACATCCCTAATGCTTTTAATAAAGGGAGATATACAATAATTGAAAACATTATCCCAATAACTTTTTTCAAAATCAGAACAGGGTATTTCGCCAAACCAGAGTTTATTCAGTTTTTCAAAGAAAACACTCTGAACTAAGTCGCCTTTTGCTTCTGGAATATTGAATGGTACCTGTATTATCTTTTCAAGGTATTCTTCACCGTTGCATTTTTGCTCTTCACTTAGTGCTCTCACAACAACTTCTCTGTCAAAAGAAAGCAAATAAATAAGATTCGGAAAACCAGCCAATGAATTAACTAACTGAAAAATCAGTTTAATTTGATTATTGTTTAATCTGTCAATATCATCAATAATCACGATGAATTTGTGACTTTGATGACTTAACGCCTTAGTAACTTCTTCTTTCTTTTTATTAAGGTTGTTATCATTACCGTTGGATAGCTTTTTTCCCGTTTTCTCCATAATCCACTTTATCGGTTTTATATATTTTCCGGCAACAGGTATGTTTTCTGCATATTCGAAAACTGTAGAATATTCTTGCAAGGCTTTTCCAACTTTATACAGGCTTTCACTCTTTGAATTAACATTAAGCTCTGCAAGCATAGTTGAAAAAAACTGAGTAATCAATTGAGTTTGGTCTGAATAATTCCACGGATTAAAATGTACAATTATCGGTTTTTCGTCCTCACTATAATTTTGTGTAAGTGTGTTTATATATGTTTCTACCATATTAAGAATAGAAGTCTTTCCAGATCCCCATTTGCCGCATAGACTAATTGTAAAATTATCTGTATTTGTGTATGATAATATTGCTTTTGCGAGTTGCTCTGAAAAAGACGCTCTATTTAATAAGTCAGAGCTAATGTTATCAATTGGCTTATCTGTATTAAACATTTTTCTCATTCCTTTATGATAAATTCTTTATTCCATTTTCAATTGTATAATTATTTCATAAAAATTTTCGTCAACATTAATGTGTATAAAGGATGGCTATAATAATTTATAAAAGTTTTGTGATGAACGAGAATACAATTCCTTACAAAAAATCAATAATTGTTCTTTACCATAAAAAACAATCTCGGAAAACGGAACAGAATCTCACCATTCTTCTGCACTTGATACCGTTGTTGCAATTCTATATATACATCATCTATAAACTCATTAGCTTCTGATTCCGAAAGCTGTTCGAGGTACGGTCTTAAGCCTGTACCTTTGTACCATTCTATAATACTCTCGTAGCTTGGCATACGGTGGCAATAGGTTGTTTCCCATATTTCAAAGCTATTTGAAATATCCGAAAGCACATCAAAGTATTCATCTGTTTTGAGGTTATTGTACTGCCTTGAAATGATTTTACTACTCCATTTTTCAGTTTTTGCAAGCTCATTTATGATAATATGAACTGGGTGTTCCTGTTGCTTAGGTATTTGAATTGCAAGGATTCCGTTCGGTTTTAACAGCGTCATCATTTTTGGCAAAAGCTCTCGGTGATTTGGTAGCCATTGTATACAGGCATTTGAAAAAACTATATCAAACTTATCGCTTATCTCATTCAAATCACCGTTTGCATCAAGTTTGATAAACTCTATATAAGGGTATAATTCCACTGCCTTTTTTAACATATCTTCAGAGTTATCAGCACCGATTATATGTGAATTTGGAAATTTATCTTTCAAAACTTTTGTGCTGTTACCTGGGCCGCAACCTAAATCAAGTATGTTATCTGGATTGAGCGTTTCAAGTCTGTTTGCTAAATCAATAGCTGGTTGTGTCCTGTCTTTTATAAATCTCTCATATTGAATCGGATTCAAATGAGGCATACTAATCTTCCTTTTTATTTAAATAATTATTTTCTTCCGACTACCAAGAAGTGAGGGCTTAATCCTATCAGTGTTTCTTCGTGTTCGGTTGTGTGGATAATATCGAGCAGTCTTTTCCTGCTCTCTGTATCCTGCCACTTTTCATCAAGTTTCGGTGTTATCCATATGCAACCTTCAACAGCGTGATTTTCAACAATCTCAAATCCGCTTTTTCTTACTTCATTTCTTAATTCGTCAATAGTATGAAAATATGCGTTTGCTATAATAAACGGATACTCCTTCGGACGGTTGTGTTTTCCTGTTGTAAGCTCAAGTTTGAGCATATTCATATAAATATCGTCATCTATAAAGTCACAGCCGTTCCCGTAAACAGACAGTGCCCAAGTCGCAGAGCTGAATTTTGATATGCCTGCCGCAATAAGCAGACCGCCTTTTTTCAGCAGACGGTACGCTTCTTTTAATGCTTTTTCTCTGTCGGATTCGTTTTGCAGGTGATACAGCGGTCCCATAAGCAAAACAACATCTGCGCTCTCATCAGGCTTGTTTATTTCTCTTGCATCTCCGATTTCTGCAATGTAATGCGTTTTCATATTTTTCTTTGCATATGCAACAGCAGTAGGTGCAAGTTCAATCAGCGTAACATCGTGACCAAGTTCAGCAAGCCACTCGGAGTATTTACCGATGCCTCCGCCTATATCGTAAATTGTACTTTTCTCGGTTATGTACTTTGAAATAATCTCCTTTGAACGATAAAACTCTACTTTACCTAAACCACGCTCAAGACGGTCAATTTCAGCACCGTTATTGTAAAAATCATAAACTTCTTTTATATTTTCCATTTAATCAATCCTCTCCATATCCTCCTGTTATCTCAATAGGGTTTCCATCAGGATCCATAAACGTAAAATACCAGTAAGTAGAAAATACATTCAGATATCTTATAGGCGTTAATTCGGTTGCAATACCTAAACTAACAATTCTATTGTATTCTTCCTGTAAATCAGGCACATCTAAATTGATAAATACTTTTCTGTTGTTTTCGCTGTTTACGATAGCTACTGAATCATCATATATCGGATACGATGCGCCTATTGTTTCCATTTGTTCAGGATGTTCGGCATCATAATAGCCGTTAAAAAGGCAGATATTCAAGCCATCGTTATTGAAAACAGCAAAGCGCTCTCCGTTTCTTGCACTTACCTTCATATCCAAGAGCTTTTCATAAAAATCAAGAGATTTATGAAAATCTTTAACCACCAAATAAATTGAGCCGTATCGCATTATTATTTCTCCTTTCTGTACTGATACATTTACTTATTTATTAAGCACACTCCAACGGAAAAGGTATATACTTCCTTGCTTTTGAGTTTGCTTTGGATATCGACACAATGTTGTGTTCAGCTAAAAAATCTTTTGTTTCGCAGTTGCAGTCATACGCTGACTGCTGTAATGCGATTTCTAATATATCTTTATTTGTCATTTTAGTTACCTAACCTATGTATCATAATATATTCCTGTTCGTTTTCGCAGGCGATTTCAAAACCTACTTTCTGGTACATTCGGACAGCGTAGTTTCCCTTTTGAACAGCAAGAGAGGCTTTTGGATAATTCAGTTCTTTCAGATGTTCAAGCATTCTGTTCATCAGTGCAGTGCCTATCCCCATTTTTTGATATTCGTCAAAAACCGAGATAGCAAACTCAACTGTAACATTGTCAATACTGCCGTATCCGTTGATATTACGCACCCATACTGCTTCGACAACTTTGTTATCAACTTCAGCACAAAAGCAGTGATCGTCTTTTTGTGTGCCAAAGCCTTTTATATAAACTTGAAGTTCAGAATTATTTATAATAGATTTTGGTGCCAAATTTGTTTTGTCAGGTTGATAAATTGCCTGATACAAAAAATCTTTTAGCAGAGGATATTCGTTTGGATGCATTTTTCTAATTGTTAAATTCATAACTCTTTCTCCATATATCCGCAATTGAGAAATGCTACAAAACGGATATCCTGCAACACTCCGTCATCATAAGTTACATTGAACGCATTTAATTTACCGTTTGGATATGGTTTTCGTATCATAAATATCTTCCAATGCACATAATTCGCTTAAGTTGCTAATTGTGAAGTTCGGTTGTTCTTCTTGTGTCATAGGCGTAGCAAGTCCGCCTAAGCCTTGCTTAATCCATACGGTTTTCATTCCGATTTTATTGGCAGGAACAATATCATTGTCGAGCCTGTCACCAACCATTACCGCTTCTTCTGCCTTGCAATCAGCTTTACTTAGAGCAATTTCAAAGATACGCAAATCAGGCTTTGCTACACCCTCCTCGGCAGAAGCTACAACAAGGTTTATGTATTTAAGTAAGCCGATTTTTTCTAACCGTTCTTCACTGCCAAAGATCTGATTGGCAATAATTCCAATTTTATATTTCTCGCTTAACTTTCTTAAACATTCTTCCGCTTCAGGATATACAAATTCGTCATCACTGTTCCAAGGAGCCATAGTCAAGCCGTAATATTCAAGTGCCTTATGGTAGCCATTTTGATTGTATTTTGAAATCTCAACCATTTTGCTGTAAAAATCATCATAACTAACATTTGTATTTGCTACGGTCTTTTCAACTCTTTTTCGGAAAGCTACACTTTCATCAACAAGTGTTGAGCCTATATCAAAGAAAATCCATTTAATGTTTTTGATCATATTATCACCAAATTCAACTTATATTCTAAACATCGCATCAATTCATTATAACGAAATATTTTTCTTTAGTAATTATATCTCCGATACCGTGGGGTAATTTTTTTAGAATGGCTCCTTTAATTAACTCAATAGCATTATCTTTACATAAAGCCACATGTATTTCGCTTAATGTACTTTTACTTTCAAAAAGTCTTGATAATTGTTGAAAGAAAGCGGATACGGATTTGATTGCTCCATCTCTTAGCATATCGTCTAAGTAAAATATTAAAATCTTCTGAAAATCTATTTTTCCTTCGATTAATGGCAACAGTATTAGCTCGCTCTCCCCTGAATAAACCCATTTTGTTTTTCTTTCAAGTTTTCTTGTGAATTTCACAAATTGTTCGTTACTAAAGTACCATTCTGTTCCATCAATTTTTGCGACAGTTTCCTTATCAGGATAATTCTCACCCCAATACGAGCCGAATCCTGGAAGATAAAAATTAACATTTCTGCCGGTTAAATGATGGTAATAATTCAAGCTATTCAATATGCTTTTTCCGGACTCCAAATCCGGACGCGTAATAAAAACACCTATATAATCGTTCCTTAGACCCCTTTCAATATAATTACTATTTATCTTTTTTATCATTTCCTCGTAAGTTAAAGCGTTAATCATAATGCCTCCATAAGTTTTGCTAAAAAATACTTATCAAAATGGTAATACTCTGAACGAATTATACTACAAACTCGCTCATAAGGTAATAGAAAAATAAACGCAATTGTATCCATTTTGTTAAAGGTTCCTCGTAAGTCCATAATCAGTTGCCAGCTAAAAATTTCTCCATTAAATAAAATCTTCCCATACGCCAATCGGCATAGCCTACGATTTTGTAGCCGAGGTTTTTATAAAGCTTTAGTGCATAAGAATTTTTGTTGAAAGCATCCAGTCGTATAGATTCAATACCAGCTTTGCTAAGTTTGGATTCAATATATTCCATTGTAATTTTGCCGATACCATTATTTTGAAAATCAGGGTGAACGCAAAGCCTGTGAATGATTCTATATTCTGTATCTGGATACTGCCAATCACCGTTATTGTATTCTTTATCGCAGGAATTGTTTATTACATAAATTACAGCAATCTTTCCGTCAACAATGCCTATGAATAAATCATTATTCTCAATATCATATTTTATAGTGGCTTCATCGGGATAAATTTCATCCCACTGATATATTTTAGCTTGATTCATATTAATTATAGCGGATTTGATAAGCTCCATTATTTCATATAAATTCTCTAAAGTTGCTTTTCTATACTGTATTTTCATTGTTTTCCTCACTATATTTTCTTTGAAAAGCAGATTATTCTATTTGCTCAGTCAAAGCCTAAATTTATATGAAATTGCCGACTGATTTCATTATCGAGTTCACAGTCACTGGCAAATTCACTGCAACCTTTTTTTCTTTGCCCACTTCTCGCAGTAGTTCAAAAGCTGTTTTGCATAGCCTTGTTTTCGATATTCTTCTTGTACAAAAATTCCTTCTAAATATCCTACCGGACTGCTGTTTGTGCCTTCTACATAATCGTGCCTTAATCCACATTGTGCAAATCCTTCTATAGTTCCGTTAATAATCAACAGGAATAAAGCATTATTATCGCTTTCCATTAATGAAGAAAAAACATTTGACAAATCTTCTACTGTATGGCTTGCCCACATCTGAACAGCTAATAAAGCGATAGCTTCACTGTCAGCATTCGTAGCTTTTCTGTACTCTATTTTCATAACATAACTCCCTATAACCATTGAATAAAAGCAGTTTTGTCCTCGGAGTTGTAGCCTGCTTTTTTATAGAAGTTTAATGTTTTATCGTTCTTTGAACATGTGAGTAACATCATTTTGTAGCAATCTGATTTCTGTGCAAGTTCTTTCGCATAATTCAGGCACGCTGTTGCGTAGCCTTTTCCTCTGTAATCAGCGCGAGTAACCACATTTTCTATAAAAGCATAGGGTCGGATATTTCTTGTAAGATTCGGAATTATAACGCACACGCAGGAAGAAACAATTTTGCCGTCAACCTCACAAACAATAATATGATGATTTTCATCGTTGCAAATTGCATTCCAAGTTTTCTCTAAATGTTCACTATGCTCAGGAACACCAAGTTCATGCAAATGCGTATATAATTCAAGCAATTTGTTCAATTCGTTTGTCTTGATTTCTCTAATCACTTTCATCACCGTAATTTCACCGTAATTACTAATATCAATATTTATTTAAATTCTACCATCAAAACAATAATATAGCAATTATTTTGAAAATTAAAACGCTATAAATTTCACAAAAAATAACAAAGCAAGGGGCGTGAATCGAAGTGTGGTTCATGCCCCCGTTATCTTTTTTAATTGTTTCAGAATTTTCTTTATTTTCTTTTCTGCACCTGTGGCTGTCAGACCGACTCTCAATGATGCTTCACGGATTGTAATTTTCTCCTTGCTTTTCAGGCAGTTAGGACAGATACCAAATACTAACTCAATCAATCTTAAATCCTGTGGCTTGAGTTTGCTCAAAGCTGTTTTTAACTTTTCTCTCTGTTCGTTTTTGAAATATATTTCCTCAGGGGACAATGTATCCATTTCAACATCAGTGATTGAAAGATTGAAATAATTTTCATTATCTTTATTGTGAATATCAAGATTATTGTTCTGCTTAAACTGAGTTGAAGTAATAATGCAGTTACGGACTGTATTTTCAGAAATATTTAATTCATTTGCAATGTCTGTGACTGCTTCTTCAAGAGGTTTGTCATTAGGCTGTTGAGAGTACAGCAATGCTACTTTACGTAAATTCAGATACTGATTATAATTATCAATATGTACATTACCGCAGACAGTACGGACATATTCGTGCCAAGCCTTGAGCGCTTTATATTTTATGAGCTGTAGTAAAGGTATATCCGAATCATAGCTTTGCAGTTCGCTCCACAGCAGAGATGAAAAGATTTGTTTCAAGTCGTTAATTCTGTTATTATCCAAGCTGTATTTATTTATAAACAGTTGGGCATTTCTGTTGAGTACAGGCTCATAAAAATAGAGAAATTCATTAAAGTATTTTTCGTCCTTTGTTTCTTTGCAGCGTACAAAATAATCATTCAAGTTAGCAAGCCTGATTGGAACATAATCAAGCTGATACATTTTATTTTCCTTAATCTTTCATAGCCTCCTCATAAATTTTTGGAAGCTCCATATCTTTCTCGTATTGATTTTCGGCATAGTCAAAATCAACATTTGCTAAATTAAAATAATAATCAATAAGCTCCTTTGCCTTGGCAGATACATTCGCACTGTATTTGCTAAGGCTTTTATTTTTACGGATAGAATCGTAACGATTTTTCCATAGAACATAATATGGGCTGTCAGATTTTCTCTGTTTTTTCATTTTCCTTTTTGTGACTTCCGGGTGTTTTGCAATGTACGAACAAGGCACACCGTACTTCTTATTTACCGTACTGCAATACAGTTGATTGCGAGCTGTGGTCATAAAGAAATATCTGTCGCAGATATCGCATCTCCAAAGATAGTGACCGTGAATGTAGCCTTCAAATAAATCCGTCATCAGAAAGTCTTTCAGATTATTGTAATAAACCTTCCGGTAAATCTTACTTGTTCCGTTTTCAGACTCAACTACCGGGATTATTGTTGCTCTCGTGCCGAATGGGTGGCTGTTAACGTCAAATATAAAATTCATATACGGGTCGTTTATAAAATCGCTGAATGCTTCTGCGAGTTCTGCTTTTGTTCGTGCGTTATTTTTTACTATTTTATTTGTAATCTGAAACACGACAGATGAATAATATTTTACTTCCTTTACAGCTGACGAGATATAGAAACCGATTGAGAAAGCCGTTTCCAAATCAACAGACGCTTTGATTAACTCGTCTAATTTTTCTGAAATCTTTATTCTATATTCATTCTTCGTGAATCGGTCATATTCTTCATAAAGCTTGATTTTTTCTTCTGCGAAAAGCTTATTTATTTCCTCTTTGCATTTCTTTATATCAAATATTTTAAAAACTTCATATTGACTCAAAACATCGATAGCTGAAATTATTTTTGAATGGTAATCTAAAAAATCAGTTCTGCTAAAATCCTTGTCTAATAATTCTTCTGTGAAATTTTTTAAATCTTCAAAAATACTTTCATCAATAAAGCGACTATCGGTATCCATTACAAGAAAACTTGTGTAACCGATAGGATATTCTTTATCGCTGATTGCAAACTTATCTTTTCTATATGTGACGCTAAAAAGATTAGTTGTATTCAGCTTTTTCAGTACATTGTCCTTAAAGTCCATAGTATCAACTCCGTTTATATTATATCACTTTGAAAATAAAATCACAAGTATTCAGGAAAGCAAATTGTGTTGTCACGGACTTTTACGGTTTTTTGAAAATTTCTGACATTTATATATTGAGAGTAAAAAGCTTTCAATATTTTTTGGAAGGAGTTGTTATAGTGTGTAACAACAAAAAGCTTGTTGTCGTTGACGGTGAAACATTAATGGATATGCGAATCAAGCCGATAAGCTTTTGCATTGACTCGTTGCTTCCGCAGGGAGTATCAATGCTCTGCGGTGCTCCGAAGATAGGTAAGTCGTGGTTAGTGCTTGATTGGTGTGTTCGCATAGCCAAAGGAGAGGAGGTGTGGAATTTTAAAACTACGAAGGGAACTACCTTGTATCTTTGTCTTGAGGACAATTTGAGCAGAATCCAACAAAGGCTAAATGAAATTACAGATGAATTTCCGAACAATGTATTCTTTGCAACATCTTCGTGTTCGCTGCCGGACGGACTTGCAGAACAGATTGAAAGTTTTGTCGCAGAGCATAAAGATACGGTTCTGGTTGTCATAGATACATTTCAGATGATACGAAGTAAAAATAAGGATACTACTTACGCAAATGATTATCAGGAAATTGAGGAACTGAAAAGATTAGCGGACAAGCTGAAAATTTCTCTTCTGCTTGTACATCATCTGCGCAAGCAAGGTGACAATGATCCTCTGAATAAAATCTCAGGCACAACAGGAATCAGCGGTGCGGTTGATACAACATTTATTCTTGATAAGAGCAAGAGAAGTCAGAACAACGCAACTATGATTTGCACGGGCAGGGATATTGAATACAGAGAGTTGGAACTGAACTTTTCAAAAGACAATCATATGTGGAATTTAGTTTCGGACAGTGTAGAAAGTCCTGAAATACTTTTGCCGGAAGAAATGAATTCGTTAATTGAATTTATGAAACAAAAGATTGTCTTCAAGGGGACAAACTCTGAGTTCGCAGAAGAATTTAATTCTTTCTGCCGTAAGGAAATCTCTGCAAAAGCGTTAAAACAGATGATGAATAAATGGCGTTACGAATTAGAGAGCAATGACATTTACTTTAGCTCATACAGAAGTAACGGAAAAAGATTTGTAAATGTTCACTATCTGCCCGATAGTGACTCAAGTGCCGTAAGTGACGTAAATATTATTAGCGCCAAAACTTGCGTTCCTTTCGTCACTTGCGACCCTGACGAGCTGTGTCAGCCAACGTGAGCCGATTTGTGCGATTATTTTGCAGAGTACGAGAAAATACCCGATTGCAAGTAAAAATCTAAATTTGGGCGAATTTACGGCAGAGTTGGAATTCTATTTTAGGAGCAGAGGTTTGGGCTACATTTCCCGGACTTGTCCGGGGCAAGCAGAGCGCCAGGCTGTCCGCCGAACACATAAAACCGAGCGAAGCCCGGACCCACTTTATTACGGAGGTGCATAAAAATAGAAAATCGTAAGAGAAATCAAACTTTAAGTATCAGATTAACTGATTCTGAAAAATTTGCAATCAATAAAAAGTCAAAGAAATCTAAGATGACATTGACTGAATATATTTTGAAATCTTCATTGCAAAGTGAAATCAAAGTCATTGACTTGCAACCATTGCTTGTTGAGCTGAAAAGGATTGGAAACAACCTGAATCAGATAACACGAAAGATAAACAGCGGTGCTTTTAATTCCTACAACTTCGGTGAAATGATTGCTATGCAGAGAAAAATCTATAATGCAATTATAAATCTGTCGGAGGACAAGTAATGGCGACTGTAACATATATTCGTGAGTCAAAGCAATCAATCAGTGCGATGAAAGGTGTAATTGATTACTGTTGTCAGGATAAGAAAGTCTATGATGAGATTTCAAATCAAAGACTTGTCATCGGAATTAATTGTGACGGTGAAAATGCATTCAAAGAGTTTATGGCTACTAAAAAGTCATACGGTAAAACTGACGGAATGAATTTCTATCAGTACGTTCAATCCTTCTCACCCGAAGAAAATATTACTCCGCACCAAGCTCATGAGATAGCTATAGAGTTTGCCGAGAAAGCGTGGACAGGTTATGAAGTTTTAGTTGCAACTCATTGTGATGTACAGCATATTCATTCTCACTTTGTAATCAACTCGGTAAGCTTTGAGAACGGCAAAAAGCTTCGGCAGAATCCAAACACACTTAAATCGTTACGAGCCTTGAGTGATGAAATTTGCAGACATCATAATCTTTCAACTCTTGAACCTTACAGCAAGGACGGTATGAAAATCTCTACAAGAGAATACCGCACCGCAGTCAAAGGTCAGAGCTGGAAATTCAAACTGATGAATGACATAGACAAAGCTATGAACATAAGCGGAAGCAAGGAAGATTTCATAAACGCAATGTCAATTATGGGTTACTTCACAACCTGGACAGACGACAGGAAATACATTACCTATCAATGTCCCAACAAAATGAAGTGCAGAGATATCAAACTCCACAACGATAAATATTTAAAAGGAAGCATGGAAAATGAATTCAGATACAGGCAAGAACAATATTTTGGAAAGTCTAAAACAAAGGAACAGCAACTCCTTGACAGCGATAGAACTGCTATCGGGAGAAACGAAAGTGATTTCGATTCCGTCACAGGTTAGAGAGGAGGAACTCAATCTGTTGAGAACGGCAATAACCTTTCAGCCGGAGCTGTACAACCTGATTTCAAAAATCTCAACGGACGACCAGATGGTGAAATATCTGGAGAGGATTCTGGAAATCAACAAAGACAATATGGAATCAATCTCGAAGAGTTGTCAGTCGGAGCTGAAGAAAATTTCGGAACAGACTCTGAAAGAAATCAGGTCAGTGCAAACGCAGATGACCGAGTCTATACAACAGGCTGGGAAGAGTCAAGAGGAGTTTTTGAACAATACCTTGCAGCAAGGTCAGGAGTTGGAATCGGTAATAGCCTCACAAGTGAAGAGGTCAACTCTGCTGACAACCTTAAAATGGATAGCAATAACGGTGCTGTCCTCGGCAGTATCAACTCTCTTGCTGAATCACTTTCTCGGATAATTGATGATGAATCGGAAGATGAAGAAGAACGCAGAAAAAGAATTGTAGCCGAGCAAAATGGCAGTAATATAGGTGCTTTCATAGGTTCAGTCGCCGGAATGTTTATGAATATTATTTCTGATAGCAACGAGGAAATTGAGGTTGAAGAGAAAATTAAAGAAGATAACTGAATTAATATGAACCTGTAAACTTATTTAAGAAAAGAGAATTTTATTATGTACAAATTTAGTATAAAAATTCCAGTGGTAAAGGAGTGATGATAGAAAAATAATTAAGCATTGTGCCGTGTTGACGTATGGCACGTAAAGAAAATCCTATTATTGTCGAATCTGTTGAATTTGATTATGTAGGAACGGATGAACAGTTTAATACTTTTCTGAAAAGTATAATCAAAGATTACCTTACGGAAAATAATCTGTTGCCTGATTACTATGATGATAAAATTAATTCAAAAAAGTCAGCATAAGAGCTGGATATTATAAAAACTTTGTGATATGTTGTGGTTGCACCGAGGTGGTGTGACCACAACATTCAAATAACAAATGAGAGGAGAATGATTATGAAGGTGTGGCTGTATTACAGGCTATCAAGAGATGAAGATGCTGAACTCAATTCTCTTAACAATCAGCGAAACATTTTAGTAGAATATGCAAATGCAAATAATCATGAAATTGTCGGTGAGTCTTTTGATGATAATGTAAGTGGTATGCACTTCAATCGTGAGGGTATAAGCAAAATCTATGAACAGGTTGAGAATAAGGCGATTGATGCAATCATCGTGAAAGACTTATCCCGACTCGGCAGACACAGAACGCAGACGGCGATGTTTATTGATTACCTTCGTGAACACGATGTCAGGGTGCTGTCGGTTACAGAAAACATTGACACAAGCAATGAAGATGATGACCTGATGATAGGCTTCAAGGGGATTTTCAACGATATGTACGCTCGTGATATTTCAAAGAAAATCCGTGCAGGTTACAAGCAGAAACAGAAGAATGGCATTGTGATTACAGTACCGCTCGGTTATTTCAAAGATAAGAACACAAATGAAATTGTGATTGTCGAGGAAGAAGCGGAGATTGTCAGAAAGATATTTGACCTCTACCTATCAGGCTACGGTTTAAAAGCAATAGCCAAAAAGCTGAATGATGAGGGCATAAAATCACCGCAGTATTATCAGAACAAAATGTATAACAAGAAACTTCCGAGTAACAAGCCTGAAATTACGGGTAGGTACTTATGGGTGAACACAACGGTAAAACGGATTTTGCAGAATGAGTTTTACATAGGAACCGTAACCTGTCACAAGACCTATACCAGTAAAATTAATCATATTAGGAAGGCTTTGCCCAAGGATGAACAATTTAAACACGAAAATTTTGCACCTGCCATTATCTCGAAGGATAAATGGGAACAGGTGCAATTTTTATTATCTTCAAAGCGAAACAATAATGTCCGAGCAAGCTCAAGTAATCCTTGCCACCGCTACACAGGACTGATAGAATGCGGTGACTGCGGTTGTACATTCGTATGTAAAAAGCGTAAGTGGAAAGATAACCCCGAACGCATCGAATACAACTGCAACGGATATCACCGCTACGGCAAGGAGCACTGCACGGCACACAGAATTGATGAGGAGTATTTGGATAAGCTGATTTATAATGAGCTTATGTCAATCAAGGATGAAGCACTTGCAAACTACAAATCAATAGAATCGGATGTCAAGAAATGGATGAGCAATAAAAGCTCGGTAAACAATAAGCTGAAACAGCTTAATACAAGCCTTGAACAGCGCAAATCTGACCAAAAGGAAATCCTGCTTGAGAGAATCAGGGATAGGGAACACGCAGATATCTACACAGAAATGCTTGAAAAATGTGAATCAGATATTCAAAAGCTTGAATATGAAATCAAATCCATACAAGATTACAATTCCACAATCAAAAAGCGCAAAGCTGAAATGAAAGACAGCGTTGAAATCATTGAAGAAATTATCAAGGAAGGAGCAATCAGTGACGCAAACCTCAGATTGCTTGTAGATAAAATAATAATCTTTGAAAAAGATAAAAAGCTGAGTATCAAAATCAAGTTAAAAGCAAAATTTCAAAGACATAAGGATTGCTATGATGACAACGGTAATTTAACAGAAAAGGCTTTCATTGCATAAGAAAGGCATAAACACTAGTCTTGAGTAAAGGTGTGCATGATTTAATTTCGTGTTTAAAAATGTAATAGATAGTGATATAATGTATAATGTAAACTATATGAGAAGGGGGATTTAGAGATATGGAGGAAATGAATATAAAAAAACCATTTGATTGGCCGGTAAGTCAACGTGAGGCAAATTTAGAAAACATTTATTGTGCTATTGTTTCTTTTATTAATGAACCAACATATAAATCTAAAGAAATACTTTTTTCGCTCGTTACTCAAGCTGATTTGAATGAAATTAATAATACTGGTGAAGTAAGATATACTAAGTATGAAGTTGCATTAATTAATTCAATATATACATATGCATTAGCATTAAGTTGTGACAGTATAAAGGTTTATTTATATAGATTTCTTGCGCTTACAGCATCTAATCATAAGATGATGTATTATATTTACAAAGAAATGGGGATAAAGATTTCAGGGATGACATCCTCCTTGATTATTGAAGAATATTTAGGTTTACATCCTGCATTAAGAATATTTTATCTTTCTTATACAAAATTTAACTACGAAAATAATCAACCCTTATGTGACTCAATCATAGAATTTGTAAATGATAGCGTGAGTGAAATGGAAAATAGCGAAATAGAAACACGTGGTGAAACTATTTTTACTCTAGCACATTCTTATATATTAATGATAAAAGATTTATCAACCTGTAAATCTTCCAAATTATTTGGTGTAGTATCCTTTACAAGAGAAGAATTAATTAAATTATTTAAATTAGAATCAAAATTAATTGATTTATCAAATCAAAAACCATACGAACGTCCGCTTAGGAGCGTGATTCTTTTATCTATTAGAAATTGGATTATGAGATCTAGAAATGATTACAACGAAGGGTATTTTTATAAGTGCATAAGTGATGAAAATGCTGAGTTGGCTTTGAGTAATCACGAAGTTTGGATGAAAAAAATTGAAAAACTAAATGATCCTAGAGAAATGCAGATACTTACCGAATTAATTGAAGAAAATGACTGGGCAGAATATGATTGGGCGAAGAATATACAAATAAATATTCCGAAAAACCACTTTGTTTGTTCATATACCAAAACATTACCTAATGAGTCTATGAAACAAGAGTATGGTAGTAATGTTTTTGGATATAAAAATGACCGAATATCAGATGTTTTGACACCAATTGAATTATATAATAAACATGTATTGTTTGGAAATGTTTTATTCTATGATGTTATATATTCTAAAGATGAAGCAAAGAAAGAATTAAAATACTTGTGTAATATAATTGATTTATTCAGTTTTGATGAAACTCAAAAAATTAAATTCTTGAATGAAATAATGCAATATTGGTATCTTTCTTTTAAAGACGAAAACTGGAGAAATGAGAATGAAAGGAGATATCATATTGTTCTGCATGGAAACAGAGCGTGTTTAGAAAGTAGGATTGATGGAGATTTCTATAAATGCAAAACCTCTTTATACTTATATCCAGATTTTCTATTTGGTTCAGAAAAAATAAAAGATACAATAAGGTTAAACAGACAAGAAAAACTAAAATCGATTTCTACTAAAAACTATTTGTTTTGCAACAATTGTCTTCAATCAGATTTTGATTATAATAGTTTAGGCACTCAAGAAAAGTGTAGAATTTGTGGATCGACTGATACATCTTACATTGAAGTAACATAAGATTAAATCATTCATTTTGACTTTATAAATGAAGGGCTTAAATTATAACTGTATGATATATAAGACGCTTAAAACTAAATATGTTGTTAGAAAAATCAGAAAATAAATTGTCAGAGATTATATATTGGCAGACGCATAACATTAGTAATTTTCAATTTAGTAATTATAGCTAAATTGAAGCGTGATAATTTGTACAATATAAACGACAAATCATCACCTTATATTATGCGTCTGCCAACTTTATTTTGCTAAAAAACAAGAAAAAGCTCGATGAAATCGAGCTTTTTAGGGTGGTGCGGGCGACAGGACTTGAACCTGCACATCGGTTGACACTAGAACCTAAATCTAGCGCGTCTGCCAATTCCGCCACGCCCGCACGTGTGTATTTCAACAAGATAAACTTGCGAAAATCAAAATATTAAATTGTTTCACCAAGGTAGTGTGACCTAAATCTAGCGCGTCTGCCAATTCCGCCACACCCGCATTTTCAATTTCTGCAAAACCTACCGTTAGATAATACTATAAATATCAGCAAAAGTCAAGTATAAGCAAGCAGTATATTACTACTGCTTGCAGAACACGATGCCGTCTTTTTTACTGATTGACTTGATTTTTGCCAAAGATTCAACTCTTATGCCCATATCACGAACGAGGTTGCCACCGCCCTGATAAGCTTTTTCGATAACAATTCCCGCACCTGCTGTTTTTGCGCCTGCTTTTTCAATAAGCATAAGAAGTGCCGTTAAGGCGCTGCCCTTTGCAAGAAAATCGTCAATGATAAGCACATTGTCTTCTTTGCTCAAAAATTCCTTTGAAACAACTATGTCATAGTCCTTTTTATGAGTGTATGAGTGGACGGTTGCGTTGTATGTATCGGAATAAATATTGATTGTCTTTGTCTTTTTTGCAAAAACAACGGGAACACCAAAATACTGAGCCGCAAGACAGGCAATGCCGATTCCTGACGCTTCGATTGTCAGAATTTTTGTTATGTTTTCGTCCTTGAAAAGCCTGTAAAATTCCTTGCCAAGCTCACATACAAAACTGACATCAATCTGATGATTGAGAAAGCTGTCAACCTTTAACACATTGTCGGCACCAATATGTCCGTCTTTAAGAATTCTGTCTTCTAAAAGTTTCATATCAATCTCTTTTCTGAAAAATAAAATAGTAACAAACAATACGATAGATTATACTACAAAGATTTGCACATTTCAATTGATTTTTGTGATATTCCATGCCTTATTTTTCTTATTTTCGGAAAAAATTAAATTCAGGCACAAAAAAGGCAGTCGTGATAAAGCGACTGCCCCTGTGTTTTATACTTCAATATTTTTAATTGAATCAAATTCGTCCATGATTTCTTTTGACGGCTTTTTTGAAAGAAGAGAAACAATAACATTCACAATAAGCGCAAGTCCGAAGCCTACAACAAGTGAATAAAGATTTGTTGCCGCATAAAGTGTCTGACCGTTTACAAGCGGAATATAGTCCCATATGATAACTGTCAGAGCACCTGTTGCCATGCCGCTGATTGCACCCGAAAGTGTTGAGCGTTTCCAGAAAAGTGCCAACAGAACAACAGGTCCGAATGCCGAACCGAATCCTGCCCATGCATCCGAAACAAGTCCCATAATGCTTGATTTAGGATTAAGTGCAATGAAGAATGCGATTACAGCAACAACTGCAACTGCGATTTTGCCGACCAAAAGCGAACTCTTTTCGCTTGCATTCTTTTTAACGGCACCTTTGTAAAGATCCTCCGAAACAGCCGACGCAGTGACGAGAAGCTGACTGTCTGCTGTTGACATAATTGCGGCAAGGATTCCGCAAAGGAAAATACCGCCGATAAAGATAAGCACGCCGTTGCCTGAGAAAATCTGCTGGATTGTTCTGATGAATACAGATTCGCTTGTTGCATCGTCAAGCTGTGCTGTAAGGTAGCCTCTTGCGATAAGACCGATAAGGCATGATGCGGTAAGTGAAATAATTACCCAAACAACAGCAATTTTTCTTGACTTTTTGATTTCTTCATTGCTCTTTACAGCCATGAATCTGACGAGAATATGCGGCATACCGAAGTAACCGAGACCCCACGCAAGGTTTGAAATAATCGAAACAGCCGAAACAGGAGTTCCGTCACCGTTTACAAAGAAGTTAAGGAACTGAGCAGGCTGTTCAACACCTTTTGCGGCAAGTGCAGAACTGAAGCTTGTGTCAAATGTGAGAATTGCATATGCAAGCACCGGAACGGAAAGAATCGCAACAATCATCATAAGTCCCTGAATGAGGTCGGTTGTACAAACTGCCTTAAAACCGCCCATGAATGTATATACAAGAATTACTACTGCGGCAACGATAAGACCGATAACATAAACACGATTGTAGTTTTCGTCACCGCTTGCGCTGTCCGAGAAGAGCGTTGCAAAAAGCTTTGCGCCCGAACTGAATGCCGACGCTGTGTAAACCGTGAAGAAAACTGCGATGATTGACGCCGAAACAATCTTGATTATGTTTTTATGGTCACGGTAGCGATTTTTGAAAAAGCTCGGAATAGTGAGCGAGTTGCCTGCCACAATTGTGTATTTACGAAGTCTTGCCGAAACAATGTACCAGTTGAGAATTGTGCCGATAAGAAGTCCTACGGCAATCCATGCCTCGCCTGTGCCGGCAAGGTATACGGCGCCCGGAAGTCCCATCAAAAGCCAACCGCTCATATCAGATGCCTGTGCCGACATTGCGGCTGTCCAACTGCCGAGGTTTCTGCCGCCGAGAAAGTAGTCCTCATTGTTCTTGTTGCCCTTTGAACAAACAAAGCCTATTACGATCATAATAATCATATAAGCTATAAACGCACAAAGAACTATTATGTTGTTTGTTGTCATTATGCCCCTCCTGAAATTAAATTTATAAATCAAATACCTTTTAATTCTACCAAAAATGAATAAATAAATCAAGTGAATTGCAGTATTTAGGGCTTTTATGCAGATGATTTGTGCATTTGCAAAAATTCAGGAGTAACATTTTGCGCATAATTACGAATAAAATAACCTTTATATGCATTTAAAGGGGGATTTTGTGTTGATTTGAAGAATCAAAAGTATTATAATTACATTGATTGCAAATTGACTGTAAAGGTATGTGGAGAGATAGAAATGAATATGGTAAAAAGAACTTGGGCTGAAATTTCACTTAATGCAATTGAGCATAACTATAATGTAATAAGAAATAAGGTTGCAGACGACACAAAGGTCTGTTGTGTTATAAAGGCTGACGGCTACGGTCACGGTGCAGTTGAGCTTTCACAGATTTATGAAAAGCTCGGAGCGGATTTTTTTGCTGTTTCAAATATTGACGAGGGTATAGAAATCAGAAAAAGCGGTTCAAAACTCCCTATTGTGATTCTTGGCTACACTCCCGTTTCAGAGGCTGAAAATCTTGCTGAATATGATATTTCTCAGGCTGTTTTTTCACTTGAGTATGCAAAGGAGCTTTCTGAAAAATGTGTTGAAAAGGATTGTATCTGCAAAATGCACATAAAGGTTGACTCGGGAATGTCAAGAATCGGCTTTATGTGTCAGGAATTTCCACGGGATGAATATTCTATTGAAGAAATTTGTGAGGCTTGTTGCCTTCCGAATCTTGAGGTTGAGGGGCTTTTTACTCATTTTTGTGTGTCTGATGAAGATGCCGAGGGCAGAGAGTTCACAAACAAGCAGTATGAAAACTTTATTCATGTGCGTGACAGCCTTAAAAAGCGAGGCGTTGATATCAGCGTTGTTCATTGCTCAAACAGCGGTGCAATTGAAGATTACCCCGAAACCTGTTGCGATATGGTAAGAGCAGGTATTATCCTCTACGGACTTGCTCCGTCATCAAAGCTTGCCGACAGACTTGACCTTGTTCCTGCAATGACTCTTAAAACAGTTGTCGCTTTTGTAAAAGAGGTTCAAAAGGGTGCAACAATTTCCTACGGCAGAACTTTTACAGCCGACAGAAAGATGAAAATTGCAACTGTTCCTATCGGATACGCTGACGGATTCATCAGACAGAATGCAAAAGACGGCTATATGACGGTAAACGGAAAGAAAGCGAAAATTGTGGGCAGAATATGTATGGATCAGACAATGCTGGATGTTACCGATATTGAAGATGTCAAGACAGGTGACGAGGTTGTCGTATTCGGCACAGGCGAAAACGGTGAGCCTACTGCAGATTCACTTGCCGAAAATACAGGAACTATAAACTACGAAACCGTCTGTCTTGTCGGAAAGCGTGTTCCGAGAATTTACATTAAAGACGGAAAAATTGAGAATGTGATGTATAAATTATGAGATTACTTGCTGTTGACGGAAACAGTATTGTAAACCGCGCGTTTTACGGAATAAGACCGCTTACCACAAAGGACGGTCAGTTTACAAACGCAATTTACGGATTTCTTACAATGCTGTACAAAATTAAAAATGAAGAAAATCCCGACGCCGTGGCGATTGCCTTTGACCTGAAAACACCGACCTTCAGACACAAGGCTTATGCAGGCTACAAGGCAACACGAAAAGGTATGCCGGAGGAGCTTGCGTCACAAATGGAACCGCTGAAAAAGCTTCTTACCATTTTAGGTTACAGGCTTGTTACCTGTGAGGGCTTTGAGGCTGACGATATTCTCGGTACGCTCGCCAAGGCTTGCGAAGAAAACGGAAACGAGTGCGTTATTGCAACAGGTGATCGTGACAGCCTTCAGCTTGTGTCGGACAAAACAAGCGTTCACCTTTGCTCAAACAAACAGGATATACTTTATACCCCCGAAAAGATTCTTGAAGCTTACGGTGTAACTCCAAAGGAGCTTATAGAAATCAAGGCGATTCAGGGCGATACTTCGGATAATATTCCGGGTGTTGCGGGAATAGGACCAAAGGGTGCAGGCGACCTCATTCAGAGATATCACACGGTTGAGTATATCTATGACCATCTTGATGAACTTGAAATCAAGGACGGTGTGCGTAAAAAGCTGACTGCGTCAAAGGAAAATGCAATTCTCAGCCGTATGCTCGGTGAAATAAACTGCAACGCTCCTGTTGACACAAATGTCGAAAATTATGTTGTAGATATGAAAGATGCCGATGAATGTGCCGGATTTATGGCAAAGCTTGAACTGTTTTCTTTAATAGAAAAATACGGTATCAAGGCTGACAAAAATACAAAGCCTGAAAAGGTTGAGAAAAATTCGCTTGAGGTTGTGTCTGATTTTGACGAGAATGAACTTTTAAAAAATGTTAAGTCAGAGAAAAAGCTCTATCTCAACTTTGAAACGGAGAATAAAGAATTAAAATCCTTTGCCGTACTTTTTGACGGCAAGGTGTATATAAGCACGGACGAAGAACTTTTTGTTAAGTTTATTGCCGACAATGAACTTGAAAAGTACACAAGAAACATCAAAACGCTCTACGCTTATGCCGATGAGAAAAATATTGATGTTGAAAATATTGTGTTTGATATTGAGCTTGCGGCATATCTGATTGAACCGTCGTCAAAGGATTATTCGGACAAAAATCTTTGTGCCTCTTACGAAATCGCTCTGCCTGTCTGCACTGATGAGCAGAATGAAAAATACGAGGCATTTGCCTGTTATGCAGAATTGTGCGAAAAACTCGGAGATAAAATCAAAGCTCACGGTCAGGAAAAGTTGTTGAGTGAAATTGAAATTCCGCTTGCAAAGGTGCTTGCAAGAATGGAAAATATCGGTGTCTGTGTTGACCGACAGGGCATTGAAAGCTACGGCGAAATGCTTTCTGCACAGATTAAGGAGCTTGAAACCGCAATTTACGAAAGTGCGGGATGTGAGTTTAACATCAATTCTCCCAAACAGCTTGGCGTAGTTTTATTTGAAAACCTCGGACTCCCTTGCAAAAAGAAAACGAAGAGCGGTTACAGCACAAATGCAGAGGTGCTTGAAAGCCTGAGGTATGAACATCCCGTTGTTGAAATGGTGCTGAGATACAGAACGCTCTCAAAGCTGAATTCAACCTACTGCGAGGGACTTTTAAAGGTCATTGCAGATGACGGCAGAATCCATTCAAATTTCAATCAGACCGAAACAAGAACTGGCAGAATCAGCTCAACAGAGCCGAATCTCCAGAATATCCCCGTAAGAACCGAGCTTGGCAGAGAGATGAGAAAGTTTTTCTGTGCAAGAGAGGGCTGGGCGCTTGTTGACGCCGACTATTCGCAGATTGAACTCCGTGTGCTTGCCCATATTTCGGGTGACAAAAATATGATTAAAGCGTTCAAGGATAACGAAGATATCCACGCAATCACAGCGTCACAGGTGTTCAATATGCCGCTTGATATGGTAACTCCGATTATGAGAAGCCGTGCAAAGGCGGTTAACTTCGGTATTGTTTACGGAATCGGCGCATTTTCACTTGCAAAGGATATCGGTGTTTCAAATAAAGAGGCAAAGCACTATATTGAAAGCTATCTTGCTCATTACAGCGGTGTTGACAGCTATATGAAAAATGTTGTCGAAAAGGCGAACGCTGACGGCTATGTTGAAACGATGTTCGGCAGAAGAAGAAATCTTCCCGAACTCACCTCGAGCAAGCATATGATTCGTGCATTCGGCGAGAGAGTTGCAAGAAATATGCCTATTCAAGGCACAGCCGCAGACATTATCAAAATTGCAATGATTAAGGTTGACGAGCGAATGAAAGCCGAAAATCTCCGTGCAAGGCTTGTGTTGCAGGTTCACGACGAACTTATTGTCGAAGCTCCGCAGGATGAGAGCATGAGAGTTGCACTTATCGTTCAGGAAGAAATGGAAAACGCAGTTAAAATGAGCGTTCCGCTCACAGCCGATGCGGCAATCGGAAGGACTTGGTATGATGCAAAAGGATAACAGAACGATTGCCTTTGTATGCACGGGCAACACCTGTCGCAGTCCCATGGCAGAGGCAATTTTTAATGATATGGCAGAGAAAAACGGCGTTTGCGTCAGGGCTGAAAGCTTTGGCGTTGCGACCTCAACGGGACTTCCCGTGTCGGAAAACTCCGTGATTGCCTGTAAGGAAATCGGAATTGACCTTTCGGGCAAAGCTTCAACAGCCGTGGCTGATGCCGGCATTGAAAAATACGAAAAATTTTACTGTATGTCGCAAAGTCACGCAAAAATGTTGATGCAGTTTTTTCTTGTACAGCCCGAAAAAATCGCCGTACTCGGTATAAGCGATCCCTACGGCGGCGACATTGAGGTGTACAGATATTGCCGTGATGAAATTGTTAATTCTGTAAAGGAAATATTAAAAGCGTATGAAAATTGACAGAATGACCGAAAATCAGCTTGAGGCGGTTGCACAGCTTGAACAGCGGTGTTTTTCGCATCCGTGGTCGTTTAACAGCCTTGAAGAAGAACTGAACAACGAAACCTCGCTGTTTTTTACCGCAACGGAAGACAATGTCGTTGTCGGATATATAGGAATGAGCGTTGTTGTTGACGAGGGTTACATTTTCAATGTTGCCGTTGACGGTACACACAGAAATCGGGGAATAGGTTCGGCGCTTGTTGAAACTCTTGTGACCTATGCCAAGAAAAATAACCTTTGCTTTCTCACTCTTGAGGTTCGTAAAAGTAACGGGAATGCCCGTTCTCTCTATGAAAAATTCGGATTTATCAAGGTGGGAGAGAGGAAAAATTACTACTCCTCTCCAACTGAAAACGCTGTTTTAATGACACGCTGTTTTTGACATATATATGTAATAAAACATTATATTAACGATATTACGGAACTTCGTCATAAATGTTTCGTAGTGAAAGGAAAATTATGAAGATACTCGCAATAGAATCGTCCTGTGACGAAACTGCGGCAGCGGTTGTTGAGGACGGCAGAAACATAATATCCTCGGTGGTTGCTTCTCAGGTTGAGGAACACAAGCTTTACGGCGGTGTTGTTCCCGAAATCGCATCACGCCGTCACGCAGAGGCAATTGTTCCTGTTGTAAGACAGGCTCTTGAAGATGCAGACTGCAGGCTTTCCGACATTGACGCAATCGGCGTTACATATGCCCCCGGACTTATCGGAGCGTTGCTTGTGGGAGTGAATTTTGCAAAAGGACTTTCACTTGCAACAGGAATTCCGCTTGTGCCTGTTCACCATCTGCGTTCGCACATTGCGTCAAACTATATTTCAAATAAAGAATTAAAACCGCCGTTTCTTTGCCTTGTTGTGTCGGGTGGTCACAGCCATATTGTTATGGTTGAGGACTACACAAAGATGAAAATTATCGGCAAAACCCGTGATGATGCCGCGGGCGAGGCTTTTGACAAAGCCGCAAGGACAATGGGAATGCCGTATCCGGGCGGAATTGAAATGGACAGGGTTGCGGAAAACGGCAATCCGTTTGCATTCAAGCTCCCTCGTCCCGCAGTTCACGATGCACCGTATGATTTCAGCTTTTCGGGACTTAAAACAGCCGTAATCAACCTCATTCACAATTCGGCACAAAAGGGTGTTGAGCTTAACAAAGCCGATGTCTGTGCATCGTTCCGCTATGCCGTTGTCGATTGCCTTGTTACAAACTTTATCAAGGCGGCTGAAGACTTGGGACAGAAAAAGCTTGTAATCGCAGGCGGTGTTTCGGCAAATTCACTTCTCAGAAGAACCCTTGCAGAAGAGTGTAAAAAGCGTGATTGGGAAATGTATATGCCCGAAAAATCTCTTTGCGGTGACAATGCCGCCATGGTCGGTTCACAGGGATATTACGAATTTCTCAGCGGAAATATTGCAGGAACAGACCTCAATGCTTTTGCTACAATGAGTATTGAAAAAGGCTGATTTATTCGCAAATAATCACTAAAACACTTGCTATTTTATCAAGAATATACTAAAATAGTGTTAATAAACCGAAAGGACGATTTAAAATGAGCAATCCTATTGTTACTTTTGAAATGGAAAACGGAAAAACAATCAAAGCGGAGCTTTATCCCGAAATTGCTCCGAATACTGTAAATAATTTTCTCAGCCTTGTAAACAAGGGTTACTATGACGGCCTCACATTTCACCGTGTAATCTACGGTTTCATGATTCAGGGCGGTTGCCCCGAAGGCACGGGTATGGGCGGCCCCGGATATTCAATCAAGGGCGAATTTGCCGTGAACGGCTTTGAAAACAATCTCAAGCATACAGAGGGTGTTCTCTCAATGGCTCGTTCAATGATGCCCGACTCAGCAGGCTCACAGTTCTTCATTATGCACAAAAACGCTCCGCACCTTGACGGTCAGTATGCCGCATTCGGCAAGGTAATTGAGGGTATGGATGTTGTCAATGAAATCGCAGAGTGTGACACAGACTATTCCGACAAGCCTCTTGATCCTCAGATTATGGCAAAGGTTACAGCCGAAACCTTTGGTGTTGACTATCCCGAGCCTGAAAAATGCTGATTGTTAAGAAAGGATTTTTAAAATGAATGTTTTGCTTGCAGGCGGCGCCGGATATATCGGCTCGCACACTTGTGTTGAACTCATCAACGCAGGTCACGATGTTGTAATTGCAGATAATTTTTCAAACAGCTGTCCCGTAGCGGTTGAAAGAGTTGAAGAGCTGACAGGCAGAAAAATTCCGCTCTATGAGGCCGATGTATGTGACAGAGATGCCGTTGAAAAGATTTTTTCGGAGAATAAGATTGATGCGGTAATTCACTTTGCAGGTCTTAAAGCAGTAGGTGAAAGCTGTGAGAAGCCTGTTGAATATTACCGTAACAACATTGATTCAACGCTCACATTGCTTGAGGTGATGAAAAAACACGGTGTAAATAACTTTATTTTCAGCTCAAGTGCCACGGTTTACGGTACTCCGGAAACTGTTCCGCTTGTTGAAACAATGCCAAAGGGTTCTCCTACAAATCCGTATGGCTGGACAAAGTTTATGATGGAACAAATTCTTACAGACACCGCAAACGCAAATCCCGATATGTCTGTTGTTCTTCTTCGTTACTTTAACCCAATCGGCGCTCACGAAAGCGGCAGAATCGGCGAAGATCCTAACGGAATCCCGAATAACCTTATGCCGTACATAACACAGGTTGCCGCAGGCAGACTCAAGTGTCTCGGTGTTTTCGGCAACGATTATCCTACGCATGACGGCACGGGTGTGCGTGACTATATCCATGTTGTTGACCTTGCAAAAGGTCATGTAAAGGCTATTGAATATTCCGCAGAGCACAAGGGAACTGAGATTTTTAATCTCGGAACAGGTGTGGGCTACAGCGTTCTTGATATTGTAAAGGCTTTTGAAAAGGCAAATTCGATTGAAATTCCTTATGTTATAAAGCCACGCCGAGCAGGCGACATTGCAGAATGCTTTGCCGACGCAACAAAAGCCAAGAAAATACTCGGATGGATTGCCGAGAAAAATCTTGAGGATATGTGTCGTGACAGCTGGAACTGGCAATCTCACAATGTGAATGGTTACAAATAACAAATAAATAATATTTTATTTGTGCATTCCTACAAAAAAACAATATTTTGTCAAATAATCAGCCACCAAGAGTTTTTAGCATTGACTTTTGGTGGTTGGTTGTTGTATAATTAAACTGCTTATAGAAGCATTATCACATAAGGAGGAAAAGAAAATGTTCAAAAAAGCACTTAGCCTTTTACTGTCTATGATGCTTGTTGTGACATCACTCGTTGTAACTGTAATGAGCGTTTCTGCTGCCGGCGATACATATCTCGTAGCAGGTTCTACAGATCTTACAGGTTATGAGTGGGTTGGTGTTGCAGCTAATGCACCTGAGAATGTAATGACAGAAAACGGCGACGGTAACTACGAAAAAGTATTTACCAACGTAGCAGTCGGCAACGGCTACCAGTTCAAGGTCGTTAAAAACGATGCAGAGTGGATTGGTATCGGTGACGGCTACGAACAGAACTTCACATTCAATGTAACAAAGGAATGTGATGTAACAGTAACTTACAACCCTACAACAAAAGAAATCACTGCAACAGGTGAAGGTGTTGTAATTCCGACAGACCTTGTTATTGACCACATTGTAGCCGTTGGTAACGGTGAAGATGCATGGCTCAACGGTAAGGCCTGGAAGGTAGATGCTGATGCTAACTACATGACAGAAACATCTGAGGGTTCAAAGGTTTACCAGATTAAGTTTGAGAGCCTCGACGCTTATGAGAACTATATGTTCAAGTTTGCTGCCAACGGTTCATGGACAGATAACTGGGGCCTTCCTGAGCAGAGCAAAGCTCCTCTCAATGAGTGGTTTGACCTTACATACAACGGTCAGAACATGATCATTGATACAGTAGCAGCAGGCTATGAAGACGGTTATGACATCGTTCTTACACTTGACCTTTCAAAATTTGACTATGCTACAAAGCAGGGTGCAAAGGGTAAGGTTGACATCGTTACTGATGCAGAGCCTACAACAGTAGCAGAGCCTACAACAGTAGAGCCTACAACAGCAGAGCCCACAACAGTAGCAGAGCCTACAACAGTAGCAGAGCCTACAACAGTAGAGCCTACAACTGCAGCTCCTGCAAAGGGTCTCACAGTTACAGCTACTTCAAACCTCTTCCCTGAGAAGAAGGTTACTCTCAGCGCAGATCAGAAGACTGTAAGGGTTACATACATGTTCCAGACCAAGGACAGAGATGGTATATTGAACTTCCAGTATAAAATGAACTATGATCCTGCTGTTCTCAAGGTCTCAGATAACACAAGAAAGAGTACTTCATTCGAATATCCAAATTTCGAATTAAACAAAAATGTAGCTCCTGGTTTACTTAAGGGTATAGGAAGTGACACAAGTCTCTATTTTTCGTCAGAAAAAGAAATAGTATTTTGTTCTATTGAATTCGATGTGATCAATCCCGAGGCTGTAGCAACTACTCTTGACCTTGATGTAGAGTATCTTACTATTTCAAATCAAGACCCTGTATCAGAGTTGGAAATCCCTAGTGATGAAGTAATGCTCTTAGACAAATCTGTATTAAATCAGGATGCAGTTGATAAGTATGTCGCAGTTGCTAATACTGTAACAGATCCCGACGGTTCAGAAGAGCCTACAACAGAAGAGCCTACAACAGCTCCTGCTGCCGATACTACATATGTAGTTGCCGGTACAGAAAATCTTACAGGTTATGAATGGCAGGGTTCTCCTGCACTCGCTCCTGAAAATGTTATGACAGCTGACGGCAGCGTATTCACAAAGACATTCTCTGCTGTTCCTGCAGGTAAAAACTATCAGCTCAAGGTTGTTGCAAACACAGGCGACGCTCAGAAGTGGATCGGTCTTGACGGTACAGATAACAATGTAACTTTCGATGTAGAAACAGCTTGTGATGTTACTGTAACATTCGATCCTGCTACAAACAAGATCACTGTAACAGGTGAAGGCGTTAAAATGGTAACAGATCTTGATGTTAACAGCATTACAGTTGTTGGTAACGGTGAAGACAACTGGCTCAACGGTGTAGCATGGGGTGTTGACGCTGAAGTTAACCACATGACTCAGGTTTCTGACAAGGTATATCAGATTAAGTATGAAAATATTGAATCTGCAGACGATGCTTATCAGTTCAAGTTTGCTGTAAACGATGATTGGGCAGCTAACTGGGGTCTTCCCGAGCAGAGCGCAGCTCCTATAGGCGAAGAATTTGACCTTACATTCAATGGTGAGAATATGCTTCTTAACACAGTTTCTGCAGGTTTTGAAGAAGATTCACTCGTTGATGTAACAATCACACTCGACATTTCTAAATTTGATTATTCAACACGTTCAGGCGCTAAGGCTACTGTTAAGGTTGAGCCTTCAACTCCTGCAGCAAAGAATTTAACAATCAACGCTACATCTAATATTTGCCAGGCTACAGGTTCAGGCACATTTAATGTAGGCGACAAGGTATCAGTTTACTATCTCCTTGACACTAAGGACGCACAGCTTGAAGAAGTACAGTGGGCTCTTACATATGATAAGAACCTCCTTACACTTGATTCACTTACAATGCCTGAAATCGCTGACGGCATGGTAAATATGAATGATGTTTCAGGCAATGCTTCAAACCTTGCACTTTATGATTTTGCAGGCGGCAAGAAGCTTGTTGAGGCTGTGTTCACAGTTAACGGTACAGGTACAACAAATGTTGACCTCAATGTAGTTGATCTTACACTTGGTAAGCTCAATCCTGAGACAGGCAAAGTTGATGCTGATTCAGAATATGCAGCAGTAGTTAACGGCGACATGGCTAATGATCTCTTTGATCACATTAACTCAGAGGCTAAGGTTGAAGCATATGTTGAGCCTACAACAACAGAGCCTGCTACAGAGCCTACAACAGTAGCTCCTGCAACAGAGCCTACAACAGTAGCTCCCGCAACAGAGCCTACAACAGTAGAGCCTACTACAACAGAGCCTGCTACAGAGCCTACAGACGCTCCTTCAACAGAGCCTACAACAACAGAGCCTGCTACAGAGCCTACAGATGCTCCTGCAACAGATGCTCCTGCTACAGTAGCTCCTACTACACCTGATGCTACATCTGCTACACAGGTTGCAACAAAGGGTCAGTCAACAGCTGACACAGCTACTTCTGACACACCGGCTAACGGCACAAGCAGCAACGCAGTACAGACAGGTAATGCTTCTATGGCAGTAGTTATCCTCTTAGCTCTTGTTTCTGCAACAGGTGTTGTTTACTTCACAAGAAAGAGATTCAATAAGTAATTGAATTTCCTATTGTAAGACTGTTAACGGCGTTGACAGATTAAAAAAATAATTTTTCGCCTCTCGGTTTTCCGAGGGGCGTTTTTTTATATCGTAATGTTGTGAAAATCAGTTTGAATTATAATTTCTAAAATATCATTTCTTTAAATGTGAATCTGCAATTAATTTATTTTCACATAAATTTCACCGAGAATTGTTAATTTTTTCATTGAAATTTTAGTCTTAATGATATATAATAGGGATATCAAACTAAAGGAATGAAAAAAATGTCTAAAAAAATCAAAAATATGCTTTCAATTCTCTTCGTGGCTGTACTTACCGTGTCAGCATTCTGTATTCCTGCAAGTGCTGCCGAGGATGACCTTACAATCAGCGTTTCATCAGATGAAAAGGATTCCGTAACAGCTAAAGTCGGCGATACGGTTAAGTATGCTATTTATATGACCGATACAAAAGAAGAAGTAATCGGAGCCGCAATGAGTTTCTTTTACAACGATGAATATTTGAAGTTGAATGCCGATTCAATAAACTGTGAAAGCTTTAAAAATGCGATTGGCAACCCTAAACTTAAGAATTTTTACACCTTTACATGGACAGATGTTCAGAATCCCGTAAAGCTTAACGGTGACAAGGCTCTTGTTTCTGCTGAATACAAGGTACTAAAGGGAGGCAAAACCGATCTTTCATATTTCATCTCGGATATGTACGGCGATGATATGACATATCTCAAATCATATAAAATCACCTGCAAGCTTTGGGTGAACGGTAAAGAGGTAGAGGATAATGCCGTTCCGATAGTAAATAATGATACGGCAAATTCCGAAAAAATTCAGGGCGATTTTGTAAACTACATTGACGGAATGGGCGAGGAAAACTCACCTAACAAGGACGACCATAAGTCGGTAGTTGTTGAGAAAAAGTACATCTCAACTCAGCAGAATAGTCAGGTTGTAGATGTTACAAAGGTTGTTGAGAGCTCTGCAAACGGTTCGGGTTCAAACACGACATTAATTATTGTAATTGCAATTGTTGTTGTTTTGATTGCCGCAGGTGCAATTATTTTCGTAAAGAAAAAGGACGAAAAAAAGAACAAAGCGGCGGACAATAATGCAATGTCGGATGACGCAGATGCGGATAAATAAAACAGATAAATATCTTTTATAGGAAAATTTTTTATAATACAAGCTAAATACACAAAATTGCGATTACAATTTTGTGTATTTTTTTGTTTTAAGCTTTTTGAAAAAGATTGCAATTTTGAAAATTTTGTTATATAATGATTCCATACCGATAGAAATCGGAAATTTTTTTGGAGGAGATTCAAATGTCAAAAAAACTTATCAGTATCATAGTGTCATGCGCTCTCGTTCTTTCACTTGCTCTTGTAGGTGTGATCGGCGTTTCCGCAGCTATTGATACAAATGGTCGTTATGTCCCAAGTGAGGGCGTAAAAGAAACACACAAAGTTTACTTCCTTATGCCTGAGTCATGGAAGAGTGAAAAGTACAATGCTAATGATGCAGGTGCATACTGGTGGAACGGTTCAGATCCATGCGGTTCTCTTGACGGTACAACAGTAGGTCCTGCTTGGCCGGGTTATAAGATGCAGGTTGAAAATGCTGAAAATAACATCTTCTATCTTGACCTTCCTACAGATGTTCCTAATATTGATTTTAACAACTACCTTAACGGCGGTGAAAGGACAGTAGACGAAAAAACAGGTAAAGTAACTTTCCAGTTCGGTGAGGAACAGTTTAAGGCTGCTAAGCAGACTGTTGATGTTCTTTGTCAGTACTATTCGGAAGGCGACAATGATTATTATGACAATTTGCTTGACGGTGAATTCTGGGCAAAGGCTCAGGAAGCACTTGACGGTAATGACAAGACATTCTTCGGTAATTTTGCTGACAACTTCTTTGAGGATCCTGAGTGGGGTATCTCAATGAGATTGAATGACATGATTTATGTTACAGACCCTAACAACACTTCTGTAAGCGTCACAGGTAAGGAAACATATGCCGGTGAGTTCTACTTCTACTATGGTCTTAACGAAGAAACAGGCAAGTACGAGTACGGTTCACTTCCTAACTATGATATGGCTAAGGAAGCAGGTCTTGTTAAGACAGTAGATAAGAATGTTGCACCTGCTACACCTGATGAACCTACAACAACAACTCCGTCAGGTGACAACAAGACAGATCCTACAAAGAACACAGTTCCTACTGCAGGTCAGAACCCAACATCTTCTGCAAACGCAGTTTCAACTGCTGACACAGCAAAGAGCACAGACAACGGAACAGTTCAGACAGGTGCTACAACAGCAGCTGCAGTTCTCGCAGTTCTCCTCGTTGCAGGCGGTGCAGTTCTTTACACACGCAAGAGATTTGAATAATCTTAAATAATTATACATAATTATTTGATGCCCTCCGCTTTGGAGGGCATTTTTGCTTTTGTTGCAGGTAAAATTTGCAGTTTTTTTGCATTGATTTTGTTCGGAAAAGACCTAATAAAGAAATCTTATAAAACAGTACAGTGATTTTTGGTGATTATTACAATAGGTTTCAGACTCCAAAATGCCCTGTAACACTTGATTTTTTCTGAGTTTTATACTATAATAGTCATGCTGATACAAGTATGGTGTCGGAAAATCATAAGGAGGAAATACAAATGTCCAAAAAAGTTATCAGTCTTTTATTGGCTGTTATGCTCACAGCGGCAATGATAGTGGTTGCTGCAATAAGCGTTTCTGCCGATACGGACGATGAAGGCAGTTATGTGCCTTCTGAGGGCACTGAAACCTACCATATATATTTCTGTAAGCCTGATGACTGGGAAAACAAATATACATCTGATGCAGGTGTTTATTGGGAAAACGGTTCGGATACTCCTTCAGCGTGGCCGGGTTATTCAGCTCGCAATGCTGATATCAAAAATGTTTACTGTTCTGATGTACCGACCTATGTTGATAAAGTAATCTGGAACAACGCTCTTAAAGGTACAGATGATCCGACAAATCCTGAATATAAACTTGCTTATCGAACAACCGATATTAATTTTAAAGGTTATGATAAAGGCGAGTCTGATTATTATCCCAACGGTGTTGAAAGCTTTGACAATATGATTTATATTATCAATCCTGAATTTACTTCCGAGAATGATAAGAATGAATTGATTTTTGCCGGTGAGTGGTTCTACTACTACGGTAACGGAGAATACGGCAATGTTCCTAAAAAGGCAGACCTCAAGGCCGGCGATTATTACGGCAAAGACGGTGTGTTCCCGACAGAGTACAATCCATCGGGTGAGGAAACAACAGCCGAATCAACAACAGAGGTTGTAACAGAATCGGAAACAACCGAGTCTGCAACTGATGCCCCCGTTGCAACAGAGGGTACAACATCATCTGCTGAATCTTCGCTTGCTCTTACAGTAAATGCAACATCAAATTACTTCCCAATGGCAAGTGCAAAGTATAATGCAGTTACAAATCAGGTAACGGTTACATATATTATGCAGTCTCCAAAGAATGTGCTCGACACGCAGTGGCACATTTCTTATGACCCTTCAATCCTTTCGGTTGCTGATGTGAATACTGCTAAGTCGGTTTGCCCGACAATGGACGGCAGAGGTGTATATGTAAACTTCAAGAATAAGTCGGAAGGCGTTGGTTATGTAAGATTCGGTGCAAGTAATCTCGGTCTTTATGACTTTAGCGAAAAGACGCTTTTTGCAACAGTTGTTTTTGATGTTAAAGACATTTCAAAGGTTGCACCGGTTTCGACGACGGTTGACCTTGTTGTTGAGGTGCTTCGTGTTTCGGAAGTAAATCCGGACACAGAAATGACTGACGGTTCAAAAGAAGTTATTCTTGTTGATAAAGAAGTAGTTAAGAAAGATCCTGTTGCTGTGGCAGCAAAAAATGGTCTTTCAACTGAGCTTACTCCTTCAACCTATGCAGAACCGACAACAGCCGAGCCTTCAACCGCAGAGTCATCTACTGAGGCTACTAAGGCTACAGAGGAAACGCAGGAATCAACTAAGGTTACAATTGCTCCTGTAACTTCACAGGATGCAACATCTGTAACACAGCCTGTATCAAAGAAAATCAGCTCAACATCCGACACTCCGGATACATCTGATAACGGCGGCAATAACAATGCAAACGCTGCTGTTCAAACAGGTGAAGCTCCTCTGGCTGTTGTAATTCTTACACTTCTCATCGGCTCAACTTGTGTAATGTTCGTTCTTCGTAAGAAAGAAGAAATCCTTTAACGGCTGATAAAGACTAATAATTAAGAGGGCTGACCAAACAAAGGTCAGCCCTCTTTCTGTGCTGTGATTGAGGTTTAAAATTCTGATAAAAATACAAAAAAACAGCTCCACCGTAAATAGTGGAGCTGTTTCGTAATCTGTAAAATCAGTTAGCTCTGGTAACCTTACCTGAACGCAAACAACGGGTGCAAGCATATACACGCTTTGGTGAACCGTCAACAATAGCCTTAACACGCTGTACGTTGGGCTTCCATGTTCTGTTTGATCTTCTGTGTGAGTGAGATACCTTAATACCGAACTTTACATCCTTACCGCAGAATTCACATTTTGCCATGCGTCTGCACCTCCTTAAAGAAAACTAATTCTATTTCTAACTTTGTTATAATAACAGAAAATGAGAGAAAATGCAAGTGTTTTTTGAAAATTTCTTAACTTGTTTTTTGCTCTTGTAATTTTTGACGATATATTATATAATTAGGAATGAATATAGTTACACGATTGTTACCTAAAAATTCAGATTTCAGGAGGCTCTTATGCTCTCATTATTACTTAACGGCATCAGAAACGGCAACCTTGATTTCGGCTCGGTAATTGCCGAAATATTGGCTGTACTCGTTATTATATTTTTAATTCTCCCGTTCCATGAATGGGCGCACGCTTTTACTGCGTCACTTCTCGGTGATAAGGCGGTAAAGGGCAGAGGCAGACTTTCGATTAATCCGCTCAGCCACATTGACCCTATGGGTGCTTTGTGTATGCTTTTGTTCGGATTCGGTTGGGCAAAGCCTGTTCCGATTGATCCGAGAAATTTTAAAAATCCAAAGGTCGGTATGGCAATCACCGCAATTATGGGTCCGATTGCAAATATCGTTGCCGCATTGGCAGGACTCCTCATTTATTATCCGATTATCCTTTTTACAGGCGCATTTCCGCTTTCGACAATCGGAGGATATGTTGTTCAATTCTTGAGTTTCTACATTTCGTGCAATGTCGGACTTGCAGTGTTCAACCTTATCCCGATTCCGCCTCTTGACGGCTCAAAGGTTCTGTTCGTATTTTTACCCGACAAGGCTGTTGAATTCTTTTACAGATATCAGATGTACTTTTTTATCGGTCTTTTTGTTCTCTTGTATGTGGGAATTCTCAACACTCCGATTAACTGGCTCAGCAATCAGATTCTTGACTTCATCAGCTGGCTTGCAAGCCTGCCGTATATGCCGTTTGTCGGTTGATTTCAAAATCATTCGTAACATCAAATCATAACTGAAACTTATTTATGGAAACACAACAACTTCAATATAAGCTGTCGGCATTTGAAGGTCCTCTTGACCTTTTGCTGACGCTGATTTCTAAAAACAAAATAGATATTTACGACATCAGCATTTCCGAATTGCTCGACCAGTACATGGAGCAGATTAATATGATGCAGGAAAATCAGATGGATATCGCATCGGAATTTCTGACAATGGCGTCAAGACTTGTTTATATCAAGTCTGTAATGCTCCTGCCAAAATATGAGGAAGAGGCTGAAGAACTCAAGAAAGAACTTTCGGGACAGCTTCTTGAATATGCCGTTTGCCGTGAAATGGCGGCTAAACTCGGCGATATTTATGACTTTGACAGCTTTTACCGAGATGCATCTCCTGTTGAATTTGACCTGACATATAACCGAATTCATCCGAGTGAGGATATTGCAAAGGCATATGTCAGCGCAGTCGGACGGGGCAAGCGTAAGCTTCCGCCGTCAAAAGACGCATTTTCGGGCATTGTGTCGCATAAAATCGTGTCGGTAAACAGTAAGATTATCCATCTTATGAGAAGGCTCTGGCACGGCAAAAGGCTTGAATATCACGAAATTTTTGAGGTGTGCGAGGGCAAAAGCGACCTTGTGGCAACATTTCTTGCAACGCTGGAGCTGGTAAAGGGCAAGCGTATCAGAATTGAGGGCAGTGGTGAAAATGCCGTTGTTCATATGATTGAGGATAAAAACGCAATGCCTTTGCCACAGGTTGACGAGGACGAAAACAATGAAAATGAGGAGGTGCAGTAATGGCTGTTGAAAATATTCGTGGTGCGATTGAGGCGATTTTGTTCGCAAACGGTGCGTCGGTTGAATTTTCCCGAATAGCGCAGGCACTTGAAATTTCCGAAAAAAAGGTTAAAGAGCATATTTCTGCACTGATTGATGATTATGAGGCGTCAGGACGGGGCATAACTATAATATTGCTTGACAATTCCTGTCAGATGGTTTCAAAAAAGGAATTTGCTCCGCAGATTCGTACCGTCATGGACTTGAGAAGAAACACTCCGCTTTCACAGGCGGCTCTTGAGGTTCTTGCAGTTGTTGCGTACAATCAGCCTGTTACAAAGGCTTTTGTCGAGCAGGTGCGTGGTGTTGACTGCAGTGGTGTAATCGGCAGTTTGACAACAAAGGGACTTGTTGAAGAAAAGGGCAGACTTGAGCTACCCGGCAGACCGTTGCTTTACGGCACAACCGAAAACTTTTTGCGTTGCTTTAACATTTCAAGTCTTGACGAACTTCCTCCGCTCCCCGAGGGTGATGAGGACAAGGAGTCCGAAGAAAACGGTGAAGAACAGGAAAAGACTGAAAACGGCAACGAGCAGATTGATTTGCTTGCCGACCAGCCTGTTGACAGGCAGTAAAATTTAGGGGGAATTCCCTTTGCTTTGGCTATATATCCTACTCGGAATTGTGCTGTTTATTGCGCTTGTGATGTTTATTCCGATTACTTTGCGTGCATCATATAAAGAGAAGTTTTGGTGTGCCGTGTATATCGGATTTGTAAAGCTTCAGCTTGTGCCGGCAAAACCCAAAAAGGAAAAGAAGAAGAAAAAAGCAAAAAAACAAACTCAGAAAACCGAACAACCTAAAAAAGCGACAGAAAAAAAGCCGAGCCTTATAAAAAAATACGGTATTGAGTGGCTTTTGAACCTTATTAAAAAAGTTGCAGAGCTTGCAGTATCGGCATTGCAGGACTTTTTCAGCCACATACTTGTTAAAAAATTGTCGCTGAGTATCAGCGTTGCAGGTGACGATGCGGCTGACACGGCTATAAAATACGGCAAATACTGTGCCGTTGTTTATCCGGCAGTAGGCACAATTGTCCGTGTTGTAAAATGCAAAGGCTACGGAGTTGACATAAATCCGAATTTTTCGGAAAAAGCAGAAACAGAAATTAACTTTGACTTTGCCGCAAGAATTTTCGCATTCCGACTTATCGGTCTTGCCGTTAAGCACGGAATCAAGGGGATTAAACTTCTTGCAGAAGTTAAAAATGATTGATATAAATATTGTTGAAAAAGGAGAATGGCTATGGAACATCCTATCGGCAGTTTAATGGATACCACAATGGAAAAAATCAAGGAAATGATTGATGTCAATACTATTATCGGCGAGCCTATAACTTCGCCTGACGGCACACTTATCATTCCTGTTTCAAAGGTAAGCTACGGCTTTGCGGCAGGCGGTTCGGATCTGCCTACCAAAAAGGAAAACAAAGACTGCTTTGGCGGCGGCAGCGGTGCAGGTGTGACAATTCAGCCTGTTGCATTTCTTACCGTTTATCAGGGCGATGTAAGGCTTGTTTCCGTTGACAGGGAAGAAGGTACAGCCGACAAGCTCGTTAATATGATTCCCGATGTTCTTAAAAAAGTAAAGGGAGTTTTCAAAAAGGATAAGAGCGAATCCGCAGACGATTTTTCCGAAATCACACAGGACGATATTGACGGCTGATTCGTAATATTGCAACACCCCTCGGCATAGATTTATGCAGGGGGTGTCCTTATGAAAAAAATAATCTCGCTTGCGGTGTGCTTTGTTATGCCGTTTGTGCTTATGGGTGCTAAAAATGCGGAGGATACTCCTCCAACAATTTCTGCACAGGCATTTGTTCTTTATTGTCCCGACAATAACACGGTTATCTGTTCCAAAAATGCAGATGAAAAAATGAAGCCTGCGAGTACCACAAAGATTATGACCTCGCTCATAACGCTTGAGGAGGCGGCATCCTGTAACAGCGAAGTAACCTTCAAACAGGAAATGGTTGCCGAGGGCAGTTCGATGTATCTTAAAGTCGGTGAAAAAGTACGACTTTCGGACCTTGCGTCAGGAATGATGATGGCGTCGGGTAATGATGCGGCGAATGCGGCGGCATATACGATTTCGGGCAGTCCCGAAAAGTTTTCACAACGAATGAATGAAAAGGCAAAGCAAATCGGTATGACGAATACCAATTTTGTAACGCCGAGCGGACTTGATGATGACAACCATTACTCAAGTGCAAAGGATATGGCTCTGCTTATGTCATATGCACTTGAAAATGACGATTTTGCAAATCTTACGGCTAAGAAGAGCGTGACCGTTGAATTTCTTGAACCGAAATCAAAGAAAACCGCATATGCAAATCATAACAGACTTTTGTCGCTTTATCCCTACTGTACAGGCGGAAAAACAGGCTATACAACGGTGGCAGGGCGGTGCCTTGTTTCCTCTGCAAAAAAAGACGGTGTAACGCTTGTGTGCGTCACTCTGAATGACCGTAACGATTGGAATGACCATATTTCTCTTTATGATTACGCTTTTGAAAAGTACAGGGGAGTTGACTGCAAGGACGCTGACTTTTGTGCCGATATTCCGTGCGTGGGCGGTGATAAGGACAGCGTGACGGTTACAGGCGAGAAGAACAGCACAATCGTTTTAAAGCGTGAGGACTGCGATAAAATCAAGAAAAAAATCTTCATAGACAGCTTTTTGTATGCTCCGATTGAAAAGAACGAATCGGTCGGCAGAATTGAATACACACTCGGCGGAAAGCTGCTTTATAAATGCAACATTGTTGCAGGCGAAAAGATTAAATCGGATAAAAAGAGTGTGTCAATATTTTCGGCAATAGGAAATCTGTTTTCGTGACAGCTTAAATATACAGAAAATTTTATTAAAAAGGAATTTACATATGGCTAAAATTGAACCTATAAGACTTCAGAAATTCATAGCGCAATGCGGTATTGCGTCAAGGCGAAAGGCCGAGGAGCTTATTCTCGGCGGTCATGTCAAGGTGAACGGCAAAACCGCAATTCTCGGCGATAAGGTTCTTCCTACAGACAAGGTGTTTGTAAGAGGCAAGAGGATTGTTGTGCCGAAGGGCGGTAATTACCGATATATTATGCTCAACAAGCCCCGTGGATTCATTACCACAATGAATGATGAGCGTGGCAGAAAGTGTGTTGCACAGCTTGTTGAGAATGTCGGCGAGCGAGTTTATCCGATAGGCAGACTTGACAAAGACAGCGAGGGTATGCTTGTTTTTACAAATGACGGTGACTTTGCAAACAAGGTTATGCACCCAAAAAACAATGTTTACAAGATTTACAGAGTAACCGTTCGACCGTCAATTGACGAGGATCAGCTTGTAAAGCTTGAAACAGGCGTTGAGCTTGACGGCAGGAAAACCGCTCCTGCATATGTCCGTGTAATTCACAAGGAGCAGGGCAGAGTAGTTCTTGAAATGATTCTTCACGAGGGTAAGAACCGTGAAATCAGAAGAATGTGCGAGGCTGTCGGGCTTGAGGTTGCAAGACTAAAACGCACCCAGATCGGCGGAGTTAAAATGGGTATGCTCAAACAGGGCGACTGGAGAGATTTGACCGAACAAGAGGTTAAAAAACTGCTTGCAAACCCGTTTTTAAACGGCAAACAGCTTTAATTTTCCGTTTTTGAAAAATACTTCCGAAACGGTCAATCAAACTATTCGTTAATTTGACAATAAATTTACGGTTTTGGTGTAATAACTATTAAATGTGTTCAAAATTGAAATAGTACAGCGTGTTTTTCTTGTACTTTTGAAGATTATAGAGTATAATGTATGTGTAGAAAATTAGTATGCACGCTCAGTTTTCGTGCATATTCAATACATGGTATTGGAGGATTTTAAGATGAGTATTGAAAAGATCAATCAGGCAAAGGCTGAAATTGCCGCAACTTCCGCTTATAAGACAATTACGGCGTTTTTTGATGCAGACAGCTTTTGTGAAATTGATGCCTTTGCAAAATCCGGTGAAGGTTTTGCCGAGGTTGTTGCAGGCTTTGGAACAGTAGAAGGTATGCCTGTTTATGCGTTTGCACAGAACAGCGACATTTGCGGCGGTGCTATGAGTAAGGCACAGGCTGCCAAGCTTAAAAAGCTGTATGGTCTTGCACTCAAGACAGGCGCTCCTGTTGTAGGTTTCTATGACAGCGTTGGCGGCAGACTTAATCAGGGTACAGAGCTTCTCGCAGGTTGCGGTGATGTTCTCAATGCGGCTGCGTCACTTTCCGGTGTTGTACCGCAGATCTCGGTTGTTCTCGGCACTTGCCTCGGAACAAACGCTCTTAACGCCGCAAGCGCAGACATCGTTATCATGAGCAAAGACGCACAGCTTTCACTTTCGGTAACAGGCAAGCATTCCGATGCCGCTTACAATGCTGAAAACGGTATTGCCTCAATCGTTTGTGACGATGCAGACAAGGCAATCAAGGCTGCAAAGGAACTTATCCTTTATCTTCCGTCAAATAACCTCACAATGGCTCCTCAGTCATTTGAAGAAGCTCCGGCAGAGGACGGTTGCGGTTGTGTAGTCAGCAGAACAGTTGACGGCAACAGCATTGTAAAGCTCTTCAATGATTACGGCAAGGAAGCAAATGTTCGTTTCGCAAGACTCGGCGGTCAGGTTGTAGGTATTGTTGTTACAAAGGGCAAGGAGCTTGGTTGCAAGTCTGCAAACAAGGTAGCAAAGTTTGTTCGTTTCTGCGACGCTTTCTCACTCCCTGTTGTAACATTCGTAAACTGCCCGGGCTTTGAGTCAATCAAGTCGGCAACAAAGGCGTCAGCCGCTTATGCTGAGGCAACAACAGTTAAGATTTCTGTTGTTACAGGCAAGGCAATCGGTTCAGGCTATGTTGCTCTTGCAGGCACAGGCGCTAATGCAGATGTTGTTTACGCACTTCCCGATGCGGTTATTTCACCTGTTAATGTTGAGGCTGCCGCATTCATTATGGCTCCCGAAGTTATGAATGTTGCCACAGATAAGCAGGCTGAGGTTGCTCAGAAGTTTGCTGACGAGAATCTTTCTGCTTACAATGCCGCTCAGAACGGCTATGTTGACGGTATTGTTGAAGAAGCTCAGCTCCGTCAGACTCTTATTTCTGCTCTTGATATGCTTTCGGGCAAGCGTGTTTCAACACTTTCAAAGAAGCATTCAACTATCTGATAAATGATTACTTGTTAAAATAAAAGGGGATACTAAAAATGAAGAATTTAAGAATTACAGTTAACGGCACAGCATATGATGTTCAGGTTGAAGAACTCGGTGGCTCTTCAGCTCCCGCAGCAGCCGCTCCTGCTCCGGCAGCCGCTCCCGCTCCTGCAGCAAAGCCGGCAGCTCCCGCAGGCGCTCAGGGTTCTGTTGTTGTAAAGGCTCCTATGCCCGGTACAGTTGTTAATGTTGTTGTTTCGGCAGGACAGGCTGTTAAGGCTGGAGATGACCTCGTATTCATCGAGGCTATGAAGATGGAAACTCCCGTTAAGGCTCCGCAGGACGGCACAGTTGCAACAGTTGATGTTGCAAAGGGTGAGTCAGTTGACTCAGGTAAGGTTCTCGTAACACTTAACTAATCAATAATTCGGAGAAAGGGATGCTGTAAAATGGCAAAAAAAATCAGAGTTACCGAAACTGCTCTGCGTGACGCTCATCAGTCACTCATTGCAACAAGAATGACAACAGAGGAAATGCTCCCTGTTCTTGACAAACTCGATAAAATCGGTTATTACTCACTCGAATGCTGGGGCGGCGCAACATATGACTCATGCCTCAGATTCTTAAACGAAGATCCGTGGGACAGACTCCGCACAATCAGAGAGCATTGCCCTAACACAAAGCTCCAGATGCTTTTCAGAGGACAGAATATGCTCGGTTATCGTCACTATGCCGATGACTGCGTTGAGTACCTTGTTCAGCGTTCAATTGCAAACGGTATTGACATTATCCGTATTTTTGATGCTCTTAACGACATCAAGAATCTTAAAACAGCTATCAAGGCCGCTAACAAAGAAGGCGGTCATGCACAGGTTGCTATCAGCTACACAACAGGTCCTGTATTCACAGATGAATACTATGTTGAGTATGCTAAGAGAATTGCAGACGCAGGTGCAGATTCAATCTGTATCAAGGATATGGCTGCTCTTCTTACTCCGACAAGAACCGAAAGCCTTGTAAAGGCTATCAAAGCCGCTGTTCCGGAGCTTCCGCTTCAGCTCCACACCCACTACACATCAGGTCTTGCATCAATGTGTCTTTTAAAGGGTGTTGAGGCAGGTGCCGACGGCATTGACACAGCAATCAGCCCACTCGCTCTCGGTACATCACACGCACCTACAGAGTCAATGGTTGCCGCTCTTTCAGGCACAGAGTTCGACACAGGTCTTGACCTTAAACAGTTCTCTGATATCCGTGCTTACTTCATGACTCTCCGTGAGAAGTACATCAAGTCAGGACTTCTTGATCCTAAGATGCTCGCAACAGACGCTAACGCTCTTATCTATCAGGTTCCCGGCGGTATGCTTTCCAACCTTCTTTCACAGCTTAAGCAGGCAGGCAAAGAGGACAAGCTTGACGAAGTTCTTGCAGAAGTACCCCGTGTTCGTAAGGATTCAGGTTATCCTCCGCTTGTTACTCCGACATCACAGATTGTCGGCACACAGGCTGTATTCAATGTAATCACAGGCAAGCGCTACTCAATGTGCACAAACGAGTTCAAGGGACTTGTTGCCGGTGAGTACGGTACAACTCCAATGCCGATTGATCCTGAGTTTCAGAAGAAGATTATCGGTGACAAGAAGATTATCAAAGGTCGTCCTGCAGATCAGCTTGAGCCTGAGCTTGATAAGCTCCGTGGCGAGATTGAGCAGTGGATTGAACAGCCTGAGGATGTTCTTTCTTATGCACAGTTCCCGAAGGTTGCCCTCGACTTCTTTGAAAAGAGAAGAAATGCCAAGGTTGGCATCAACGGCGACAAGCTTGACAAGAAAAATATGGTTCACCCTGTTTGATTTGACAACAAAAATTAACATTTATGCCACTTTCGCTATGAAAGTGGCATTTTCATTTGAGCAGAATTATTCTTGCTAAATTTTTAGCAACTATATTGCATTACATATATTTTAGCGGTATAATGATGTAAATTGAATATCTGTTGCGTATACCATTATTACAGATAGAATAAATAAAAGGTGAGGAAATAAAAATGAAAAAAATTTTAACAGCATTGATAGCATTTGTAATGTGCTTTTCGGTTGTAACAACAGCTTTTGCGGCTACACCGGATGAAGCTTCTGATTCAGACTTGATTTCAGATATTAAACAGGCTATGTTAGATACATATTATGGCGATGAAAAGCCTGATTTTATTGAAGTAAGAATATATGGTACAGCCAGTGACGGTGGCGTGTATTTCGATTTTATGGATAGTTTTACACACTGGACAGATGAAGTGGAATTCGATATAGGTGATTATACTGTTTCTTATCCGAGAGATTGTCCCGTTTTGTTATACAAGAATAATAAAGTATATACCTTGTCAGATGCCTATGAAACAGGTGTAATTGATGATGATATGCTCTATGAATTATATGTTTGGGGAAATCTTTGGGGTAAGATAGATGTTACCCCAAAGGGTGAAGATAGAGCTCTCCTTTCAGAAATAAAGCGTGTAATTATAAATAAATATTACAATGGCAAAGCACCTGAATATTTGAATGTCGAAATTGTTGGTTCTACAAGTGATGAAACAGTATGTTTTAGAAATATACCCTTTATGAGTTTAGGCGTTATGATTGAACAAACAATTGGCGACTATACTTATTATTATAACCATGGCGATGATGTTATGCTTTATAAGAATGGCAATGTTTACTCAATCAAAGAGGCTTATGAAAGCGGAGTTATTGACGATAGTATTCTTGAAGAATTGTCAAAGATGAATTTTGGTTTGGAATCTAATAAACCGAATACAACTGTTCCTACTGAGCCTACAACTTCGATTGCAACAGTTGATGAACCTGTAACAGTACCCGATACAACTTCTGCAACTTCGGTAACTAAGCCTGTTTCAACAAGCGACACAGCAACAAATGACACACCGAACAATTCACAGAATAACAGCGGTGCTGTACAGACAGGACAGAACAGCGTTGCTGTAATTCTTCTTGTTGCAATGCTTGCAGGTTGTGCAGTAATTTTTGCAAAACGCAGAAATTATTTTAAATAATTCAAAACATCAACAGAATATATAAAATAAACCGTTCTCGCTTTTGAGAACGGTTTATTTATTTTAGCTTAAAAATTGTGATAGTTTATCAAGATGTATTGCTTTTTATATCATTTAATGTTACAATTAACTTGCATAAAAATTTAGCAAAAGTTTTTAATAATGCGTAGAATATTTACAAAGTGAGGGATAACTATGAAAAAGTTTTTACCGATAGCTATGGCGGCGGTTATGTCGATGTCTGCGGTTGCGGTTTCGGCTGTTTCTGCAAATGCGGTTGAACCGCTGAACACACCCGTGCAGTATGCACAGGTTGCAAGGGCAAGCTTGGCAACTCCGAAAATTTCAAAAGCTGAAAGCGTTTACGGCGGTGTAAAGCTTACATGGAACAAAGTGAACGGTGCGGCTAAATACAGAGTTTACTACAAGGGCCGTAAAGGTTGGACACGAATGGTCGATACAACTTCAACATCATATATCGACAAGGATGTTTCATCGGGCAAGAATTACACCTATACTGTAAGATGTATTTCTGCTGACGGAAAGAGCTTTACAAGCGGTTATGATTCAAAGGGGACAACTGTAAAATATATTGCCGCCCCCGAAATTTCAAAGCTTGAAAGCGTAAACGGCGGTGTGAAAATCTCTTGGGGCAAAGTAAGCGGTGCGACTAAATACAGAGTCTATTACAAAGGCAGTAAAGGCTGGACAAGAATGGTTGATACAACTTCAACCTCATATATCGACAAGGATGTTTCATCCGGCAGAAATTACACTTATACTGTAAGATGTATTACATCCGATGCAAAGAAATTCACAAGCGGTTATAACCCGACAGGCAAGTCGGTAAAGTATGTTGCCACACCGAAAATTTCAAAACTCGAGGTTACATATGACGGTGTAAAGCTGACATGGAATAAGGTCGCAGGTGCAGAGAAGTATCGTGTGTACTACAAGGACAGAAACGGTTGGACAAAGCTTGCCGACACAACAGGCACGACTATGCTTGATATGAATGTTGTTTCAAAGGAATTTGATTTAAGCATTGATGATATTTATTACACGGTTCGTTGTATCAGCAAGGATGCCAAGAGTTTTACAAGCGGCTACGATTCAAAGGGTACGCCTATTGGCGATCATCAGGATTGTCCCGAAATTTACAGCATTGGTGCAGTAAACAACGGTGTTGAAATGCATTGGACGGGAGATGCACCAAAGTTCCGTGTTTATATTAAAGAAAACGGTTCTTGGAAGAGGATAGCAGAAACTTATGACAACTATTATGTTCACAAGGGTGCAAAGTCCGGCAGTAACACTTATACGGTAAGAGGTGTTTCAAAAGACGGTAAAAAGTTTACTACGATGTTTAACCCAACCGGTGTAACATACAGGTATAAGACATCCGATAAAACAAGGGATGCTTATATCAATTATATGATGAATCATCAGAGTGAATGGATGCCAAGCTTGGGAAGTAATCACAATTTGTCAGGTGTTATGTTTTTGGATTTCGACTTTGACGGAGTTCCGGAGCTTGTTGCACAAAAGGCTGATTCCAATGAGTATAGTTTCCATTCCGTTGTTTACAAATTTGAAGACGGTAAGTTAAAAAGAGTGGGAAATGTTAACGACGGTTTTGCGATATACTATAATAAAACTGCCAAAAAGTATGAGGTTCACGACCTAAAGATATCTTTAAATGTAGATGACGGTTACTATTGGTCGGGTAATTCAATAATCACATACGACGGAGAGAATCTTTTTGCAAATATGTATTCGGCAAGAGGTGTAGGCGAAGAATCAAATAATAATATTTATTATAATTATTTTGACGGTAATGACAAAAATATTTCACGGGCAAAATATAACGAAATTAACCTTAAACAGTTTAATAATTGCGTAAATGCACATATGTTTACCCAATTTATTGCGACAGGTTATGGTAATGCCAGCGTATGGGGTGAGAAAACTACCGCTGAGAATAAGCAGTCTTTGCTTGACGCTTATAATTCTTTCTCCTATGAGAAGTATTGATTATTTAAAAATTGATAAGTTTTAACTGCAAAAGGGTTCAGCCGTAAAAAGCTGAACCCTTTTATTGCACAACAAAAAACGGTTCAGCCAAATTGACTGAACCGTTAATCTGTACTATGCTAAGCTCGGGAATAAGTAGTTGTAAATTATCACAAACTACCTACACGAACTGCGGGCGAGGTACTCGCAAAAAGGGTAGCTTGAAAATCAAGCTACCCTAAATTCGTACTATGTAATGCTCGGGTGACAAAAGTTTGAATATATCAAACTAACTTCACGAACTAAAAAACATTAGTTGTTGATGAGCTTATCTTCGTCAGACCAGCTGTAGAGCTTTCTAACTTCCTTACCGAATACTTCGGCAGGAGCTTCGGCAGCGAGCTTTCTCATAGCCTTGAAGTGAACCTGTGAACCGGCATCGCTCATGTCAAGGAGGAAGTCCTTAGCAAATGTACCGTCCTGAATGTCAGAAAGAACCTTTCTCATAGCCTTCTTAGTATCCTCTGTGATGATCTTTGGACCTGTGATGTAGTCACCGTACTCAGCTGTGTTAGAGATTGAATATCTCATGCCTGCAAAACCTGACTGATAGATAAGGTCAACGATGAGCTTCATCTCATGGATACACTCAAAGTATGCGTTTCTTGGGTCATAACCAGCTTCGCAAAGTGTTTCAAAACCAGCCTGCATAAGTGCGCAAACACCACCGCAGAGAACTGCCTGCTCACCGAAGAGGTCTGTTTCTGTTTCTGTTCTGAATGTTGTTTCAAGAACGCCGGCTCTTGCACCGCCGATACCGAGTGCATATGCAAGTGCGAGATCCTTAGCCTGACCTGTAGCATCCTGCTCAACAGCAACGAGGCAAGGTACACCCTTACCAACCTGATACTCTGAACGAACTGTGTGACCAGGTCCCTTAGGAGCTACCATTGTAACATCAACATCCTTTGGAGGCTTGATGCAACCGAAGTGAATGTTAAAGCCGTGAGCGAACATAAGCATATTGCCTGCTTCGAGGTTTGGCTCGATGTCGTTCTTGTAAAGAGCTGCCTGCTTTTCATCGTTGATAAGAATCATGATGATGTCAGCCTGCTTTGCAGCTTCTGCCGATGTATATACCTTAAAGCCCTGTGCCTCAGCCTTTGCCCAGCTCTTGCTGCCTTTGTAAAGACCGATGATTACATCGCAACCTGAATCCTTGAGGTTGAGAGCGTGTGCATGACCCTGGCTGCCGTAACCGATAATAGCAATTTTCTTACCCTTGAGAAGGTCAAGGTTACAATCTGACTGGTAGTAGATTGGTGCTGTCATGTTTTTTGTGTAGTCTTTCATATTAAAGTCCTCCTTACCGCAAACGCGGCATATAAATTAAAATATATGCTAACTGTAAGATTAAACGGAAACCGAAGCTGTGCCTCTGTCAATGGCAACAGTACCTGTTCTTACAATCTCACGGATACCATAAGGCTTGAGTAAGTCAACAAGCGTGTTGATGCGGCTTGCACATTCGCAGTACTCAACGGTAACTGACGAAGGGGATACATCAACGATTTTCGCCTGCATAATTTCAACCGTTTTGACAATTTCGGCTCTTTTTGAGGCGGCGCAGTGAACCTTGATTAAAACAAGCTCACGGCTGATAAATTCGCCCTCGTTAAGCCTTTTTACCTTAATAACGGGAATGAGCTTGTTGAGCTGTTTTTCAAGCTGTTCAACAATGTACTCGTCACCGTTTGCAACGATTGTGATTCGGGAAACCGACGGGTCCTGAGTAACACCTACTGCGAGTGAGTCGATGTTAAAGCCTCGGCGAGAGAAAAGTCCCGAAATCTTTGAAAGAACGCCCGCCTGATTTTCAACAAGTATTGATAATGTATACTGCATTTTATCACCTCATTAAATTGACGGAGTGTCGGGGTGAACATCGCAAACAAGAATGAACGGTTTTTCCGAATCAACAATACCCTTGATGATGTTTTCGGCTTCCTCGTTTGAATGAGCCTCTGCATGGTCAATGCCGTAAGCATCGGCAATCTTCAAAAAGTCGGGATCACCGTTGAGAATTGTTGCGGAGTGTCTGCCGCCGTAGTGCTTGTCCTGAAGTTCACGAACCATTCCGAGTCGTGCGTTTTTCATAATGATGATTTTAATTCCGAGCTGATTGCCTGCAATAGTTGCAAGCTCATTAAGCCCCATCTGAAAACTGCCGTCACCGCAGATTACAATAACATCACGGTCGGGTCTTGCAAACTTTGCACCGATTGCGGCGGGAATTGAGTAACCCATTGTACCCATACCGCCTGTTGTGAGGAATCTGCCCTCACGAATACGGAAGTTGTTTGCACACCAGATTTGATTTTGTCCTACATCGGCAACGAGAATTGCCTTTGAGCGGAACATTGCACTGAGATGACCGACAAGTGTTCTCGGCTCAACAAAGCCGTCAAAAACGGGAGGCTCACGGTAAAGGTCTTTTTTCCAGTTCTTTACGGTTTCGCTCCACATTGTTGTAACCTTGTAATCGCCGATGCTGTCAAGCAGCATATTGATGACATTTTTCATATCGCCTACAATCGGAATTTCTGTTTTAACATTCTTACCGATTTCAGCAGGGTCAATGTCAATGTGAATTACCTTTGTGTTTTCACTCATCTGGTCGGGAGCCGCAACAGCTCTGTCACCGAGTCTTGCACCGCATACGATTACAAGGTCGGCTTCGTGAAGAGCACGGTTGGCAACAGCCTTGCCGTGAGTGCCGAGCATTCCGAGATAAAGCTCATGCTCGCTGGGCATAACACCGATGCCCATCATAGTTGAAATAACTGGGATACCCGTAGTTTCTGCAAATTTTTGAAGTTTAAGCTTGATACCCGAACTCAGCACGCCGCCGCCTGATACGATAACAGGACGCTTGCTTGCATTGATGGCTTCAACAGCCTTTTTAACCTGAATTGCGTGTCCCTTAGTGTTCGGCTTGTAACCGATAATGTTTACGCTTTCGGGATATTCAAAACTTTCAATTTCATTTTCCTGAATATCAACGGGAATGTCGATAAGTACAGGACCGGGTCTGCCAGTTGAGGCAATATGGAAAGCCTCTTTGAAAACTCTCGGAAGGTCTTCTGTTTTGCTGACGAGAAAACTGTGCTTTACAAACGGTTCACAAGCTCCCGTGATGTCAGCCTCCTGAAAGACATCTCTGCCGAGAAGGTCGGAACGAACCTGACCTGTAATGGCAACAATCGGAATAGAGTCCGTATAGGCGGTTGCAATGCCTGTGATGAGGTTGGTTGCACCGGGACCGGAAGTTGCCACGCAAACACCGGGACGATTACTGCATCTTGCATAGCCGCTTGCCGCATGAGCAGCGTTCTGTTCCTGACGAACAAGAATGTGGGTAATGCTCGAATCGTAAACTTTATCGTAAAATGGGCAGATAGCCGCACCGGGATAACCAAAGACTATGTCAACGCCCTCGGCTTCCAAACATTTTACCATAATTTCAGCACCGCTGATCATTATGTTTTGTCCCTCCTATCCTTTTTATTGTGAGCAAAAGGTGTTTTGTAACATTAAATATACCTTTTTGCTTTACCGCTAATTATACAATAAATACCTTAAAAAGTAAAGAGCAGTATTGCCCATAAATTAAATTTTTTGCAGGATTTTGACAGATAATTTGCAAAATGAATTTTAATTGATTTTTACCGCCTGTTTACTGAAAATTTAAGTCGCTTAGTTTTGTAAAGTATATTCTTGAATTAAGGTCGCTTTTTTTGTCTGCATTATCAGGGGACATCAATATCGTCAAATTATCTTTTCCTATTCGTGATATACTGCCTATAGTGTACCCTTTTTCTTCAATATTAAATTTTGTTTCTTTCATTGTTTTGTTGGTTGTATCAAAAAGATATATGTAGTTATTTTCTGAACTTGATTCCGCCCTCTTATACAATAAATTTGTATCACTGTCATCTTCAGATGCGGATACTATTGAAAAAGTATCATCTACATCTTCTGATATGTCGGATTTTTTCAGCTTATCGCTGTCTATATATCCTATACATCTTGTTATGCTGAAATTTTGATAGAATAGATAATTGTTTTTAAAATCAAAAACCTGTACGCCCTGAATTAATTCGTTTGAATCATCTGAAATGTTGGATATATCATAGCTTTTGAGAAAATTCATATCATAGTCATAAGTTTCTATTTTTAAAGAAGCTTCGTTCTGTGAAATGCAATCCAAAACCAAAAGAGAAATTGTTTTTGTACTTTTGTCAATTGAAACTTTTCTTATAGTTTCCCCGATACTGTTTTTATCATCAAACTCTAAATATTTTAATTGCTTGAATTTTTGAGTTTCGGTATCATACAGTTCCAAAGAAGTACCGTTGTTTAATACTTTTGTAATTATGACAAGATTGTCTGCTCCTGTAACAGTGTCATATGGAAATCCGCCTTTGTCAGAAAATACAGTCGTCATTTTGTTTTTATTAAGGTCGATATCAATAAATTCAAGAGTTCTGTTTTCTTCGTCTGTAATGTCGCCTGTGCTTGACGTGAAGCAAAGGTGATTATTTACATAAGCTTTATCGTGAATTTGCATAGACCAGTTTTTTATTGAACCAAGTTTTACACTGTTTTTTTTATCTAAATAATATCTGTAGTATTCCATTTCATTTGGAGAGTCTTTATTGATTTTTGAATATATGAAGCCGTTATCAATTTGTTTAAATAAGCCGTAAAGATTTAAAGTATCCACCTTTTTGCCGTTATTGTAAATTTCATAATCATGATTTAATTCTGTTGTTTCAATATCTGTATCAAGAGATAAATCATCGGTATCCGTTACTGTTTGCTCGGTTGGGTTGTTGTTTGATGAAGAAGTGTTACATCCATATAATGAAAGTAAAAATAAAGCGGTTACTAATAATAAAAATATCTTTTTCAAATTAATCTCTCCGAAGTTTATTTATCAGTTACAAGCGCTGACAAAAACATTATAATTTATATAATTATAAAAGTCAATGATTTTAAAATACTATAATATAAGATTATGTTTAGAAAAATTTTGGCAAATGAAAGCACCGTGAAACTTGTGAAAGCTCACGGTGCTTTATCATAATAAATGATATGATTTGCAAAAAAATCAATATTTCTTTTTGAGGAGTCTTGCGGCTATGAGGACGCAGACTACGCTGACGCCTGTGTCGGCGATAACTGACATCCAGATTTGTGCAAGACCGAATGCGGCGAGGATAATTACAAGAGCCTTGATTGAGAGGGCAAAGATGATGTTGCCCTTGACAGTGTTGATAACACTTCTTGCAATTTTAATTGCCTTTGGAAGCTGTTTGAGTGTGCCTGATGCTAGAACTGCGTCTGACGCTTCAATAGCGGCTTCACTGCCGAATCCCATTGCGATACCGCAGTCGCTTGCCGAAAGAACAGGGGCATCATTGATGCCGTCGCCCACAAAGCAAGCACCCTTGGATTTTGATTTCAAGCCCTTGAAAAGTTCAAGCTTTTGAGCAGGGAGAAGCTCTGCATGACATTCGGAAAGTCCGAGTTCATTTTTAACATTTTCGGCAGGCTGTTGTCTGTCGCCTGTGAGCATTACCGTGTTCTTGACACCGAGCGCTTTAAGCTGTGAGATAACCTCTTTTGCCTCAGGTCTTACTGTGTCGCTGACATTGAGCGAACCGATAAGCTGACCGTCATAAATTACGAAAACAGAATCGTCTTTGTTTGCAATCTTCTTCTGCTCGTCCGAAAGAATCTTTGAACCGCCGCACTGAATAGTTTTGCCGTTATAAACTGCGCTTGTTCCGTGACCGGCACTTTCGCTGTAGTCGGAAAGCTCGGGAAGTTCAAGACCGTTTGCCCTTTCTCTGATTGCAGAGGCAATCGGATGTGCAGAATATTTTTCGCTTGCAGCGGCAAGAGCAAGAACTTCGTCAGCACTGTATGAACCAACAGTATTAACCTTGTTTACGCTGAGCTTGCCGCTTGTGAGCGTGCCTGTTTTATCGAATACGAATGTATCTGCTTTTGCAAGAGCCTCAATATATTTTCCGCCCTTGATGAGTACACCGACTTCGGATGCCGCACCGATACCCGAATAGTAGGAGAGAGGTACGGAAATAACAATAGCACACGGACATGACGCTACAAGACAAACAAGCGCACGGTAGAGCCATTCGCTGAATGCTCCGAGTCCGCAAAGCGGAGGAATTACTGCGATTGCAGCTGCAATGAGTACAACAACCGGTGTGTAAACAGAGGCAAATCTTGAAATAAGCTTTTCGCTGTTGCCCTTTTGTGCGGCGGCATCTTCAACAAGCTGAAGAATTCTTGTTGCGGTACTTTCGCCGAAATGCTTTGTGGTTTTGACAGTAATAAGGTTACTGCCGTTGATTGCACCGCTGAGTACCTCACTGCCCTCGCCTGCGTCAACAGGAAGGCTTTCGCCTGTGAGAGCCGATGTGTCGAGAGTGGTTTTACCTTTAATAATAATGCCGTCAAGCGGAACTCTTTCGTATGGCTTGACTTCAATGATACTTCCGATTTCAACGCTTTCGGCAGGAACAACCTCTTCCGCACCGTCAACAATAATTGTTGCTGTATCGGGACGAATGTTTGCAAGCTTTTCAATGTCACGGCGGGATGCGTCAACTGCTCGGTCCTCAAAAATTTCACCGATAGAAAAGAGGATTGTTACCATTGCCGCCTCAACAAAATCTCCAAGACAGAATGCCGCAATTACCGCAACAGCCATAAGCGTTGTTTCGTCAATTCTCAGCTTTAGAATGTTTTTTGCACCTTTGATGAATACCTTGTAACCCGAAAGAAGTGTTGCAACAAAACACGCTGCGAGTACAACATAATGAACAGCCGTAACACCGTCAAGTGTAAGGTGGAGAATTTCGGACACTACAGCAAGTACAATTGAAATTGCAAGGAAGATTGTGTCACGGTTGATTTTCTTTTTCGTGATTTCGGGTTCTGCCTTTGTTGTGATATCATTTTTCGGAGTTTTGTCAACAACGGTTACACCGTCCTCAATGCTGTCGCAAATTGCCTGAATTTCGGAAACAGGATTCTGCTTTTCGCTTTTGAAGTTGAGAAGTTTTGTCGCAAAATTAAAGCTTACATCCTCAAAGCCGTCTGTTTCTGCAATTTTAGCCTCAATCTTGCCTGCACAATGAGCGCAGTTGAGATTGTCAAGCTGATATTTGTACCTCATATGTTTGCCCCCTTATTCAAGAACATGGTCAAGTCCCATTTCGATGATTCGTTTCACATGGTCATCGTCAAGGCTGTAATAAATCTGCTTTCCTTCACGGCGAACACGCACCAGCTTGTTCTGCCTTAACACACGCAGTTGGTGAGAAATTGTGCTTTGCTCCATGTTGAGAGCTTCAGCAATGTTGAGCACCGACATTTCATTTTCAGAAATGGTGTACATAATGCGAAGTCGGGTTGAATCACCGAAAACCTTAAAAAGGTCTGCAAGCTCAAACAGCACATCAATGTCGGGCATTTCGGGAGTGGTTGTTTTTTCTTTGTTTTCCATAGGCGTCCCCTTTAATTTTCTCTCAGGTTAATAGTTATACTTGAACATATGAAAATATGCTCATATGTTAATTATAATATAGCATTCCCTTTTTAAAAAGTCAATAGACACACACGAAAAAATGTAATGTTTTTTTGATTTTTTACAAAAAAACAGCGGCAAAAGCATTTGCTTTCACCGCTGTGAGTACAGAATATTTTGTTTTATTCCATTCCGAAATAACTGAGAATATTGAATCCTGTCGGCATCGGAATTGTAAACATATATATAGTGGCAAGAATAAAACCTGCAACTGCAACACCGAGCACAATTCTTCTGTTCGGAAGATTCTTGAATGTGCCTACGATACCGAGCATAAAGAGTACAACCGAGTAAATTACGCTTACAAGACCGAATGCGTCACCGTTTGCGTTATCTTTCTTACCTTGTTCAAGAAGTTTGTCCGACTCTTCAATTGTAGCTTGTGCCTCTGCAAAATAGCTTTCGATGTAACCGTCCTTCATAAACGGAGTTACATTTTCCTTTTGATCCATTGCCCAATTAATTGCCTCAAGAAATTCTTCTGTACAGTTATCACTCATAAGCTGATCAATTTGGTACTGATATTTTTCCATTTCCGCTTTATCGTTTTTAGATTCCGCATATTGGTAATTAAGGTTTGCCTCATTGATGTCATTCCATGTGATCATATCCTGCATAAGATTTTGAGAAGCCTCATTCCACATCGAGTTGCCCTCTGATGAGAGGTTGTTGCTTTTTGTGTAGTTAGTCGCCTGATTTCCGCCGTGAAGTGAACCTATCCACGATGCCCATGCTGTGGCGAGTGCGGTTATTCCGAGAAAAATCGCAACAATAATTTCAATTTTTTCTTCACTGCTTCTTTTACTTATTTTTTTCGGTTCTTTTGCTGTTTCGCTCATTCTGAATCCCCCGTTAATTAAAAATTTGTCGCAATGCCTTAATTTTGTCATTATTATAATGTAAAAGGACACTTGCCGACTGATTCTGTTTCAATCATAATTGATAAAAGTTTTAAATTCAATGCAAGTGGCAGTAAAGTCTTTTTTTCGGCATAATAATCATTTTGTCTGTGATTTTTAAAAAATTTACCTTTAGATATTTTTGTTTTATTCGTTTGATTTGCAAAGAATAAATATATACGATAGATTTGCCTGCAAATTTTCAATTAAGAAAATATAATAACTGTTTCAATTTGTAATAATTTTACAAAAAATTGCTTTGATTAATTACTTCTTTTTAGGAAAAAACGATTTTAAAAAGCATGGTTGGTTATATTAAAAACAAAAAAAGCAACAAATTAATAATTTGAGTACAACTTGCCCAAAAATAGATTACAGTTTTATTATTCCGTTGACTTTACTACAATTTTGTAGTATCATTTTCTGTAAGAGAATTGTTAAATTACATCTGCGTAACCGAGTGGGTTCGTTTTTAATAAAATGTAACAAATTAGTTCTCATTATGAATTTTAGATTCGTATAATTTTTGATTTTTACTTATACACTATATAGATATACATTTTCAGATATTTAGCTTATTTAGTTAAAAGTATCTTCTACACATTAATTGGGGTGTAACAATTGGAGAAGTTCGTAGTTACCGGCGGAAAGCCATTATCGGGTGAAGTGACAATCAGCGGTGCGAAAAATGCAGCCGTTGCAATCATTCCGGCAGTTATTCTTTGTGATGAACCATGCCAGATTGAAAATATTCCTAACATCAGCGATGTATCACTTATCAGCAGAATTCTTCAGCAGATGGGTGCTAATGTAAGACGAATCAACCGTTCGTCTTTATATATTGATCCTACAAAAATCCGCACATGCAATGCTGTGACCGACCTTGTAAGAGGTATGAGAGCGTCGTATTATCTCCTCGGCGCACTTTTGGGCAAATACGGCAAGGCTAAGGTGGCTCTTCCGGGCGGCTGTAACTTTGGCGTGCGTCCGATTGACCAGCATCTTAAAGGCTTTGAGGCTCTCGGTGCGACAACTCAGCTTGTTGACGGTGCGATTATAGAGGCAGAGTGCGACAGCCTTGTCGGTACACATGTGTACCTTGATGTTGTGTCCGTTGGTGCAACAATGAACATTATGCTTGCCGCATCAAAGGCAAAGGGACAGACCATTATTGAAAATGCCGCAAGAGAACCGCATATTGTTGACCTTGCGAACTTCCTTAATTCAATGGGTGCGGATGTCAGAGGTGCAGGTACGGATGTTATCAAAATCCGTGGCGTTGAGTATCTTCACGGCATTACTTATTCGATTATTCCCGACCAGATTGAGGCAGGAACATATATGTGTGCCGCCGCCGCAACAAGAGGTTGTATTACGGTAAAGAATATTACACCGAAGCATCTTGAATCAATCAGTGCAAAGCTGCGTGAGATGGGTGTTAAGATTACGGAATATGATGAGGCTCTCAAGGTTGATGCGTCATCTGCTCCGCTAAAGCGCTGTAACATCAAGACAATGCCGCATCCCGGCTTCCCGACAGACTGTCAGCCGCAGTTTGCCGCATTGCTTATGAGCGTTCCCGGAACAAGCATCATCAACGAGAATGTTTGGGATAATCGCTACCAGTATGTCAGCGAGCTTATCAGAATGGGTGCGCAGATTTCTGTTGAGGGCAGACTTGCAATCATTGAGGGCGGTGTTCCGCTCACAGCGGCTCCCGTTAAGGCAACCGACCTTCGTGCAGGTGCGGCTATGATTATTGCCGCTCTTGAAATTAACGGTACAACAGAGATTTCTAATATTCAGTTCATTGAGCGTGGATATGAAGATGTTGTTGAAAAGTTCAGAGCACTCGGTGCAGATATCAAAAAGGTGTATTTTACAGGAGATAACGAGCAAGAGCTTGGTGCCTGACTAAAATTTAATTAGAAATCAAAGCCGTTTTCTTTGTGAGAACGGCTTTTTTGTGAGATAATTTACAAATTTTAAAATTTGTGTTATCATATTCGTTACACTAAAGATAAGGATTGATTGTTTTGGCAAGAGCAGTACCGCTGTTCAGCGGAAGTAAGGGTAACAGCTACTACATAGGTTCGGCAAGCGAAGGCGTACTGATTGACGCAGGTCGTTCATGCAAGCAGATTGAAAATGCCATGCTTGCAAACGGACTTGATATGGGCAGTATCGGGGCGGTTTTTATAACTCACGAACACACTGACCATTGCAGTGCGTTGCGTGTGCTTGCAAAGCGTTACGGCTTTAAGGTGTATTCAAGCCTTGGTACGCTCAATGCTTTGAGGGCAGGTAATAAGCTTGATCCAAATACAGATGCAGATGTTATAACTGACGAGGTTGTAATCGGCAATATGCGTGTTCAGCGAATTGACACCCCCCACGATGCGGCGGAAAGCTGTTGCTACCGTGTTACTGCTCCAGACGGAAAATCCGCACTTATAGCAACCGATATGGGCGTTATGTTGCCCGATGTCAGAACTGCCGCAGAGCAGAGCGACTTTGTTGTGCTTGAGTCAAATCACGATATCAATATGCTCAAAAACGGATTTTATCCTTATCCGCTAAAGCAGAGAATCCTTTCAAACAGAGGACATCTTTCAAATGAGGCTTGTGCAAAAGAACTTGTTAACCTTGTTGAAAAGGGAACTTTAAGACTTATGCTCGGCCATCTCAGCGAAGAAAATAATACCGTTCCGCTTGCAATGTCAACATCCGTAGACCTGCTCACATCAAACGGAATGAAGTACAAAAGCGATTATTCGCTTGATGTTGCTCCGAGTGTAAGCACAACAAAAGCCATCATCTTTTAACCTTAAACAAACAAGAGGAATATGATTAAGATTAACATAATTTGTATCGGCAAAATCAAGGAAAAATATTTTACCGACGCAATTGCAGAGTATGCAAAACGCTTGACCGCATTTTGTAAATTCAATATTATTGAGCTTTCGGAAGAACGCATTAAGAGCAACATACCGAATAGGTCGCAGATTGATGAGGTTATTTTCTCTGAGGGAAAACGAATCATGCAGAAAATTTCGCCTTCGGATTATGTTGTTGCAATGTGTATTGAGGGAAAGTCTATGTCGAGTGAGGAACTTTCAAAGCTGATTGACAATGCGTCCGTAAGCGGAAAAAGCACCGTTGATTTTATTATCGGCGGTAGCTACGGGCTTGACGAATCGGTTAAAAAACGGGCGGATGTCCGTCTTTCAATGAGCAGAATGACCTTTCCTCACCAAATGGCAAGAATGATTTTAAGCGAACAGATTTACCGTGCGTTTGAGATTTCATCAAACGGTAAATATCACAAATAATTTACGGAGTTACTATGGCGCTTGACGGAATTTTTTTAAGACATATTAAAAGTGAAATAGAAAAAGAGGCTCTCGGTGCAAGGGTGTCGCAGATTTATCAGCCGAACAGAGAGGAGCTTGTGTTCGGGCTGAGAACATTTTCCGGTAACAAAAAGCTGTTGCTTTCTGCACGAGCAAATTCACCGAGAGTGAACTTCTGTTCGTCAACACCCGAAAATCCTGCACAACCTCCGATGTTCTGTATGCTTTTGCGAAAAAGAATCGGCGGCGGAAAGCTTGTGGGACTTCGCCAGAACGGTTGCGACCGTGTTCTTATGCTCGATTTCGAGTGCGTGAACGAACTCGGCGATACTGTGATGATAACTGTTGTATGCGAAATTATGGGTATGTACAGCAACATAATTATTGTCGATTCAAACGGCGTCATCATTGATTCACTCAAGCGTGTCGATCTTACAATGAGCAGTAAAAGACTTGTACTGCCGAATATAAAATACGAACTTCCCGAATCGCAGAACAAGCTGAATCTGCTTAAATGTTCGGCGCTTGATGTGTGTACAGCCGTAAAAAATCTTGACACGGAAATGCCGCTTAACAAGGCGCTGTTAAGGACAATTGAGGGTGTTTCTCCGATTGTATGCCGTGAGATTGAATACAAGGTTATGGAGGGCGCAACCAACAGAATTGAGGGTGTGCTTTTTGAGCGACTCGCAGTTGAAATTGAAAAGCTGAAAAGCGTTTGCGGCGATTGTTCGGGCAAGCCTGTTGTGGTTTATCGTGAGGACGGCAAGCCTATGGACTTCTGCTTTATGAATGTTGAGCAGTACGGCGATTTTGCAAAGGTTGAGAGTAAGGAAAGCTTCTCCGATTTGCTTGACGGATTCTATGAGGCTCGTGACAGTCGTGACAGAATGAGGGTGAAATCACAAAGCCTTACAAAGCTTTTGAACAACACCCTTGAAAGGCTTGCACGAAAAATTGCAAAACAGAAGAGTGAGCTTGAACGCTGTGCAGACCGTGAGCATCTTCGCATATGCGGTGATCTTTTGCAGGCAAATATCTATCGCATTGAGCGTGGTGCGGAGTATGTTGATGTTGAAAACTTTTACGATGAGAACAACGCAATTTTACGCATAAAGCTTAATCCGGCAATCTCACCTTCGGCAAATGCTCAGAAGTATTACAAGGATTACCGCAAGGCTAAAAATGCCGAAATTATGCTCAAAGAACAGCTTGAAAAGGGCAGGGAAGAGCTTGATTATATTAACTCGGTTCTCGATACGGTTGACCGTGCGGAAAATGAAAAAGACCTTGCGCAAATTCGTGAGGAGCTTACCGAGCAGGGCTATCTCAAGGTTCAAAAGGGCAAAAAGCCCCGTCAGACAACTTTGCCGCCGCTCGAATTTGAATCAAGTGACGGTTTTAAAATCCTTGTAGGAAGAAACAACCGCCAGAATGATAAGCTGACTTTGAAAACAGCATCAAAGAACGATATGTGGCTGCACACAAAGGACATTCACGGTTCTCATGTAATTGTTGTTTCGGACGGCAAAGAGATTTCCGACACGGCAATCTACGAGGCGGCACGGCTTGCGGCATATCACAGTAAGGCGAGAAACAGCAGTCAGGTTCCCGTTGACTGCACACTTGTTCGCTATGTGTCAAAGCCAAACGGCTCAAAACCGGGTATGGTGATTTATGTCAACAACAAAACCCTGTATGTAAAACCGTCACAAACGGTTGAAAAACAGTAAAATATTTTAATAAAAATTAAACGGAGGGCAAGACGCTCTCCGTTTTTATGTTAATTTAATTGTTTTTAACGGGCGGTAAAATCGAATGTAAAAATTCGTATTTTAGGGGTGCAGAATTTGAACTCATACCCTTCAAAATTTGCACCTGCCCCCTTCAGATTTTGAAGGGGACTACTTCAGAATTTGAAGCCTAATAATACCCATAGAAAAAGACTAAGAGAATAATACCAAGTAAACAATACCAATTGAAAAATGAAGAGGAATTCAGATGACCAAACTGACAAAATTATCCTTCAAAATCCCATTCGGGGACATAGCTTTCATCTGCGGAAGAAAGCTCCTGTGTAAAGCCGTCAATTCCCAGTCGCATCATTTCAAGCTTTACCTTGTCATATTCTCTGCGTGTGATTTTACGGTTAATTCGTGAAAATTCACTGTCGCTGACCTTGCCCATAGGAATGTACTGACACATAAGACTTAACAAAACCTGATCGCCGAATCTGCGTTTTACAATATCAAGCACTTCAAGACTGTTCTTTGTGTGGGCAGGCAAAATCAGATGTCTTACGATAACGCCCTTTTTCATAATGCCGTCATCGTCAAACTGAGGCAGACCAACCTGAAAAGTCATTTCGTGAATTGCGGCAACAGCCGTGTTGACATAATTCGGTGCGGAAGAGTATTTTACCGCAAGAAAATCGTCTGCATATTTAAAGTCGGGAAGATAAATGTCAACAAGTCCGTCAAGCATACTGAGAGTTTTCGGACTTGTGTATCCGCTGCAGTTATATACAATCGGAATTCTCGGTTTGTAAATTTCAAGACTTTTAACAACAGCGTGTGCAAAATGGTCAGCCGTTACAAGGTTGATGTTATGCACTCCCTTGTCCTCAAGTTCTTTGTAACATTCGGCAAGTCTTTCGGGAGTAATGGTTCTTCCTCCGTCCTCGTTTGAAATTTCGTAGTTCTGGCAGTACACGCATCTCATTGTACAGCCTGAAAAGAAAACAGTTCCGCTGCCCTTTGTTCCGCTTATGCACGGCTCTTCGCCATAGTGCGGAGCAACTCTTGCAACAACGGGCAGTTCTCCCATTTTACAAAATCCGTTTCCGCTGTGGGCAGTACGAACCGCACCGCATTTTCTCGGGCATAAATTGCAAATCATGATATCACCTTATTGTCTGTATATAATGTCTGATAGAACATTAAACACTATTGTACCACGATTATGACAAAAGTTAAAGTCTTTGCAAATTAAAGTGTGAAATCAGTAAGATAATCTTCGATGATATCGTCAAGCTGGCAGAGTTCAAGCTCAAGTTCGTTGCACATTTCGACAAGCTCCGTCATTTCACGAAAACTTTCGCTGATTCCCGACACGGATTTTATAAGCTTTTTGCCGCAAAATGCGCTTATCCCAAAGGTGTTAAACCCGTCTTCGGGTGTATGATTCAATTTGTAGGTTATCATTTTTCCCCTCCGTATGATAACCGGCCACAAGATAATAATACTATTATGTTGCGATATTGTCAATATTATTACAATAATATTGTTAATTTGTAAACAAACGGTGATGTATCAGTAATAAATTGTACATAATGACAAATGAATGTAAACCGCAGTTAAAGAATTATATAACAATAAAAACTTTAGTTCGATAAAATCTTAATAATATGTAACAAAATATTACATATGGTATATAATTTCAGTGCAGTCAGATTTTTCCGTCAAACGGCAAATAACATATCGGCGACAGTTGATTGCTGAAATATTGCAATAATAGTTAATTGTTGTTTTATGTCAATCTTTATTTGTGCATAATGTATAAAAAGCGTTCTCAAAGTTTGGCTTGAAGATGTTTTTTAGTTCTCAATAGGAAAAATACGGCAGTTATAAATGTTAAAATATACTTATCGTACAGTACTTTGTGCGAAATAATATTTAGGAGTGAAAATATGAGATTACGCAAACCGTTATCGATTCTTCTTTCTCTGTCTATGATTGCAGGTATGTCGGCTTTTGTCTCAAATGCGGCAGTAACAAGCAATGAATCGGTTTCAGCAGGCAATTATTACAATGCAAATTATCTTGAAAGCTATGCAAGCAAAGCGTATAACGAATCGGGACTCGGTTCAGTGTACAGCAAAACTTCCACAACATGGAAAACCTGGTCACCTGATGCGTCATCCGTAAAGCTCAAGCTCTACACAACAGGTTCTGACAACGAGGCGGGCGCTTCGGCAATCGGCACCTATGATATGAAAAAAGACAGCTCAACAGGTGTTTGGTCACTTAATCTGAGCGGTGATTACAAAAACAAATATTACACATATCTTGTAACAGTAAACGGCACAACCAAGGAAACACAGGATGTTTACTCACAGGCTGTCGGTGTAAACGGCAACCGTACAATGGTTGTTGACCTTGACTCAACCGATCCGAGCGGTTGGTCGGACGATAAGCATGTTCTCTTTAACAGCGCATCCGAGGCGGCTGTATGGGAAGTTCATGTGCGAGATTTTTCAGTTTCCAAAAACTCGGGTGTGAGTGAGGACAACAAGGGTAAGTACCTTGCATTTGCCGAGGGCGGAACAACTCTTAATTCAGACACAAGTTCATCAGCCGTTTCAACAGGCATTGACTACCTTGTTGAACAGGGCATCAACTGCGTTCAGCTTATGCCTGTTTACGATTTCGGTTCGGTAAAGGAAGATGTTGCAAGTTCTTCTTCAAACCGTAACTGGGGTTATGATCCGGTGAACTATAACGCTCCCGAGGGTTCATATTCAACAAACCCATATGACGGCAACACAAGGATTACAGAGTTCAAGCAGATGATTCAGGCTCTTCACGACAGAGGAATTTCCGTTGTAATGGATGTTGTTTACAACCATACATATTCTACGGATTCATGCTTTAACAGAACTGTTCCCGGATATTATTACAGAATGAATTCATCATCCTCATATTCAAACGGTTCAGGCTGCGGTAGCGAAACTGCGTCAGATAAGCTGATGTACAGAAAGTATATGATTGAATCCGTAAAGTATTGGGCGGAGGAATATCACATTGACGGTTTCCGTTTTGACCTTATGGGTATTCACGATATCACAACAATGAACGATATCCGTTCTGCTCTTGACGGACTTTATTCAGACGGTTCGGGTAAAAAGATTCTCATGTACGGTGAACCGTGGACAGGCGGTTCAGTTGCAATTTCAGACGGTTGCTCGCAGTCAAAGGCAGGTTCACTCAATTCAAGAGTAGGTATGTTCTGCGACAGCTACCGTGATGCAATTAAGGGAAGCACAGACGGTTCCGATAAGGGATTTGTTCAGGGCAATACCGGTAAAACCGGAACGGTTGCAAACGGCGTGACGGGCAAGGGCTTTTCGGCTCAGGCTCCTTCACAGACAATTGCTTATGCCGACGCTCACGATAACCTTATCCTCTGGGATAAAATTGTAAAGAGTAACGGCTCATCAAGCTGGAATTCAACATCTTCATCGCTCAAGGGTCAGGTTAAGAAAGTAATGGGACTTCTCCTTACTTCACAGGGTATCCCGTTTATGACGGCAGGCTCGGAATTTTGCCGTACAAAACAGGGTGATACAAACAGCTACAAATCAAGCGATGCAATAAATGAGATTGATTGGTCAAGAGTAAAGACATACTCGGATGTTGCCGCTTATTACAAGGGCCTTCTTGAAATCAGAGAAAACTATTCTCCGATGAAGAGTTCAACATTCAACATTCCTTCATTCCAGTCAAAATACGGCGATGTTATTGCTTACACATATTCAAACAACAAGTCAAATGAGTGGGGCAAGGTTAGTGTTCTTGTAAACGCAAGTTCAACAAATGATTGGCCGATTACACTTGACGGCAGCGGCTGGACAGTAGTTGCAGACGGTACGACGGCAGGTCTTAAAAGTCTTGGCACAGTTTCGGGCAACACATATACAGTTCCTGCAAACAGCGCCTGTGTGCTTGTTCAGAGTTCAACATTCGACAACCTCAAGGTTAGTGAAAAAACATTCGGTACGGTAACAATCAAACATATTGATGACAGCGGAAATATTCTAAAGACATCAACAGCAAAATATGCAGACGGTACAACATACCGTACTTACCCCGACACAACCATCCTTTATGACTACACTCTTAAGGATACTCAGGGTGTAACTTCGGGTACTGTTACAGGCGGAAAGAACTACAATGTAACTTATGTTTACAGCTCCAGCGGTATTCGTTCAGGCTATGTTACGGTAAATTATGTTGACGAAAACGGTGAGTCAATCAAGGATACCGTTTCAACAAAGTATCGTGAAGGCGACAGCTACAGCGTTCCGTTCACATCAATTCAGGGCTATCAGCTTGACACAGACAAGTATCCTGCCAACACGACAGGTACATTTAACGGTACTAACACAACCATCAACTTTGTTTATAAGGCACTTGACAGCACAAGTTCGGTTGTTCACTACTATAACTCAAACAACTGGTCAAATGTTCGTTGCTATGCTTACACAGACGGCGGTGAAGAGCCTAACGGCAAGTGGAACAACGCAACTGTTATGACAAGCGAGGGCAACGGATGGCTCAAATGCACAATTCCTGCACCAAGCTCATATGTAATGTTCCACACAAACTCACAGCAGGAGCCGGGTGCAAACGAGACAGGCTACCTTGTTTCGGGCGAGGCATGGGTTCAGAATAAGAAACTCAGCTTTAGCAGCAAGGTTATCACAAGCCACATTGACGCCGCAACAGGTGAAAAGATTGCCGATGATGAAATTTTAATTCAATCAAAGGTTTCTTCCGACGATACATACAAAACTTCTCCGCTTTCGGGCAGAACAGATGTTATTGCTCCCGTAAATGCGTCAGGCAACCTTTCATCGGGTATTATCAATGTTGTTTATCTTTATACATCCTCGGAGCGTCCTTCAACTGCTCCTTCAACGGTAACTCCTACCACAGCCCCCGTTACACAGCCGACGGAAAAAATCCTTATCGGTGATGTTGATCTCAACGGTGCGATTAATGTACTTGACGCAACAGCGGTTCAGAAGTACATTGTGAAGCTTATAACACTCTCAGACAAGGCTCTTATCGCAGCCGCAAGATGTGACGCTGACGGCGAGGATGATATCGTAAACGTTAAAGATGCAACATACATTCAGATGTATGTCACAAAGCTTGACGGTCATGGAAATGTCGGCACTTACTATGAGTCGGAAGTTACTCCGACAACTGCCCCTGTTACCGAGCCGGCAACAGAAGAGCCGACAGTTGCTCCGACAACCGTTCCTGCAACAACAGCTCCTGTTACAGAGCCTACAACCACTCCGTCATCAACCTATACAGTTAAGTTTACGGATTCACTCAACTGGGATGGTACACTCTACTGCTACTCATGGGCTGAAGACGGTACATCTACAAAATCATGGCCGGGCGTTGCGATGACATATCTCAACACAAATGACTATGGTCAGAAGGTTTACTCGGTTGAAGTTCCGAACACTGTTGATTACATTATTTTCACAAACGGTTCGAGTCAGACCATTGATATCGGTTTTGACGGCACTTCGCTCAATTATTATACAGAGTCGCAGTATGATTCACAGGGTCATGCTTATGTCGGCACATGGTAATCATTTTTTGAAAAAATGTAAATAAGTAAAAATATAAGTCGGCAAGACAGTACGCAAATTATACTGTCTTGCCGACTTTTTATGTTTGAAGTAGGGGCGTTCATCGGACGCCCGCCTTGATGAAATTTTTTGTTTAATAAAATGTTTTGAGGAGATGAAAATAGTGTGTAATCTGTACGGGAGAACCGTGTTATCCCGTGGGTAATCGTACAAATTATATGATATATTTAAGTATATAAATGTCGCAAATATATTGTTTTACTGTAGCGGCGAACCGTGTTTTCCTGTCTGAAATATAATCGCAATGCTATCAATCTAAAAAGAGAGCGTGAAATCACGCTCTCTAAAATCATCATAATTTAAAACTTTATATAATCGTTCCGCCGCCAACTACATATTCACCGTCATAGAGGACTGCTGCCTGACCTTTTGAGATTGCTCTTTGCGGTTCGTCAAAGACAATGTGCAGGGTGTTATCGTCAATCTGTTCAACGATTGCGTCCTTTTCGGGCTGGCTGTAACGAACTCTCGCCTTGACTTTAATCGGCTTGTCGATTTTGTCACAGGTGATGAGGTTTATGTCCGTTGCATAAAGCTCCTTTGAGAAAAGCTCGTTGTTATCGCAGAGAATAACCTCGTTGGTGTCAAGATTCTTTTCCTTAACATACATAGGGTGGGGGAGTGCAAGTCCAAGACCTTTTCGCTGACCTACGGTGTAACGGATAATTCCCTTGTGTTCACCGAGAATATGACCTTTGGTATCAACAAAATTACCGTTAGGATAAGTTCTGCCTGTGTACTGTTCAATGAATTTTGCATAGTCCCCGTCGGGAACAAAGCAAATGTCCTGACTGTCGTGTTTTCGTGCGTTTATCAAACCAAGCTCATTTGCAATTTCACGCACCTTTTCCTTTGTATATGTGCCAAGAGGAAGAAGTGTTTTTGCAAGCTGTCTTTGTGTAAGACAGTACAGCACATAGCTTTGGTCTTTTGTGCTGTCAACCGATTTTTTCAGCAAATAGCGGTCTGCACCCTTGTCATACTCAATTGTTGAGTAATGTCCCGTGGCAACGCAGTCAAAGTCAAGCTCTTCTGCACGGCGGATGAGCTTTTCAAATTTGATAAAGCGGTTGCAGTCAATGCACGGATTCGGTGTTGTGCCGTTTTCATAGGCTCTGATAAAGCGGTCGATTACATTTTCCTTAAAGCTGTCCTTGAAGTTATAGACATAGTAGGGAATGCCGAGCTTTAGGCAAACTCTCCTTGCATCATCAATGTCATCAAGAGAACAACAGGTTTTTTCTCGCTTTTCACCGATATCTTCGTTATCAAAGAGCTTGAGGGTAATGCCCGTTGCGTCATATCCCATATCCTTGGTAAGAAATGCGGCAACCGAGCTGTCAACTCCTCCGCTCATTGCAATCAATGCTTTGTTAGTCATTTATTCCTCCCGAACAGATTTGCGTTCATAAGTAATTTATCAGCCGAGTCTGATCATTTCGTCAATGCACTTTCTTGCATCTGTGATAGTCTGATCGTCAAGCTTGATTTCTTCTCCGCCGTTGCCGTTAAGGCAGTTGTAAACATCAACAAGTGTTGTTGATTTCATATTCGGGCAGATGAGCTTTAATGTAAGACCGTAGAAATTCTTGTCCGGACATTCATACTGCAAATGTTCGGCAATGCTGATTTCTGTACCGATAATGAATTCCTTTGCATCGGATTTCTTTGCATAATTCATTATGCCCGATGTTGAGCCGACATAATCAGCCATAGCAACAACTTCGGGAGTGCATTCGGGATGAACAAGAACGAGTGCGTTCGGATGAAGCTCCTTAGCCTTTTTAACATCCTCAACATTTACGCAGGCATGAATCGGACAACCTCCGTTGAGAAGCTTGATGTTCTTGTCGGGACACTGCTTTGCAACATAGTCGCCGAGGTTGCAGTCAGGGATAAAGAGAATGTTTTTATTGTCAAGATTGTTTACGATTTTAACAGCCGATGAGCTTGTTACGCATACATCGCAAATCGTTTTGAGTTCTGCCGTAGTATTGATGTATGCAACAACTGTGTAATCGGGATACATTTTCTTAACCTGAGAAATAAGCTGTTTGTCCATCTGGTCTGCCATACTGCAGCCGGCAACAGGCTGTGCAAGGTAAACAGTTTTTTCAGGTGAAAGAATTTTGCAGGTTTCAGCCATAAATCTTACGCCGCACATAAGAATGTTCTTGTTTTCGGCTTTGCTTGCATCAACACTCAGCTTGTAGCTGTCGCCTGTGTAATCTGCAATTTCAAGAATTTCATGCGCCTGATAGCTGTGGGCAAGAATACAGACATCCTTTTCCTTTTTCAGCTTGAGAATCTGTTCCTGTATTGATGAAATATTCATAATAGCTTTCCTTTCAAGGTAATTAAAATTACTCCCTCTTATTATACATTTTCAGCAGTTTATATGCAATAGCTTTCGGTGTAAAAAAGCTGTATTTTTTGCGTTTTTAACAAGAAACAGCCCATATTTTTGGTTGTATTGAAAAAATATTTTTGTTCCTTTAGACTTTACACATAAATGAATATGTGCTATAATTAAGTATAAATTTTGAATAGTATCATATTCCAAAGTTCCAAAGTTAAAATGGGTTAATTAGGAGGATTATGTGATGAAAAAGACAATTGCTGCGTTATTTGCAGTTATGATGATGTTATTGTCGGCAGTTCCCGCATTTGCTGCCGCAAGTCCGGAACCGAGTACATTCAAATATAAGGTTGAAGTTATTCCGACAGAGGGCGGTGACGGTGATTATAAATTCACAACAGGTATTGACGAAAACGGCGAACAGCATGTTTACATTGAGCCGATTCCTTATGACGGTTATGTTTTTGATCACTGGGAAATTTCGGGCGGTCCTTTCAGAACCGACAGCAAGTATACAGATCCTAATATGAATATTATTATTTCAGGCGACCTTGTTTGTACTCCTTATTACCGTAAGGCAAGCAGCGGTGGCACAACAGGTCCTGTTGCTACAGCTACGGCAAAGAAAGATGATTCAACAACTTCACCAAAGACAGGCGCAAGCGATGTTGTACCGTATGCAATTTTAGTTCTTTCTCTTGCGGCTTGCGGTGCGGCTGTATTTAAGCTTGTAAAGAGCAAATAATCCAACCTTAACTAAAAATCAAGAGACTTCTCATAAGGAAGTCTCTTTTTTATTCATTAGATGTTTGAATAATCAGGTTTTGTATTGCAGATGCAGAAGTTTGTGAATTGTAATAAAATTTTACTAACAAGTAATGATTAATTGACATACTGACACAAAAATGATACAATATAACCAATTGGGAGTTTTTGTTATGAGCAGAAAAAGAAACAAATTTCTTATAGCTTTGATTATTTTGCTTGTGGCTGCAATTATCGGCACACTTGCGTACATAGTCGTTAAAAACTTAAATGAAAATAACGAACGAAAAAGTCTTGATAACATCGCAGGCTCATATGCGTCAGGCGTTGAAAACGGTACAACCTCTGCAACAGAAGTGACTTCACCGTCAATCAATGTGAAAAAGGTGGAAAACCCGATTGATTTCAAATCGCTTCAACAGCAGAACAGCGACATTTATTCGTGGATTTACATTCCGAATACAAATGTAAATTACCCTGTTTTGCAAAGTCATCTTGACGATAACTTATATCTTGACCACGATATTTATAAGAATTACAGCTTTTCGGGAAGTATCTATTCGCAGATGTGCAACAAGCGTGATTATTCCGACAGAGTGACTGTGCTTTACGGTCATAATATGGCAAACGGCTCAATGTTTGCAACGCTCCATCGCTTTTATGATGCCGATTTCTTTAACAAGAACAGGTACATCTATGTTTACACTCCCGACAGAAAGCTTACATATGAAATTGTGTCAGCTTTTGAATATGATAACCGACACATTATGAATTCGTTTGATTTTTCCGATGATAATGTATTTTCGGATTATCTCAATATGATTAAAAACCCACATTCTGTTTCTGTGAACAAGAGAAATACGGAGCTTACTACCGATGATAAAATTCTTGTTTTAAGCACATGTTTAAACAGCGGTGACGGAAGATATCTTGTGCAGGGAGTGCTGAAGAAAGATGAACCGACAAAATGAAAGTTCGGCTGAGGCAACAACTGAAAATATAGAAAACAAGCTTGATCCGAATACGCCGGAAATTCTTGAATCGAAAAGAGAAAAGAACAGTAAGGAGCATGTAAGCAATCCTTCAAGGTTGGATATAGAAGGTTATATTTTCAAGGACAGCAAGTTAATAAAGAAAAAGAAAAAAGTATATACAGATGTGTACGGAGTTGATTCCGACAGCATTGTCGTGAAGAGTAACACCACAAATCACTACAAAAAGCATAGATCAAAGTCGCATCATCACCATTCAAAGCATCGAAAGATGAAAACCTGGAAAAAGGTGCTTTTGTCAATCGGCTGTACATTACTTGGTTTAATTATACTCACCGTAGGCACGGTTGCGTATTTGATTTATCAGGGCGGAAACGAGCTGTTTAATACTGATATTCATGTAACCGCCCCACAGGGCATTGAAACCGAGGAAAACGGTAAGTATGTCGTATACAACGGTGAAACTTATCAGTTCAACGAAAAGGTGACGAATGTTCTGTGTATCGGTGTTGACAAGCGCAACCTTGACGAAAATAATAACAGCAAAGTCAAGGCGAGCGGAGGTCAGGCGGATGTGCTTATGCTTGTGTCAATCGACACTTCAAACGGTAAAATAACGCTTTTCAACATTTCGAGAGATTCGATGGTTGATGTCACAATGTATTCAGCAGGTGGTGCGTATGCAGGCACGGAAAAACAGCAGATTTGTCTTTCGTATTCATACGGTGACGGTAAGGAATCAAGCTGTGAAAATACGGTAAATTCAGTTCAGAGGCTGTTCTATAACATTCCGATTAATACATACTTTTCGCTTGACCTTGACGGCATTTCCGCTCTCAACGACAGCGTCGGCGGTGTTGATGTTGTGTCACCCGAAACAATCGGGGAGTTTGTTGAGGGAGAAAGCTATCACCTTGTCGGACAGCAGGCTGAAAGCTTTGTCAGAACCCGTGATACAAGCAAGACCGATTCAAACAATATGCGTATGCAAAGACAGAAGGTTTATATTCAGTCTTTTATGAATACGGTTCTTCAGCAGACGAAGGAAGATTTAACCACGCCGATTGACTTGTTCAATGCGTCTGCTCCGTATTCATGCACGAATCTTAACCCGTCAAAGGTGTCATATCTTGCTCAGCAGGCTGTGCTTGGCGGTATGAGCGGAATTGATATGGTTTCAGTCCCCGGTCAGGTTACAATGGGTTCAAAGTACGCAGAATTCAATGTCAGCGAGGCAGAATTTTATCAGCTGTTTTTGAGTATTTATTATACGAAAATAGAATAATAATCAAACAAATAAAATGCATCAGATTCCAAGTAAGGTTCTGATGCATTTTCGTTTTATGTGCAATGCGGTTGTTGAATCGTGCGAATAATAACAATTCTACGCTCGGGCATAATATGTTTTGTATTTAAACAAACTGTCTTCACGACCGCAATTTTCCATTTTACATTTTCAATTTTTCATTTAATTAACCTGTCTTCACGAATAGGGTACGGCGGCTCGCCGTAAAAAACAGACAGCCGATAATTGGCTGTCTGCATTTTGTTCAATATTTAATTTGATGCGGAGGTTGTTTCTTTTGAAGAAGTGCCGCCTGTGAACAATTCTTCAAAAACGAAGCTTGCAAACTTCTTTCTCTGTTCTTCAAGGTCTGAAATTTTGATTGTTGATGTGATTGCACCGTTCCATGTTTCGGTTTTATCATCATAGTACCAAAGACCTTCTTCAGGAACATAATACTGCTCTACATCATAGGAAAGATATGTGAGAGCGTGAGAAACAAGCGCTGTGATTTCGTCCTTTTTGAGGTTTGTTGTTACAAGAGGACCGACAGAGCTTACAATTGAAACAATCTGTCCGAGGTCCGCATTCTTCATACTTGTGAACAGAGTTTCAAGAAGCTTTCTCTGTCTTGAGGTTCTGTCCCAGTCGTCACCGTCAAGACCGATTTCGTTGCCGTCCTCGCCCTTTCTAAGACCTCTGTTTCGAGCATACCAAAGAGCCTCCTGACCGTTGAGATGAACAGTACCGGGTGCGTCTGTGATAGTTGTTCTTGTGTCAGCCTGATTGTTCTTGTACATCTGATAGTTGATGTAGTCAATTTCGTCCTGAGTAACTTCAATATCAACACCGCCGAGGGTGTCGATAATCTTCTTAAAGCTGTCAAAGTCAACAACCGCATAACGGTCAACCTTGATGCCGAAGTTTGCCTCAATTGTCTGAATTGAAAGCTTTGCTCCGCCGTAGTTATAAGATGAGTTGAGCTTGTCATATCCGTAACCCGGAATATAAACAAAGGTGTCACGCTGGAATGATGTCAGTTTAAGCTTTTTGTGATTGTTATCAATGGTCATCATAATCATTGTATCACTTCTGCCGTATTCATCGCCGTTTGAGTTGTCCTCACCAAAGAGCATAATGTTAAGCTCTTTTGAGTTCTGCAGAAGTTCACCCTCTGAAAGCGAAAGATTTGTTGCGTCGCCCTCAAGCGGTGCAACCGATGAGTTGGTTGCTGCTGTGTTGTTGTTTGTGTCATCAAGCTCTTTGAAGTTGAGAGTATCAAGGAACGAATAGTAGTAGAGCATTCCGCCGCCGCCCAACAGGAAAATTATCGAAAACACAAGGCAGAGAATCCTTTTGAGTCTGCCTTTTTTGTTGTATAATTTTTTGACCTGCTTATTTGAGCTTATGTCAACAAAATTGCTTTTCTGACTGTTTTTTTCGTAATTTGGCATATTACTCCTCCAATCGGGTAAAAAGCACACAATACATAAGTATAGTTTATTATACCATATGAGAATTTCTTTTAATGCTAAATTAGAATTAAAATCTGTCTTTTCGTAAAGTTTTAGCGAAAAATCTGACTGAAAATATTGATTTTTTTGTCGGTAACTGTCAATCCTGTTCATCAAGTGACAAATAGAAGGACGGAATGAACTCTTTTTCAAACACCTCGTTTTCGGGCATATTCATGTTGTGAATTGATTTTTCGGTTGCCTCTTTTGCCTTTGAAAACTCGCTGTTGCCCATTTTTATTTCTTCAATACATTTTATGAGTGCGGAAAACTTGTCCGCCGCTTTTACATATTTTTTTAGATCATCGTCACCTGCACCGTTCATTTTGATGATTTTATCCATATCGTCCTTAAAATCATCCGGAAGCATCGACACAAGCCTGTTGCCTGCCGTTGCTTCAATCTCCTTGTAGGCATTTTTGATTTCGGGATTGAAGTATTTTACGGGAGTCGGCATGTCGCCTGTTATGATTTCGGTTGCATCGTGAAAAAGTGCGAGCAATGCGGCTCTTTCGGCATTGAGATTACCGCCGAAACGCTTGTTGTGAATCAAAACAAGGCAATGTGCAATCATTGCAACATCAAGACTGTGTTCACTGAGGTTTTCACAGCGTGTGTTGTTCATAAGTCCCCAACGGTTGATGTACCTCATTCTTGAAAGCATTGCGTAAAAATGTGAAATATTCATAGGTAGTTTCTCCTGTTTTTTGCTAAAAATTAGTGCAATTTGTATCGCATTATGTTATAATGTAATCTAAATGCGAGTGTCCTCTGTTCTCTGCAAGCAAAGCAGAGCGTTGCTCCGAATTGAATCTATTATGTAGGTGTCTTTTGAATAAATGACGGTGAAGGACATTTATATTACTGATTATACTATTCATAATTTAAAAGTAAAGAAATTATCGAAAAAAAGATTTTTTCAGACTTTTTGCTCCGTGGAGGGTTTTATGCCGAGCAGAATTTTGCAAAAATATCCAACACAAAAACTATTTGGTTTGCGTGTGTTCCTTATATCAATTATAACCGCAACAGCACTTTTTCTACCGTTTATCATAATGGGGGGCGGCGTTTTCTATTATTACGGTGATTTCAATGTTCAGGAAATTCCGTTTTATCAGCTTGTGCATGATGCCGTAAGAAACGGTGATGTGGGTTGGATGCACAATGTTGACCTCGGAACGGATATGCTCTCAAGCTTCAGCTTTTATCTTCTTGGCAGTCCGTTCTTTTGGCTGACAATTCCGTTCCCGAGTGAGGCTGTACCGTATCTTATCGGACCGTTGCTGATTTTAAAATTCGGCTGTGCGTCACTTTCCGCATATCTCTATTTGAAAAGATATGTGGCTGACAGGAATTTCGCTCTTGTAGGCGGATTGCTGTATGCATTTTCGGGATTTTCAATCTACAATGTGTTCTTTTTCCACTTTCATGAACCGATGATAATGTTTCCGCTGTTGCTTGCGGCACTTGACGCATTCATCTATGACGGAAAAAGAATGGTGTTCGCACTTGCGGTATTCTCCGCCTGTGTTGTGAACTACTACTTCTTTGTGGGACAGGTTCTGTTCGTAATCATCTATTTTCTTATGATTACGCTTACCAAAACCTACAAATTTAAAGTTAAAAATTTTCTCTTGCTTGCGCTTGAGGTTATCATAGGATTCCTTGCAACGGCATTCATACTGCTGCCGTCAGTGCTCGGATTAATGGGAAACCCAAGGCTTGCCGAGCTTCCGAACGGCTGGGATTCGCTTGTCTACAGTCAACCGCAAAAATACTGGCTGATAATTTTAAGCCTGTTTTTCCCTGCAGATATGCCTGCGTTTCCTGTGTTCACACCCGGCTCAAATTGCAGATGGGCGTCTGTTGCGGCATGGTTGCCGCTTGTCGGAATGACGGGAGTTATCGCATATTTTCAGGTTTGCCGAAAAAGCTGGCTCAAAAAGCTTCTTGCCGTGCTTGCGGTGTTTGCGTGTGTGCCTGTTTTGAACAGTATGTTCCAGCTTATGAACAGCTCAATTTACTACGCAAGATGGTTCTATATGGGTGTGCTTATGCTTGTTCTTGCAACAATCAAGGCGTTTGAAAACAGAAAAACCGATTGGAACAGGGCGATTCGTTGGTCGGCGGGAATTACGGTAGGCGCAACTCTGCTGATAGGTCTTATGCCTGTGAGCTATACGGATGAGGAGAGCGGCGATATTCAAAATACGGTTATCGGCACTCAGGCAACATTTGAACGCTATTGGCTCTATGTTCTTATGGCTTTGTTAAGTCTGCTTGCGTTCGTTCTCATCATCAAAAAATTCAGACGAAACAAAAAGAGATTTACGGTTATGCTGACTGTAGGTATCCTGAGCGTTTCGCTTTTCACCTCATATTTTATAATCGCCACAGGCTATTTCTCAAGCAGCAGTACAAATATCATCAAAGAAGATATCATAAACAGGCGTGACGGTATCACAATTGCCGATATTGACAATGTTCGCAGTGATTTTTACGAATGTGTTGACAACACGGCAATGTTCTGGCAGATTCAGAGCATTAACTGCTTTCAGAGTTCTGTTTCAACATCTATAATGCAGTTTTACGATGCACTCGGAATTACAAGGGATGTTGCGTCAAGACCTGACCTTGATGTATACGGACTTCGCCCGTTTCTGAGCTGTAAGTATCTTTTTGATTACCGTGGCGACGGAAAATCGGGAAGTCTGAATTCATTCGTTGACGAAAACGGCAACACAAGAATGCCGGGTTGGAAATATCTCAGAACGCAGAACCGTTTTGATATTTACCGCAACGAATACTACATTCCTATGGGATACACCTTTGATAAGTTCATTGCTGAAGAAGAATTTGACCTTGTGACGAACGCACACAAGTCCGAGGCTTTGCTCTACGCAATGGTTCTTCCCCGTGACCTTATGAAGAAGTATTCCGATATTACGGGCTACAGCGATGAAAAGTACAAGCTTTTGTACGGCAAACATCCGGAGGATTACGACAGCATTACGGAAAAGTTTGATTACAGTAATTCAGATTACAAAAAGGTTTGTAATCTCAGAGCCTTGAACAGTTGTACTTCATTTGAATATACAGATAACGGCTTTAAGGCTGTTTACAATAATAAAAAGGGTGACGATAACCTGTTGTTTTTCAGCGTTCCTTACAGCGATGGTTTTACCGCAACTGTAAACGGCAAGGCGGCAGATGTTGAAAAGGTTGACTACGGCTTTATGGCTGTTAAGATTCCAAAGGGGGAAAAGTGTGACATTGTGTTCACCTACGAAACACCCGGATTTTCAACAGGTGTCAAAATCAGCCTTTGCGCATTCGGAGCATTTTTAATCTACTGTGCGGTTATTGTGACCGTTAAAACAGTTAAAAAAAGAAAAAATAAAAACTGATAAAGATACAATCAGCATTTAAGTACGGAGGTATTTATTATGTTTGGAAACAAAATACTTGACTTCAAAGACGAACTTTTAAAGGATCTTAACACACTTCTTTCTTTTGAATCGGTTGACGGTGAAAAGAATGACGAGTGCGATAATGCCTTGAATTTTATTCTTAAAAGAGCAGAAGATTTCGGACTGACAGGGGAGAGAACAACCGACAAGAGCGGTCATATAACCCTTGGCAACAGCGGAAAGCTTTGCGGTGTGCTTACTCACCTTGATGTTGTTCCTGCGGGAAACAGCTGGAGCGTTCCGCCGTATGCGCTTACCGAAAAGGACGGCAGACTTTACGGCAGAGGAATTGCAGACGACAAGGGTGCGGCTCTTGTTACTCTCTATTGTTTGAAAGCAATCAAGGACAGCGGTGTAAAGGGTGTGAACACTCTGCGTGCTATTTACGGCACGGGTGAAGAAACGGGTATGGAGGATATGGAAAATTATTTCAAGAAAAATCCACTTCCCGACATGGCATTCACTCCCGACAGCGACTACGGCATCTGCTTTGCCGAAAAGGGTATTCTTCAGCTTGAAGTCAGCACACTTTTAAATAATGCAACAACACTCAGCCAGTTCCATGCAGGCAGAGCAGTTAATGCAGTTCCCGACAGAGCGTATGTAATGCTTGATTCATCAGACTATGACGAGCAGACTCTCATGCGCCTTGCAGACGCAAGTGACGGTGATTTTGAATTTAATTACACTATTGACGGTCTTATGATAATCAGCCGTGGCAAAGCGGCTCATGCGTGTGAACCGGACAAGGGCTACAATGCCGCAGCGGCACTTGTTGACCTTATCTCAAATGTTTACACAACAAAGGAAACAGGTTCAATCTGTTCATTTATTGACTACGCAATTAACAAGGAAACAAACGGCAGATCACTCGGTCTTAAAATGAGCGACGCTGTTTCGGGCTCGCTCACCGTAAACCTCAGCAGCGTGAACATTGAGGGACAGACCGCAAAGGCTGTGTTTGATATCCGTTATCCCGTTACCGTGAGCGTAAACAGAGTTCTCAAGCAGTTCAAAAAGGTTGCAAAAATCAGCGACCTCAAGGTTACTGTTCTCAATCACGAAGAACCGCTTTATGCCGATAAGGACAGCAAGCTTGTAAAGCTTCTCTCGGGCGCTTATGAAAGCGTAACAGGTGAAAAGGCTGAGCTTTATTCAACAGGCGGCGGAACATACGCAAGAATGCTCGGAGGTAACGGTGTTGCATTCGGTCCTGCATTCAAAAACGATGATGTTCGTATGCACAATGCAGACGAAAGTATGGACAAAGAGAATTTCTTTAAACACGCACAGATTTGCCTTGAGGCAATGTACAGAATGTTTACTGACGGAGAATAATGCGTTTCGTTATGAACAAATTCAGATGAAAAGGGAATGCTAATGAATACGGAAAAAACTGTTAGAAAACAGGCAAAAAAGGTTCTTGAGGGAAACCGGTCGATAATTATCTCAGAGATAATGGTCGCTGTGCTTGCATTTTTGACAGGGCTGTTTGCGTTCAGCCTTGCAATGTCTGTGGCAGGACTTTATGATGTGAAAAATCCGAATCAGACTCAGCAGATGCTTACAATGATTTTTGGGCTTGTATTTTTTGCTTTTGTTGTTGTGTGTCTGCCACTCATAAACGGAGTTTACAGAAGCGTGTGTAATGTAGTCAGGGGCAGAGAGTGCAGTCCTCTTGATGCTTTTTACTATTATAAAAAGCCGAAATTATTTTTTAAGTCTGTTATTCTTGATGTAATTTCAGTCGGCTTGTTTTTTATCATAAGCGGTCTGCTCAATGTGTTCAATTATCTTAGTGCGGTTTCGGATAAAATAATTGACAATTCACCCTCACTCACGGCGGTTGTGGCTGTATTGCTTGTTTTGGCGTTTATCGTCAGCACTGCGGTTGTTGTGGTGTGTTACATTATTTTTGTTCATTATACATTTTTGGCTTACGGTTTTAACGAACATCTGCCGCTCGGAATTTATCTTCCGAGAATGATGGCTTTTTCAATAAAGAACTTCATCTCCACGATAAAGCTGTTTATCGGTTTTATCGGCTGGGCGGCTTTGTGCTTTTTTGTTGTTCCGGCATTTTATGCCGTACCTTATTTTCTGACAGCCTCTGCAATGTCTGCAAAATGGTTGTTCGAGCTTGAAGGGAGCAGAGATATTATATGTTAGTTTCACTTTGTATGATAGCCTATAACGAATCGAATGCTTTGAGCGGACTTTTCAGGGATATTGCACTTCAGGACTATCCGCATGATAAAATTGAGGTGGTATTTGTTGACAGTATGTCAACCGATGATACTAAAGAGAAAATGGAAAAGTTCCGTGACACCGACTACGGCTTTTGGAATGTGTCCGTTGTTCAATGCGTAAAGCGTAATCAGGCAACCTCATGGAATGCCGCTCTGATGACTGCAAAGGGAGATGTTATCATAAGGGTTGACGCTCACGCAAGAATTCCGAGAAACTTTGTTTCACGAAATGTTTATAACATAAAGCAGGGTGAAAATGTTGTAGGCGGCGGCAGACCGAATATCACTTCAAATGTTTCAAGCTGGAAGCTTACCTTGCTTGCGGCTGAGGATTCTCTGTTCGGCAGTTCGGTTGCTTCGTACAGACGGCCGCTTGCGCAAAAGGAATATCTTGACAGCCTTTTTCATGCGGCTTACCGCAGAGAGGTTATTGCCAAGGTCGGCGGATTTAACGAAAATCTCGGCAGAACCGAGGATAATGAATTTCACTACCGCATTAGAATGGCGGGTTACAAGATGTGCTGTTGCCCCGATATTATTTCGTATCAGCATTCACGAAACGACCTTCACGGAATGATAAGGCAGAAGTATTCAAACGGACGGTGGATAGGACTTACACTCTCGGAATGTCCCGGCTGTCTTTCATACTTCCACTTTGCACCGTTTCTTTTTGTAATGGCACTTCTCGGCTGTTCCGTGCTTGCACTTCTCGGACTTCCGCTTTTTTTGTACATTCTTTTGATAATCTACGGAATGTTTGATATTGTAAACGCTGTCGGATGTTGCACAATGAAAAATGTTCAGCCTCAGTTTGTGTTTTTGCCGTTCATTTTTCCGTTGCTCCATGTTGCCTACGGAATAGGCACAATTGTTGGTTTGATTCAGATTCCGTCATGGCGGAAGAAAATCAAAAACAGCGGTGCGAAAGAACACATTGAAAAGGTAAAAAGAAAAATCAGGGAAAACACACTTCCCGGTCATTCATACAAATAATTTTTTGGGCGGATAATCTCCGCCCGTATTTGATATTTACGGAGATACTTATGACTGAAAAAGTAGAACTTACCCCCGAACTTTTGCGTGAGTTACAGCTTAAACAGCTTGATATGCTCGTGTATTTCAGGGACTTTTGCGAAAAGAACAATCTCACATTCTATCTCATCGGCGGTGCGTTAATCGGTGCGCTCAGAAACGGCGGATTCGTTCCGTGGGATGATGATGTTGATGTTATGCTCCCACGAGATGACTATGAAAAGCTGTACAAGCTTTGGCATGAACAGGGCGCAGACGGAAGATTCCGACTTCTCAAAACCGACAGCGATATGTTCACGGGCAATATTTTTATGACCGTAACCGACACAAATTACACTATGGTCAAGACAAATCAGACCGAGGTTGATATTCCGCACGGACTTGTGCTTGATGTCTTTCCGCTTGATGTTTGTCCCGACAGCCGTTTTGCACGCAAAATGCAGTATGTGTGGACAATGCTTTATTCGCTGTTTTTGGCTCAGGTTGTTCCCGAAAAGCACGGCGGAATTGTGGGGGCAGGCAGTAAGGCTTTGCTTTCAATTTTCAGAGGAAAAAAGCTTAGAGAAAAGATTTGGAGAACTGCCGAAAAGCATATGATTAAGTACAGGCTTGATAAAAACAAGTGTGTAACGGAGCTTTGTTCAGGCCCTCATTGGATGAAAATTGAGTATCCGAAACACATTTATTCGGGTGTTGATTATGTCACATTTGAGGGCATAAAAATGCCGTGTATGTCGGGCTATGACGAGTATCTCAGAATGGTTTTCGGTGATTATATGCAGCTTCCGCCGGTTGAGGACAGAGTGCCACACCACGATATTGCATATCTTGACTTGAACTCACCGTGTGAAATTTATGACAGCAAAAGAAATAATAAGTAAAAATAACGGTGCATTATGGAGCTTGTAAGAGACAATTGGACTAAAAATGACTATGATGGTTTTATAGAAGAACTTCGTTCATATGCCGATGAAAAGTACAGAAGCTTTCATTCCTCATTGATTCCCGACAATGACAAGGACTTTTTTATCGGAGTAAGAATGCCTGTTATGCGAAAGCTCGGCAAGGAAATTTCTAAGGGCAACGGACGCAGTTTTTTAGAGCAGACAACCGATAATTCTTATGAAGAAAAAACAATGCGAGGTATTGTAATCGGTTTGCTCAAAACCGAAAGCTATGAAGAATTTTTGATGTACAGCGATGATTTTGTACAGCGTATAGACAGCTGGGCGGTTTGCGACGGCTTTTGTGCAAATTTAAAGCAGACAAAAAAGTATAAATCCGAATTTTTTTCTCATGTTTGCGAATACACAAAAATCGATAATCCGTGGATAATTCGTGCTGGTCTTGTGCTGATGCTCGACTATTATCTTGAAGATGAGTACATAGACACGGTGCTTGAATGTTGCGACAATGCGAAAAATCCGCATTATTATGTGAGTATGGCAAGGGCATGGCTTGTTGCAACGGCACTTGCAAAGTGCAGAGAACAGACCATGCGGTACATAAAGTCAAATTCGCTTGATAATGCAACCTTTAATAAAATGATTCGGAAATGTGTTGAAAGTTTCAGAATTGACGATGAAACGAAAAAATATCTCAAAACGCTGAAGAGATATTGACAAATCCGAAAATCGGCATATAATATAATCAACAGTTGTCTTCGGGGCGGAGTGAAATTCTCCACCGGTGGTTAAAGTCCACTAACAGGTGAAAGCCTGCCGAGTCTGTGAAATTCAGACACCGACGGTTATAGTCCGGATACGAGAAGATGCGGCAGAACAGGCGGTTCGTCTGTTTTATTTTGGTACGCAATCCCGTTACATTTGTAGCGGGATTTTTCTTTTTCCCGACAACTCGAAATAATTTTTCAGGAGTGGTCGTAATGACAAAATCAAAAGCAAAAACAATTAATTCAGACAACACGGCAAAGACAACAAAGCTTGCCGTAACCGCAATGCTTGCGGCGCTTTCGGCAGTTCTTATGTTCTTTGAATTTCCTCTCGGATTCATCGCACCTTCATTCTATGAGTTCGATTTTTCCGAAGTTCCCGTTCTTGTCGGAACATTCAGCATGGGGCCGATTGCCGGTGCAGTAATTGAATTTGTAAAAATTCTCGTTAAGTTCCTTATCAAAGGCACAAGCACAGGCGGAGTAGGGGAGCTTGCAAACTTCCTCATCGGCTGTTCGTTTATTCTGCCGGCAGGTTTCATCTACAAGTACAAAAAAACAAGAGTCGGTGCGATTGTCGGAATGCTTACGGGTACGGTTGCAATGGCGGCAATCGGTGTGGTTCTCAACACATTCGTGCTTGTTCCGCTCTACTCGTCATTTATGCCGCTTACAGAAATTATCAAAATGGGACAGGCAATTTTCCCTGCAATTGACGGCACATTTACATTCTGCCTGTACTGCGTAGGTCCATTCAACATCATTAAGGGACTCATCATTTCGGTAGTTGTTTTCATAATCTACAAGCCGCTTTCAAGACTTATCAACAGCCTCGATGCCCTTCTTACAAAGAAGAAAAAAGCAACGGTTCAGTAAATCCGAAATTAATTTTTGGTTGACAAACAGCAAATTCAGGCGTATAATAGCATACGGTGTCGAAAGGCATCTATCACAGAGTAGAAATTTGTGCGTGAAGTGTTTTGCGGACGGGGAGTTGCCGCAAGAACGAAAGGTTTATCCTGCGGTACAGATTTCGCATCCCGCTGTTACTTTGGGACATATAATTCAGCGGGCAGAGCAATCTGTCCGCTTTTTTCTTCCTGAAGCAACAACAGAGATTCAGGAGGTAAAAAATATGTCACAACTCAAAAAAATTCAAAGCTCTTTGCTTGAAATGAAGAGTATCTACGCTCTTGCGGCAATTGCAATGCTGCTTGCACTCCGTATTGTTCTTGGTTTTTTTGCAAACAGCACACTTCCGTTTTTCGGAAACAATGTAAAGCTCAGCGCAGCGTTTCTTCCCATTGCCGTAACAGGCGTAATGTTCGGACCGATTCCTGCCGCAATTGTCGGCGCTTTGGGAGATATTCTTTCATTTATCATTGCTCCGACAGGCGCATATTTCCCCGGCTTTACAATCAACGGCTTTATTACAGGTTTTATCTACGGTATGTTTCTTTATAAGAACAATGTAACTCCGCTCAGAGTTGTTCTTGCATGGTTTACAAATATGCTCTGCGTTGAAACATTCCTTACGGCTTTCTGGCTTTACACACTCTACGGCGGCGGTTCAACACCGTACACAGTTTATCTTACAGCAAGATTCATCAGTGTTGCCGTTAAGTGCATTCCCGAGATTATTCTTGTATTTGCTCTTGGTAAGCTTGCAGGTAAAATTCGTGTTCCACACGCAATAAAGAGAACCTGATGAAAAACTAATACAAAACTTTAAGGTTGGAAATCGACTGCTCCCCGCAGTAGTTTCCAACCTTTTTTGTTTTTGTGAAAAATAATTTTTTGTAAACACAAATTCACCTAATTCGGGCATTGGAATTGTTTTTCTATCAAACTATCTGCTCGAATTGGGAACGGCGGCTCGCCGTGCTGGCGGATAATATCCGCCCCTACGAGATTGCTATTTCAAATAAAATAAAAGTCGGAAAGCAAATTTGAAATCCGCTTTCCGACTGAATTTTTTTATAAAATTTGACTGCAGGATTAAGCCCACTTGAGGGTATCGTTGTAGAGATTGATGTAGTCCTGAGCCGAACGTTCCCAACTGTTGTCGCTCATCATAGCACGCCACATAAGCTGATGCCAACCCTGGTCGTCCTGAATGCCCCACAATGCTCGTCTTACGGCAAGCTGCATATCTGCACATTCATAGTTTTTGAATGTAAATCCATTACCGTAGTTGTCAGCGCTGTCGAAAACAGAGTCTTTAAGACCGCCAACCTCACGAACAACAGGAATTGTGCCGTAACGGAGTGCAATCATCTGTGCAAGACCGCAAGGCTCCTGAGCAGACGGCATAAGGAAAATATCTGCACCTGAGTAAATCTTTCTTGCAAGTTCGGGAACGAAGCCGTGACAGAAGCAAAGTCTGCCCGGATACTTAGCCTGCATATAGTTGAAGTAGTCCTCGTACTCCTTGTCACCTGAACCGAGAATTACAAACTGCATATTTTCTGTATTCATAAGCTCCTCAAGGCCCATTCTTACAAGGTCAAGTCCCTTGTGTGCAACAAGTCTTGTTACCATACCGACCAGCGGAACATCCCAGCGCTGTTCAAGACACAAACGCTCCTGCAAAGCACGCTTACATTCGCCCTTGCCGCTCATATCGTCCTTTGAATAGTTGCGATAAAGCTGATAGTCTGTTTCGGGATTGTAGCTTTCTGTGTCAATACCGTTCTTGATACCGCAAAGCTTGTAGTGACGAAGATTGAGTTCGTCATGAAGTCCCCAACTGAACCACGGGTCTTTAATTTCAGCCGCATAGCTTGGAGAAACCGTTGAAACACGGGTAGCTGTTTCGATAGCACCCTTCATCATATTGAGTTTGCCGTTCATTTCAAGAATCTTTGTTTCGGATGCAGGAATGCCGACGCACTCTGTGTTAACTTCCCAGCCGTATTCACCCTGATACTGGATGTTGTGAATAGTGAACAGACTCTTAATGTTATAGTACCATGGTCTGTGTGAATAGAACAGATAGTAGTAAACAGGAACAAGAGCCGTCTGCCAGTCATTACAATGAATGATGTCGGGATGGAAATCAATGTAAGGAAGCATTTCAAGAATTGCACGGGAGAAGAAAGCGAATCTTTCAGCGTCATCATAATGACCGTAGAGAGTGCCTCTCTTGAAATAATATTCGTTATCAATAAAATAGTATGTACAGTCATTCCATCTTGCCCAGAACAAACCGCAATACTGATGACGCCATGCAACCGGCACGGTAAAGTTTGTGATGAAGTTCATGGAGTTTTTAAGTTCCTGCGGAATTGTGCCGTAAAGCGGAACAACAATTCTGCAATCCTGACCTTTTCTGCAAAGTGTGTGCGGAAGACTTCCTGCTACATCAGCAAGTCCGCCACTACCGCAGAAAGGATTAGCCTCTGAAGCACAGTATAAAATTCTCATTGTAAGATTACCTCCTGTTTAAACAACTTTATACAACAGATTTTTTAGCAATATAAATGGGGTACGAATCATATCCCATAAGTGATCGACCATCCTTGATGGTAACATCCTTATCTATGATAACATAGTTGAGGTTGGTATTGCAACCTATTTTTGTGTCCTGCATTACAATACAGTTAGAAAGCTTTGCGCCTTCGCCGACATAAACACCCTTTGAAATAACGCAGTTCTCAACCTCACCGTTGATAACACAACCCTGTGCAATGATTGAATTTTTCACATTGCTTGTAAGTCCATAGCGTGACGGAGCGTCATCTCTTACCTTTGTATAGATAGGTCTTTGCGGATTGAAAAGCTCATCTCTTACTTCTTTTTTCATAAGATCCATATTGAACTCAAAGTAATCGTTGATTGAGCTGATTGCCGCACAGTAACCCTTATTTTCATAAGCATAAATACTGTATTTGCCCAGACTGCTCTGAATAAGTCGCCTTACATCAAGCTGATTAACGCTGATGGCATTTCGGATTTCACTCATAAGAAGATCTTTCTTGATGAGAATAGAGCCGTATGCGTGGTTGAATACCTCTTTGTCAACAACACCGGGCTTTACAAAAATCTGATTTACCTTGCCGTCATTGTCTACATCAAGGGTAATCGGTCTGTCATAGCCCTGCGGAATTGCATGTTTTTTATATATAAGTGTAATGTCTGCCTTTTTCTTTGAGTGGAAGTCAAAAACATCTGTGTAATCAATGTTAGTGATTACATTGCCCTGTGAGATAAGTACATACTCCTCACGGCAATGCTCAATGTAGCCGTGCATATTGTAGATTGTTTCAACAAAGCTTGAAAAAGCCTTGCCGTCATATGGCGGGAGAATTGAAAGATTGCTCCTTCTCTTTGAAAGGTCATATGCACTGCCCGAACCCACATGATCCATAAGTGACTGAAAGTTGCTTTTTGCAACTATGCCTACATTGCTGATACCTGAGTTTGACATATTTGAAAGGTCAAAGTCGATAATTCTGTATTTTCCACCGATCGGAACGCTTGCAGTTGTTCTTGAAGATGCAAGCTCGGGAATTTTGTCGTCAAGTGTTGCCGCAAAGATGAAACCGAGTACATTATTACTTCTCATTGCCGTCCACCTCCGTGTCGCTGTCTATCATGGTTTTTGCTTTGATAACGGTGTTTTCTTTGATAACGGTATTTGCACCGACAACAGTAATTCCCCAGTCGTCAAGATTTTCCGTTTCTTCGGGGTTTTGTCCGACTTTTGCATTCTTGCCTACAACGGTGTTTTCGGCAATGATAGCAAACTGAACATCGGCACCGTCCTCAATTACCGCACCGGGCATGATGATTGAAGAATTAATCGTAGCATTTTTACCGATTGTAACACCTGCAAAGAGAATTGAGAACTCAAGGTTGCCGTAAACATTGCATCCGTCGGCAACGAGTGAATTTTGGATTGACGCCTCGTTTGAAACATAGTGCGGAGGCATCATAGGATTTCTTGAGTAGATATCCTTGAGGTCTAAAGTAACCTTTGGATCGAGAAGATCCATATTAGCCTCCCAAAGGCTGTCAATTGTTCCCACATCCTTCCAATAGCCTTCAAAAGGATATGCAAACATACGCTCACCTGCGTCAAGCATGGCAGGGAGGACATCCTTACCGAAATCGTGGCTTGAACCTTCTTTGAATTCATCCTCCGTAAGATACTTTTTAAGTTCCTTCCAGCTGAAAATATAGATGCCCATAGAAGCGTTAGTGCTTTTCGGATGAGCAGGCTTTTCTTCAAATTCGTAGATTGAGCCGTCCTCATTTGTGTTGAGAATACCGAATCTTGAGGCTTCTTCAAGCGAAACATCAATTACCGCAATTGTACAAGCGGCATTTTTTTCCTTATGATATTCAAGCATCTTGTTGTAGTCCATTTTGTAGATATGGTCGCCCGAAAGGATGACCACATATTCAGGATTATAACGTTCAATGTAGTTGATATTCTGATAAATTGCATTGGCTGTTCCCGAATACCAGTCTGCACCGTCAACAGCCTGATAAGGGCTGAGACAGTTTACACCCGAGTGCATACTGTCAAGATCCCACGGCTGTCCGTTTCCTATGTATTCGTTAAGAACAAGAGGCTGATACTGTGTGAGAATACCTACAGCGTCAATGCCTGAATTTACACAGTTAGATAACGGGAAATCAATAATACGATATTTGCCGCCAAACGGTACGGCAGGCTTTGCAAGCTTTTTGGTAAGCACGCCAAGACGAGAGCCTTGACCGCCGGCAAGCAGCATAGCCACTACTTCCTTTTTTGGAAACATCTTAAAATACCTCCGATATTTATTTTATTATCTTTATTAAACTTATTAATTACAGTCTTGTGACTGAAAATATCAATTTTCTTTCTGAGCTTCATCGGGTTCAAGTTCTTTTGCACACCTCAGATAGATTACGCTGAGAGGGGGGAGAGTGAGTGAAAGTCCCTGATCAAAACCGTGAATTTTCATTACCTCGGTTTTGATATTATTACCGTTCACAACACCGCTTCCGCCGAAACGCTCTTCATCAGAGTTGAAAACCTCGTCATAAAGACCGTATTTAGGAACACCGATGCAGTATTCATCACGCCTGATGGGCTGAAAATTACATACCGAAACAATTTCATCACCGTTTTTGTCGGTGCGCTTGAATGCAATAACACTGTTTGTGTAATCGTCATGGTGAATCCAGTCAAAGCCTTTCCAGACCGTGTCAAGTTCGTAGAGCGGCTTGCAGTCAAGATAAAATTTGTTGAGCTCTTTAAAAAATGTTCTGAGCTTTTTATGCTTTTCAAATTCAAGCAAATCCCATTGAATTGCCTCTTCGTGATTCCACTCGTCAAACTGTCCGATTTCAGTTCCCATGAACACGAGTTTCTTGCCCGGATGAGCGTACATATATGTTATGAATGCTCTCACGCCTGCAAACTGCTCGTCATACTTTCCGGGCATCTGCTTTATGAGTGAGCCTTTGCCGTGAGAAACCTCGTCGTGTGAAATCGGCAGAAGAAATTTTTCTGAAAAAGCATAATAAAAGCTGAAAGTAAGACTGTCATGATTGAACGGCCGCCACATCGAATTGAGTGACATATAGTGCAGCATATCGTTCATCCAGCCCATGTTCCACTTGAAGTCGAAACCAAGACCGCCGTCCTCTATTTTATGAGTAAGCTTTGGCCACGATGTGTTTTCCTCGGCAAACATCATAACATCGGGGTGGTACATATGAACAGCCGTGTTGAGTCTTTTTACAAAATCAACAGCGTCAAGATTTTCTTTTCCGCCGAATTTGTTCGGTTCCCATTCGCCCTCGGTTTTACCGTAATCAAGGTAGAGCATAGAGGAGAGTGCGCCGATTCTCAAGCCGTCAATATGATATTTGTCGAGCCAGAACATTGCGCATGAAACAAGAAAACTTGTAACCTCGAATCTTGCGTAGTTGAAAAGGCAGGTTCCCCATGAGTCACGCTTGCTTGTTTTTGGATCATTGCTTTCATAAAGAGGCGAACCGTCAAACCTTGCAAGTCCGAAATCGTCCGTCGGAAAATTTGACGGAACCCAGTCAAGAATCACACCAATGCCTTCACCGTGAAGCTTGTCAACAAAAGCCATAAAATCAGACGGTGTGCCATAGCGTGAAGTCGGGGCATAGTAGCCGGTTGTCTGAAAACCCCAGCTGCCGTCATAGGGATACTCCATAATCGGCATAAGCTGAACATGGGTGTAGTGCATCTCCTTTAGGTAGGGGATAAGCTCATCGGCAAGCTTTTGATAGTTAAAAAAGTTGCCGTCAGGATATTTTCTCCATGAGCCTGCATGTATTTCATAAATATTCATCGGTGACGATGAAATGTTGTTTTCTTTGCGTTTATTAAACCATTCGCTGTCATCCCACGAATAGTTTTCTATATCATATACAACAGAGGCCTGACCGGGGCGGGTTTGAGCGTGAAAAGCATACGGATCTGCTTTCATAAGTCTGTCGCCGTATTCGCTTTCAATGCAGTATTTGTATGTGCAAAACTCTTTTACACCCTCGACAAACACTTCCCACACACCGTAACCGATGTTATACATATAGTTTGCCTCGTTGTTCCAATTATTAAAATCGCCTGCAACCGAAACGCTCCTTGCGGTTGGCGCCCACACACGGAACACCACTCCGTTTTTGTCATTACGGTTCACGAGGTGTGCGCCCAAAAAATCATATGCACGCACTGAATCGCCGGTGTGAAAAACTTCAAGAGCCGGTCTTGCCTCGTTAAAGCTGTAATTCATAAGAATTGCTCCTTGTTTAATATATGTTGTTTGTTGATTGTTTGCTCACACTTATATAATACCAAAAATATATGTCAATTTCAAGCAAATTCAAAAAATTTAAAACTAATTTTTCGTGTATATTTTATAAACTGCGACTTAATGTTACATTTTAAAGCATAATTTTACGAATAAAGAAAAATAATGATAAATATCTTCCGAAAAGGAAAACAAAAAGGGCTGTCCAAAAAGGACAGCCCAAAGAATAATCTGTAAATTCAGATTAGCCAAGCTCAGCAAAATACTTAATTGTTCTTACCATCTGGCTTGTGTATGAGTTCTCGTTGTCGTACCAAGAAACAACCTGAACCTCATAAAGATCATCAGCAATCTTTGATACCATTGTCTGTGTAGCATCGAAGAGTGAACCGAATCTCATACCGATTACATCTGAAGAAACGATCGGATCTTCGTTGTAACCGAATGACTCAGAAGCAGCAGCCTTCATAGCAGCGTTGATACCTTCAACTGTTACATCAGAACCCTTAACAACAGCTGTAAGAATTGTTGTTGAACCTGTCGGAACAGGAACACGCTGTGCAGAACCGATGAGCTTACCGTTGAGCTCAGGAATTACAAGACCGATAGCCTTTGCAGCACCTGTTGAGTTAGGAACGATGTTAGCAGCACCTGCTCTTGCTCTTCTCTTGTCGCCCTTTCTGTGAGGACCGTCAAGAATCATCTGATCGCCTGTGTAAGCGTGGATTGTTGACATGATACCGCTCTGGATTTCTGCATACTTGTTAAGTGTGTCAGCCATAGGAGCGAGGCAGTTTGTTGTACATGAAGCAGCTGAAATGATTGTATCGTCAGCTGTAAGAGTCTTTTCGTTTACGCTGTAAACGATTGTCTTGAGGTCGTTGCCTGCAGGAGCAGAAATAACAACCTTCTTAGCGCCGGCATCAATGTGAGCCTGGCTCTTTGCCTTTGATGTATAGAAACCTGTGCACTCGAGAACTACATCAACACCGAGTTCGCCCCAAGGAAGCTCAGCAGCGTTTGGCTTAGCGTAGATTGTGATCTCTTTGCCGTCAACGATGATTGAGCCTTCGCCTGCTTCTACAGTGTGAAGGTTTTCACCGATCTTACCGCAGTAGCCGCCCTGTGCTGTATCGTACTTGAGAAGGTTTGCGAGCATAGCAGGATCTGTAAGATCGTTGATAGCTACTACTTCGTAACCCTCAGCACCGAACATCTGTCTGAAAGCAAGACGACCGATACGGCCGAAACCGTTAATTGCAACTTTTACTGACATAAAAAAATTCCTCCTAAAATTCTAAGGTGCTTCTATTATATTACATTTTTTTCATTTCTTCAATAGCTTGACAAAAATTTAACGAAAAATTTTTGACTTTTTTACAAATACGGTAAAAAACACGGTCACATTTTGCTTTTTTAAGGCAAATTTAAGCTGTAACCGTCAAAAAGCTGTAATCTTTTTTATTTCCGTAATAATTATCTGCAAAATTCCCGTGCTTATTCTTGACAATTTGGTTATTTTATTATAAAATTATATCGTCCGCTGATGCGGATTTTGGCAAAAGTACAGTTTTTGACTTTTGCGACTTTTTTAATCAGACTCTTTAAAAGAGCCGTTATATATAGATGTTTTTTATAATTTTTATGACGTTTCGCCTTTTGAAACGCTCTGTGCAATCTGTACGGTGTTTTGCGGTTGCGTATGTATATATAATGTATTAAAAATATTTACAAAGTAAAAATGAAAATTGAATATCTTTTTAACGGCACCTTTAAAGTCTAATTGATTGGGAACTGTGAAATATTAAAAAATCAAACTAAGGAGGTGTCCAGATTGCCATTGTGGATAAGTATTATCTGCATTGTCGCCGCAGTTGTTATCGGCGCAGGTGCAGGTATTTTCCTTGGAATTGCCATCCGCAAAAACACAGCCGAGAAAGAAATCGGAAGTGCTGAGGAGGAGGCAAAGAAGATTGTGGCTGATGCAATCAAAACAGCCGAAGCAAGGAAAAAAGAAGTAGTCCTTGAGGGTAAAGACGAGGTTCATCGTTTCAGAAACGAGAGCGAGAAAGAAATTTCCGATCGACGCAAGGAAGTTCAGCGTCAGGAGAGAAGAATCCAGCAAAAGGAAGAAACTCTTGACAAAAAGCTTGACAATATGGAACGCAAGGAAGAAAAGGTCAACAAAAAGCTTCGTGATGCAGATGCAAAACTCGAAGAAGTTGAAACGCTGAAAAAGAGCCAGTTTGAAATGCTTGAAAAAATTTCGGGCTACACGGCAGAACAAGCTAAAAGCTATTTGCTTTCACAGCTTGAAAATGAGCTTGCTCATGAGAAGTCGGTTAAGATTATGGAATACACCGAACAGCTCAAAGAGGAAGCAGATGACAAGGCAAGAAACATTATTTCGCTTGCAATTCAGCGACTTGCAGCTGAGCAGGTTTCAGAGGCAACAATTTCGGTTGTTCCTCTGCCAAATGACGAGATGAAGGGTAGAATCATCGGTCGTGAGGGCCGTAACATCAGAGCCATCGAAACTCTTACGGGTGTTGATCTTATTATTGATGATACGCCGGAGGCTATCACGCTCTCATGCTTTGAGCCTGTAAGAAGAGAAATTGCAAGAATTGCACTTGAAAAGCTTATTGCAGACGGCAGAATCCATCCCGCAAGAATTGAGGAGATGGTTGAAAAGGCAAGAAGAGAGGTTGAATCCGAAATCAAGCGTACAGGTGAGAGAGCCGTGCTTGACGCAGGTGTTCATAACATTCATCCGGAGCTTGTCAAGCTTCTCGGCAGACTTCGTTACCGTACAAGCTACGGTCAGAATGTACTTGATCACTCTCTTGAGGTTTCATACATTGCAGGTATGATGGCGAGCGAGCTTGGTCTTGATCCTACAATTGCTAAGCGTGCGGGTCTTTTGCACGATATCGGTAAATCCATTGACCATGAGGTTGAGGGAACACATATTCAGATTGGTGTCGATCTTGCCAAAAAGTATAAGGAAAGCGACGCTGTTATTCACGCTATTCACGCTCACCACGGTGATGTTGAGGCGAGAACAATTGTTGCCTGTCTTGTACAGGCGGCAGACGCTATTTCAGCCGCAAGACCGGGTGCAAGAAGAGAAAATGTTGAAAACTACATTAAGCGACTCCAGAAGCTTGAAGAGGTTGCGTCTTCTTTTGACGGTGTTGAGCGTACCTTTGCAATTCAGGCAGGCCGTGAGGTTAGAGTTATGGTTAAGCCTGAAATTGTCAATGATGAGCGTATGATTCCGCTTGCAAGAGATATCTGTAAAAAAATCGAAGAAGAGCTTGAATATCCCGGACAGATTAAGGTTAATATTATCCGTGAAAGCAGAGCGTCCGATTTTGCAAAATAAAATATCTTGATTTTAACTACGGTTGACAGGGCTATGTTGACCGTAGTTTTTTGTTTTACTTTTTATTGAAAGGAAATTTAAAATGGCATCAAGTAAAGAATATTTGGATTTTATTATGGGGCAGTTGTCTGACCTTGAAAATATAACATACCGCAAAATGATGGGGGAATACATTATTTATTTTCGTGGCAAAATTGTTGGCGGAATATATGACGACAGACTGCTTGTAAAGCCTGTTAAATCTGCTCTTGGTTTTATGCCGAATGCGGTGTATGAACTTCCGTATGAGGGTGCAAAAGAAATGCTTTTGGTAGACGAGGTTGATGACAAGAATTTTTTGACAGGATTATTCAATGCAATGTATGATGAATTGCCTGTATCGAAAAAGAAGAAATAATTTGCAAGAAAAATAAATAAACTTGCAAAAATTAAATTTGTACCGTAGCTTAGATTTTTGACCCGTTATTGTAAACTGTAATTTAAAAAACAGCAAAAAACTTTAAAAAATATTCAAAAAAGTATTGACAATCGGTTAATGAGGCTTTATAATTCAAGACAGTAAGGCAAAGGTCTTACGAAGTTTTCGGAAAACTGAATATAAAAAGGACAAGGAAGTTCACTTTGGTTTCCTCTGATTTTGCAACAAAGTTTTTAAAACTTGCAAAATCGGACAAAACATTGTGAGCTTTATTTTTTTGCTTCGGCAAAAACGGTTTATGTGGAGGTTAAAAATGAATTCAGGTAATATAGGCTTTGTGCTGCTTTGTGCGGCTTTCGTATTTGTAATGACTCCGGGTCTTGCAATGTTCTACGGCGGTCTTGTACGAAAGAAAAATGTTGTAAATACAATGATGACATCAATTTTTATTATCGGTGTCGGAATTGTTATGTGGGTGCTTTTCGGTTATTCGCTTTCGTTTGCTCCTTCGGGAAATGCTTTTATCGGTGATTTCCGTTGGCTCGGTCTTGAGGGTGTTTCACTCACGGAGGGCTACACGGATGACGCGTCAATTCCGAATATGGTATTCTCTGCGTTCCAGATGATGTTTGCCGTAATCACTCCTGCTCTTATTACGGGTGCGGTTGCAGGCAGAATGAAGTTTAAGTCAATTTTCGTTTTCACAATTTTCTGGTCGCTTATCGTTTATTATCCGCTCGCTCATATGGTGTGGGGACAGGGAGGACTTTTAGGTGCAGACGGTATCGGTGCTCTCGACTTTGCAGGCGGCGATGTTGTACATATCAGTTCGGGTGTTTCGGCACTTGTACTTTGCATACTCCTCGGCAAGCGTCACGATTATGAACATTCAATTTACAGAATTCACAATATCCCGACAGTTGTACTCGGTGCGTCGCTCCTTATGTTCGGTTGGTTCGGCTTTAATGCGGGTTCTGCACTTGCCGCCGACGGTCTTGCGGCTCACGCATTTATGACAACGGGTGTTTCAGCCGCAGCCGCAATGCTCTCATGGATGCTCTGCGATATTATCAAGAACAAAAAGCCTACGCTTATCGGTGCAAGCACGGGTATGGTTGCAGGTCTTGTAGGTATCACGCCCGGTGCAGGCTTTGTTCCGATGTGGGCGGCAGTTATTATCGGTTTGACAACAAGCCCAGTTTGCTATATTATGATTTCATACGGCAAGAAAAAATTCGGCTTTGACGATGCGCTTGACGCATTCAGCTGTCACGGTACAGGCGGTATCTGGGGCGGACTTCTCACAGGTGTGTTCTCATGCACGGCAATCAACAGCAGTGCAGGTAACGGTCTTGTGTACGGTGAGTTTGCACAGTTCGGTGCTCAGGCGGCAGGTATCGGCATCACAATTGTAATTGCGGTTGTCGGAACACTCATCTGCTACGGCATCACAAGACTTTTTACAGGCAAAATCAGGGTTGACCTCAGAGATGAGCTTATGGGACTTGATGTTTCACAGCACGGTGAATCTGCTTATCCGTCATTTAACGGTCTTGACAACTAACGGAGGTTTTAACATGGAAAACAATAACGATATTCAGCTTATAAAAATAGAGGCCGTTGTTCGTGAAGAAATGTTTGTAGATGTCAAAAAGGCTCTCACGGATATCGGCGTAAACGGAATTACAGCGTATCAGGTTGTCGGCTGCGGAATTCAGCGAGGTATGTCGGAGTATGTAAGAGGACAGAAGGTTGATGTTCAGGTCTTGCCGAAAATCAAATTTGAAATTGTTGTTTCTTCCGAAGAATGGGAGAGAAAAACAATTGAGGCAATCAGAAAAACAGCCTTTACGGGCAACCCGGGTGACGGTAAAATTTTCACCTACTATCTTAAACAGGCGGTTAAAATCCGTACGGGAGAAACAGGCTACGATGCAATTCAGACTCCCAACTTTGACGACTGATATTTTCCTATTTCCCTATATCCAAAAAGTGCGTACCGAAATTTGGTACGCACTTTTTGCTTGTAAAATTGTTTATCTTCTTATTGTAATATCTTCCGGGGTGACAGTATTGTCACGAAGTCTGTTGTAATAATCGGGATTTGAATGCTTTATGCTTATCGGCTTTAGCTCGGGAGTTGCAAAACAGTGTGTTGTTCTGCCTGTTGCAGAAAGTTCTCCGTTTTTATTGTTGAAGATTTTATAGTCAAAAATCATTCTTGAACCCGTAAAAAATACAAGGCTTACTTCAACGGAATACTCATCGCCGAATTTAAGCGGCTTTTTGTAACGGGCATATGCGTCAACATTTGGAATATACAATCCTTTTGACTGCATTTCGGCAACATCACAACCGATGTCGTGCATATACTGAATTCTTGCATCTTCAAAATATCTGATAAAATTTGAGTGATGAACAATGTTCATACAGTCTGTTTCATAGTATGAAACCTTTGCTTTGTATAATTTCTCGGTCATATTTTCTCCTTTACATATATTCGGAAAATCCGTAATTATTTTTTAAGCAACAAACCGTTTTTAAGGTCCTCTGCTGCCTGTTTTTTTATTACAAAATGCTGTTTCTTGCCTGTAGCGGTTTGCGGAAGATCGTTGACAAAACGGTAGTATCTCGGAGCCTGATATTTTGAAATATTCGGTGAGCTGTCGCAGAAATTGATAAGCTCGGCAACCGTAAGACTTTCGTCGGCCTTGATTACATATGCCGCAACGCACTCGCCTCTTGTTGAATCGGGAACACCTGTAACGATACATTCCTGAACCTTCGGGTGTGAGTTGAGAACTTCCTCAATTCTTGCAGGATAAATATTTTCACCCTTGCTGATAATCATATCATCTTTTCTGCCTGCAATTGTAACAAACTGCTCGCTGTTCCAAGTGCCGATGTCGCCTGTGTACATCCAACCCTTGTAGAACTTGTCTTTTGTAGCCTTTTCGTTATTTACATAGCAGTAGGTAGTTTTGTTCGGACATTTGATGATGATTTCTCCCTCTGTTTTGTTATCGCAGGGGACTGTGTCATCGGGCTCTGCTTTTCTGTCGTCATAAACATTTACAAGTCTTACCTCATCATCTGTGCATGATCTGCCTGCCGAACCTGCCATTTCA